>Ga0007797_1000295_pt1 | contig 14944 bp, 8 predicted proteins | sample CryBogmetaGMA25M_FD_60364 | JGI IMG/M metagenome (GOLD analysis project Ga0007797, IMG submission 60364) | Freshwater microbial communities from Crystal Bog, Wisconsin, USA - MA2.5M | ecosystem: Environmental > Aquatic > Freshwater > Lake | place: Crystal Bog, Wisconsin, USA | collected 2009-07-06 | reverse complement strand
TCGCCTAGTGGCGGAAGCACTGCACGAGACGGTGTATCGCTCTTCTCACGGGACGGCGGCGGCGCAACGGGGGGCGAAGCGACAGGTGCACTCGCCACAGGGACAGGAGGAACTGGCACCGGGACGTCCCAGATCGTATCCAGGCTATCGAGCGGCTCAGGTACAAAGCCGGTGTCCTGCGTTGGAGGCGGTGGCGGAGGCTCCTCGATTCTGGGAGCAGTACGCACCGCCTTCTCAACCGGGCGCTCCTCGGCAACATCAAAGTTAAAGATGTCATCAGCGGCAGCGTTGTCCGCAGATGCCGACGCATCCTCGGACAGGCCGAGGGCGGCGATCTCCTCTGCCGACAATCCCAGTTCCTCTAGCGAGAAAGGCGTCAACTCCGGCTCAGTTGGCGGTGAGGGTGGGGCTGACGGAGCAGGTGCTGGTGGAGCAGGAACTGGCGGCGGTGCAGGGGTCTCCGCCGCACCACTAAGCATAGCAATCTCCTCCGGCGAGAGGCCCAGTTCCTCCAGCGAGAACGGCACCAACTCAGGCTCCGCGTCCGCCACAGGTGTGGGCGACTCTGCGGCACCGCTGAGCATAGCGATCTCCTCCGGCGAGAGGCCCAGTTCCTCCAGCGAGAACGGCACCAATTCGGGCTCCGCGTCCGCCACAGGCGCAGGCGGTGCGGGGGTCGGTGGCGGGGCCAGATCCGGTGCAGACACAGCCTGCGGCGCATTCTCAGACAGGCCAAGGGCAGCGATCTCCTCCGCCGACAGCCCCAGCTCCTCCAGTGAAAACGGCGTCATGTCAGGCTCGGCATCAGTCGAGAGATCCGGCCCAAGGGAAACAATCTCATCTGGCGCGGAGAACTCGGCAACCTCACTCTCCTCCTCAGACTCAGCCTCACTCTCCTCCATATCAATGACTTCATCCCCATCACGGATCTCGATCCCGGCGCGATGCAGAGTCCAGCCGATCTCCTCGATCCGCTCAGCCTCCTCCTCGGGGTCGTCTACCACACCAATAATGTCGGTAAGATCCACAAAGCCCTGACGTTGCCCAAGATTGATTAGCCGATCTAACGCCAGATCACCCGTAGCCACATCAGGCTTTGACTCAGATGTCGACGATGACGGCCCGCCCGATCCACCGATGAGGGATTCAAACTCACCAAGATCGAGTCCCGCGAGTTCATCATCGGTGAGACTCAGCTCACGGTTGCTCCGGCCACCAGGCGAAGCCACATCGGCATCACCCAAACCCATATCATCGAAGGAGAAGGGTTCCACATCAGAGACAGCATCGTCCACAGGCGATTCAGCAGCAGCGATGGAACCGACATTGCCGGAGTCAAAATCATCAAACGAGAAAGGTTCAACCTCGTGGCCGAGCATATCGGTGGAGAACGTCTCAGGCGTAGCAGAGGCACTCTCCAGATCAAAGTCGAATACGTCGGAATTAAGGGCCTCTTCCGTTTGAGGTGAACTCGCACCCGTATCGCTCGACAGACCTAGATCCTCAACAGAAAATGGCGTCAGCTCTAGTTCTTCGCCCTGCGACCAACCAGGCACAATGGTCTCACCCGTAGCAACCACAGGTGCAGTCACATCGCCATTCAGCATGGCGATCTCCTCCGGCGAGAGACCCAGTTCCTCTAGTGAGAACGGCGTCAGATCCGGCTCGGTGTCTTCCACAGGTGCAGATGCGGATGGGGCAGCGGGCGGCGCGGCAGGCGGCGCAACCGTAGCACCGTTCAGCAGCGCAATCTCCTCTGGCGAGAGGCCCAGATCCTCTAGCGAGAACGGCGTCAGTTCTGGCTCGGCGTCCGCCACAGGTGCAGACGTGGGTGGGACAGCGGGCGGAACGTCGGATGGCGCAACCGCACCACCGTTCAGCAGCGCAATCTCCTCTGGCGAGAGGCCCAGTTCCTCCAGCGAGAACGGCGTCAACTCCAGGTCGGCGTCCGCCACCGGCTCGGGCGATGCTGCAGGCGACGCAACCGCACCACCGTTCAGCAGCGCAATCTCCTCTGGGGAGAGGCCCAACTCTTCGAGTGAGAACGGCGTCAGTTCGGGTTCGGCGTCTGTTACAGGCGGCTCAACCGCACCACCTTTCAGCAGTGCAATCTCTTCCGGCGAGAGACCCAGCTCCTCTAGCGAGAACGGTGTCAGATCCGGATCGGCGTCTGTCGCAGGAGATGGCGGTGCAACCGCGCTACTACCCAGCAGAGGAGTATCTTCCGCCAACGGCTCCAGATCATCCAGTGAGAACGGTGTCAGATCGAGATCGGCATCTATGGCAGGTACGGATGGAACGACCGGCGCACGTGGAGCCACCGATGCAGCAGGTTCACCCTCCTTTGGCAGACGGAACTCACCCGTAAACCGCTCCGGTGCGCCGTTGTCGTCGTCATGAAGTGAAACATCATCCGTATCGCTGGAGAAATAGCCAGCGACATCCTCATCATCAACAGACACCGGCGGCAACGGCGGAAGCTCTTCTTTGGGAAGCTCGCTGGCGCGCTGCCTCAGCTTCGAGAAGATCGAACCTCCCGTGGGGTCGGCACTGCTCTCGGCGCGCAGGAAGTCGGTGCGCGGCTTCGCAACAGGTTGCTGCCAGCTATAGCCACCCGTCTCAGACTTATCATCCGCGTCAAAGGCAGGCATCGGTACATCACGAGGAGGCAAGGGCGACTGTGGATCGTCCAACGAGAAGGGCTGGAGGGAGGGCGGGAGTGTCCCAGCTCCAACCATGCCATAATCGTCCACAGAATTCAGATCAAGATCGTCGAGGGAGAACGGCTGAAGATCGCTGTTATCGCCACTAAAATCAACACCTTCCGAACTCGCCGATTCATCGCCCGCTGCCCAGTCGAACGGTGCGAGCGAAGCCATATCGCTCGGGCGATCACGGACTGTCGGTGCTGCGGGGGGAGGTGGGGGACTAAGATCTTCCTCTTCACCCGTCGAGAAGTCGAACGACTCATCGAAGGAGAATGGCTCGGGCTGCGCCTGAGCCGATGTCGGCTCGACCGCAGCATTGAGCTGCGTAATCTCATCAGGCGAAAGCCCCAGGTCAGCCATCGAGAAGGGCAAGATCTGAGAGGTGCTGATCTCCTCATCAGAGACTGCTGCGTCGTCTGTATTAAGCAGTGCTATCTCATCAGGCGAGAGCCCCAGGTCAGACAGAGAGAACGGCTCCAGCGTCGGCTCGGCATCGGCGGGTGTCGCGGACGCATCGCCCGTATTAAGCAGTGCGATCTCTTCCTCAGAAAGCCCCAGGTCAGACAGGGAGAACGGCTTTAGCTCCGGCTCAGCATCAGCGGGTGTCGCGGACGCATCGTCCGCATTAAGCAGCGCGATCTCATCCTCCGAGAGCCCCAGGTCAGACAGAGAGAACGGCTCCAACTCTGGCTCGGCATCGGTGGACACAGGAACAACCTCAGGGGATCCGAGATTCGTCGGCGGGAGGGGCGTTTTCTGAGGTGTGACAGGCTTCGCGGATGCAGAGCCAGAGAGATCATCAAAGTTAAACGGCGTAACCCCGCTCGATGAATCAAGCTCCACGCCACCATCATCCATCGGCGACGAGAGCGCGAGCAAGCTAGCCAAGAAATCATCGCCATCACCGAGACCAACAGGTGATTCTGGCTGTTTCGTCGGCTGAAGAGCAGGCTCATCGCCCCAGCCGCCAAAAAAGTCCGTCTCCTCCTTCGTCGCAGGCGTAGGAGCGACACGTGGCGCTGCCACATGCGCGTGGGGTGGGTGAGCCTGCGCTTCGCGGGCGCGCTGCGCCTGCCAAGCCTGCTCATCCCAGGACACAATCTCCAGCTCGGGGACGGGGAGATCAGGCATGACCTCAAAGAGCGCACGGGCAACCTGCTGATACGGATCAAGCCGTTGGGCAATGCGCCAATACGGCTCACCGCTCGCATCACCGGCGGCTTGTCGGATATAGCCAATAAGGAGATTTGCCTTCAGCACATCGGGGCGATCAGCAAGAATCTCCTCACAGACCTCGGATGCCACATCTGTCTGCCCATCCCGCCACAGCGACTCCGCGAGGCCAACCCGCGCATCAAAGCGGTCGGGGGACTCATCAATTACACTACGAAACTCTTGGATAGCCTGAGGCAACATATGGCCTTTGGCATAGAGTCGGGCAAGACCAGGGCGACTCAGGCGCAGCGTGGCTCCCTCGGCCCCCCACACATCCGCATAGAGGCGCAGCAACTGCGAGCGCAGCTCAGGCATATCGGGGCGTACCTCAAGAGCCTGCTCAAACTCAGTCACCGCACGATCAAGCTTACTCTGGCGCTCATAGGTAATGCCGAGACCGACGTGGGCGGGAATGTTTTCGGGGTCAGAGTGAAGCACACGACCAAACGCCGCCTCGGCTTGGTCAAATTGGCGCCCAGCCAGATACGCTTCGCCGAGGATGCGATGGGCCTCAAGATTCTCGGGGAAATAGTCGAGGATATGCTGCGCCACACCGATGGCCTGCTCAACCTTGTTAACCTCAAGGAAGCTGCGGGCCTGATCATATGCGGCTTGCAGGCTCAATGTAGCCATCCTGGCTCCTCCTGCTGTCGCGTAACAGAACGGCGAGGGTGAAAAGAGTTACGGTGAAGAGTGCCGTGCGTCGCACACGTAGACTCGCCCTACATAATGTGCAAAGTATAGGTCTATTATAGTGTCGGTGTCAAGGGCGTAGACCGTGTTTTCTTGCTCAGAATAAGCCTGAACCGCGATAAAAACACGTACGTAGGATGCGTTGAGAGAGACGTGATCACGACAACCCGCGAGAAAAAGGTAGGAGAGGAAGGAGGGTGAGACAAATAATCCCTTACACGTTGCCCGAATGTCATAATCATACTAAGGAGGGCAAAGAACAACAACAAGCCGGCGGTATACCGCCGGCTTGTTGGCCTTGGTCGGGGCGACTGGATTTGAACCAGCGACCTCCTGAACCCCATTCAGGTGCGCTACCGGTCTGCGCTACGCCCCGATCAGGGGGATTATAGCGCGTCCGGGCAGATCAGTCAAACATCAGGGTCGCGCCAGATCATGCAGGCGTAGGTGCCAAGAATCGCGCCAAAGAAGATGCCACCGCTGCCCCACAGCACGACGACTCCAAGCATCATGCTGGCCCATTCCCGTGCACCGACGGGCAGCACACCTTCGGCGAGGGCGATGAGGATGGTGAAGAGTGCCCCGAGAAGGATTGCCAGGGCGGCGAGGATGAGTGCGCCACGGGCGGCCCACATGATCAGGCGTTGTCGGGACGGGTTCATGATATACGCTCCTCTCCCACAAGGGGTAGCTCGATTACAAAGCGTGCGCCGGGATGATGATCGCTGTCGAGCCACGCATTGCCGCCGTGGGCAGCAGCGATCTCGCGCACAATGGCTAGGCCGAGGCCAGAACTTCCAGGATTATCGCCGCGTACACCACGCTCCCAGATCCGCTCGCGCAGGTCGGCCTGCACGCCCGGCCCACTGTCAGTCACGCTCAGGTGAGCCATATCGCCCGTGCGGGCAATGTGTAGGCGCACCATACCGCCGGGGGGAGTGATCCGCAGTGCATTATCGAGCAGGTTTAGTAGTGCCTGCTTGAGCCGGTCGCGGTCGCCACGGACTGTGATCTGACTCTCAATCAGACAGCTCAGGGCGACTCCGGCGCGGCTGGCGCGACCGGCGAGGAGAGCGCACAGCTCATTGGCGAGGTCGTCTAGGTGTACCTGAATACGTCCTACCAAACGCAGGTGCCCGCTGTCGGGCGGACGCAGCAGGTCGTCCACAAGCCGGGCCAGTCGGCGGGCCTCCGACTCCAATGTGGACAGGGCTGGCTGCTGCGCGGTTGGGGCCGTATCAATCAGATTCTCCAGCGTCGCGCTAATCGCGGTAAGTGGGGTACGCAGGTCGTGAGAGATGTTGCGGTAGAATCGCACGCGGGATTGCTCCAGATCGCCGATGCGGGCAGTGTAGGCGCGCAGGCCGATCTCTAGGGCGTCGAGACTCGCGGCCAGTTGGCCGATCTCATCACGCTGCGGCGAGGTACTGTTTGTCTGAGTTGGGTCAAACTCGTGAGCCAGGGTTTCGGCGCGTTGGCTCTGGCGCAGGATGGGTCGGGCGATGGATCGGGCTACGATCAGGCTCACCAGCGCCATCACCGCGCCGGAGATAAGGGCGGCCTGGAACGTCAGGGCGCGCAGGCTGCCGAGCAGACGCTGATCCTCGCTGGTACCTCGTGAAAGTTCCACCACGCCGATCATCTGTCCATCGGCGCTGATCGCCCGTGCGGTGTAGCTCCGGTCAGCCGACTGCGAGGCAGGGAGAGGCAGGGCGGGGCGCACCAAGGCCAAGGCAGGACGACTGGGAAACGGGCCGAGGGATGCGTCGCCGACCAGCAGTGCGCCGTCGGTAGAGAAGATTCGGACGGTGGTTCCGTCCCGCAGCAACTCACGCCCGACGCCGCCCGATGCGAGGCTCTGGAGCGACTGCGCTGAGTCGGCCAATTCGCCGATCAGGGCCGTGTAGATCTCGGCCTGAGCGTCAAGAGCCTGGGCACGTTGATTGGTCAGGTAACGGGTGGCCAGGGCGGCAAAGCCGGTGCCAAGCAGCAGCAGCCCGACTATTGTCAGGAGCAAGTAGGTGAGGCTGAGGCGAAGAGTGAGGGACATGAGCGTGTGGATGTATAGAGACGAGGACGTAGTCCTCGCCTCTATACATCCGAAGGTTTAAACGCGTTCGGCCATCGGGACGTAGGCGACATCCATCAGCCCAATATACTCCGCCTCGGGGCGGATGAGCCGGTTATCACAGTACTGCTCGTAGACGTGGGCCGTCCAGCCGGCGACACGGCTCATTGCGAAGATTGGTGTAAAGAGATTGATCGGGATGCCCAGGGTGTAGTAGACCGAGGCCGAGTAGAAGTCCACATTCACCGGCAGCGACCGCTCAGTCTGCACGATCTTGCGGATGCGTTCGCTCATCTCGTACCAACACGTGGTACCGGTGGCCTCGGCCAGTTCCTTGGCGAGGCGCTGGAGCCAGGGAGCGCGCGGGTCGTCGGCTTTATAGATGCGATGGCCAAAGCCCATAATCTTGCGCTTGGTCGCAAAGGCTGCCTGCAAATATTCCTCGACCGCATCGGGGTCGCCGATCTCCTCCAGCATCCGCATCACTTGCTCGTTGGCACCACCGTGGAGCGGCCCTTTGAGCGTGCCAATCGCCGAGACAATCGCGCTGTGCATATCAGAGAGGGTCGAGGCAGTCACGCGGGCGGCAAAGGTGCTGGCGTTCAGGCCGTGGTCAGCGTGCAGCACCAGGGCAATATCAAGGACGCGGGCAGCGGTCGCCGATGGCTCCTTGCCGGTGAGCATATAGAGGAAGTTCGCGGCGTGACCCAGATCGGTTCGCGGTGCAACCGGCCAGAATCCGTTGCGAATACGATCCCACGCGGCGGCGATTGTCGGTAGCACGGCGGTCAGGCGCACTGACTTGTTGAGATTGGCGTCCAGAGAGTTATCGAGTTCCTGCGGGTCGTAGGAGGCGAGAACTGAGACACAGGTGCGTAGCACATCCATTGACTTGGTATGCTTAGGCAGGGTCAGCAACACCGCGAGAACCTCGGTAGGGATCTGCCGGTTGAGGGCAAATTTGCGCTGAATACTTGCGAGTTGGGCGGCGTGCGGCAGCTTTCCGTACCAGAGGAGCGCGGTCGTCTCCTCAAATGTCGAATGTTCGGCCAGATCATTGACGTCAATGCCGCGATAGAACAAGCGGCCATTGATCCCGTCAATCAGGCTAATTGCCGTCTGTCCAGCGATAATTCCCTCCAGCCCTTTTGCAGACGTGGTCATAGGAAACGGTCCTCTCTTCTCACTCCAGAGTACAAAAAACCTGCCAACTGAGGATCACGGCGCGTTCTCATGGCGACGCTGCCATGGGCCTCAGCTAACAGGTTTCAGAACCGGCATCGGATTGCGCTAGCCGATAACCATACAGGTGACGGTGCGCTTGATTCCTTCGACACTGTGGATCTGGTTCATCACAAGGCGTCCGATGTCGCGTGGGTCGAGAGTCTGTACCGTAGCGATAATATCGTAGGGGCCAGTGACCGCGTCAACGGACGTCATCCCCGGCAGGGCGCGCAACGCAGCGAGTACATCCGCGATACGCCCCGACTCTGCCTCGATCAGTACGTATGCCTTTGCTTCCATGTGTGCCTCTCCATCGAGCTTCCACAAGGTGCTGGGTAAGCGCCGCCGCGCTCGCCCATGCAATGATACTATAGATAGCTCCTTTTGTCACAAATTATACGACTCGGGCGATGGCCTGAGCAGATCCGCGACAAAGGCGGTTGCACCGCTGACCAGATCGGCGGCAGGGAGGGTCTCCAGGCGTGCAATCAGGGCGCTACCCACAATTGCGCCGGCGGCGATGTACGACACCTCGGCGACGTGGGCAGCGCTGCTGATGCCGAACCCCACCACCAGGGGCAAATCACTGACGCGGCGCACCCGATCCAGCACCGCGCCAAGGTTCACAGACAGGCTCGACCGTGCGCCGGTAACGCCAGTGAGTGAGACAACATAAATGAAGCCGCTGGCCTGGGCGGCGATCTCGGCGATACGCGCATCGGGGGTGGTAGGCGCCACAAACATGATCAGGTCGAGGCCGTAGGCGACAGCGGCAGCGTGAAGTTCAGCGGACTCCTCGGGCGGCATATCGGGAATAATCCAGCCATCGCCACCAGCGGCGGCCAGATCGGCGCAGGCACGGGCAACCCCGTAGCGCAGCAGCGGGTTATAGTAACCCATCAGCAGCAGGGGCGCGGCTACGCCACGGGTGCGCAGGGCGGCCACTGTCTCGATACAGTAGGCGAGGTTAACCCCATTCTCCAGGGCGCGCTGAGTGGCCCGCTGGATGGTAGCCCCATCAGCGAGCGGGTCGGAGAAGGGCATGCCTAACTCAAACAGACTAGCTCCGGCGGACTCAAGGGCGGGTACCAGATCCAGCGTACTCTCGCGCTCCGGGAAGCCCACCGTCAGGTAGGGCATCAGGGCCACGCGGCCCTCGCCCCGCAGGCGGGCAAATGTATCGGCGATACGGCTCATATGCTGTTTGCAGCCCCATGGTATTTCGACGGTGAGGAACTTCACCGGCATCATACCATAGGAAGGCAGGAGGCAGGAGGCAGGAGGATGCTTCTCATACATCAGTTCCCTATGTGACTCTGTCGCACACTGCTGCATGAAAATGGCCTCTGGCTATCGGCTATCGGCTACCGGCTATCGGCTATTTTCACATTAGTCTCCGTGCTATAATATGCGCGCAATACCCCCCCCAAGGAGCATAGATCTATGGCCGCAGGCAAACTACTGGCCGGGCAGATGCAGGTCGCCCGCACGTGGCTCGGCAAACACCCGACACTCTGGCGCTGGCTGAAGGTGCTGCGCCTGGGACTATTCCAGTTTGGCATGGGTCTCTCTCTGGCTCCGATCACCGGTACGCTGAACCGTGTGCTGATTGACGAATTGCACATCCCCGCAGTGGCGGTGGGCTTTCTGCTCGCCATTCATTACTTCGTCTCGCCGGCCCGCGCCCTAATCGGATTCCAATCGGACGTAGATCGGGCCAGGGGCAGGTGGCGCACACCCTATCTGGTGATCGGCGCAATGATGACCTACGGCGGTCTGGCCACTGCGCCCTTCACGCTGATCTTGCTCAGTGGCCAGGGCACGATTGGCTTCTGGCCGGCGATGTTCTTCTGCGGCCTGATCTTTCTGGGCTATGGCATCGGGGTGAATATCGTCGAGACGATCTATCTGGCGATGGTCAGTGATCTGACGCCGCCCAAAGAACGCGGGCAGGTGCTGGGGGTTCTGTGGATCATGCTGGTCATGGGCACCATCGTCAGTTCGGTGGTGATCGGCCAGTTGCTGCTCCACTACAGCCCTTACCGGCTCATCCAGGTGATGCAGGGCTCGGCGGTGATTTTTATTGCCCTGACTTTTCTAGCTCTGTACGGACAGGAGCGACTGAAGTCGGACGGCAAGCTTGAGGACGTAGCCGAGCCGGTGCGCGTGCGTGAGAGCCTGGGCCAATCACTGCGCATGCTGGCGGCGCAGGTGCCCCTGCGCAACTTGTTTATTGTGCTCTTCTTGGCCACCCTCGGCTTCGCCACTCACGATGTGCTCCTAGAACCCTACGGCGGTCAGGTGCTCAACATGTCAATCACCCAGACCTCGCAGCTCACGGCGTTGTGGGGAGTGGGCATGCTCATGGCCATTGCCCTGGCGGGCTGGGCGCTCTGGATGGGACGCTCGTCGGTGCTGCTGATCACCCTGGGCTGCCTGCTGGGTGCCGCCGGATTCCTCACTGTCGCCCTGTCGAGCGGTGAGGCGCTGGTGAACCTGTTCCGCGTCGGTGTCGTGCTGATCGGTATGGGGCGTGGGATGTTTATTGTCGGTGCCCTGTCCCTGGTGATGTCGCTGGTGGACAAGCTGCATGCCGGGTTGTTTATGGGCTTGTGGGGGATCACTCAGGCTCTGGCCCAGGGCTTCGGCACCGTCGGCGGCGGACTGGCCCGCGACGTCGTGCAGCATCTCACCGGCCAGGTCGTCTTCGGCTACACCCTTGTTTACTTCTCCTCACTGGCTCTGCTTGTCCTGTCCACCCTGCTTCTGCTGGTGCTACGCATCGGTCGCCAGATCCGCAGCGGCGAGGTTCACTCGCCCTGGGGTGGCCTGGAGCAGATTAATGCCGATCAGATCATTTTTTAAATCGCGCCCATCCGGTCAGCAGAGGAGTACCTACACGCATGGAAATTAAGGACAGGATCGATCACGATCCGGCCACCGACATTCTGCTCGTAGATGCCTATATGCGCTGGGCATTGATGGCTGCTGAGGAAGTCGTTGGCAAAAATGGTCTGGCGGTTGTGCTCCGCCAGGCCGGGCTTGAGCAGATTGTGGGCAACTACCCACCCGAGCAACTCAAGGTTTCAACCGGGCTGACCCTCTTCCACTACGCGACACTGAACGCCGGGCTGCTGAACTTCTTCGGTCGGGCTGCCCGCAGCATGGCGCTGCGCATTGGTCGGCAGTCGGCACGCTACGCTATTGATCACCAGGGTGCGCTCTTCGGCACAGCGGCCCTGCTTGCCTCCAAGGTGCTGCCCATCTCCACCCAGATCAAGATGGGCCTCTCGGCGATGCAGGCCGGGTTCCGCCGCCTCAGCCAAACCGTTGGCCAGGATCGCGAGTTTGGGCTTGAGGATCGTGGCGAAACATGGGCCTACCTCGACTATATGGATCCGACCAGCGCCGGGAAGTCTGCTGATGAGCCGATTGGCTGGATCCAGACGGGAGCGATCCAAGAGGCCATGCGCTGGCAGATCGGCAAGGACTTTGAGGTTGAGCAGGTGGCATGCCGCTCGATGGGTGCCCCTGCCTCGATTTGGCTGGTGAATAAGACGCCAAAGGTGCCCACCGCATAAAGGAGAGAGCAATGGCCAACCTAACCCCCGATCAGATTTTCGATCTGCTAAACCGACCCGGCCCGCTCTGGCTGGTGGGCGCCAACCTGTCGGGCGCGAACCTGTCGGGCGCGAACCTGAGCAACGTCAATCTGAGCGAGGCCAACCTAGCGGGAACGCGATTGAGTGACACGAATCTCTACCGCGCCGACCTGAGCGTGACCGAGATGGGCGGGGCGAACCTCAGTTGGGCGAATCTGCGCGAGGCCCGGCTGGGCTGGGCGCAACTGGTGCGCGCCGACCTGAGCGACGCCGATCTGCGCAAAAGCGATCTGTCGTGGGCCAATCTGGAGTTTGCCAACCTTAGTGGGGCGAACCTACGCGGGGCGAACTTGGGTGCGGCCGACTTCAGCGGGGCGAATCTCTACGGCGCGAACCTGAGTCTCTGCAATCTGAGCGGCGTTGATCTCCGCGACACGATCATGATCGGCGTGAACATGAGCGAGGCTCAGCTCCGCGAGGCCCAACTGGTAAACATGGGCGGCGCGAATCTATCGGGCGCGAACTTGAACAAGGTGAGTATGGCCGGCGCGAGCATGAGCGGGGTGAACCTGAGCGGGGCCAGCTTGATCGGGGCCAACCTGCGCGATTCGACTCTCAGTGACGCCAACTTTATCGGGGCCAATCTCTACGAGGCAAACCTGAGCGAGGCGAATCTGGCCGGGGCGGATCTGAGTGAGGCGAACCTGAGCGGGATCTACCTGAGCGGGGCAAACATGGAAAACGTGATCATGACGCGGGCCAACCTGAGTCGGGCCAACCTGAGCGGCTGCAACCTACGCGGCGCCCAAATGGCCGATTGCGTCCTGCGCGAGGCGAGCCTGCGAGACGCTGATTTGACCGGGGCCGACCTGACCGGAACCGACCTCTCCGAGTGCGATCTGACGGGGGCGAAGGGTTACGTAGCGTGATCCCGTAGGGGCGAATCATCACGACGGCCCCTGTCGCATAGCAACAGGGGCCGTCGTGATGATTCGCCCCTACGGGACGTGCAATATCGCCTGTAGGAAATGTCCGGTGTGCGATCCCGCAACCATCGCCACATCTTCGGGGGTGCCCGCAGCCACCAAGTAGCCGCCACCATCGCCGCCCTCCGGCCCCATATCCACCACCCAGTCAGCCGTCTTCACCACATCGAGGTTATGCTCGATCACAATCACCGTATTGCCCGCATCCACCAGGCGGTGCAGGACGCGCAGCAGATGTTGAACATCGGCAAAATGCAGCCCGGTGGTTGGCTCGTCCAGAATGTAAATCGTGCGCCCGGTGGCCACACGGGCCAGTTCCTTGGCCAACTTCACGCGCTGGGCCTCACCGCCCGACAGGGTGGTGGCCGGTTGGCCGAGCTTGATGTAATCCAGCCCGACATCGTGCAACGTCTGGAGGATGCGCCGCACTCGCGGCACATTGTCAAAAAACTCCAGGGCCGTCTGCACATCCATATCGAGAATCTCGGAGATGGATTTTCCCTTGTACTTCACTTGGAGCGTCTCGCGGTTGTAGCGTTTGCCCTTGCACTCGTCGCAGCGCACCCAAACATCGGCAAGAAATTGCATGTCAATTTTGATCTCGCCGTTGCCCTCACACGCCTCGCAGCGCCCGCCCTTGACATTGAAGCTGAAGCGCCCCGGCTCATAGCCGCGCAGCTTGGCCTCGGCGGTCTCAGCGAAGAGTTGGCGCAGCATGTCGAACAGCTTGACATAAGTAGCCGGGTTGGAGCGCGGGGTGCGTCCAATTGGCTGCTGATCAATGTCAATCACCTTGTCGAGCGCCTCTAGGCCGAGCAGGGCGCGGTACGGGCCAGGTTTCAACTGGGCTTTGTTGAGGCGATTGGCCAGGGCCGGGTAGAGCGTCTCGGTGATCAGCGAGGATTTGCCGGAGCCAGAGACGCCGGTGACGGAGACGAAGGTGCCGAGCGGGAACGATACGCTCACATCGCGCAGATTGTTCAGGGTCGCGCCCTCAATACTGATCCAGCCGTTCTGGGCGGCGCGGCGCAGTCCGGGTACGGCAATCTCCAGACGCCCACTGAGATAGGCTCCGGTGAGCGAGGTCGGGTGCTGGGCGACGGTTTCGGGCGTCCCAGCCACCACCACCTGCCCGCCCTTCACCCCCGCGCCCGGCCCGAAATCCACCATCCAGTCAGCGGCCTGCATGGTTTCCAGGTCGTGTTCAACCACGATCAGGGTGTTGCCGAGGTCGCGCAGGCGCAGCAGCGAGCCGAGCAGCTTGAGGTTATCGCGCTGGTGTAGGCCGATGCTGGGCTCGTCAAGGATATACATCACGCCTACCAGCCCCGAGCCAATCTGCGAGGCCAGACGGATGCGCTGGGCCTCGCCACCGCTGAGTGTGGGTGCCGGACGCTCCAGCGTGAGATAGTGTAGACCCACATTACGCAGGAAGCTCAGTCGCTCGCGTATCTCCTTCAGCACATCACCAACAATCTCTAATTGGGTGGCGGTCAGCACTACCGAATGATCAGCACCCGTTCCCTCAGCCAGTTCCAGCGCCCAGGTGTACGCCTCGCCAATATTCTTCGCACAGACCTCGCGGATGCTCTCGCCCGCCACCTTCACAGCCAGGCTCTGCGGGCGCAAACGTGCGCCCATGCAGTCGGGGCAGAGCTGCTCGCTCATATACTGGACGTAATACTCGCGCTGCGAGTCGCTGCTGGTCTGCATAAAGCGACGGCGAATCTCCGCCGCGACGCCTTCCCAGGGGCGGTAGAACTCACCGTGCCCGCCGCTCTCGTGTTCCCAGGCAAAGCGCAGTTTCACCTTACCGCTGCCAAGAATAAGCGCATTGCGCTGCGGCTGAGTCAGTTCGTCCCAGGGCGTATCAAGATCAATCCCGTAGTGGGTCGCGATGGAGATCAGGGACTTGTGGCCCCAGGAGTCCTTCTTCTTGCGCATCTCGCCCCAGTAGGTGACAGCCCCGTCATTGATCGAGAGTGCGCTGTTGGGCACCAGCAGGGTCGGGTCAATCTCCAGGCGCGTGCCGAGGCCGGTGCAGGTGGGGCATGCGCCCTGGGGCGAGTTAAACGAGAACATCTGCGGTGACAGTTCGGGGAAGGAGATTCCGCAGGGCAGGCAGGTATTGCTTTCGCTCATGAGCCAGTCTTCGCTATCAGGAGGCAGGAGGCGGGACGCAGGCGGTAGGGACGCCGCACGCTGATCCTCATCAGGAGGCGGGAGGCGGGACGCAGGCGGCATGGACGCCGCACGCTGATCCTCAGCAATTTCCTGCCTCCTGCCTCCTGCCTCCTGCCTCCTGCCTCCTGCCTCCTGCCTCCTGCCTCCTGCCTCGCCCAAGACGCTGATGATAATCGTGCCCTCACCGACGCGCAGAGCCTGCTCAATACTATCGGTCAGCCGGGTGACGAAGCCATCCCACTCACTACCCGCGCTGGCCTCGGC
>Ga0007797_1000293_pt1 | contig 14961 bp, 11 predicted proteins | sample CryBogmetaGMA25M_FD_60364 | JGI IMG/M metagenome (GOLD analysis project Ga0007797, IMG submission 60364) | Freshwater microbial communities from Crystal Bog, Wisconsin, USA - MA2.5M | ecosystem: Environmental > Aquatic > Freshwater > Lake | place: Crystal Bog, Wisconsin, USA | collected 2009-07-06 | reverse complement strand
CCCCTGACCCCTAAAGACGCACAATCCCGCTCAGCACCGCGATTGGGAAGAAAATATTCGGCAGGATGACAAGAGCCGTCACCAGCACGGCCACACCGCGCCAGGTGTCGGTGTACTTCTGGTTGTTCAGCCCCAAGGTCTGGAAAGCGCTCCAGACGCCGTGGAACAGATGCAGGCCCAAGGCAAACATCGCCAGGATGTAGAAGAGCGACACAGGCCAGTGCTGGAAACTGATCACCACATTGTTATAGGCGTTGTAGACCCCGTTATGCTCGGGCTTGTACTCGCCCACACCGTAGCCCGCCACGCCAAAGGTGAAGTTCAGCAGGTGGAAAACAATAAACAGGAAGATCACAACTCCGCCGTAGCGCATTGTATAGGCCGCGTATCCGGTACGGCGCTGCTTTTGTGCGTAGCGCTTCACCTTGCTTACCCCGTGGGCGTAGGAGCTTTTTTGGCTCTGCGCCGTCAGTGCCGTGGCCGACCAGATATGCCCTACCACCGATACCACCAGCAGCACCCGCATAATCCATAGCAGATGCTCGTGCCCGAAGACGGGGTGCCCAAGGTCGCGCAAGCCCGCCGCGTATTCGTTGAATACTGTCGGCCCGTAGAACATCTTCGTGTTGCCGTACATGTGGATGACCAGAAAGGTCACGAGGAATACGCCGGTGACCGCCATGATCACCTTCTTGCCAATGGACGAGCGGGAGAGAGTCAGAACCCCTGTCATGTTCGCTTCCTTCCTTCAAGGCACACGCAAGCGGGATACTGCAGTATGCCGCTTTTTGGTCAGAATCCGCGAGGATGTTAGGGCGATTATACTCCTGTTCGCAACAACTACAAACAGGGGGTAGGGAGCAGACAGTAGAGCAGACGTCACGAGAAGTACAACGAAGCGTCCCGGCATGCATCATCATTGCCGGGACGCTTTAAGGAATTCGTTGCCGCGCAGCCCTCACCCCCCAGCCCCCTCTCCCAGAACGGAAGAGGGGGAGTCGAACACACTCCAATGGAGAATCTCCCCTCTCCCCCGGTGGGAGAGGGGCAGGGGGTGAGGAGGAAAGGTCGGCACGAGATCTGTTTATTCGTATTGGGGCTAGGTTCGTACGAAGGCCGACATGATCACAATGTCGTGGAGATTGCCGTCACGATCAATTGCGTGGCGGGCAAGCTGGCCCTCTACGGCAAAGCCCAGATGACTGAAGATGGCCTGACCTGCTGTCAGGGCTACCTGCATATCCACCGTTACTTTGGTGGCACCCAGCTCGCGGGCCGCGTCCACAATCGCCTGGGCCATATACATCCCCAGACCACTGCGCCGCCAGCCTCGGTCAACAATCAGGCGAATGTTCGCCACATGGTAAGACCAGCCGGGCATGCGCAGGGCGCCGCTGTAGGCAACAATCGAGCCTTCATCGGTGACTGCGACTATCTGCCGCCAGTTCTCCGCCGCGTTCGCATTGATCAGTCGTGAAATAATTTCAGGGTTCTGAAAATCATCTTCAAGGTAGAGAAGATCGTTTTTTGGCAGGCCCATACCAAAGTTCGCTAGGGCAGTGCGATCTTGCTCCAAGAGTGGGCGAATCGTCACAGTCCTACCATCCTTTAATGCCACGCTGCCGGCCGCTTCAGTGCGTTGCGCCATGACCTGCCTCCTATTGAGATATTGTGGGGATGCTATCTCTGCTTTCGGAAATGAGATGGGTGAACTTTAACATAATATGGTTACACCTGAGTTACTTTTTTCATTCCGTGAACAAATTGCTATTCTTGGCGACCTTGGCTCAAATTCGTTGCCGATTCTTTCCCGCTCATATAAGCATTGCTGGTATAATGATGCTCATTCCGTGCAGCTATCATAACGAAATACGTACACATGCCACGTGTCCGTGTGCTGCGGATTGACAAGGAGGTCGCCATGAGTTCTGCTCGCGAGGTCGTTGTCCTCAGCGGTGTCCGCACCGCTATTGGTAGTTTTGGCGGTGGCCTAAAGGATCAGCCGCCATCTGAGTTGGCCGCTCTGGTTGTTCGCGAGGCGCTGGCTCGTGCCGGTGTTGATGTGTCCGAGATGGGTCACGTCGCTTTTGGTCATGTCATCAACACGGAACCCCACGATATGTACCTCTCCCGTATTGCCGCCGTCAAGGGCGGTATTCCGGTAGAGACTCCCGCCTTCAATGTAAACCGGCTCTGCGGCAGCGGGTTGCAGGCGATCGTGTCAGTCTCTCAAGCGATCCTGTTGGGCGATACGGATGGCGGTGTGGCTGGCGGCGCTGAGGTGATGAGCCGCAGCCCGTACTCTTCGCCGACAATGCGCTGGGGCGCACGTATGAACGACGCGAAGATGCTCGACATGATGGTCGGCGCGCTGAGCGACCCCTTCGACGATGTCCATATGGGCATCACCGCCGAGAATGTAGCGGCAAAGTGGGGAATCAGCCGCCAGGATCAGGACGCTCTCGCGGTCGAGAGCCACCGGCGTGCGGCAAACGCCCTCGACGCCGGGATCTTTAAGAGCCAGATCCTGCCGATTGAGATCAAGATCAAGGGCGGCACAGGCTTCTTCGACACCGACGAGAATGTTCGCCACGATGCCACCCTTGAGCGTATGGCCAAGCTGCGCCCGGTCTTCCAGAAGGATGGCTCGGTGACGGCGGGTAACGCATCGAGCATTAACGATGCGGCGGCGGCGGTGGTACTGATGGAGCGTGGCGTGGCGGAGCAGCGCGGCTACAAGCCGTTGGCACGGCTGGTGGGCTACAGCCACGCCGGCGTTGAGCCGAAGTATATGGGCATCGGCCCAGTGCCTGCTGTCCGTAAACTGCTTGAGCGCACCGGCCTGTCAATCAGCGACATTGATGTCTTCGAGGTGAATGAGGCGTTCGCCGCCCAGGCGCTGGCAGTCTCTCGCGATCTGGATCTGCCGCCTGAGAAGGTCAACCCCAATGGCAGTGGTATCTCGCTGGGCCACCCCATCGGAGCCACCGGGGCACTTCTGACCGTCAAGGCGGTGTACGAACTTCAGCGCACCGGGGCACGTTACGCCCTTGTCACAATGTGTATCGGCGGTGGCCAGGGCATCGCGGCCATTTTCGAGCGGCTGTAGTTATTGTAGATTGTAGATTGTAGATTGTGGATTGAGATGGCTACGGGCCAATCCACAATCCACAATCCACAATCCACAGTCCACAATCCGCAGTCCGCACTCTGCAACCTGTATTCTTACGTAAGGAGATCTTCACACTATGGGTAAGCTCGACGGGAAGGTGGCCCTGGTAACCGGGGCATCGCGGGGGATTGGCCGGGCGATTGCGGTGCTGCTGGCTAAGGAGGGCGCGAAGGTTGCTCTGAACTATCACAACGATGTGACAGGTGCTCAGAGCGTGGCCGATGAGATCGCGACCTTCGGCGGCACTGCTATGCTGAGTCAGTCTGATGTGTCTGTCTCGGAAGAGGCGCGGGCCATGATCAAGAAGATCGTGGAGACCTGGGGGCGGATTGATGTGCTGGTGAATAACGCGGGTATCACTCGCGACAAGTCAATGCGCAAGCTGACCGATGATGACTGGGTGACGGTGATCAACACTAACTTGAACAGCGTCTACTGGTGCACCTCTGCGGCCATGCCCGTGATGATCGAGCAGAAGTTTGGCCGGATCGTCAATCTTAGCTCGTATGTTGGACAGGCTGGTAACTTTGGTCAGGCCAACTACGCTGCGTCAAAGGGTGGGATCATCGCCTTTACCAAGACGGCGGCGATTGAACTGGCGAAGTTCAACATCACCGTCAACGCGCTGGCCCCCGGCTTCACGCTCACTGATATGCTCTCGAAGGTGGCAGAGACCGTCCAGGATCAGATCAAGTCCAAGATCCCGATGGGCCGCTTCGGGCTGCCTGAGGAGATGGCGAAGGCGGTGCTGTTCCTGGCCGCTGATGCCGACTATATTACCGGACAGCAGATCAATGTGAATGGCGGCGTGTTTATGTAGTGAAAACTACGTCCCACGCTTCTCGATGATCTCTTTTACGTCGTCAGAATAGCCCTGCCACGCCTGGAGCATCTCTCGGTTGAGCCGGTGCTGAGTTCTGATTGTGTCGGCAACCGCCTGCTCTGCGGAGTTTCGCAGGCTGCGGCTATAGTCCCAGTTCTTGAGTACGACATCGAAGGCCATGTCAGTGCTGGTGGTGAGCAGGTCGCTCCATGCCCGCACCGAACGGAGCATCATATCGGCTGCGCCAGCGTACTGCTGGCGCAGTTGATCTTCCGGCGTGCTGGTGTCGTCGCTCGCCATAAATTTTTCCTTTGGTAGTAGAATAGCCCTGTCGGACGTGCGTAGTGAGCGTACTGAAGGGGATTGCGCGCTCCGGTAGCGGGCTGTCAGGCAGGTGTATGGTACGCCAGGTGGTTACAGAAGAGTTCAGCGACAATGATGTCGGCGGGTATGAGCTGCTGCTCACTCGCCTTACTCCGCCTGTTCAACCTGCGCGCATGCTGCGTCGAGCAAAGGTTGAGACTGCGCTCGCCGACGTGATGGAATACCCGCTGACCACGGTGAGTGCGCCGGTCGGTAGCGGGAAGACGGTGGCCCTGGCCGCACTGGCGGTCTATGGCGGCTGGCCAGCGGCGTGGTGTCGGGTTAGCGACGAGGACGATCCGCGCCTGCTGCTGCGTCACCTTGCGGCCGCTTTTCGTCCGGTGGTCGCGATTGATGAGTCGCGTATTGGCACCCTGGCTGACGCCGGGACGATCTCTGCGGCACTTGATGCGCTGGTGAATGAACTGGCCGCTGCCCTTGATGACGAGACTCTGCTGGTTATTGATGATTACCACTTGGCAGACGAGCGTCCGGATCAGCGAGCGATTATCGAGCGGCTGATGGCGGTGCAGCCGCTGCGCCTGCATCTGGCCCTCTCTGGGCGGGCTGTACCGAGCCTGGCCGGCATGGATACGGCCCGTCTGCGCGGCGAACTCTTAGAACTTGGCCCCTCCGATCTGGCATTCACCGCCGCCGATCTGCGCAGTCTTTTCGCCCGCGCTGGTCAGTCGCCACCCACTGATCTGGAGGAGATCGTCGAGGTGGCCTGTGGCTGGCCGCTGGCACTTCAGGCCACCCTTAGTGCAACCGACTGGCGAGCCGCCCTTGGTTTGCGCCCCGGTGATATGCGCGCCGCACCGCTCGACTCCTATCTCGCTGATGTGGTTCTTGGTGATCTGCCCGCCGATCTGCGCACTTTTGTCCTGCGCGCCTCAGCCCTGCGCTGGCTTGACCCTGAGGCAATGAAACTGCTGTCGGGCGATGCGCCTACGATGCCCCTGCTCGCGGAGATCCGGCGACGCCAACTCTTTCTTTCTACAGACTCGGATGGGCGGCTGGTCTTCCAGCCGATCTTCCACGCTTTCCTCATACGCCGCGCCCAGAGCGAGATTGCCGAGTGGGCGGATCTGCACCTGCGTCTGAGCGCGCACTATCGTGCCCGCGCCGATGGCGAGGCCGTCCTGCATCACCTGACTGCGGCTGGTGATGTGGGGGCGGTGGATGCGCTGGTTCACGCTGCCCCAGCACTATTCGCCGCTGGTCATCCGGATCGTGTCCTGGCCTGGGTGCGGCGGCTGCTCCCATTTGTCGGTGAGCCGCCTGCCCTGATCGAGGTGCAGGCCGCCGCACTGCGCCGTCTCGGCATATTCGATGCCGCTTTGTCGGCGTACGCTGCCGCCGGGCTGGCCTTCGCGGCTGTGGGCGATATTGATGGACAGGTGCGGACGCTACGCGGCAAGGCCGAGGTGTATCTCGACACCGTGCAGCCAACCCCGGCCACTGATCTGCTCAAGCGGGCGCTCAAGTTGCTGCCGCGTACACGGACGGCTGAGCGAGCCGAACTCCTGCGACTCCAATCCGAGAACTGGGCCAACCGTGGACGAGCTGACGTAGCGCTGATCCTTGAGCGGGCGGCGCACGTGCAGGAGGCAGGCGGCACGAGACATGAGGCGGGCGTATCTCGTCCGAGCGGCAAGGTGCCGCCGCGCCTGCTGCTGCGTGCCGGTCGGCTTGATGAGGCTCGCCAGCAACTTGAGGCCCAGCTGCGGGACGAGGTTGGGTTAGGCGATGCGGGCCTACAAAGCGGTGCCCACCGCGAACCACTGCTGCTGCTCTCGATGATTTACTCGATGCTTGGGGGCGGTGCCCGCGCTCTAGCGATGGCCCGGCGCAGTTTGATGGAGGCCCAGCAGTCGGGGTCACGGCTCACAGAGGCGATTGCCGAACTCCGTTTGGGCCACGCCTACCAGATGGTCTCTCCCAGCGATATTGGCCCAGCCCAGGCCCATTACGCCGCCGCGATACAGTTGATTGATCAGGTTGGCGTGGCCCGTACCCGTGCCGAGGGTATGATGGGCCTGACTCTGCTGCACGGCCACGCGGGCGATCTGACGCGGGCGGAGAACTTTGCCCAGGAAGGCTTGCAGATCGCCGCCGCCGCCGGTGATGAGTGGACCGCCGCCTGCCTGATGCTGGCCCTCGGTGGCTCGGCAGCCGCCTTGGGCGATGAACGTGCGGTGATCTGGCTCGATCAGGCGTATGTGCGCTTCGTCCGTGGCGGTGATGTCTACGGCCAGGCGATTGTGCATCTCTGGCGTGCGCTGAGTTCCTTGCGCGTCGCTGATATGATCCACGCCGACCCCGAGATCGCCGCCCTGCTCGACCTAGTGGCCGTCCAGGGTTATGTGGGGGTGCTGATTGCGCCGAGCCTCTTTGGCCCTCGCGACATGGCGACTATCGTACCGCTGCTGCTCCGCGCCCGTGGACTCTCGCGCCATATTGAGCTGTCGCGTCAGTTGCTGCGCCAGGGCTTCCCTACCATTGCCGCCGACGATACCGTGGAGGACTATCACCCCGGCTACACGTTGCGCGTGCAGATGCTCGGCACCTTCCGGGTCTGGCGCGGCACCCACGAGATTCAGGCCCGCGAGTGGCAGCGTGAGAAGGCCCGTCAGCTCTTTCAGCTTCTACTCACTCACCGTGGCCACTGGATTCAGCGTGAGCAGATCTGCGCATGGCTCTGGCCCGACGCCGACCTCGACGCTTCCGAGCGCCAGTTTAAGGTTACGCTGAATGCGCTCAATGCCGCGCTGGAACCGCACCGCCCGCCGCGTGTCCAGCCTTTCTTTATTCGCCGCCAGGGTCTGGCCTATAGCTTCGCCCCCTCCTACGGCGTCTGGATTGATGTTGACGAGTTTGAGCTGCGGGTGGCCGGGGCCAATGCCCGTGATGAGCCCGATTTCGCCCGCCGCAATGCGCAGATCGCCGTGCAGCTTTATCGTGGCGACTACCTGACCGAGTCGCTCTACGACCTCTGGACAATTGAGGAGCGCGAGCGCCTAATTGCCCGCTACCTGGCCACCGCCGTCAGTTACGCCCAGCGCCTCTGTAACGACGGCGACCAGGCCCAGGCGGTGCAGATCTGTGAGCAGGTGCTGCGCCACGACCGAGGCTATGAAGAGGCGTACCAGACTCTCATGCGCGCCCACGCCCGCGCCGGTAGCCGCTCCCAGGCGCTGCGCTGCTATACCCGCTGTGTCCAGACATTGCGCAGCGAGATGGGCATTGATCCACTGCCCGAGACGGTCGCCCTCTACGAGCAGATTAAGCGCAACGAGCCACTGTAGCGCGTGCGAGGGGCGGGTTCTAGGGAGGGCGTACCCTCTCTGGAACCCGCCCCTTTTGGTTGCGATTTGACAGTTCTACGTGAATATTGTAACTTATATGTATATAGTCAGTTCTGACTAAAGGTGCCTTACGGCACAGAAAGCTTAGGGATGCCAATAATCTTCCAGATCCACCGCATCTTCGGAGAGATGGTGCTGCCGCTACTGATCGTCATCGTGGCGATCTACATGACTGTCGTGTACAAACCAAGCACGGCTCGCGGGCCGGTTGAGCGCATCTTTCCCGTACTGATCGATCTTCAGGTTGGGCTAGGCATTATCTACTGGCTCTCATTGGTGATAATCCCTGGGCTCACAGGGCGCTACCTGGGGTTCCCGTTTATCCTGCACCCGATACTTGGACTAGTTGCCTCTGTCCTGGCGCATATGGCACTAGGGAACAAGAACCCGCTCCGTACCCTGGGCCGCTGGGCACCACTGGCCTCGTTGGCGGTATTGCTCGTCCTGGTGCTGAGCAACATCACGATCGTGATGATCACGAGGGCGATGCCGGTCTAGGGTCAATACCAAAAGGATCGTATAGATAAGGGGACACTGGACAGTGTCCCCTTATCTATACGATCCATCCTACTCGCGACCAATTCCCGCCTCGGTGAGCAGGCGAACAAAGCGCTCCATTTGCGTCAGTGCGCGGGCCTGGAGGGTGGAAACATCAGCGATGATCGCCTCAACCAGAGCCGGGTTCTGAGCGATGCGGTCTCGCGCATGTTCAAGCTTCTGCTCGGCCTTCACCAGCAGGGTACACGCCATTTCAAGGCTTCCCTCTGCATCCTCACGCTGTCGTAGTGCAACCATTGGCCACCTACCATTAATAGGCTTGCCCCTGGCAATTGCCAGGTGGCGTCGAACACGCTCCGTGCGAGTTGCCGAGTCGGCGAGATAACGATCTGTATCGGCGAGCAGGACAAGGGCAAGCCCCTGATTGAAGCCTAATTTCGTGCGGGCACTATCAAGGATGCTCTGAGCCTGGAGCAGACTCTGTGTCGCCTCGCTCGCCGCCAGAATCGCGCTCTCCCGCTCTTCCTCCACCTCGAAGGGCCAGCGCCGTGGTATTGTCGGCATAAAGACCTATGCTCCTTCGCTCCCGGCTTCCCGTATAGCGGAGCAACTCGATCTGTCGAAGCATAGCTTCACCGAGCTGCCAGAGAATAATCGGGACACCCGAAGCAAAGAAACTCAGCCATATCACCGTCTCGTAGGTGCGCCAGTCCAGAGTAGTCTTTCGGCGTGCCTCAAGTGCAATCGGCAGCAGCGAGATGACAACGCCACCGGCAACCTCTGCCCACGTATGATCCGGCTTGATCGGAAACCGACGCTCCAGACCACTGAGTACTGCGGCATAGGCGGCGGAGAGACCGATGACCTGCAACGGGATCTGTACCGTGATCTGCTCCTGATCCGAACCGATGTCCCCTTTGAAAAGACTGATTGACATGGTCTGTTCCTTGCTTCATTACCCAGGTAGTATACGCACTTCTTGGGCATTTGTCTAGTAAAAAAGCACTCCGATCTGGCCGTTTGGGGTTGTTATTGGGCTGTTGTCGGCGTGTTGTCTTCCCTCCGGCAGCTCCTTGTTGTCTCGTTATCACCCGTTGTGCGAACTGTCCGTTATTCTCTCCTCAGGCTCCTGGTTGTGTACGTACGTCCTTTTGGTCTCTGCGACAGTGCATTTCATGCTTGGCTAAAGAGAACTATACACCGTAGTAGATAATCCCGCAAGTCCCGACTTGGTGAACATTTCTTCACAAATCTCTCTCAAAACAACCCCAGAAGACGGTGACAACGTACGTCCGAAATTTGCCCAAAATCACTTAATATGGTCTCGACAGACTATTTACTATGTGCTATAGTAATCCCCGTCACGAAGTCTTTGTCTAGCAGATACCCACTAACAATCCGATAACGACCCAATAACGACCCCTTTATCTGCTCACTATTATACCAACAGAGGTGCGCCATGATGCTCACAGGGACCTGGGAACAACCGATTGACCCTTCTGGTCGGCTGAACCTTCCCCCTGCCCTTCACTCGCTACTCGCAGACGGACTTGTAGTTACTCGCGGATTCGACGCCTGCCTACAGGTTTTTCCTCAAGATGCGTGGCGCACCTTGGCCGGTCGCGTCAGTGCCCTACCAATCGGCGGTGCCGCCGAGCGTAATCTACGCCGCATGCTCTTCACTGCCGCAAGTACGCTGCATGACGAGGGTGATGCGAGTGTCTGCCTACCGCAACGGCTTTGTGCCTATGCGGGCATCACCGATCACGCCGTCATCGTTGGGATGGATACCTACCTTGAGATCTGGGCATCCGAGCGCTGGACTGCCCTCAGTTCTGAGATCACGGATGACGCTCGCAGTTGGTCCGATGCCGCGATTGGTTTGGGTGGTTCTGCTGTCTGAGACTATGGAGGTGACTGGTCATGTACCCATTCAGATTGCCCCGCACACCCGACGCCCCACGTAGCACGAAGAGTGCTGCGGTAGCGAAGCGTCGGCTCCACGAGACACTACCGATGGATCGTGTCCACAACACCGCCCGCCACGATGACTCCGAGGGATTGCTGGTTCGGCTGCTCCAGGAAGATCTTTGCTCCAGGGAGCGGAGGTCTGCGTGAGTACGCTCGCTACTGCCCTGATCTCGTCGCTACGTGGTGCAAGCGACGTGCTGATCGCTACGGCCACCGCAGCCAAGCAGCCTCCGCCGACGTGCCTCGTCGCGCTGCGCGACCTGGAGCGCCAGCCGGTGGCGACGGCATTCGAGCGCGCTGTTAATCAGGCCGTTGTTCACCTGCGCCGCGAGGTCTCCGATCCATGCGCCATCGAGTCGTTGATCGCTCTGCTGTCCGACGAGTCTCCTGCCGCCGCACACTTTCGCGGGATGGCTGTCGAGGAGTTTTTGCTGTCCGGGAAGCCGAATCTGGCCTCGCTCATTGATCACTACCGCCGCACCCTGCGGCCCACCGCCCGCGAGCTGGGCCAGGATCTCCCGCCTTGGCGCACCCTTGCCCAGGCGCTGAATCTGCTCTTCGGTCGCCTGCTGCCCGAGACGATCAGCGCCCAGGCCCGTCTGCACCGGCTACTGCCGAGTTCCACTGACCGCGCCAGCCTCGACGGGTTCCGCGCTGCTCGCCCCACCGACCAACTTCTCGACCGGCTAATCATGGGTGTTCCTCGCCAGGCCATTGTGGCATCCGGCGGCTCACATATCGCTCAGGTTCAGCAAAATATCGTTCACGGCAACCTTTATACCTCCCCGGCACCGCGTCCGGCGGATCTCACCGCCCTTTTTGTGCGCTACCGGGCCTTCGTGATCGAATCGTTCAACGCGATTGACTTTCGCGGCATCATGCAGATCCAACCAATTGCGCGTATTGACCTTGATCAGATCTACATCCCCATTTTTGCCCTGCCGCGTGGCGATGTTCGCACGGGATCAACTAGCCCGCTTATCCTGCACGACTATGTCCGCGATCAGCCTTTTTTGGTGGTTCTCGGCGATCCCGGCAGCGGGAAGAGTACTCTCGTGCGCTATCTGATCACGACCCTGGCGCGGGGAGATGGACAGACGCGGCTTGATCTTGCCACGGTATGGCTGCCCATCTTCTTCCCCGTGGCTGCCTTCGCCGATGCGCGTGGGCGATCTGGGGGCAGCAATCTTTCGCCCCTGGCCTATCTCAGCGAGTATTACGCCGGCCTCTCGCAGCCCGACTACGGGCCGCTCTTTGTCCGTGCCCTGGAGATGGGTCACGCCCTCTTGCTCTTCGATGGGCTAGACGAGGTGCGCGAGGATCGTGCTGGGATCATCCGCTGCCTGGAGGCGTTTGTCCACGAGTGGGACGCCCAGGGGAACCGTTTCATTGCCACCAGCCGGATTGTCGGTTACGACGATACGCCCCTCGATCCGCGCCTCTTCGCGAGTGTGGTCATTCAGCCCCTGAGCGATGCACAAATCGCCACCTTCGTTAATCGCTGGAGCCAAGCCTACGAGTCGCTGGCCAAGCCGACATGGCCCGAGAGCGGCGACCTGTACCACGACCTGATTCGCACCGCGTCGGCGGCGGAACAGGCCATCCGCGTAGAGCAGCACGCCCGCTTGCTTGGCGCTGCCGTTTGCGCTGACGCGAATGTGGCCGCCCTGGCCCGCAATCCACTCCTGCTCACTATCCTGGCGCTCATCCATAACCAGGGTGCCCGCTTACCCGACCGCCGGGTTGACCTCTACCGGCTCTGTGTTGAGGCTTTGGCCGAAACCTGGAACCGCGCCCGTTCTCTTTCCGGTCGTCCGGTTGACCTCTACCTTGGCGACGAGCATCTCGACGAGCGTTTTGTGGTCAACCTGCTCGGCCCAGTGGCCCTCTGGATCCACGGCGAGCAGCCCGGTGGCTTGGTTGACCAGAGCGACCTGGAGTCGCGGATCGCCGTAACGCTTGCCCAGACTGATGGGATCGCGCCGGGACGCGCCCGGCGTCTGGCGCAGGATTTTATTGATCTGATGCGTCGTGACACTGGCTTGCTCCAGGAACGCGGGTACCGCCGCTTCGGATTCCTGCATCTGACCTTTGAAGAATACCTGGCGGCACGTGGTCTGCTTGAGTCGGTCACGGTTGATGATCCCGACACCTTCTTTCATCGCTACAGCGGATCCCCACGCTGGCGCGAGGTCCTTCGCCTTGCCATTACCGCAGCGCCGCAGCGCGAGGCCCAGCGCCTCCTGCTGCATCTGCTCAATGCGCCCGCACCCCGCGACCGTGCCATCACACTGGCCGGCGAGTGTCTGCGCGATATTGGTCATAACGGGGCGACCCAGCGGGCATGGGATGCGGTGATCCAGGCGCTCCTGGCCCTCACCGCCGACCCGACGGCCAGCCTCGATGGCAGAATTTCCGCCGGGACGATCCTGGGAACCTTAGGCGATCCGCGCCGACTTGATCCACGCAGTGGCGGGGCCGTCGGCATACAGCAGGGTGTGGCCCCGTACTGGTGCCCGATTGCGCCGGGGCCGTTCTGGTGCGGCGACGAGGGCTCGGCTCGCCGCGCCCGCGCCGGTAGCCTGCGCCGTATCGAATTGGGGCAGGGCTTCTTGATTGCGCGCTTCCCGGTGACGAACGCCGAGTTTGATGACTTTGTCGCTGCCGGGGGCTATCACGAGCGCCGCTGGTGGAGTGAGGCGGGCTGGCTCTCGCGTGGGCAGAGCAGAACGATTGAACATGGAGCATTCTCCCAGCCGGTTGTCGGAGTCTCGTGGTACGAAGCCAGCGCCTACTGTACCTGGCGCAGTGAGGTTGGCCGACGGGCAGGCTGGCTCAGCGCCAAAGAGTGCCTGCGACTACCCACAGCCATCGAGTGGGAGCGGGCGGCTCGCCACACCGACCGGCGGCGCTACCCGTGGGGTGACCAGCCGCCCAGCGACGCCCGCGCTGCCTTTAGTGGTACGGGAATAGCGACGCCCACGCCCATTGGTGCGTTCCCGAGCGGCGCAGCCGCTTGCGGCGCACAGGATCTCTCCGGCACGATCTGGGAGTGGACAGCCAGCCTGGCCGAAAACTTCGAGTCGCTGGAACCCTGCGAGGACGTAAATCCCGGCGAGACTCCGGTGATCAAAGGTGGTGGTTTCGACTCCAAGGCCGAAGATCTGCGCTGCGGTGCCTCGTCCTGGCGACACCCCGGCCAGCGCAGCACCAATCTGGGATTTCGGGCGGTTCGCACATCGGTTACATCGTCGTATTAGGAAGATCTCGTTATGACAAGCCAAAACGACCCGATCACCCTGCGCCTGATCTTCCGCCCCGTCCGTGGCGGTGCCCTGCTCCGCTGGGAGTCCGACGTCCTCGGGGTGTGCGAGAGTCGTCTGCCCGCGCCCATTCCCCCCGACGATATGGGCCTCATCCTGCGCGCCCTTGACACCCTCCAGGATCCGGCCTATCCCACCGCATGGAATGCGGCGCAGGTGCGCAGCTTTGGCTTCAGCCCCGATGATCAGGAACGCCTGACCTCCGCAGGGCTGTGGGATTCTGGTCGCGTGCGCGCCGATACACCCTGGCGTATTGGGCGGCGGCTCTACCGCGCCCTCACCGCCGACCCTGCCGGTGCCCAGGCTCTCGGTACAGTGCGCGATCACGCCGCCGCTGTGGGCCGTACCCTTTCGCTTGAGCTATGTTTCCCGCCCCACGCCACGGATCTGGCCGGGCTACCGTGGGAACTGCTGTGGGACGAGGGGCCGACTCCGGTGCTGCTGGGGCGCGGGGCTACGGCGGCATGTGTGCGCCGGCTTGATCTGGCGCAGGCGTTGCCGCCACCGCGCCAGACATCCGGCCCGCTGCGTATTCTCGCTGTCTCACCACGCACTGGGATTCCCGATGAGGTGCGGCAGATTGAGCGCGCCGCCCGCGCCGCCGCGTGGGAGCCGCTGATCACATGTGGCGTGGCCCAGATGGACGAGCTGAGTCCTGTCACTCGCAAGTCCCTCGCGGAGATGATTATGGGCGAAGATCCTCCCGACATCATCCATTATTACGGCCACGGTCGTTACCGTGGCGGTGAAGGTGCCCTTCTGCTCGACGATCCTGGCGCGGCGGCCTGGATACCGGCAGCGGCCCTGGCCCCGCTCTTCGCCCCCGCCGGTATGGTGGTTCTCCACGCATGCCAGGGCGCGATGCTCGGGGCCGAAGGCGTCATCGGCGACAGCGCCGATATGCGTACCGCCCTCGCGCCAGCTCTCTGCGCCGCCGGTGTGCCTATCGTCCTGGGCATGCAATTCACCGTGCGCGCTGCGGCTGCCAGTCGCATGGCAGCGGTGATCTACCAAGCTCTCGCCGAGGGTCGCAGTGTGGAGGAGGCGGTCGCCTTCGCCCGCCGTGCCCTCTATGTCGAGGAACCCGACCGGGTCTCGTGGTATGTTCCCGCGCTCTACCTGCGCGCCCGCAGCGGCGGCCCGACCTACCTGCGCCCACCTGTCACCCGTCCGACCAGCGAACTGAACCGCCCGACAGGTGCCCGCCAATCGGTGATTGCCCGCGACAGGGGAACGATCAGCTCGCTGCGCATACAGGGCGGGGCGGGTAGCCGGCAGGCGGTGATTGCGGATGGCGGCAGTATTAGCGGGGTTGATCTGTTCGACAACGCACACTGATAAGACAAAGTTCGCAGATACTTTACAGTTCTACCCCCCCTAGCCCCCCCGCAAGCGGGGGGGAACCAATGCGTTGTCCCCCCCCGCTTGCGGGGGGGCTAGGGG
>Ga0007797_1000288_pt1 | contig 15075 bp, 13 predicted proteins | sample CryBogmetaGMA25M_FD_60364 | JGI IMG/M metagenome (GOLD analysis project Ga0007797, IMG submission 60364) | Freshwater microbial communities from Crystal Bog, Wisconsin, USA - MA2.5M | ecosystem: Environmental > Aquatic > Freshwater > Lake | place: Crystal Bog, Wisconsin, USA | collected 2009-07-06 | reverse complement strand
TATAGACACAATGCAAGCAGGTATGTCAGATGAGCACAATATAAAGGGACTAGCAAGCACTGGACCTGTCGAAGCTCTTAACCACCTAGTTCATCCTAATATTTTACCAGCACTAACTCCTCAATTGGGCATTTTTCACGACCAAAATATTGGCCCGATCGCGAGCCCAGCCAACTTTGGGATATTTTCTTCAGCCGGAAAAGGGACAAGCATTTTTGGAAAGTAGTGATATCGTCATAGCAAAAAATTTACTTAATCAACTGCAGAACATTCTCGATGAGCGAAGGATAATATCCAATATTGATGACTATTGAAATTTCTGGGGGCGAAATCGCATCTTTGACTAATTTATCGAAATCAAAATTTTTGCAGCTTTTCTTGATGAAATCAGGAGTCTCAACATTATTTAACAAAATATAAGATGAACTGTCACCTTTAGCCATGCTGCAGCCTTTAAAAAGTATCACTTCACTAAAAGTAATATGTGAGCCTATAATCGTATCGTAAATCAGGTTATTATCGTCTCTGAAGGTTAACCTACCGTTTTTGAATAGTTCTTCACTATAAAATTTTCCAGCTATTGTGTAGACATTATACATGTTTCTAAGAACTTCCTCGCGTGCAATCTCACTTGTTACTAAAATTTCATTTTTAGCAATCTCGTACAAAGTTCTTTTAAGAGGCTCAGACATAAAGGTAAAATCTCTTACTAAATTCTCTATATCTCTTACGCTAATAGTTCCTTCCGACATATTTTAGATCTCCCATCTTCAATATATAACACCATTCTAATGACAAAAGATAAAGATATAGTTAATTTTTGAAACAATTTTACATTAATGAGATTATAGATTGAAATAATTTGATAATTCTAGATAGTTGCCCCCTCTTCACAGCTAAGAATTTTTTAGTGGCTTTGGCTATCGTATATTTAGAACGCGAATTCGGGATTAAAAGCTAGATATTAAAAAATTTACTATCTAATCAAGTTCTTCTTTACTAGCACTCAAAGAAAAAAATTATTTGCTCTTTAAGTCGAGACAGCTCAATGAGTTATGAGATGTCAATCATTTTTATAAACCAAAATGAAAAAAAATTTCTTTACTGAAAGGCGTTTTTAGGCCAGTAATATAGTTATCAGTTTATCAAAATACGATTTTCAATTTAGAAATTTTTATAACTTAATTTTGGATAGTCATAAATGAGTACCAGGCCATTATTCGACAATATATCCTCAACTAAAGGTTGGGAAATGTTAGCAGAAAACAAATCTTCAGCCCTTGTGGATGTAAGAACCACAGAAGAATGGTCTTTGGTTGGAATTCCTATTATATCGAGCCTAGGAAAAGAATTGATTAAAATAGAATGGCTTAAATCTCCATCCATGGTTAAAAACACTAATTTCAAAACGCACTTAATGGAACAGGTAAAAGATAAATCTACCCCACTAATTTTTATCTGTAGGAGTGGCGGTAGATCACTTGCTGCTGCCGAAGAAATGCTAGAGGCAGGTTATAGCGAATGCTATAATATAGAAGATGGATTTGAGGGAGAACCAGACCAAAATGGTCACAGGGGAAATATAAGCGGTTGGAAATTTAACAATTTACCTTGGGGGAAAAGTTAATCATGAATGCGGTAACTTCACCAGTGCAACAATATGAAAATAACGAATCAAAGCCAGATAAAATTTGGCTTTCAGTGCAAACTAAATTAAAAACTGAGTTCGGCGAGGCAACTTATAATAGTTGGCTCAGCAAATTAAACATAGCTTCATCTAATAATGGCCAGTTAGTTTTGGTAGCCCCAACTAAATTCATGCGCGAATGGATACTCACCCATTACCGTGAGATTATTATGAAGTTTTGGAATGAGATAGATCAATCGATTTTAAATATTGACATCATTATTGCTGCCAACAGAAATAGTAATTCTGATGCACAAATCCCAGCTTTTAATAATATAAAATCACCAAATTTTAATTTTGATGATGAGTCTACACTATTATCAGTGCTAGATAACAGATTTAACTTTGACAATTTCGTAGTCGGAGTTCCAAATGAGCTAGCTTATGCAGCTGCCAGATCAGTTGCTGAATCAGCAAATGTTAAGTCAGAGTCAAACCCATTATTTCTATATGGTGGAGTTGGACTAGGAAAAACCCATCTCATGCATGCAATAGCCTGGCATATTTATAACAATGATAGAAAACGTAAAGTAATCTATATGTCAGCTGAGAAATTCATGTATAAATTTGTTAAGGCCCTGCGTGAAAAAGACATCATGAATTTTAAAGAATATTTTAGATCTGTTGATGTTCTAATGATCGATGACGTACAATTTATCTGTGGCAAGGATAGTACCCAAGAGGAATTTTTCCATACTTTCAATGCCTTAATTGATAATAACTGCCAAGTTGTAATTTCAGCAGATAGATCTCCTTCGGACTTAGATGGCATGGAAGACAGAGTCAAATCTCGTCTTGGTTGGGGACTCGTAGTTGACGTTCACAGCACGACTTATGAGCTTAGACTCGGAATACTTCAATCTAAGGTTGAACAGATGCAAGTAGATATGCCAAGCAATGTGCTTGAATTTCTCTCAGCAAAAATTACCTCAAATGTTCGTGAATTAGAGGGTGCGCTGAATAAAGTTATTGCCCATTCTAAGCTTGTTGGCAAGCCTATTACCATAGAAAATACACAGCATATATTAAAAGACTTACTGCGTTCTAATGAAAAAATTGTAACTATTGAGGAAATTCAGAAAAAAGTGTGCGATCATTTTAACGTCAAGATTTCAGATATGACCTCATCAAGAAGGCTGCGTAGCGTTGCAAGACCTCGCCAAATGGCTATGTATCTGGCTAAAAGCCTGACTCCAAAAAGCCTAGCTGAAATTGGTAAAAAATTCGGTGGCAAAGACCACACTACCGTAATGCATGCTATCAAAACTATTGAAGGCTTGATTGCAACTAGCAGTGAAACAAAAGAAGATACCAGGCTATTGTCCAGGATATTAGAGGGCTAGTATACTATCCCTCTAAACTTCCTCCCCACCCTAAAAATCCCTTATTGAAAATTAATTTCATAACTTGTATAACAGGTAATACAACTTTTACTTAGAAAAACTTAAGTTATAAAATTAATATAGGCAAAAATATTATGTTCAATTTGGATCTCCAGGAATCTATCATGACCAAACCTGAGGCTGAGGAAATTTCCTCAAAAAAATTCAATCTATCAGCTGATAAAGCTCCACTGCTAAGAGCCTTAGCGCATATTCAGAGCGTGGTCGAAAAACGTAATATTATTCCAATGCTTTCCAATGTTAGATTAGTTGCGAAAGATGGTAAACTTGAACTTACCTCCACAGACATGGATATTTCGGTTAGTGAAAAAATAACTGCTTATATTTTAGATGAGGGTGCACTTACTCTTCCAGCTCATACTCTCTATGACATAGTAAGAAAACTGCCAGAGAGTGCTAATATAACTATCAAATTGAGTGGAAAATTCCCTGGTAAAGTTGATATTATTGCCGATAATTCTAATTTCTCACTACCATTTCTATCTGCGAGCGAGTTTCCTACTATGGATAGAGGCGTGATGCCATTCAAGTTTTCGCTTTCTACTTCGGAAGTAAAAACAATTATCGACAAGAATAAATTTGCCATTTCAACCGAAGAAACCAGATATAATTTAAATGGTATATATCTTCATGTTGTTGATATGCCGGTTGGAAAAGTACTTAGAGCTGTAGCCACTGATGGACATCGGTTATCATGTGTTTCCCTAACCGTTCCTGAAGGAGCTGAGAAGATCCCAGGAGTCATAATTCCTAAAAAAGCTGTCACTGAACTACGTAAAATTATTGATGGATCCGAGGCAGAAATTCATATTGAATTATCTTCTACAAAAATTAAATTCTCATATCTTGAAATTGAGTTCATCACCAAGTTAATTGATGCCAGTTTCCCTGAATATGAAGGACTTATACCTAAGGAAACTTCGGTTACCATGGAAGTTGAAAAGAAGAAATTTATTGAATCTGTAGATAGAGTTTCGACGATAACTTTTGAAAAGACCAAAGCTCTAAAACTTAAAATTCATCATGAACAAATTGAATTTATCGTGGTAAATGAGGAAATTGGTGAAGCTCAGGAAATTTCAGAATGTAAAAGCGACGCTAGCAATTTTGAAATTGGATTTAATTACAGATATCTAATGGATGTATCTTCTGTAATTGATGGTGATTTTGCTGAATTTAAATTTACCGATGCTTTTTCACCAGCAAAAATTTCAGATAAATCCAATAATTCTGTAGTTTATGTGATAATGCCGATGCGGATTTAGGGTTGATGCCCAAAATTTTATCGGTAAAAACTTTAACTATAAATTCCTATCGTAATTTCTCTGAATTAAATCTGGATTTTAATCCTACCCCAGTTGTCATAACTGGAGATAATGGGGTAGGAAAAACTAATCTCTTAGAAGCAATCTCTCTTCTTGCCCCTGGAAGGGGTCTACGCAGCGCCAAGTTTTCGGATATAGGACAAAACTCCTCTGAACAATCATGGCACCTGAGAGCGCTTGTAAATGGCAGCTATAACCATTCAGAAATTTCTATGAACTACGATACTTCGACTAGCACACGAGATAAACGAACTATTATTGTTAATGGCGAGAAAATAAAATCTAATGCAGAGCTCAGTAAGGTATTTGCTGTCATCTGGCTTACCCCGCAAATGGATGGTTTATTTATAGCCTCATCAAGTGACAGGCGTAAATTCTTTGACCGACTTGTATATAATTTTGATAGTGAACATGCTTCCCGCGTAGCAAAATATGAATATTTTATGCGTGAACGCAATTCTATTCTCAAGCACCATAGCTATGATCCAATATGGTTAGAAATACTAGAAAGAAAAATGAGCGAGGCAGCAATAGCAATTATAATGTCCAGGTTAGAGGCAGAAGGATATCTTCAGCAAGCAATCTTTGATAGTACTTCCAATTTTCCCAAAGCCCACATTAAGATCGAAGGCGAGCTAGAAAAAATAGCGCGCACTATGCCTTCCTTAGAATTAGAAAAATATTATGCTAATATCCTCAAGCAAAACCGCAAAATTGATGGAATCAAGGGAAGAACTTCTGTGGGCCCTCACCGCTCTGAACTTGTCGTTACTCACATCGAAAAGAACCAGCAAGCTTGCTTGTGCTCTACTGGTGAGCAAAAATCATTGCTTATTTCGTTAATCCTGGCAGATGTGCGCGCTAAAATAAAATGGAATAAAATTACCCCTGTCTTATTGCTCGATGAAGTAATTGCCCATCTTGATGAGCATAAACAAGAAGAATTATTCTCTGAATTACTAAGTATGAAATGCCAATTCTGGATAACCGGCGTTGACCAGAATTCCTTTACTAAACTAAAAAACAAAGCCCAGTTTGTGGAAATGTAGGACTTAACTTTATTACAAGACTTAAAGAGATTGTCTCTTTACATATTTAACTATATAGTCAGCAATATTACAAACAAGTGATTTGTAGGTTTATATGGCTAAATGCTAAGAAGTGCAATATGGAAAGATTTAGAATAGAAAAACTACAAAATCATTCCTTAAACTTAAAATAGAGAAGCCGCAAATGCTAAAATCCTTATTAGGAACTGGAATCGACGTTGAAGGTATCTTAAAAACAAACATTGAAGAAAACGAAAAAATTTTAAGAGAAGAAATTTCAAATACTGAAGTAACTATGTCGACAAACTTAGAAAACTTAGAGAAGTCCTTAAGGGATGATATATCAGAAAAAGATAGAACTCAAGGCACTGAGCTAAGTTTTCTAGATAAAAACCTCAGAACAGAAATTTCCAACATGCAGCTTGAGCAAAATTATAAAATTGAATCTTTGGAAACAAAATTAAATTTTAAAATTGAAGCAAGCGAGAAAAAAATAATGAATGAAATTAACCAGCTTGGACTAAAGATCACTATTAAGTTAGCAGGGGTGGTAGCGACAGTTATTGCTATTTTAGAAGCAGCACATAAGTTTTTTTCATCTTTTTGACTATTAATTTCCATGAAAGTTTGGTCAAATATTTATTACCGCAACTAAGATACTTATACCATGCCCCACTTGTAAATAATACTAGGAACGCGAATTCGGGATTAAAAACTAGTAAATTAGCCGCGATCACCATTACTGTAGAAGTACATAAGCCGCTAAAGTGCCCCTTAACTTGCCGAGAAGTATTTTTTGCCTTTCATAGGTATTCTTTTACCTCTCTGCATGTCATTCCCGCGTAGGCGAATCTAGATCTTTTACTAGCTAGATATTCTATATCCCGCACCTAGCGCAGGAATGACACGCGCCGCCATTATTTCACTGGGTTCTACCCGCCCCCATGCGGTCAATACCCCAGATCTTAGCGAGTAGTATGCGGAGCATACGTTTGCATAGCGAAAGTTATCTGGAATGAGACCATCATCACCGTATTTTTCTATCTTATAATTTAGGATTAGCGTTCTTAAAGTGGCTTAAATTTTTAAATGCCACCACAATCCCATAAAAAAAACCTCCGAATTACCTGACATAAGTCAAATAATTTACGGAGGTTTCTTACTATAATTTTACAAGATAGGAAGATCTATGTCTTATTTATCTTAAAGATTATAAAATTAGTGAGAAGCAGGAGCAACAGCTTCAAGTGCTGCTTTACAAGCTTCACTAACTTCTTTTCCAGCTAAATCAGCAACAGTTTTAGCATTATGTTTAGTAGCGTCTTCAGAACAAGCTGCAGGTATAGTAGTTGTTGCAGCATCTTCTGCAAAAGCTGAGAAAGCAATCATAGATGCAGCTACAGCAACTGTAAGAATTTTTATCATAGTTTATTTCCTAAAATTAGTGTTAAGTAAACGCACTTGAACAAACTCAAGTACCAAAATTAAAAATAGCAAAGCTAATGCAGTGCTACCGTATTATAAATAGTATTTTTACAAGATTTTTGCGACATGTCACTAACTTTATGCAAAAACCTAAAAAAAAAACAATATTTGTTTTGTATAGAATATATATTATCACACACAATCAAACAAACGTTAATTACTTAACTTATACTTTTCAATTTTATTTATTCCGTAGAGAGCAAAAACTGATGCCAATGCCATATATAAACCAATAAAATCTAATGCAAGGTTTTTACCAAATTTATCTATTAACCAAAAACTAAGCACTGGTATAGTTCCTCCGAAACAGGTCGCCACTATGTTAATTATTAATGTCATTGCACTAAATCTAACATTTGCCTTATAAAAAGCGAGTATCACCGCATAAACTGGTCCAGTATAAACACCAACTATTATTGCCAGAAAAATTTGCGCAAGATAGTTATAGGCAGAACTATCTGTTTTTAGTAAACAGACAAAAGGATATATAGCAATTATCATTATAGTAGCGGCTATAGACATAATCTTCAGTTTGCCATACTTATCAGAAAAATAACCCGACGCAATCGATGATATCAAGGCTATTACTAGCGCTAGAGAATTGAAAGCAAGAATTTCTACAACATCAAAACGGTGAATTTTAATAAAATAATTCTGTAAAAATATTGTGAGAACGAAGGATCCTATGACAGCAAAAATTAATATGCTACTCGATAGAAATAGTGGCATTTTATAAGATTTAAACAATTCTTGCATTGGGTTAACTACAATTTGTTTGCTCTTTTTAGCTTTGGTGAACTCACTACTCTCAGTTAGAACTTTCCTGATATAAAAACCTACAAACCCTACTACTCCTCCAAGAAAAAATGGAATTTTCCATCCCCAACCCAGTAAATCTTCTTCACTAAGCATATGGGTTATTAAATAAATAACTAGTGATCCTAGAAGAATTCCTGCAAAAGTACTGGATTGAAACAGCCCGATATAGAAGCCCTTATTCTTACTCGGGGCATGTTCACCTACAAAGGTAAAACTTCCTCCACTTTCACCTCCCATTGATAAGCCTTGTATGAGCCTCATTATTACAAGCAAAATTGGTGCGGCCACACCAATTTGCTCAAAATTTGGAATAAGCCCTATCGAAAAGGTAGAAATTGCCATAAGAAGCATCGAGATGAACAAAGCCGTTTTGCGCCCGCTCTTATCCCCAACAAATCCCAGTATTATACCTCCCAAAGGACGTGACATAAAACCCACAGCAAAAATACCAAATGTGCTAATCATAGCAAGGGACTCGCTGTGATTAGGAAAGAATAGTAAGCTTATTATTGATGAAAGTTGGGCATAGATTATGAAGTCGTACCACTCTAAGCAATTACCAAGCATAGACGAAATTATAATCTTTTTCATATGTTACTCATCCACTATGATTTATATGACTTTCTGTAAATAAATCATTAGCTGGTGAAGAAATTTTATTATGTAACTCAAATTTTAACTTTGCTTTACTACCCAAAGTTAAATGAGCCTCGGCTCCTATCAACATAGGAATGTTATTTTTATTAGTTTTTTCTGAGAAGCGAACAACCGGAATCTTCAACTTGGCAGAAATTCTATCTATTATTTGCATAGTTTTAACTTCAGAAGTTTCGCCAAAGTTAATATTGCCAAACACTACAGCCTTTGCTTGGTTAAACCAACCACTATGATTAAGCTCACTCATCATGATTAGAATTTCGCTGGCTCTTTCTACACTTTCCTCAATATAAATTATTTTATCTTTAGAATCGATAATCCAAGAATTTTCCAATGAATCGACTATTTTGCGTAAATTCCCACCGCAAACTTCACCAGAAATTATCATAGAAGAGTGAGCAAGACTATTTACTGGAACAAGATCATTAAAGGTTAAATCACTTTTTGCTCCGCTCATAATCGAACTAATAATATCAATTTTTTGATTAGTACAATCAATGTGACTTACATAGAGTGATAACCAAGACCATTTTTTGGAAATTGCGCTGTAAATCGAGGTAAGGTTTAAATTACCTATACAAAATTTGGCAGGTACATCATTCTCAGTAGAACTGATTATTGCGTTAAGTATATTCTGGGTAGCAACGCTACCAACTATAAAAAACACTGCTTTGGAATCGTTAGTTAAAATTGCTTTTCTAACATCTGATTCGTAACTCTTCACCATGATATCTTTATCGACATGGAAAAAAGATCTATCCACTCTTGGTACTAGACCAGCTTGTTTAAAACCTTTCATAACTCTGGCTAGCTTTACAGCCTCTTTAAGATCTGGTGCAACGATATCAACTATATCACCTTTTTCAAGAAGCGGCCATTTTTGCTCTAAGCGATTTGGTAGCATTATTCTTTTTCTTTAATGTTAATTTGAGCAACATTATCATAGTACCAGGGTATAATGCAACGATCAGATACTTATTTGGCTAAAATTTCACTATTTCGCCAATGACTCCGTCCTCTCCCGTAACATTTCTTTCCAGACTATCCAAATAGTTAATACAATTTTCATGGGTATAGTTTTTCCTGGGCTCATATTTATGATATAGAATTTCAGGGATCTTAGCTCCGCATTCAATCAGCATATTAGCAAAGTGCTCTTTTTTACTCATCTCCGCATAGATTATGGGAGCCTCACCACTCTTAGCAGGCTTATTAACATCTGCGCCATGCCTTAGGAGAATTTTTACTATATCTATATCATCTCCTGACATAGCTGATAATAAAGCAGTAATGCTAGCATTTCCCGTATTATTAACATCCGCTCCATATTCTAGAAGGATCTTTACCATATCTGGGTGATCATTCCACACAGCGGTAAGCAAAGGTGTAAAGCCTTCCTTATGGGTTTGATCAACTTTGGCTCCATATTCTAAAAGAAGCTTCACAATCTCTATTTTACTTTTCACAACAGCAGCAAACAAAAGTGAAGCACCTGACTCAGTGGTTTGATCAACTTTGGCTCCATGTTAAAAGAAGCTTCGCCATCTCTATTCTATCGTTTGCAAGAGCAATAATCAATGGTGTAGTATTGCCTTTCTCATGGGTTTGATCAACTTTGGCTCCATGTTCTAAGAGAAGCTTCGCCATTTCTATTTTATCGTTTGCAACAGCAAAAAGCAAAGGTGGCAAGTCTTCCTTATTGGTTTGATCAACTTTGGCTCCATGTTCTAAAAGAAGCTTTGCCACATCTAAATTATCTGCTTGCACAGCTAATATTAAAAAAGTATATCCATTCGTGTTTACCTGATTAATATTTGCTCCTTTCTCAATTAAAAGTTTGAATATATCTTGCAATTTTTTGTTATGCAAAATTTGTAAAGTTGGACTTCCTAAGAGATCGTCTATTTCTAATCTCTCAAAAAAGATATTTTTAACTATCAACATGCCTACAATGTAGCCTAATGGGGTCTTTCCGAGTTTTATAGGTGCCTCGACATTAGCACCCTTTTCTAACTCAATTCTAGCTTTTTCTAAATCTAAGTTTTTGATAGCTTTTATAAATTCCCTATCTCTAGACTTATTCAAAGTAGTAACCTTACTTTCTAGCTTTTTAGGATTTTCTAATAATTGATGAGCATCGTTGAAGGTTTTTTTTGCTGCAAGAATAGTTATCAAAGTCATATGAAGTGCGGCTGCATATGGAGCTTTAAAATAATGTTTATCGACATATTTTGCTGCATAATTTATTCCGATATTTGTGTAACGAAATGCAATGGACTCAGTATTCCCCTTATTATAATCAATTATAGAACCCAGTACGTTGATAACAATTGGATATGAAGTTATATCAAGATATTGGTTTATGCTATAAGCCGCTTTATACAAAAACTTTAATCCATTCTGGTAATTCTGATCATGAACTAATCTTGTCAATGCAACCCCAGTGTCAATAAGCTCTATTCCTAAATTTACCTTAGTAATTAGGCCAAAATAACTTTGAACGTACTCTTTATAATCTGGTACTGACTCTTTGTTAGTCATTTTCTTAATTTCAGTATTTTCAAACCAATCATCATATGATGCTTGGTTTTTTATAGAATTCTCCACTTTCTTTACTTTAGATTTAGTCTTTTTGCTTGTTGAGATAGGAGAAGTTTCAATTTTTTTTGGATAAAAATGGGGGTGTTCAATATAACTTTGTTTTGTAACATATATTCCAGCTTGAACTTTAGTCCATTCGCCATCAATTTGTGTATCTTCATTAGGTAAAGGGTTTTCATAAAAAGGGAGTTTTTTAATGCCTTCGATTAGGTTCTGTTCATAGTCTTCATTATCAATCTGTTTATAATTGATTCTAATTACATTACTATTTTCACTACGCTTTTTTATAAGATTCGTATTTACTAATGTTTCGAGATTTGGCTTACTCACATCTCCATCAATAAAATGATGTGGCCCATCTATTTGAATAACTAACTTTCTAGAGCGGATTAATATATCAACTTTACTGCCAATAGCCTCATCATAAGCTTCAATTTCTACACCATTCATATTCTCACCTAGAAGCTTGGCTACTTTTGATTGCATTTCACTGGTAATAGCTGGTTGAGTACGAAATTCTTTATGCCAAGATAAAATCTTACTGTAATAAAAATCTTCATCATAATAATCTTCACCAAAAGTAGATAAAGCTGTATAAAGCTTATGTTTATTAGCAACATCAACAGAATCTAGATCTTCAGAGTGTTTAATTTTTTCAAAAAGACTCGTGATCACGTTCATTTTGCTTTGACTTCCAAGTGAATGGACTCTTGAATCTGCCCCAGCTATCATAAATCTTGCCATTCCCCAGAGAAAGTTAATTGACGAGTAGAGATCGAAATCATTCCTAGAAGATGCTCGATCCATAGCTACTATATTAAATTCACGATCAATATAACCAATTTTAGATAAAGCCCATGTAGAATCAGCTAAGGACTTAGCATTAAAATTACAAACATGACTGTGCTTTGCTATACTAACCCACTGCTCGTAAAACTTTTCTTCCCGAAAAGCGAGCTGAGCACAAGAATGAATTAAACTCGAAAATGCTTCTTCACTGTCAAATTGGTTCAGTTTTTGCCACGATTCAAAAATAGCAGATTTTATTAAAAGACTTATTGGACCTGAGCTTGTTAATTTTATGTTACTGCTCAAAACATAATGTGAAGCTATTTTAAGTACCTGACTTAATTGCTCGGTCCTAAAATCAGAAATTCCCACGAATAATTCTTGCACAAGCTTTTCTATCCTGCTTCTATCAATAGGACTTGCTACAATAGAACTTGCAAAAGCTCTGAGCTTTATATCTATATCTTTTTCTGACATCGCTGCAATCCAAAATCTTAATTAACCACAAGGGGCATATATTAACATTTCTTAACTACATTGCAAAGCTTTATTTCAACTTCTTAATATATTAAGAATAGTTATTAATTTATATGGTTATGATTATAGAAAGAAGTCTAAAACAAATTATCCTTAATATCCTTAATGATAATCTTGCCAGCGTTATTGATGGTATTTTTACCCATGTGATGGGGTTTTATTGAACCAAAATTTATGGTAATTTCAGCTGAAATGGCAGAACCCATAATCTCAAGATCTTGATCTAGGCCTGAGGGAATATCAATACTAACAATAGGAAGACTACTTTTGTTTGCTCTCTCGATTATTTCAAAATACGAACCTTTTACATGCCTATTAAGCCCTTCTCCAAATAAAGCATCGACTATTAAGTCATAATCTTCAAATTCTACTTTTTCGAGCACTATTATCTCACCATCAAATAGCTTAAGGTTTTTTTCACTTATAGTTGCATATCTATTACTAGAACCTGGTTGAAGCGCTACTACTACTCGCCAATTTGCATTTCTGAGTAGTCTTGCGAGAACAAAACCATCACCACCGTTATTACCTGGTCCACATAGAATTACTACTTTGCATGGAGTGAAATATTGAACGATTTCTTCGAATATGGCTTGGCCAGCACGCTCAACATTCTCCGAGATGGATCTTTTCTTTTTTTTCTTTTCTAGGTCTTTAACATCATCGCCGGTAGTTACTATTTTTGAGTCCATCATAAATATTATCCCACAACTTATATATTAGTGATTCTACAACTAACAACTAATAGTTGTCAAGTTATGTGACAAATAGCACTAAATAACAAAAGTTTTATAACGTGAGTTCGTAATTAAAAGCGAGTAAATTAAGGCATCATGAACGTGTCATTCCCGCGTAGAGCGAATCTAGTCCTCACTTCTAACGTGAGTTCTGAATCAAAAGGGATCTCGTGCTTGCAGCTTCATATAAAAACCTTCATGAGATTCCAGATGACATAGGGGCTATTAACTGTTTCGGATAGTATCAATAAATATGTCTACTTCTTTCTTGAGAAGAGAAGATTGGTTGGTTAGATCTTCAGCAGAATCAAGTACTTTATGACTTGCTTCACCTGTCTGCTTTGCCCCATCTTCAACCGATTGAATATTAGCAGAAATTGATTTAGCTCCATGGGCGGTAATAGATATATTTTTTGCAATCTCATTTGTAACTATCAATTGCTGCTCTATCGCTGCCGAGATGCTAATTGTACTTGCTGAAACTTGCTCGATTATTCCGAGTATACTATTTACCGTCTCTACTGAAGATTTAGTCGCTGATTGCATTTCATTAATTTGCGTGGTAATGGCATCAGCCGCCTTGGATACTTGATTTGCTAGATTCTTCACTTCCCCTGCAACCACTGCGAACCCCCTTCCAGCCTCCCCTGCCCGAGCTGACTCAATGGTAGCATTGAGCGCCAGCAAATTAATTTGCGCAGCAATACTGGTAATTACTTCGATAATTTCATTCACTTTGGTAGCTTTTGATAGCAATAAATCTATCGATTCCTTGGCATTATTTGCCTTACGAGTTGCTTCCGAAGCCACACTATTAGATATTTTTGTTTGCTCACTTATTTCATTGATTGAAGCCGTTAGCTCTTCTGCTGCCGCAGCAACTTGCGACGAAGTTTCGGCAGTTTCATGCGAGGATAAACTTACTGAATTTGATAACGTTCTAGCTTGATTAGCTATCTCCATGAGGTTTTTAGAACTTGTTTTCATCGATTGCGAATCATCAAGTACGTTAACTATTAAGTCTTTTACTTGGTTCTCAAAATTACTTGCCATTTTACCCAGCATTTGTTTCTTTTGTTTTTCAGACTCTAGTTTTTGTAACTCCCTCTCTTCAGCTAATTTTTTAACCTCATCAGTTTTTTGCTTAATTTTGACTTCTAGATTTAAATTCATTTCTTCTATTTTTTCAAAATTATTTAGCATCGACCGACATATAAATAGAGCAACTAATACAAATATTAGGATAACACCATAGCCATAATATCCGAACATCTTAATATTTCTTACCTCGCTACTTTCATAAAATTCCCTATCAGGTAAACCTACCCACATTACCCACTTACTTCTTGGGTCTTTCAAGCTTAGTACAAAGGTTTCTGAATAGATTAAATTTGGATCTGGTTTAGCGTTACTATAATATTCACTTGATGATGCAACTTCCTCAATGTTTTTTGAGGTATTCACATAATTATAAACATAATTTACCAGTGCATAATTACTTTCAGGGAGAATTTCCTTAAAGGTATTATTGAGAGTGACGGCAGAAATAGTACCTTTTAAGTTGCCATCCATACTATAGAACGGAACAGAAATTACAATTCCGGTTCGATCTTTATCATTTTTCGTTTTATTAAATGTAGAATTGTCGCAAGTAATTACTTCGTGCCCAGCAATTACTGGTATATTATAACCTTGTATAGCTTTAATATTACCAAAATTATCAGAAAGCCATTTAATTTGCTGCTTCAGTAATCTATATTCAAAAATTTCCACCTGTTCTGTGGTTGATACAATCTCTCTTATATCTCCGGTATTAACAATTAATTTATCAAAACTAATTATTGGTGCTTCAGGCTTTTTTGTAACAGGGTCTATTTTATCTACATCTAAGGACACAGGAACAATGTATGCGTATAGGGAACCCGGCTTGTATTAATGATTAATCGAGACTAATAATATGAGGTATTCAAAACAAAAAGAAGAGTG
>Ga0007797_1000276_pt1 | contig 15415 bp, 14 predicted proteins | sample CryBogmetaGMA25M_FD_60364 | JGI IMG/M metagenome (GOLD analysis project Ga0007797, IMG submission 60364) | Freshwater microbial communities from Crystal Bog, Wisconsin, USA - MA2.5M | ecosystem: Environmental > Aquatic > Freshwater > Lake | place: Crystal Bog, Wisconsin, USA | collected 2009-07-06 | reverse complement strand
AACCGAGTGTTCGCACGGCCCCAAAATGGGGCGATTTGTCCGCCATGAGCGTGTGAAGGGCATGACGGATCGCGTCTCGACGGCGTCCTGGTGCTTATTCTCCTTAGCTTGATGCGCATGAGGGAGTCCGGCTCCTCCCCCCATCGGGGGGAGGTTGGGAGGGGGGGCAGTGACTTTTCAGACAGCTTCTTAGAAGCTGTCTGAAAAGACATGTCAGGTAGGACACACGGGATGAATCTTGTGCAACGAGATGGTTCTTGTGTGTCCTACCTGACAGGTCTAGGACGTAGCCATACCTTTTCAGACAGCTTCTTAGGTTTCAGGCATCGCATCAAGATGCCTTGTGTATGCCGAAACTGTGAGGATGACGGCGGGTGAGTCGAGGATGACGGCTGATGAGTCGAGGATGACGGCGGGTGAGTCGAGGATGAGGGCGGGTGAGTCGAGGATGACGGCGGGTGAGTCGAGGATGACGGCGGGTGAGTCGAGGATGCGGCCCTTCAACACACTCTTCTTGGTTACACATTCGGAGGGTGTAAAATATAGATTGTGTAAACGGTGCCTCCTCTATGCCCGATCTCCCTACGCCGCAGGCACATATCTTGGCGTGGTGGAGCTTTGGGATTGCTATGACCGGCTCGTGTGGCCGACTGACCGTCGCCACCTTGTAAAAACCTACCCCCGAAAGCCCCACTTCCCCCGTGCTACAACGGAATGACCCTGTTGCGAACTTGGTCGTGTCTCCCTCGCACATCGGGCAGCGTGGCATGACCGTCCGCTCGGCTCGTGTATGAGGCGTGGTATGCAACCGATCAGCACCGACGGGGGCTGGAACTACACCCGCGTCTGGTTCTTCCGCTTTGTCGAGCTGCTGGCGACACCGCTGATCTGGGGGCTGACCCTTGGGCTTTGGCCGGGCGCTGATGAGCGGCTTTGGCGTGGATACCGAGCCGATCCTTGGCCCGACACTGGCCGTCGTCACGATATTCATGGTCTTCAAAGCGCCCAAGTTGCTGGGCCTGGCCGCGCAGGAGACCGTGACCAGCGCACGCACGCTCTGGCGCATGACCGAGTGGGCCGCCTTCGCCGGCATGATGGGGAGCAGCCTGGCGGGTGAGGGGAGGACGGATGGCAGTGGAGGGTAAAGAACGTATGCGTTTAGCGTGAGGCTACGTCGACGATCCACATCGCCGTGCGGCGATTGAGGAAGCGCTTCGTGAGCAGCCGGAGCTTGGGGATGAAGCGATTGCCGTGGTGTTTTACCTCGATGCCGGGCTGAAGCGGAGCCAGCAGATCTTCGCTGACCTCAACACGCACGCGGTCCGGGCCAGCGCGTCCATTGGTATCCTCTACGACTTCCGCTCGCCACTTGCCCAGGTTGCGCGTCGTGCTGCCTCGGTTGTTCCCGCCTTCAAGGGGATGACGGAGATGGAGCGCTCCTCCATTGCGAACCGTTCACTCAAGCTCTTTACCCTGAGCGGGATCTATTACGCGACTGGTGCCCTCCTACGCAAGAATAGCGAAGATGACATCTCTGCTCAGGAAGAGCAACTCGCGGTTGATTATTGGACAGCCCTCGCTGAGATCATCCCCGAGTGGAATGAGCGGATCATGCGCGCAACCTCAAGCCTTGAGCTGCGCCGCGACTATATCCATTTCCATAGCGTGACTCTCCATGCGCTGGGGATCGCGGGTGCCGACCTGATTGCCACCTATCCCCGTAATTGGCGTGAGCCGCTGGGCCTGCTGCGCACAATGGACTGGCACCGCACAAACCAGATGTGGGAAGGACGGGCAATGGTCGGCGGAAAGCTCAGTAAGGCCCGCGCCCAGATCATCCGCACTGCCAGCGTCATTAAGCAACAGCTTGGCCTTCCCCTCTCCCCCGAAGAGTTACGCATGGAGCAGATACCCGTAGAGTATACGGTTGTGGATGAGGAAGATCTGCGGGAGATGGAGCGATGACAACTCAACCCGTATCGGTCTTTGATCACCGCACGATTGGGAGCATCTATCAGGAAATTCGGGATGTCTACCTCTCCAACACGATGCCCTGGGTGATCGGCTATAGCGGTGGCAAGGACTCGACATCCTCGCTCCAGTTGATCTGGTATGCGCTGCGCGACTTGCCGCGTGAGCAGATGACGAAACCGGTCTATGTTATCGCGACTGATACCTTAGTCGAGACGCCCGTCATCGTTGATCACGTGAACGACAACCTGGGAAAGATTGGTAGGCTTGCCCGTGAGGCAGGTCTCCCGCTGACGGTTCACCGCCTGACTCCCCAGATTGTTGATAGCTTCTGGGTGAATCTAATGGGCCGTGGGTATCCCGCCCCACATAGCCGGTTTCGCTGGTGTACCGAGCGGATGAAGATCAAGCCCGCTGATGCTTTCATTCTCAGTAAGGTTGCGCAGTATGGCGAAGTGGTGCTTGTACTCGGACAGCGCCACAGCGAGAGCCAGTCCCGTGCCCAGGTGATGGCTGACTACAAGATTACCGGGTATCGGCTTTCGCGCCACTCAACCCTGCCGCGTGCGTATGTTTACACACCAATTGAAGACTTCACCACCGATGATGTGTGGACATACCTGCTGAATGTGCCTTCGCCCTGGGGCGGCAACAATCGTGATCTGGCCTCGCTCTACCGCAGTGCGCAATCAGGCGAGTGTCCCCTAGTTGTTGATCTCGCAACGCCGTCGTGTGGCAATAGCCGCTTCGGCTGCTGGGTCTGCACTGTGGTCGAGCGCGACCGCTCGATGGAGGCGATGATTGACAACGGCGAGGAGTGGATGTCTCCAATGCTGGAGTTCCGCGATTTCCTTGCGGCCACCCAAGATCCCGAGCGGCGGAAGGAAGTGCGCGACTACCGTCGTCGTGATGGGCTGGTGCATTTCCGCAAGCGTGGCCAGGGTGAACTGCTGATCCGTGGCCCCTATCGGCTTGCGTTTCGCAAAGAGTTGCTCACCCGGCTGCTGACTGTGCAAATGCAGGTGCAGCGCGATGGCCCCGATGATCACTATGAACTGATCAGCCCGGAAGAGCTGTATGAGATTCGCCGGTTGTGGCGAGTTGAGGCCCATGATTGGGACGACTCGATTCCAGCGATGTATCGCCAGATCACGGGCCAGGATCTTCCTTGGCCGCATGATGATGGTGCAGTCTTTGGCGCATCCGAACGTGCCCTGCTGGCGCAGATCTGTGCTGAGGAAGAGCTACCGCTCGATCTGATGCTGGCCCTGATTGAGAGCCAGCGCCAGGGCGGAGCCTTGACCGGGCGCACGGTCATCCATGCCCGCATTGACGAAGTCCTCCGTAGCGAGTGGCGCAGCGAGGCCGATGTTGTCGTCGCCGTTGATGCTCATCACCAGCGACTTGAGGGCTACCTGCCTACCACAGAGGACGCATGACGTGTACTTCACTGAGTTTCGCCTGATTAACTTTGGCCTCTATCCTGGTGAGCATGTCATTGACGTGCAGCCGTCCCTTGAATCGGGTACCACCGACCGACCGATTATCCTGGTTGGTGGGAGGAACGGTTCCGGGAAGACGACGATTCTTGAGGCTGTGCGGCTCTGTCTCTACGGCTCGGCGGCCTTGGGGAAGGGCACAAAACGTGCGGCGTATGAAGCCTACCTGCTGAGCCGCATCCATCGTCAGCTTGGTGCCCCACTCAGCCACACCTTTGCTGGTGTCGGTGTCGGGTTTGTCCATACTATCGGTGGCACCCTGCATACCTTTACGCTGCGCCGCATGTGGGAGCGTCGGCGTAGCGGCGTGAGTGAGACGATTCAGATCACCCGTGATGGCACGCTGCTGAACGAGCAGGAGTTAACCTGGTGGGATCAGTTCCTGCACGATCTGCTCCCACCGGGCTTGGCTGACCTTTTTTTCTTTGATGGTGAGAAGATCCAGTCCCTCGCCGATGACCCGGACTATCGCATGCTCGGCGAGTCGATTCGCTCGCTCCTCGGCCTCGATCTGCTTGACCGTCTGCGGGGCGATCTCTCGGTCTACCTCGCACGCCAGCGCAAGACGGGCGGTGCGGGGCTCGATGATCAGCTTGCCGAACTACGCGCCCGGCGTGATGCTGTGGAGGTCGAGTTTAGCGAAGCACACACGGAGCTTGGCCACCTCAATAGTCTGATTGCCCATAAGCAGGCGAAGGTTGAGGCGACTGAGCGCCTACTGGCAAGCGAGGGTGGCGGGGTGGCTGCGCAACGCGACGCGCTCAAACAACGTGCCGAGCTCCTTCAGGAAACGATCCGTCGGCATGAGCGAGTCATCGCGGAGTATGCGAATGGTCTGCTCCCCTTTGCGGTCATTCCCCAACTCTCCGGTGCGCTCAAGGCCCGCCTGGAGCTTGACGAGCGGGTGGAGCAGTACATCCAGGTCTCGACGGTGGCAGATTACTTTGTGGAGGAGTTTGCGCGCCGCCTGGCATGGGATGATGCGTGGAGTAGAGGGATGCAGCTGAACCCACAGCAACGTAAGAAACTGGTTGATGGCGTGAACAAGACTGCTCATGCGATCCGTGCGAGCTTGGTAGATGCTGAAGCCGCAACACTGGCAGATGAGACAGTCATCCATCCGCTTGAGAAGGACGAGCGGCGTGAGGTTGTGCGCTGGCTTGACCAGGCAACCGGGCTCTTGCCACAGCAGTTTGCGGAGGTTGGGCAATCGCTAGAAACTGCCGTCTCAGAACTGGCGCAGGTGGAGGCGATGCTGCCAACAGTGCCAGCCGACGAGAGTATTCAGCCAATTCTCCAGCAGCTTTCAACCCTTCAGCGTGAGTTGGGTGCGCTCGAACTCCAGCAGCAGATGCAGGATGCGGCGGTTCACCAGATCCGGCTCAAGCGGGATGCTCTTGATCGTGAGGAGAAGGCGTTGTTTACGCGACTAATGCGAGGTGACGACCCAAGTTACCGCGTGCGTCTGGCGAGCCGCGCCCAGCAGGTGTTGGTACGCTATGAGGCAGCCCTTCGTCGCGCAAAGATTACCGAGCTTGAAGCGGCCATTGCGGAATGTTTCGGGCACCTCAGCCGCAAAGGGCATTACATCAAGCGGGTAGAGATCGATCCCGAGACCTTTGCCACCACGCTCTACAACCAGAAGGGCGATGCCCTTCCCCGCGATCAACTCTCGGCAGGCGAAAAGCAGATCTATGCCGTGGCACTACTCTGGGCGCTCCGGCTCGTCTCTGGGCGCACGCTCCCGATTATTGTAGATACCCCGCTTGGTCGCCTCGACAGCGAGCATCGCCAACGGCTGGTACAGCACTACTTTCCCCACGCGAGTCATCAGGTTGTACTCCTGTCCACCGATACGGAGATTGATGCGACACTCTACAACGATCTGAAGCCAGCCATTGCACGGGCCTACCAACTAACCTACCAGCCCGCCGAGGCGAGTAGTCGCATTGAAGATGGCTATTTCTGGCAGGAGGATGATGGTGCAGAGGTACGTGCTAAGGAGGTTGCTGCATCATGAAACTTTCTCGTATTCGCTTCTGCGAAGAAGCTGACAACCGCCTACGTCTCCTCAAGGCGCGCACGACCCTGAGCGCCAATCTGCTCTGCCGCATCGGCTTCGGCCTCTCGCTTGCCGAGCCAACGATCCCCAACCCGGCGCAATACCCCGAAAATAGCTCACGTGAGATTGAGCGCGGGACGCTGACGGGTCGCTATGACGCGCTCTTTGTGGCGCTCTTACGCCAGCGTTGCCTGAGCGACGGGATTGCAACCGATGGTGACATCTTTGAGGAGCAGTTTCGGGCACACATGAACCGGGGAGTGCTGCTAATGTACCATCAGGTGAAGTCACTATCAGATCTGTGCAAGCTCGCTGCTGTGCTACAATAGCACCAGCGTGCGAAAACGATTAAGGAAAGCGGGGTTGGTATGACGGCACCTGAGATGACGCGCCGCGCCTTCAACGTGTACGACTATGCACGCATGCGTGAGAGTGGCATCTTAACCGAGGCTGATCATGTCGAGTTACTTGATGGGGACATCCGGGTTATGAGTCCCATTGGCCCACTGCACGCTGCCATCGTATCAAAGATCGTGAAGTACCTGACGGCCCAACTCGGTGATACGGCCATCGTCAGCCCACAAAATCCGGTGCGTCTGAGCGACTATAGTGAGCCACAGCCGGATCTTGCGATCCTTCAGTATCGCGATGATTTCTACGCCCAGGCGCATCCCACTGCTGACGACATCCTGATTCTAATTGAGGTTGCCGACTCGACGATAGCCTACGACCGGGGCGAGAAGATCCCGCGTTACGCGGCAGCCGGTATCCCCGAAGCGTGGATCGTCGATCTCACGCAGCAGATGATCGAACAATATACCGCCCCCACGAGGGGCCAGTACACCCGCGTCCTGCGCCTCTTCGCCGGCGATACGATTACATCACCTATTGTACCCAGTCTCGCACTGCCTGTCGGCACGCTGGTTGAATGAGGAGCGGGTTCCTATGTCGCGCCTGCCAATTTACTTGCGTCAGCATTGCGCAAAGCCGAGTAGAATCAAGGCCAATAGAGGAGCAACGTGCCGATGAACGTGACAACCAGACAGCAGTGGACGGCTACGGAGGTACTTGCCGAACTGACCCGCAACCGCACGCGGCTCCGGTCGCTGGGGGTACGCTCGCTTGGACTGTTTGGCTCGTATCAACGTGGGACGCCACAGCCCAACAGCGATCTGGACTTCCTGACAGACATGGAACACCCATCATTCGATGGCTATATGACCCTCAAGTTCTGGCTTGAAGACACCTTCGGCCTGCCAATCGATCTGGTGCTGGTTGATACGTTGAAGCCACGGTTACGCCCGGTTATCCTGAGCGAGGTTATCTATGCCGAGGGACTATCGCCTGTATCTGGAGGATATCCTGGAGGCAATCACCAGGATCGAACGGTACACCAGCGGGATTGATCTTGCTGCCTTCCAATCCGATGAGATGCGCGTTGATGCCGTTGTGCGCAACCTTGAGATCATCGGTGAGGCAGCAAAGCATATTCCACAGCCCCAGCGCGACCAGACTCCTGCCGTCGAATGGCGTAAGATTGCCGGGCTGCGTGATATCGTTGCCCACCAATATTTCGGCATCAACCTGGCGATCATCTGGGATGTTGTCACGAACTATCTGGGTGACATCCACCATGCGACCACTGCGCTGCTCTCGGTCGAACCAGAATCGTAGCAACGGAGAGAGTATATTACCTGTGAACTGCTACACCTTTCCTGCGATACGTGGACACCAGGGCAACTACACCTATTACCTCATTCACTGTCAGCTACGCCTACTGCCACGGCTCTTTCTCTTTGATGAAGCTGAGGTTCCAGTAAGCCTGCGCCGAATACAGACGATTGACCAGTCTGTTGTTTCCAAGTGGACAGACTATCTATCGGCACGAAAAGACGACTATACCCTGGCACCGCTTATTGCGGTCGTAGACGAGATGGTGACATTCGAGCCATTAGCGCCTGAGATGCCAGAGATAGGGCGTGTGCAGATACCCATGAGTGCCCGGTTGATTATCAGAGATGGACAACATCGCCGCGCAGCGATTACATCGCTGCTCACGCAAAACCCTGCTCTCGGTGATGACACGATTTCGATCATGCTTATTCCCGACCCAGGATTGAGTCGTGCGGCCACGCTCTATGTTGATCTCCATCTGAGCCAGATGGCATCAACCCGATCAAAGAAAGTTCTCCATGATCATGGCGATCTTGCCACGCTGGTACGGCAACTTGTTGATGACGTACCGCTCTTTCAGGGGTTGATTGAGTTAGAGAAAACGACCATCTCGAATCGCTCTACCGCGCTCTTCACGCTGAGTGCCGTGTATCAGGCAACAGAGGCGCTGCTTAATGGTGGAGCAAAGAATACCGTCAGCGTTGAACAGGCGGCACGTGTACACGAGTTCTGGCAGACATTAGGCAAGGTCATCCCCGAATGGCAACGAGCGATTCGCCGAGAGATGAGCGCCGCAACGCTACGCCAGAATTATATTCACTCGCATACCGTTACATTGCTGGCGATTGGGATGGCCGGGCACGATCTGGTTGTTGCCCATCCTGGCGATTGGCAAGAGCGGCTGATGATCCTCGGTGATGTTGATTGGTCACGCGAGAACAAGGCGCTATGGGAGGGGCGGGCAATGGTACGCGGCAAGATGAACAAGTCGCACGACAGTATCCAGCTTACTGCCAGCGCAATCAAGCGTCTTCTGGGATTGAACTTAACAGAACGTGAGCTTACGCTGGAGCAAGCCTTATCGGATTCATAACAGCGTGTGCGGGCTAACTGGACGAAAAATCGTATGCATGTGCCATCGTAGCGCGATGCGTGCGGGCCAGAGGATTCGATTCGCAGGCGTATAGATTGCTTTCCCATCGAGTGCCAACACCGGAGCGGCATGTTGCGCATTTAGCGCGAGGATAGGCGAAACCTTGAGCGGGCGTGAATTCTGGCAATATCTACCTTCCTCGTGGCCATAGGTGATGCCGAATTGATAATATCCGCAAGTATAGTCGCCGGTCACCAGCCGCCACTCGCCACCGTAGGTCGTGCTGGCCATGTAAACGTTGCCCATCCCCTGGGGGGCGGGGGCATGCTACAATATCGCTGTGCTATCTTTTGCATGGAACCGAGATACATGCGACGGAGGTCGTAATGACATCGCTGACAACAACCTGGACTGCAGTGTTTGAGCAGACTGAAGACGGTTGGTATGTAGGGTGGATTGAAGAACTTCCCGGCGCGATCACCCAGGGCCAAACCCTAGAAGAGGCCCGGGAGAACCTGCAAGAGGCAGTGGCGATGGTGCTGGATGCTCGCCGCGAATTGGCCGCCCAAGAGGCACAGGGACACACAGTGGTGCGAGAGCCTTTTGTATTGGTAGCCGCATGAAACGCACCGATCTCCTTCGGCACCTCCGTACATACGGTTGTGAACTCTATCGCGAAGGTGCAAAACACTCACTGATGCGGAATGCAACAAATAACCATGTCGCTGCGGTGCCTCGGCACATCGAGATCAAAGAACCAACGGCACGGTGCATCTGCGACGATCTGGGTATCCCTCGTCCAAACGAAATGGGTGGACGATGAAGACACAAACCACCGATATCAGAGGGTTCAAATCTACGTCGGGGAGCTAGTTTAATGCTTTAGAAAGCGACAGAACCTCTCGTTCTGTCGCTTTTTGCTACCCTTCATCGTACGGCTTCTCGGACATTCAAACCCCCGGAGGATTGCCTTTTGAAGCGCCTACTTGTACTGATAACCCTGCTCTCCTTGCTGCTACCCATCCCCGCTCGTGGGTCGGGCGGGTCGCTTGGCGTGCAGGAGTTTCTCAGTCAGCAGCCCGGCCCGCTCAAGGGCTACAGTGAGGATGGGCGCAGCGCCGCTACGATCATTGGGAGCAGTAGCCTCTACTACGGGCTTAGTCCACGCCTGCACCTGGCTCTGCTGGAGGCTACTGCCAACCTGCTGAGCGATCCCGCTCCACTTGACGCAGCACTGCGCCAACCCTTTGGCCCCGCTGGCCCCGCCAGTTTCGCCGCCCAGATTGAGTGGGCGAGCCGTGAGCTGCGGGCGGGACTTGGCCCCTACAGCCGCCCGCCAACCGTCCGTTTCACCGATGGACTCACGTTTACCCTGACACTCAACCAGGCTCCTGAGGGCGTGGCCGTGCAGCGTTTCCTCGCTCAGGGTCGCAGTTCCACCCAGTGGCGCGTCGCTGTTGATGCGTTTGGCAAGGCGTTCCAGCACTACTTTAATAACCAGATCGAGCAGATGAGCATCGGTGGCCCGCAACAGCCCGCCTCGCCCGTCACGAGCACCGATGCGGGTATTGTTCTCGACCTGCCCTGGCCCGCTGGCGACCGCGCCATTCATCTGGCGTATTTCGATCATATGTACCCCACGGTGGATACCGCTGATGACGGGAATACTTTTGTTGTCACCTACATGAACCAGGGCAACGTGCAGTACAACAGCCACGATGGCCACGACTACTACTTCCCTGATCATCCCATCGGCACACCTGTCCTGGCTGCCGCCGCCGGGGTGGCCTATCCGCGTACCCACCGGGGCAACGGCGTGGTGATCATTCACCCCGGCGGCTACGAGACGGTCTACTGGCATCTGAGCGCCTTCGCTCCCTACTTCAGCGGCAAGATTGATGGTGGCGAGGGCGTTCCCGTGCGGGCTGGCGACCTGATTGGCTTCAGCGGATCGAGCGGCTTTGTGCGCGGGACGCCGCATCTGCACTTTGAGGTGCGCCGCTACGGTAAGCAGGTAGACCCTTATGGCTGGTATGGCCCCGGCCCCGATCCCTGTGCGACCTACGCGGGATGTCTGGCGAGCGTTTGGCTCTGGAGCAGTGCGCTACGCGGTAGCTACGATTTCACACCGCCCGGACCATCCAGCGAGGGACTCGGTGCTGCTCCCGCTGATGGTACGCCGCCCGTAGGTACCCTGTCCGTCAACCCTCCAAACGATATGCTCTTCTCTGCCGAGTTTGATGGTCATCCTGTACAAACCGTTGGGGCCGGGTTCCCTGAGATCGCCGGGACACTGCGCTACACCCAGGGTCGGCGTGGTCAGGCGCTGGCGATGGGCGACGCGGGCCTAGCCTATCCCACCACTGATAACCTGCATCCAGATGCCGGTACGATCAGCCTGTGGGCCATGCTGCCTGAACATTACCCGCCACATGCCATTCGCCGCCACTATCTGCTCGCCGCCAGCGCCAACCCCGACGATGCCCCGGTCTATAGCGGCACCCTAGCTCTGCGCCGCGATCTGCTTGGCCCGAATGAGAGTCCGCGCTGGACGTTTTGGACGGTTGGGGCAGATGCGGCTAGCGCCGACGAGTTGTCTGTGCCGGACACGTTGACGCCGGGGTGGCATCACTTCGCGATCACCTGGGATGCGGCGATGGGCACCAAGGCGCTGTACATTGATGGTCTACAGGCGGCACATGCCAGCGGGCGAGAACTGCCTGCTGCTGTGGGGCCGGTAATCCAGCTTGGCCGCTTCACCTACGGCGGTGCCCCATCTGGCGTGAGCATTGATGATCTGACGATCTTCCGGCGCGCATTCTCGGCAGGCGAGGTGGCCGAACTCTCCACCACCCTATCACCCGATACTGCCCCCGTCACGATCAGCAGCCCGCAGGTGCGTCTGGACACAAACGCCATTGATCGCGAGGGAGGCATCGTCGCCGTGCAACTGGGCGTAGATGGCGTTATGGCCGACCCGCAGCCCTACTACGACGCCTACCGCTGGCAGATTCCGCCCGTTGAAGGACGACACACCATCGAGGCGCGCTACGTTGACCGAGCCGGTAATAGCAGCACGGTTACGCGCACGGTGATCCTGACGCTGCCGCCGAGCCTGGACGTGGCCCTGGAGCCAACCGGCCCTCTCGGCGCGACGGTAAAGCTCACCGCCAATGGCAGCAGGATCGGCCCGTTGATGATGCAGGTCAGTCAGCGCCCCGACTTTGCCGAGTCGCCCTGGCAACCGTTTCAGGAACCGTTCTACTGGGCCTGGGCCGCCACCGATTCCCGCATACTCTACGTGCGCCTGCGCGACGCGGGCGGAAATACCTCACCTGCCCAGCCCATTGCCGAACCCCTACGACGCATCTACCTACCGCTGGTGATAGGGCTCAACGCGCAAAACAGATCCCTCATGCCATCCTCACTGCCGACCACGAGACGGTAAGCTACCCAATGCTTTACGCAGGCACCGCCCAGCGGTCGAGGAGTCCGTGTAGGAGTGCGGCTTTGCCGATCATCTTGGCGACCCGGGAGGGATTTGAACCCCCGACACCTAGTTCCGAAGACTAGTGCTCTATCCACTGAGCTACCGGGCCGTATTCGTGCGTTAGGATAGCATAGCCTAGTCCCTTTTGCAACAGGGGTCAGAGGGCAGGGGTCAGGGGTCAGGGGTTAGTTCGTAGTGCTTCCAGGCCAGAATGTGGCATCCTGATGCGCTCAACCTGCCCCCTGACCCCTGCCCCCTGCCCTCTCGCATGAGGCAACGTGGCCGAGGTGTGCGATGCCGTATAATGTCTGCATTATGTCCGACACCGCTATCCAGCCGAAGGTGAGAGGCCGTGCTGCGCCACTGGCTCGCCGAAGGTGGCCGCTCGTGCGCCGCTACGCCCCATCGGCCCTCCTCTTTATTATTCTGCTCGGCGCACTTCAACTGGCCCTGCCAGCCCTCGGCGTGCCATCCTACCTCGTGCCCACACCGGCGCGTGTACTGGCTCGTTTGCTCGATCCGTCGAGTGGACTGTTTGGTCACCTCGCCGTCACCGCTACCGCCGGTATCAGCGGGCTGATGATCGGCTCCGTGGCCGGCGTGGTTCTGGCTGGGTTCTTCGTTGCCGTCCGGCCTGCCGAGCGCGCCCTCTACCCCTGGGTGATCGTCTCGCAAACCCTGCCAGTCGCCGCGTTGGCCCCCCTGCTTACCATCTGGCTTGGCAATGGTATCGCCCCACGCATCGCAATGGCCGCTCTTTTCGCTTTCTTTCCGGTATTGGTCAATACCGCCCAGGGGCTGCGCCGCATCAATGCCGAGCAACTCGACCTACTGCGTGCGTGGGGGGCTTCGCCTGCCCAAATCTTCCGCCTGCTCCGCGCCCCCGCCTGTCTGCCCACCCTCTTCGCCAGCCTCAAGATTGCCTCAACCCTCGCCGTCGTTGGCACCGTTGTTGGTGAACTGGCCGGATCGAGCAGCGGACTCGGCTATGTGATCAGCATCGCCACCTACCACCTGCGAACCGACCAGGTTTTCGCCGCGATTACGCTTGCCTCTAGCCTGAGCCTCGCGCTCTATGTGGGTATCGTCGCCGCCGAGCGCCGGGTGGTCTTCTGGCAACATGATCGGTGACGGTATGGCCTGCGACAGCGCGTTAATTGCTCAAATGGGGATGGCGAAGCCATCCCCATACCTGTGCCGGTAGACGTGTCGTTTAGGAGACGACTGGTCGGAACTTATACCCGTAGACGAGAACCCCATCCTCGCCGGTGTCAACCAGTTTGCGGGTAACCATCTCGACCGGCAGACCGATTGACAGATCACCTTCGGCACAGTCGGTGAGTTGCGCAGTGACGAGCGGCCCCTCGACGAGGCGCACCATGGCTACAGGGTAGGGGGCCATGCCCTCATAACCATCAGGAACCTGGCGCAGCACACTGAAACTGTAGATCTCGCCGCGCCCGCTGAGGGCGACGGGCTCCCATGCATCGGTATCCTCGCCGAGGGCGGTTGGCTGGGGCGGGAAGCGCACCGCGCCAGAGGTGCGGTTGCGCTGGCCCTCAAGGCGGTAGCGGGCGGCGCGACCGCGCCAGTGTCGGGCGATTTCCATACGAAAAGCTCCTTACGTGGTGCGTACGCGACACCTACGTTCAATGAGATCTACAGATCCTCGCTCACCAGCACGCTGGTTGCGGCGGTGACGCCGACTCCGCCGAGGCATTGGGCCAACGCCACACGGGCACCGGGAACCTGTGTCGGTCCAGCGACGCCCTTCAACTGGCGGACAAGCTCGACCACCTGATAGACTCCGCTGGCCCCGGCGATGTCGCCACGGGCCTTGTAGCCACCGGCGGTGGCCAGGGGCGTGCGTCCAGAGGGGGCGATGGCTCCATCTGCGGCATGGCGCGGCGCCGCGCCGCGCTCGTAGAAGCCGATTGACTCCAGGGCCAGGGCCGCCGTGATGCCGTGGGGGTCGCTGAGCTCAAGGACCTGCACATCGCCAATGCCCAGGTGGGCACGGCCAAGGGCGACGTGCGCGCTGGCCCGTGAGGCCGCGAGGTCAAGCGGATCGGGCCGGGCCGCGAGGGCCGTGATGTCGCTGCCAATTGCCGTGCCGGCCAGTCGCACCAGCGGGCCAGACAGTTCACGGGCGATGCGCTCCGAGGCGATGATCAGGGCCGCAGCGCCATCGGCGACGCTGGAGCAGTCGAGCATATTCAGGGGCGAGGCGATCTGGCCCGCCTTGCGGTACTTATCTGCGCTAATGCCGAAGCGGTAGAGAGCCTGCGGATTCTTCGCCGCGTTGGCGTGGGCATTCACCGGGAAAGGCGCAAACACCTCGGGGGCGTAGCCATGTTCAAACAGATAGCGCCGCATCAGCAGCGCCCACTGGGCCGTAAGGGTGATACCGTGAATACCCTCGGCCTCGGCGTCGGTGGCCAGGGCCAAGGCCGCCTCCAGTGCGCCATCGAGCCGATCAGTCACCTTTTCGGCACCAAGAACCACCGCCACATCGCAGGATCCGCTGGCCACTGTCTGCGCAGCCTGATGCAGAGCGGCCCCGCCACTGGCTCCCGCCGCCTCGATCCGCAGGGCAGGTACGCCTGCCAGACCAACCGCTGTCGCCAGGTACGCACCAAGCTGGCTCTGCGAAGCCATAACCTCGCCCAGGGCGTTGGCGACATACACCGCCCCGACGCGCTTGGCGTTTAGGCCGGGAACCTGGGCGAAAGCCGCCCGCACCGCCTCGCTGGCCAAATCAGCCAGACTCCGTCCGTAATGTTCGGCCACCGGCGTGGCCCCCGCGCCAATAATATAGACATTTGTCATATTCATCTATCCCATTACCAGCTTGCCGCGCCACTTCGCGTAGATCGCATAGTCTACAAACTCTGCACGGGCCAGGTACGCCGCCGTAAGCGGGGCACGCGCACGGCGCTCCAGGAGGGCCTCCGTCACCGTCAGGGCGTAGGCGTCGGAGCCTGCGCCGCTGCCGTAGGACGTCACGAAGATCGTGTCGCCGGGCGAGGCCACATCCAGGGTTGCGCAGAGACCGGCCAGGGCTGCGCCTGAGTAGGTGTTGCCGATCTGCGGCGAAAGCAGGCCAGGGGCGATCTGGGCATCAGTGAAGCCGAGACGTTTAGCGACGGCCTGGGGGAATTTGGCGTTGGGCTGATGGAAGATAGCGTAGGTGAAGTCGCCGGGCTTGCGATCAAGATCACTAAGCAGCCGACGGGCCGCGCTCTCGATGGTGTGGAAGTAGGCTGGCTCGCCGGTGAAGCGGTTGCCGTGCGTCGGGTAGGGCCGGTCGGCGCGGCGGTAGAAGTCGGGCGTGTCGGTGACATACGACACCGTCGCCTCGATGGTCGCCAGAGCCTGATCCGCCGGGCCGATCAGCAGGGCTGCCGCGCCCGCCGAAGCGGTATATTCAAGGGCATCGCCAGGGCGACCCTGGGCCGTATCGGCACCGACGGCCAGCACGTAGTCGGCCATACCACTGCCGACCATGGCCATACCCGCTGTCAGCGCCTCGCTACCGGCCTTGCAGGCAAACTCCCAGTCAGCCGCACTCACCCAGGGGGCCGCGCCAATAGCCTCAGCCACAATCGTACCCGAGGGCTTGACGC
>Ga0007797_1000267_pt1 | contig 15635 bp, 13 predicted proteins | sample CryBogmetaGMA25M_FD_60364 | JGI IMG/M metagenome (GOLD analysis project Ga0007797, IMG submission 60364) | Freshwater microbial communities from Crystal Bog, Wisconsin, USA - MA2.5M | ecosystem: Environmental > Aquatic > Freshwater > Lake | place: Crystal Bog, Wisconsin, USA | collected 2009-07-06 | reverse complement strand
CTCCTACCTCCTGCCTCCTGCCTCCTGCCTCCTACCTCCTGCCTCCTGCCTCCTGCCTCCTACCTCCTGCGTGCGTTTTCTCTACTCGGCGCGTACCCGCGCAATCGCCTCGCGATCATAGCGCAGAATGGGCTGGCGGGCGGCGCGTACCTCGTCGAGCCGCCGCACCGAGGCCGTGGTCGGGGCTGCGTGCAGCAACTCGGGCGTCTCCACCGCCTCGCGGGCAATCTGGCGCATTGCCTCGATGAAGGAGTCTAGCGTGCGTTTGCCCTCGGTCTCGGTGGGTTCAATCATCAGCGCCTCGGCCACGATCAGCGGGAAGTAGATCGTTGGCGGGTGGAACCCGTAATCTATCAGGCGCTTGGCGATGTCCAGGGTGCGAATATCCTTGGGCGCACCGGCGATCTGGCCCTTCAGCACCGACTCGTGCATACAGATGCGTTCCACCGCCTGCGGGTAGATGTCCTTGAGGCGCACGCGCACATAATTGGCGTTCAGCACGGCGATCTCGCTCACCTCACGCAGACCCTCTTCGCCAAGGGTGCGGATGTAGGTCCAGGCCCGCACGAGCATGCCGAAGTTGCCGTGGAAGGACTTCATGCGCCCGATGCTCTTTGCGGGAGTAAACAGTTCGTAGGTGCCATCGGCGGCCAGACGCACACGCGGGCCGGGCAAGAAGGGGGCTAGTTCCTCCGTGCAGCCCACGGCGCCGCTGCCGGGGCCACCGCCGCCGTGGGGCGTGCTAAAGGTCTTGTGCAGGTTGTAGTGCATGAAATCGAAACCCAGTTCGCCCGGTTTAGCAATGCCCAGGATGGCATTAAAGTTGGCTCCGTCGCCATACATCAGCCCGCCCGCTGCGTGGACGATCTGGCAGACCTCAAGGATCTGGTTCTCGAAGAGACCCAGGGTGTTGGGGTTGGTCAGCATCATCCCGGCGGTGCGCGGCGAAACCTTGGCTCGCAGGTCGTCCAGATCGACGCCGCCGCAGGCGTGGCCCTTGACCTCAATAACCTTCAGGCCGGTCATGGCCGCCGTGGCCGGGTTGGTGCCGTGGGCCGCCGTCGGCACCAGCACCTCGATCCGGTCGTGATCATTGCGATCTAGGTGGTAGGCTCGGAAGGCCAGGATACCGGCGAACTCGCCGTGGGCACCGGCAGCAGGCTGGAGGCTCACATCCGAGAACCCGGCGATCTCACCGAGGTAGCCCTGGAGCTCGTAGATCAGGCGTAGCGCGCCCTGCGAGTCTACCGCATCCTGGAGCGGGTGCGCCGCCGCGAAGCCCGCGTAACGTGCAACCTCCTCGTTGAGCCGCGAGTTGTACTTGACAGTGCAGCTTCCTAATGGATAAAAACATGTGTCTGGGCTGGCATTTCGCTGGCTAATTCGCGTATAGTGGCGAATCACCTCCGGCTCAGTCAACTCGGGGAAGTCGTTCATGCCGTCGTGGCGCAGCAGGTCGGTGGGAAGTTCGCTCTCTGGTACATCGAGGCGTGGCAGATTGGTGCCGTGCTTTCCGGGTTGCGAGAGTTCGTAGATATGTGGCTCGTAGTTGTCCATTGACGATGTAACTTTCTAAAAAGAAGGGTGTTACCCAAACACCTCATTAATTACCAAGCTAAATCCCGGCAGCAGGTCGGGCATCTCCAGGGTGGAGCCGGGGCCGTAGGTGCGGGCCAGGCCGTCGGGCGTGTGGGCGATCACCTCGCGGGTGCTCGGGTAGATCACCCAGACCGCTGCGCTGCCGGCGGCGAGGTACTCGCGCACCTTTGCGCGCACCTCGCCAGCCGTATCGTTCGGCGAGACGACCTCGATAGCGAGGTCGGGGGCCATGTTCCAGAAGCCCTCAGGTATTCCGCCCTCGGGGATTCGATCTGCTCTCACATAGTAGACATCGGGGCCGCGCACGAGATCGGGATCGCGCTTGAGGGTGAAGCCGGACTCGACACCAACACGCCCTGCTGATTCTCTCCGACTCCACTGGATCAATAGGGCGGTGATCAGCGCGGCAACAATTCCATGAGATCCTCCAGGTGGCATAACGTCAATGACCTCCCCATAGATAAGCTCCTGGTGGCGTGAGCCGGGCAGGGCGAAGAACTCCTCGGCGGTGAGCAGGTGGACAGCAGTGCTCATAACGCTCCTCCTTGTCCGATCAGCCCCACGGCCAAGTCGGCGCGGCCTGTCTCCAGAAAGAGGGCCAGGCGAAAGGGCAGCAGGGCGAACTCGCGCAGTTGGTCGTAGCGGCGCTCGGTGGTTTCGTCGTAGGCGTTGCCGTAGCCGACACGCAGGCCGAAGTAGTCGGGGCCAGTGAAGTGTTCCATGAGGGCGGCGTGATCCCAGGCGGGACGCCAGCCCTGGGCGTAGCCCCAGCCAACGAGTCCGGCGACGCGCCATCCGCCCTCGCGACGCCGTAGCAGCACCCGCTCCGGGCGCAGGTCACCGTGAACCAAACTGGCCGATTGGCCGCTCCCAGCCAGGTTCGCATCCAGCCAGCCGCGTAGTTCATCGGCTGTTGTGCCATCGAGGTTTCCCACCGCCAGGGCGGCGGCGATACCCCGCCCGAAGCGGGCGGTCAGGTACTCCCGATCATCGCTGCGCGACTCGGGCTGTGCGCCGGGTTGTAGCGAGACGCGGCGCGAGTTTGGCGGTATCGCCGGGTTCAGGGGGCCGTAACTGGCGGCAAGGTAGCTGTGGACGCGGGCCATCATCGCACCAAGCTCGCGGCCAAGCCCGTAGCGCCCGTCCTCATCAATCTCGGCCAGGGCATCGGGCAGCGGCACGCCCTCCAGGTGCGAGCAGAGCAGGTAGGGCGTGCCGACTCCGCTGCCATCATCATAGGCCAACATCTCAGGCAGGGGTAGGTCAATCTCAGTGCGCAGGGCCGTCAGCGCCGCCGCCTCAGCCGCCAGGGGATCGCCCGCCCAGGCGTCGGCATCGGCACCCAGGCGCAGCACCACCCGTCGCCGCCCATCCAGGGCGAGCAGCAACGTGCGCTGGCCCAGCGATGCCGCCCCGCCCAGGTGGGTGCCGGGCATCGCGTGGGCGAGGATGTTCTTAGCCGTGTCTGAGATCATCGTGCCCCCGTAGGGGCGCATCGCGATGCGCCCCCCGTGCGCCCCGCGCAAGGGCGCATCGCGATGCGCCCCTACCCCACATCCCGCAAAACACCCACCAGCCGGTCAATATCGGCCTTGCTATTCATCTCCGTCACCGCGAGCAGTATGGCGTTGCCGAACTGTGGCTCATCGGTGGACAGATCGAATCCGCCGACGATACCCTGGGCGCGCAGGGCGGCGTTCACCTCGGCGGCGGGACGCGGCAGGCCCACGGCAAATTCCTTGAAGAAGGGGCCGTCGCCCAGTAGACGGTAGCCCGGTAGCTTGGCGATCTCGGCGGCGGCGTAGTGGGCGCGGTGGTAGCACAATTCGGCCACCTTGCGCATACCCTGCTTGCCCATCAGGCTCATGTAGACCGTGGCCGCCAGGGCCATCAGCGCCTGGTTTGTGCAGATATTGCTGGTGGCCCGCTCGCGCCGGATGTCCTGCTCGCGGGCACGCAGGGTGAGCACGTAGGCCAGTTGCCCGTCCACATCTTTGGTAATGCCGACAATGCGCCCGGCGATCTTGTGGACATACTTCTGCTTTGTGGTGAAAACGCCCAGGTACGGCCCGCCAAAGTTTAGGCCGATCCCCAGGGGTTGCCCCTCGGCGGTGGCGATGTCCGCGCCCAGTTCGCCAGGAGTCTGGAACAACCCCAGGCTGATCGGGTCGAAGTGGAGACAGAGCAGGGCACCCTTAGCCTGCACCTTTTCGGCGAGACCGCGCAGGTCGTGCAGACGGCCCAGAAAATCTGGGTTCTGCACAATCAGCAGGGCAGTCTGGTCATCCACCAGGGCCAGGGCGTCGTCAATACCCGCGTCAGGATTCTCATCGCCGGTGACGGTAGCGTCGAGAGCCTGGAGGTAGGTGCGCAGCACGGCGCGATACTGCGGGTTGACGTTGCGGGCGACGACGATCTTACGTCGGCCACGCACCACGTTCAGGGCCATAATCGCCGCCTCAGCGATTGCCGTGGCCCCATCGTAGTGCGATGCGTTGGCGATCTCCATGCCGGTGAGCGAGCAGATCAGGCTCTGGTACTCGAAGATTGACTGGAGCGTACCCTGGCTAATTTCAGGCTGGTAGGGCGTGTAGGCGGTAAAAAACTCGCCCCGGCGCAGGATCTGATCCACGGCGGCGGGGACAAAATGGTTGTAGGCACCAGCCCCCAGGAAGATGCTCTGGTTCAGCGCGTGGGCGTTCAGTCCGCTCATCGCCAGCAGCTCGCGCACCAGCTCGGGTTCCGATAGTGGCGCGGGCAGATCGAGCGCAGGGAAGCGCTTTTTGGCAGGTATGTCAACGAACAGGTCGGCGGTATTGGCCACCCCAATCGCCGCGAGCATCTCGGCCCGCTCGTCTGCGGTGATGGAAATATAATGTGACATAGTGTGTGTCGTCATAGGTAGGGGCGAAGCATTGGAGTTTGTCGCTACGCGACAAACTCTAATGCTTCGCCCCTACGTGTTAATGTGCGCGATCCGCACAATGGGCAGCATACCCGGCGGCGTCGAGCAACTCCTCCTCCGCGCCAGAGGGGCGCACGCGGATCAGCCAGCCAGCCCCGTAGGGATCCTGGTTAATCGCCTCCTGGCTGATCTCCAGCTTGCCATTCACCGCCACGACCTCGCCGCCCACCGGGGCGTACAGATCGGAACTGGCCTTCACAGACTCGATCACCCCGAACGAGTCGCCGGGGGCGAGGATCAGACCGACCTTCGGCAGTTCCAGGTAAACGATGTCGCCGAGTTGATCCTGGGCGAAGTCGCTGACTCCGATCACCAATTCCTCACCCTCGGTTCGTACCCACTCATCAGACGTGCTATAGCGCAGTTCCGCCGGGACGTTGTGGCTCATATCGCGTTGTTCCTTCAAAAAAGGCGAAGAATTCGGGGATGGTGCAGCCCTCCCCGTTCACCGCTCCTACTTCTTGTACTGAGGTTTGTAGAACGGCATCGTGATCGCCCGCGCACGCACGGGTTTCCCACGGATGATAATATCGAACTCGCGGCCCACGGTGCTGAGGGCGGTGGGGACATAGGCCATGCCCAGGGGCCGACCCAGGGTTGGCGAGGGCATCCCGGTGGTTACAATACCAACCAACTCGCCGTCAAGGTTGTGTACCGGGTAGTCGCCACGGGCAACCCCCTTGCCGACCATCTTGAATCCGGTGAGCTTACGGGTGGGGCCAGCGGCCTTGATCGCGGCCAGGGCCTCGCGGCCCACGAAGTCGCCCTTATCCAGCTTGACCACCCAGCCCAAGCGAGCCTCGTAGGGATTGATCGTATCGCTGATCTCGTGTCCATAGAGCGACAGGCACGGCTCGAAGCGCAGGCTATCGCGGGCACCCAGACCACAGGGCTTCGCGCCTAGCCCAACCAACTTGTCCCAGAAATCCTCGGCGTGAACGGCATCGAAGAAAAGCTCGAAGCCATCTTCACCGGCGTAGCCGGTGCGAGCCACCAGAGTGGTGAAGCCAAAGAGCGCACTCAGGGCTACCCCGTGAAAGGGCAGCACAGAAAGGCTCCCGGCCCCTGGCTCCTCGGCCTGGATCAGCATCGCCTCGGCCTCTGGCCCCTGAAGAGCCAGCATCGCCCAGCGATCCGAGCGGCCCACGATCTCCACATCGAAACCTTCGGTGTGGGCGTGCAGCCACCGCCAATCCTTCTCGCGGTTCGAGGCGTTCACCACCACCAGGTATTCCTCGGGTAGATGGTAGATGAAAATATCGTCTACGATCCCGCCGTCGGGGTGGCAGAGCAGGCCGTAGCTCGCCTGCCCGAGCGGGATGGCCGACACATCGCAGGTGACCACATACTGAAGGAAGTCCTCGGCCTGGGGACCGCGCACCATCAGGCGACCCATATGGCTGATGTCGAAGAGCCCGGCCCGCTGGCGCACCGCCGTATGCTCGTCAATGATGCCGCTATACTGGACGGGCATCTCCCATCCGCCGAACTCAACCATGCGTGCGCCTGCAGCGACGTGCTTCTCGAAGAGGGGGGTACGTTTCAGCATAAACTCTCTCCATTTTAGATTTTGGATTTTAGGTTTTAGATTGTGGATTGCAGCAATCTAAAATCCACAATCTGAAATCCAAAATCACCCATCAAGTCCCTCGCGGACGCGCCGCAGCATCTCGCGGCACTCGATTATATAGCGAGCCATTGCCTCATCGCCGCTGGCACGGGCCTCGGCGGCGCGCTGCCGGAGGGCGTGACTGGCGGCATCGTCGAGGAGCAGCGGGTAGTGGTCGAGTGCATCGGCCAGCTCTTCCTCACCGTCAGCACTCAGGAGCGCCTCGATGGCCTCTTCCAGAGTCGGCTCTTCCGAGTCGGCAATTCCTGTGACGGCGGCAGTGGCTGTGGCGTGGGCAGGCCGCTGTTTGGCGAGAGCCTCACGCCGCTCCTCAATGGCGCTAGACATCTCGTCGAGGAGTCGTCGAGCCCGCTGGAGACTCTCGACAATATCGTGGGCCCGCTGCTCAAAGGCGACATCCGCCAACTGGGCTAGGGTCAGGTCGGTATCACGTGCCAGCAGCGCGGGGTGTTCGGCAATCACCCGGTTAAGATCTTCGGGCGAAGCAGCCTCAAGCAGTTCCTGTACAGCCACGAGCAGCGGCGGTGTTTCGGGTGTAGAGACGCCCCGGTGGGGCGTCTCTACGAAGACGCCCCGCCGGGGCGTCTCTACGCCGCCCCGGCGGCGATCCATGCGCTTGAGCATATGGGCCACCCCGTCCACATCCTGGGCAATATCCACATCAGCCAAGTAGGCACGGCGCTGCTCATCGGGGATGGATTCTACCAGGAGCGTATGGAGATGACGGGCCTGGTCGCGCACCTCGTGTTCGGCAGCGCCCGGCACCCCGGCGAAGATCACCCGCCGCGCCTGTCCATCGTGAAAGAGCAGCGGTGCCCCGGCGGGACCGCTGTTTCCGCAGTGCGGACAGGTTACGTTGTTGAGCGAGCCGTGGCGTAGCTCGTTTACTGCCCCCGGCTGCTCCTGCGCGTCGAGGATCAGCCACACTGCGGCGGCAAAGTCAGATCCGCAGCTCGGGCAGGTAAGCTCAGCCTGCTCCTGGTATGAGATAGGCATAGCGGCGTTAAGGTTTCAGGTCTCAGGTCGAGAGCTTCCGTACGCCCATTGTACCATCAGTTCGCTGGGAGGCAGGAGGCAGGAGGCAGGAGGCAGGAGGCAGGAGGCAGGAGGCATGATCGCACGTGCGCGGGGAGGAATATGTGCAGTAGAGAATTGCCTCCCGCGTGCCCCCGGCCTCCTGCCTCCTGCCTCCTCTTCTCAACCCACAATAATCTCATACGTATGACGCACCACGTGGGGTACGCCGGTGAGCGCGAGTTCCAGGGTGTAGCAACCGGCGATGGTGGGAATGAGGCGCAGCCTGTCCACCTCAATCGGCAGACAGTCGGCGGGCAGGTCGAGGGTGCGGGTTGTCGTGGCAAGCGTGGTGCCGTCGGGGGTGCAGAGATGGGCAGTCAGGCGCGCACCGCCTACTGTCTGTTGCGCGTCATTCACCGCCAAGATCGGCAACTCCACCGCCTCGCCCACCGCGTAGGTGCGTGGATGAAACAGGCAGAAGGCGTACTGCGGGCTAAAGGCCATTTGCATCGCGTAGTACGAACGTTTCGGCACCCGCCAGTAATCCACCACGCTCCACAAAATAGCCGGATAGGGATCCACAAAAATGAAGGGCACTATCCCGCCGGTGGGCCGGTATTTGCGCGAGCGCAGTCGGTCAATGTAGTAGCGGTTAATGAAGATCTGATAGTCCTGCGACAGATCAATCACCTCGGCCAGTGATTCGGCCTGACGCCAGGGGATCCAGTGGCCCATAATCTCGGCCTGAAACCCGTGGCGCTCCGTCAGGCGGGTGATCTCCGTCTCTTCCAGCGGCTCATGGATAAAGCGCTGGCTGCTTTCCAGGTTCGGGAAACTCTGCGCACCAAACTCGGTGACGAAGCTCATGTTGGCCGGGAATCGCCGCTGCATCACCTCAGCGGTGTCAATGCTGCCGTAGGTGCGGTACCAGCCAAAGTAGGCGTGGCCGTCGGTGCCCCTGCGCAGGTAGGGCACGTCCATCTCGCCCGAACTGCGGATGACAGGACGAGTCGTGTCGTCGGCTTGCACAATCTCTTTGAGCTGCGTATCCATCACGTCGCGGTTCCAGGTGAAACCGAACCCGGTGGCGTAGGTGCGCAGGCGAGCCATCAGGCTCTCGTCGGCGGTGTCCTCGATCAGCACGGCTTCGTTATGCATGCACCAGACCGCCACGCTGGGGTGGCTGCCCAGCAATCGCACCATCTCGCGTACCTGGCGGCGGGCCTCCGGTAGTACGTGTGTGCTGTAGAGCCACTGGAGCGGGAAATCCTGCCAGATCAGCATCCCCGCCGCATCAGCCGCCGCGTAGAGCGCGGGGTGATCGACGTGGGCGTGGATTCTGAGCATGTTCATGAAGCACTCGCGGGCCAGCCGGAGATCGTCGTCGTAGCGGGCGCGGGTCATGCTGGCGATACGCATATCGCCGGGGGGATAGTTATTGCCCTTCACCAGAAAGCGCACCCCGTTGAGGTAGGCTACCCAGCCGCGCAGCTCGAAGCGGCGCACGCCGAACCCAAACTGCTGAGCGTCGCTCACCACATCGCCCAGCAGCACCTCGACCGTCACGTCATACATGTCGGGCCGCCCGAGATCGTGAGTCCACCACAATCGTGGTTCGTCCAGCTTGATCAGCCCACCGACATCCTGCGTCCCGGCGCGCAGCGCCCGCCGCTGGGTGATCACCTGAGGAGTGCCGGTAAAGGTACGCGGTGTGAAGGTGAAACGCAGGGTCGCCGTCGTCGCTTCTGCCGCATCAACCTCCAGGTCAAAGCGAATCTGAGCGAAACGATCATCGCAGGCCATCGTCAGACAGCGGGCGCGGCTCAGGCGCACCGGCCCGCTGGCGTGCAGTTCCACCGGCAGCCAGATTCCGCCGGGATTCGCCTTGGGGTCAATACAATCCCAGTGCGAAAAGACCCCGGTGATCATCCGCTTATTGTGCTTATCGCGCTCCTCAGGGCAATCTAGCTCAATCAGCAGCGTATTAGTGGTCTGGAGCAGTTCGCTCACTTCGCGCTCGTACGGCACGAAATAGCCCTCGTGGCTGCCCACATCCACGCCGTTCAGATAAGTTCGGCTGTAGTAGAAGGCTCCGTTGATCCGTAGCCAACGCCGCGTCTGATTCGGCCACTGCGGATCGGCTAGTCGTTGGTCGTCGTACGCAAAGCGGCAGCGGTACACCACCTTGCCGGTATGCGTGGCTAGTTCGGGGATCTGCTGCCAGTGGCCCGGCACACACGCCGCGAGCCAGCCATCATCGCTGCGCGGGTAGATCCCCTGGGTAAACATGTCGAGCGAGCGGATCTGCCAGCTATCACTGAGGGTTGTATCGTACATTCGTAGAGAATTTTCCACGTCTCTAACATGCTGGGTGAGATGCTTTGACCGCACTATCGCAAAAGTCACGCTGTCTTCGTTTTCTCTGCGTCTTTGCGTCACACCATACTCATGCGTTCGACGCAAAGGCGCAAAGACGCAAAGACTCTCATGTCGTTCAACGTGACAGCGTTCCTTTTGCGGTAGTGCCTTTGATCATAATAGCAGAGAATGTAAGAAACGTGTGAGATACCGCGTCCTATCGCGCTGAGTGCGGCGTATGGTGTGTGTCGGTATGCAATGCGGTATGCAATGCGCCTACTGTGCCTCCCTTTTGTCCTCGGAGGCGGGCCGAAAGATGCGGTTTTCTACTGCAACCACCGCGTTGCGTTTGGCCTTCTCGGTGGCGTGGGTGTACCGCCGGGTGACGGTGCCACCCTTGCTATGCCCCAGGATGTCCGCTATCACGGCTTCTGAGTACCCCTCTTCACTGATCAGGGTTGCCAGGGTATGGCGCAAGAGGTGAGGGTGAATATGCCGGGTGCCCGGTGCGATCTGCTGCAGCCGCCGTAGCAGGGCGTTGAGGTTGCACGGGTGAAACGGTTCCCCGTTCTCTTGTGCCACGATGCGCCCGTGTTCGGCCCAGCCCGCCCCGCGTAGTTTACGCTCGGCTTGCTGGTGTGTCCAGTGTTCTTTTAGCCGTGCCCACAACTGAGGGCCGACAGGTATCACCCGCACACCGCTGGCCGTCTTGATCGGCCCGAGGGCAAAGCCGCCCCCGAGCGCCGGTGCCATCGCTTGCCGGATGTGCAGTTCGGCTTTATCCCAGTTCAGATCCCGCCAGGACACACCGCAGGCTTCGCCTCTGCGCAGTCCTAGGAGGGCCATAAGCCACAGGGCGATCCCGTAGCGGGAATAATGCCCCATTAACTCTACGTTGTCACCCGTGGCCAGCAGGGCCGTAACTTCCGTATCGTCCAGAGGGCGACGATCTGCGGTGGTGTGGCGGGCGATCTTGATCCGCTTCATATCCACCGGGTTGCGGATCATCTGTTCGGGTACGATGCGTTCACATGCTGCCCGCAACCGCCGGAGGGCGGCACGGGCAGCCGTAGGGCCGCACTCACGACTGATCGCGGTAGCAAGTCGCTGCGCGGCTTCGGGGGTGAGCGCGTCAACCCGCACACCGCCGATCCTGTCGGTGACGTGTCCTATCTGGCTGGTGTAGGCGATCACGGTCGCGGGCCGTACCGTGTCCCTCAGCGCGTCCATGTAGTCATCCAGCAATTCTTTTACGGTCTCTGCTTTCTTACTGAGATCCCGCCCTGCGGCCCGTTCGGCGTGCATACTGCGCAACAGCGCGAGAGCCTCACCCTCGGTAGCGGCGGTGCGCAAGGGTCTGCGCCCATCAGATCCGGCGGGCATCTGCGCAACCCATTTCTGACGAGCCTCAGAGTAGAAGATCGTCCCTTCTGACCTTGCCCGCTTGCCCATCAGGATGCCTCCCTCTCCACATAGGTCAAGATGGACTGATAGACAATCCGCCGCGCCTTGCCTGCACCGACCGCCTTGAGCTTCTTCTTCTGGACGAGCGTTTCAATATAGCGCGTAGACACGCCGCCTAGAATTGATGCCGCTTCGAGGTACTTCACTAACAGCGGGGTGGTGAGGCCAGGGGTCTGCGTGGGGAATGAAATGAGTGGTTTCATAGAGAGTATTCCTTGTCTAGCGGCTATCGCCGATCTTCTCGAATGCCGCAATGAACCGATCCCGATGCGGCCCGATATACCAAATGATGGTTGTAAAGTTTGGGCTGCCCCGGCGATCTAGGTGCGTGGGGCGGATGAAGTCAATGCGCTTTGCGGGCCAGCAACTGGCGGTGCTGTGCTGCCTGAGAAGCTGGCTGTATGCCGCGCTACTATCGCATCGCGTCAGCAGACACGCGGCCCGCACATCACGACGGCGATACGCCGCGATCAGCTTCTCGGTGAATGCCAGCAAGAAGCCGTCCGGGTTCTTGCTGTCTTTCGAGAAGGGAGGGTTACACCAGATTCGGCCATACCAGGACACCGCCAGCCCGTTGCGGCGATCAGGATCGGGGTGATCGAGTCCACACCACTGCGCAGCCTGTACGGTGCGTTGGGCGTACAGACTACTCGCGGGATCAAGATCAATTACTCCGAGGGCAGTGCGTGCGGCATCAATGACATAGCGCGGTGTGTAGTTGTCATCAGACGATACCGCCACATCCGGCGCAGGCAGGAATGATGCTTGCGCCCCATCAGGGGTACTTTCGGGTAGTGCTGTCTGTAACTCTGTTACGGTGTGATGCCACCGTAACGCTTTATTCTGGCGGTAGACACGCTGTTTGTGGGCGTTACTCTCATGCTTACGTAGGGACATAGGGTTACTCCCGATAGTGAGGCGCGGCCCGAATACCGCGCCCTGGTCGGTGCTTAGATCACGCCGCCGGAGGCGTGCTGCCGGGCCAGCGACACCCCGCGCTCATAGGACGTAGCCACAGTCCACCAGCCGTCAGGGCCAGCGACACGCCAGCCGGGCCGGTTCCACTCCGGCGGCTCGGTGATGGTGTAGCCCACTGGTACCCCGTCGCCCGCGAGCGGCGGCGGGCTGACCAGCTTCACCAGGGCGTCAGGCGTCGCCACAAGCGGCGCATCACCTGCCAGGGCCAGCAGCTCGACTTTGTGCGCGGCCACGAGGGCGCGTAGGGCGTCAGGCAGGGCCGCCGGTGCCACCCATCGCACCTTTCCCGCGAGCGGGTCAAGGGCGATGGTGGCGACGCCAGCGCCGCGCATGTCGGTGAGAAGCGGTGTAAGGTTCATCGGCTACAGCTCGTCCCAGACTTCGGCGGCATCCCATACCAGCTCACCGGCGGCGGAGGGGCCGCGTGCGTCGGGTGTGGCGGTTGCCGTTGCGGTGTGTGTTGGGGCGTCCTGAACCTTCTGAACCTTTTGAGGCGTTTTTGAAGAGTTGCCCTTCATGAGAGATATTCCTTCACACCGCTTAGAAATAGGAGGTAAAGGTTCAGAAAACCGTGTAAGCACATCAGGCACAACCGCGTTATCTGGCGTCCTAATGCCCTCCGAACCTTTTTGATGCGGCTGAACCTTGTGAGTCTCCTGAGGGGCCAAACTTACCCCATAGTAGACAGTTCGCCCGGTGGAACCGCGCCCCTTCTCGTAGCGCGTAGCCATTTGCCGCCCAAACCAGTGTTGGGTCTTCGCTTTCAGCTTCGCCGTATCGCACCAGGCGCGGTATGCTTCCCACAGCGATCCCGCTTCGGCGTCGCCCCCATCCCACTCGACACACCGAGCCGCAATGAACGGATCAATGCTTTCCCCGAGCCGGTAGGTGTCGCGTGCAAGCTTCACGCTGGCTGGTGTGCAGAGTCCATCCCTCAGATAGGCCATATGCCCTCGCACCAACCACGCAAGAATGCCGGGTGCTTCGTGGGGCAAGGCGTCCTCTAGCACGGGATCACGCTTCTGTTCATTCGGCATTGTCGGATCGGGATCATCTAAAAACCGCGCCTTAAAGTCCAGAACCTTGACACGCTCCCACAGCGCATCATCATCCGCCGGTGCGTGCGGGCGTCGGTTCGTGGCGACAAACAAGGTATGGCTGGGGGCAAACGTGACTTGCTTCTCGAACAAGTCACGGGCCGTGATCGCGTCACCCCCGGTGATCAGCTTGACTTGTGCGGCGCTCATCTGCGCCCCGTCTGCGGTTTCGCTGGTGTAGGCGATACGCTTCCCCCTCAGGCTGACGAGGTGCGGCTGGGCGGTACCTGCGGTGCGGTTGTGTGCCTGCCCGATGATCACATCGTTCGATACCGACGCGGCATAGTCACCCAGCACCTTGCGCAACGTCCCGAAGAGAGCGCCCTTGCCGTTGCGCCCTTGTTCACCCACGAGGAGCACCAGAATATGCTCGCGGGTTGTGCCGTTCAGGGCATAACCGAATGCCCGTTGAAGAAAACCGACACGATCAGCCTCTTCACTCATCACCTCGGTGAGGAATTGCCCCCAGCGCGGCGCAGGCACGTCTATGCCCTCCCATACGGTGGGTGCCTGCGTGCGGATATAGTCTGTCGGCTTCCCGTCGCGTAGCTGCCCGGTGCGCAGATCTAGCACGCCATTCACCACCGCGATCACCCACGGATCGGCATCCCACACATCACCCGCACACCCCAGCATACCCATATCGCCCGCCAGGGTGAGAACGGCATTGCACCGAGTGAGGCGCCGGAGCGACTTCGCTCGGCCAATAAGCAACGCGATCTGAGAGTTAAGCTTCTTGTGATCGTCCTCTGACGCGGTTTCAAGCTCGCTCTGGAGTGTGGCGGCGAGGGCAAGATAGGCACTGGCGACGCGCCCCCACACCGCAGGGCGAGGCGGGCCGGGTTGCTTTTTCCAGATATGATCGGCAAACGCATACCACACACCCGCCGCACGATCAAAGAGGTAGCGGCCCTCGTAGAGATGCGTGAAGAGTTGTGCGTCCCCTGCCTCCTCTTCTCTTATGCACATCAACACAAAACCGCGTGATAATGCTGTTGTGTTGGGCTGAGGCGTTGCGGTGCCTGCTGTGGGCTGTGCGGTGCCTGTGGGCGTTCGTGGGGCGGTGCTGTCCGCCTCAGGCGGCATGACACCGCAGAACGAGGCCGCTACCCTCAGGAGTTCGATATAGTCTTTCCCGTGCGGTACGTTGCCGCTGTAGTGCGTGAGTGCTATCGCCTTAACCCAGCCGCCCCCCACTCCGAGGGTATGGCTATACCACGTCTGGCGATCCTCTTGCACCATCAGCCCCTGCTGCCCCAAGATGCGGATCTCGTTGCCGGGTGCGGCTTCCGTTTCGGCGTGGTACGCCGAACAAAACCAGTTCACCACGTCAAACGCGGCATCAATGGCCCTCACCGTCGCGTCAACGTCGATCCTCTCACTGCCCGTAGACAGCACCACGCGGCCCGCTACGGGCTTTGGTGATGCCTGTGCGGGTGTCTGCCCTCCCTTGCCGTGTGGCTTCGGTGTGGCCACCGCAAAGAACGCGGCTTCGATCTGGGAGATCGTCACCTCTGTGGGCGGATCGTCTGGCAACACCCCGTGGTAGCCGTCAGGCGTCGGTAACACTGTCTGGCAATGTTCCCAACGAAGCTCCACATGATCGAAGTCATCAAAGAACGCGGCGGTAGGAGTGCCGATCTTCACACCCGCGTCTTTTGCCGAGCTTCGGGCGTCGGCAATGGATGCGGGAAGATCGCCGACACATCGCACGGCAACATGCCAGCCCGCACCTGACTTGCTGCGCCCGCACCAGGGGTAGGTAGCAGGCACCCCGAGGGCCGTCAGGAGGGCAGAGAGAACGGCGTCAGGCACCGGGCGCTTTGTGCCGTCCGGCATCTTCACCGCGTCAACGTCAAACCATCGCCAGCCGTTCATACCGCTGATCACGCCAACGGTGTCAACCGGCGGGTACTCCTTGCCGTTAACCCACTGCGTTGCCGTAGGGAATTTCAGTGATGCCACGAACGCCTCCGGTTGCCGTTCCGTGGCCCAACGTTCCCACTCGTGGTTAGGACGCTTCCCACCTTCGGGTATCGCGGTGATGTTGGCTCCTAGCCTGTGAAGATGCGCGGCTGCCCTACGGGGCGTTGTGGGGGTAGATATTGTCATAAGGAGCCATAACCCTTATACTCATAGGTATCCAGCCCCTTTAATAGGCTGTTTTCCTTGAATGCCCTTGTCGTTGCGCCGGGTGAAGCTTTGGCGACAAGGGCATTGCTGTGCCCGCGTTCTGGACGGTGGATACGTTGCATCGGTGTGTACCTCTGGACTACGCGGCCCGCTTCGGCTCGGCGGGCTGGGTGAACGGGATCGGCTCGGGCAGCAAACCACGGGCACGGGCGGCATCACGAATAAGGCGTCGGATCGTCACACTTCGCGGGCGCTTCTGTTGGCGTGCCATTTCGTCTAGCAGCCTGTCGGAGAGACGGTGGTAGCATCCGGCAGGGGTCGTTCTCGGACACTTATCGTGGTACAAACGTGCGATTTCATGCCGGATGCGCGCTTCATGTCCGGTAGATGGAGC
>Ga0007797_1000265_pt1 | contig 15650 bp, 14 predicted proteins | sample CryBogmetaGMA25M_FD_60364 | JGI IMG/M metagenome (GOLD analysis project Ga0007797, IMG submission 60364) | Freshwater microbial communities from Crystal Bog, Wisconsin, USA - MA2.5M | ecosystem: Environmental > Aquatic > Freshwater > Lake | place: Crystal Bog, Wisconsin, USA | collected 2009-07-06 | reverse complement strand
TCCTTGTCCAATCGGTCGGGGGCGACGAAACCCTCGCTGACGAAACCCTTGTTTTCAAGGGTGGCTAACGGGACTCGAACCCGCGACCCTCGGTACCACAAACCGTCCAAGTTTCGTTTTCGACGACTTCGCGAGATAGCGTGATTATCCGATTGAACGCGGAAGTCGTAGTCTGGCAATGACTTATGGCCTCCAACGGTTTCGTCAGTTTCGTCAGTTTCGTGACGGAGGGGACGGAAAAAAGTACGAACTCGTGAATTCACGAATTGCGGCACGCCCCTTTCTCTCTGGGCAGCGGCTGGCCAGCGTGAAGTGGCTACCGCAGCACCCATCCCACCTCCATGCCACCCCAGCCCATCAGGCGGGATCGCTGGGCATGGTCAGCCCCGTGTAGATCACGATCTGACCCTCGTTGTCCTGGGTGACCTCGGCATCGGGCAGGAGGGGGAGAAGGACGCTGATCAGTTCCTCAATGGTGGGCATGGACGACTCCTTCGGGCGGGGATCTTCTCGCTGAAAGAGACTCATTTCTCCCTTCCCAAAGGCGACTACTTTCCCGTCGGATCGCCAAACATCACGCACCAAAAGGTGTCTTTGCCGTCTGGGGTGCAGGCCACGCCGATCCCCATCTCCTTGTAGTGCTTGGTGAGGATCTCCTTGCGGTGGCCTGGCGACTTCATCCAGCCGTCGACGATCGTCCCCGTGTGAGAGGCAGGGTGTCCTCCGCCCCACGCCGCCGCGATGATCTCGCCGATGTGGTCATTGGCATCGGCCTTGGTGACGACGGCCATGCCGTTCTCCCCCTGCACCGCCGTGAAGACCTCGTCCCATTCGAGGTAGCCCGCGTTGATTGCCCGATTGACGGGATGGTGATTGCAAGTGCGGTGCTCCTCAAATGAAGCAGGTGGGGGCTGGAGATGCTCCATCTTCCGCTGGCGTGCCATCCACTCGGCATGAGCCTGGGCTGCCGACTCGAGCGTCTTGTCGTAGCTGCAGGCCTTCAGCCCATTTCGTGTCCGCTGCCCGTTGATCCGATCGAATACATCGCGAACGAAGAGGGCGTCCTGGGCTACGGCGGGAAGAGACAGCAGCAGGCCGAGCAGGAAAAAGAGCGTGCGTCGGCTCATCAGTCCGTTTTCTCAACCGCGACTAAATGGTCCTTCAACGATTCCGCGAGTGGAGCCAAAACAACTCGTAATCCGCGAAACCCTCCTCTAACATCGGGCCTTCTTGTTCGTGAGAAGCTTGTCATGCCCATTTCCGTAATCCAGAAACCGTTGCCTCGAATAACAAAGCTTGATTGACCCAAGGTTCCATGCTGGTACCGATCAATCACGACTTTCGATTCAATGCCGCTGTAATCCCGCCATGCATCCAGGCACCACTCGGGTACATTTCCGAGCATCTCATAGAGTCCCCATGCGTTCGGCGGTGTGGTGCCAACTTCGACGATGGAGGAATAGCGATCTCCTCGCATCGCAATCTCCCGCAGGGGAATGACGAAGGAATCATCGCCGTCACATCGGCAAGCGAACTCCCATTCAGCCTCGGTGGGAAGTCGGTATTCACGGTCACGAGGGCAACGCCCAGCCCGACGCTCTCGTGTGGTCAGCAGGTCGCAGAAAGACTGAGCGTCGGACCGCGATATGTTGTTCACGGGGAGATAGGGAGAACCCGTTATACGACTCGGATTCGAGGCCATCAGTCGTTGCCACTGCCCCTGCGTTACCTCGTACGCTCCGATCCAATAACCACTGCTGATGCGTACCCGCTCTCTTCCCGCTCCCAGTTGCGGAAGATGCTCGTGCGGCGTGCCCATGGTGAACTCGCCTGACTCGATCCAAATCATGGGCATATCCAAGTCGCTGATGACAAATGGCTTGCCAGCGACGGGTGTTTGGTTCCAAGCGACATCAATCTGCGAGGCCAACCGCTCCTGTGTTGCTGCAATATCGCAGTCGAGGTGATGCGTCGGGAGGGCCTGGTCTGCCTCTTTCGCGTCCTCAGCAGTAATCGGTCGACAAGTAACCCGATAAATAGTGGCGTTTGTTTTATCATTTGCGGCAATCGACAAGCGGAAGTCAGCAGCATCGCCAGAAGAACCGAGGACGAGGTTCCCTCCTCGCACCAATGCCTTAAAGTCATCATTAACAACGAGTTTGAGCGTCATACGCTGGTTGGCTGGCAGATGGGCTTCGCCAATCCAGTTCACGCCCCATGGCTGACCGCGAAACAGCCTGCAGGGAATGTCGGCCTTACCCGCGTCCTCTGGCCAAAGGCTGCCTAGTCGCAGGTCTACGGCGTTTCCGTCTTCACCCGAGAAAAACTCGATAAGTCCCCGCGGATTACTTATCTCTAAGTCGAGTTCAAGTACGAAGGTGGAGACGGGCATGCGGGGAAAAACGGCACGGCCTTCACCCTTGATCTCCGCGAAAACACCTTCCTTGATCCACGAAGACGGTAGTGATCCCTTCAGGGTCTTCTCGTCTCCGATACCAGAGATCAGGAGTTGGCCTGGGATCTGATCAGCCTTCTTCGGCGGATCCGCGAACCAGCGTTGGATCTTTGGAGCCAAGCCAGCCAGGACTATTGCGATGAACAGACCACCGAGCCCAACGAGATCCCAGCGTGGGGGCTTCGGACGGATGGCCTTGCGAATCTCCGCCGTGAACTCCGCTGCGGAGGAATGCCTCTGATCTGGATCTCGGCTCAACGCCTTCTCGACGACCTGCCGCAAGGCGAGGGGACAGTCGTTGGTCCACGAGGGCTTCTGGCCCAGGACGATCTCCTTCCGAAGCAGGTGAGGCTCGGGTGACGAGTGGGGCGTCTCGCCGTTGATTGCCTCAAACAGGACGACTGCGAGGCTGTAAATGTCGGAACGCTGATCGGCGGGTTTGCCCTCCAGTTGCTCTGGAGACATGTAGTGAAGCGTGCCGAGCGACGGGGCGAACTCCGCTGTCGTGGCACCAGAGCGAGAAATCCCGAAATCCGTCAGCCTTGCTCGCCCTCGGTTGTTCATCACGATGTTGGCGGGCTTGATGTCGAGATGGATGACACCTCGACTGTGGGCATACTCCAGTGCGTCACCGATGTCTGCCGTCCAGCCCACGGCGTCGGCAACACCGATGTTTGAGCCCCACAGCCGCTCAGCGAGGCTGCCTCCCTCGACGAACTCCGTGACGATGAAGCAGGTGTCGCCCTCGAGACCGACATCGAAGACGGGGACGATGCCCTCGTGTTTGAGTCCTGCGACCCTCTTCGCTTCAGCCTGAAATGACTCGCGTGACGAAACCCTGCTCGCCTTCGGCACCTTGATGGCGACGATCCGCTCGAGTTCAGAGTCGAAAGCCTTGAAGACTTTCGCGAACCCACCTTCCGCAAGAAGCTCCCCCAATCGATAACGCCCAGCGAGCGTCCTTGGGGCGTGCGGATAACTCTCTTCTGGCTTGCATAGGTCCCCGATGTACACATCGTCGGGGTTGTCGTCTTCAAATTGTGCATCGATCCACGAGACTGCCTTCAGTTTCTGAATCCTGCGATCTAGCTCATCGGCGAGTTCGGGGTGTTCCTTTGCGAGTTCAGAGGCGGGAATGTCTTGGCCTTGCTCGTAAAGCTCCTCCCAGCGAAGGAGCAACTCGGCCAGCAGTTCCTTATTCTGATCCATCGCAAAGGTGCTCGTTCAAGAGGAGTTTGGTTTCCTGCCAGCGTCGCTTCAGTGTGCGTACCGAGATGCCAAGGGCCTCGGCTGCTTCATCCTGGGGTAGGGCTTCGTAAAAGAGCAGGTTGACGACCTCCTGGTACTCGCCAGGCAGGTGTGAGACCGCCTCGTGGAAGTTGGCCCACCTGTCGAAGTCATCGGGCTGGCTGGGAGTCTGGGCGAGGACACCGCCAACTTCGTCCGATGGCTGGAAATCGGTGTGGTGGTGTCGGGCTTCGCCATGGGCTCCGTAATAGTGCTTCTTGAGGTCAAGTAGTTCTCGCCTGACCATCTCGGCGGCAAGATTGAAGAAGTGGCGGACTGACTCGATCTCGACGCTTGCCAAGGCTCGATGAAGGCGGATGACCGAGTTCTGGAACACATCGTCCGTCTGCTCCCATCTCCGCAGGCCTGGGAAGCCGCGGAACATCTTGCGGGTGAGTTTCAGCAGCCTGTCACAGGCATGATCGACGAGGAGGGATTTCGCCCCCTTGTCACCCCGCCTTGCGAGGTCGATCAGGCCTTGCAGTTGCGTGTCCGTACCACTGGGCATCCGAGGCGACTCCGCAGGGACTCCTGGCAATCAGGGCCAAGAATACCCCGTCGGAAGGGGCCGCAGAACAGGTGCCTCACCGTACTGCGACGCCCGAGAGAAAAGGGGCCAAAAATCCGTGGCCCCTATTGGGAGCGGGTGTCGCATGACTCGGACGAGCACCCGAAGTCCCGTGGGTTTCCTCGAGGCGGCCATGATTCATTCGCTCAGTCGAGTACTCTTCTGTGCAACGGCCCTTGCAGCCCTGGTGCTCGCCGCCAATGGAGCAGGGCCGAAAGGCCCAAGGACGCTAGAGAACCTGCTGGCCAAGGATGAGCCTGAACGCCCGCCTGTGGCTGGCAATGCGAACAACGGAGAGTTTGATCCCGCCAACACGGTAGCCATCAACGAAGCCGAGGCCCGACTCTGCCTGCAACACGACGGCACGCTTCGCTTTCCTTGCCTGAAGAACCTTGGGCCAGCCGAGGCTCGAATCCTGGCATCTCACCAGCATGGCGTTGCATTTGATGGTCTGGCGAACATCGACAAGCCAACGGCCGCAGCCCTTGCACGGTGCGATTCGCACCTTGGATTGAATGACATCGCTCGGCTCGATGAGCCCGTAGCAGAAGCACTTGCGAAGTGCAGGGGCACTCTTGAACTCAAAGGGCTAACATCCCTCACCTCCCCTGCCTTGGCTAAAAAACTCGCCGGTCAAGGTACGGTGCATCTCCCAAATGTGCAGACGCTGGAGAGGGATGTTATCGAGGCATTCTGCACAGCACCGTGCGATCTCTACCTGCCAGGACTGGCGTTTCTAAAGGCACATGACGCCAAAGCACTGCGTCGTCATCAAGGCGTTCTCGACATTGACGGTCTGGTGAATCCGCCACCCGATGTGCTGACCTGGATCCTCTGCAACCAAGGTCCTATCGGTCTCGGTGCGATAAGAGATCTTGGTGATCCTGCACCGAGGGAGGTTCTGAATGCCCTCGCGGGCGGGCAAGGTTCGTTGTGCCTTAACGGCCTGCAGAACCTGACCATCGAGGAAGCGGAAGCAGTTAGAGATCGACGCGGCCGCACCGATCTTGACGGCTTGGAGGTCTTGGATCTGAAGACCGCCATCGTGTTACGGGATTGCAAGAGCGTGGTATCGCTCATGGGCATCAAGGTAATTGATCCCGATGTCGTGAAGGTTCTCTTGCTGCGTGACCGAGATCAAGGCCCAGGCCTCGTCTTTTCCGCATCCCTTCCCGCGAACCTTCAGCCCCACGAAACAAAAGCCCTTGAGGATCATCCTGGGCTGAGCATCGGCAACGAGTACAGCCCTTGATGGGCATGGGGCGTACCCCACGGGGTAACCGAGTGAACTTCTTCAGGTCTGGGGTGTCGCATGTTGAGTGACTTGCTTCGTCGCGGCCCTAGTGCGACGACCATCGCATTGCTGTATTCCGCTGTTGTGCTGCTCGCGGTTCTTATCGTGATTGCGGGAATGCCCACCGCTAGGCTGCAGCCACAAGCCATCGACTACAGATCAATGGCTGAATACAAGGAAATGCATCTTCAGTATGACCGGGTAATCCAACAGCGAGAGCAGGCCGTCAAGGACGAACTGGCTCGCCTCTATGAGGAGGCGACGCGTAATGGAAACCACCAGCAAAAGCTGTTCTGGATGAGTCAGCGGGCTGCACTAGATGTCAGGACACCACTTTGGGACCCGAAAACCGATTGGAAGAAGTGGTTTCCACGCGTGGCGTTTCCCGAAAGCCTCGGTGGAATACTGCGGCAATACGAGAGGAGGTACTTCGACGCGTCGGCGGCACTGAAAGACGACTACGAGAACCTTGCTGCCGACCTAGATCGTCGAGGTAAAACAGAAACGGCGGAGGACCTGAGGGCGGAAGCGAAGCGTCGTTGGGGTCTGGCGGATTTGCGGTTGGAGCCACCAACGGACGAACTCATCGTGGCGGAGCATCGGCAAGTCGAAAACCCAAGTCCTCCAGCACCGTTAGTGGAGGAGCCGATCGAGCCCGTAGTGGTGGAGCCTGTCGAGCCAATAGTCCCCGTAGTGATGGAACCTGTCGAGCCAATAGTCGAGGTTCCGATTGTGGCACCGCCCGCGATTAGCAAAACGACTGAGCCTGCCATCGTTATTGAACCACCGAAAAAGCGATTCATCGATTTGAACTCCTTCGAGTGCCGCGAGGATGACCGACGAGGGCGTCTCGTCGAGGCTTTTGGCGGATCCGTAGAGACCGAGGCGGCGGTAGCGAGGGCCCTCTACTGGCTGGCAACACAGCAAGACGGGGACGGGCTCTGGAGGCTTAAGGGACCGTACTCAGACGGTGCAGCAGACGAAAACCGTGTGGCTGCCACGGCCATGGCCTTGCTTGCATTTCAAGGGGCTGGGAACACGACCCACAAGGGGATGTACCGCAAGTCCGTCGATCGGGCGTGGAAGGCACTGACACAGGAACTCGATGGCCGATTCAAGCTACAACCACTGACCAAGAAGCATCAACTCTACGCCCACGCTCTTGCGACGATCGCACTCTGTGAACTGGTCGGAATGACGAAAAATGATAAGGAAATGGTGCAGGGGGAGAGGAGTAATTACGCCAAGCGTGCCCAGAGGGCGTTGGACTTCGCAGTGCGAGCCCAAGGACCCAATGGCGGCTGGAGATATGAGCCAGGCCAAGACGGAGACATGTCCGTAACAGCGTGGTGCTTGGCGGCCTTTAAGGCCGCACAGATGGCGGGACTGCAGGTGCGGCCCGACACGCTAAAGAAAGTCGACGGTTTCCTCGACACTGTTGCCTTCAAAGATGGGTCGCTTTACGGATACCTGAAGGAACGCCCCAATGCCGTCGCGACTCCAGTAACCGTGTCGACCTCGGCTGCTGGGATTCTCTGCCGACAACAACGCGGCTGGCGTCGGGAAACCCCTTTGCTTGCGGCTGGAATCAAGGAACTTGTTGAAGAGCAACCTTTCGACTGGCGTGAGGGCACTGACGCCTACGCATGCTACGCCCTTACTCAAGTCACACATCATATGGGCGGTGCCACATGGCAGGAGTGGAATAATCACATGAAGCAGGTGCTGCCCGCGATCCAGGTGTCCGCGGCGGCAAGAAGGGCCAAGGGCAAAAAGCCACGCATGAACGCAGAAGCAGCAGAACCTGGGTCGTGGGATCCGACGCACGACCGCTGGGGCAAGGAGGGCGGTCGGCTGTTTGTCACCTGTTTCTGCACCTACATGCTCCAGGTGTACTACCGATACCCCCCGATATATGAGGGCCGTTTGGATGAATGCGGCTTATGAGCGGTCATCCGCAACAGGCGGCAAACAGCGTCCAGGACAGCCCGTGCCCCTTCTACGGATCGGGCGTCGCATGACGAAGGGATGAAAGGCGTTCAACGAGTAGCCACAAACTTGCCCGTGAATGCTCAATGGAACTCGATTGGTCGGGGATCGGATCCACGCAAGGAGAAAGTGTCATGAAGAGTGTCGTTTGTTTTCTCCTCCTCTGTGCCTGTGTCCAGGCCGAGGAACGGCTTGGGATCGGATCCGAGGCCCCTCCCATCGACATCGAGCATTGGCTCAACAAGGAACCCGTTAAAGAGTGGGAGCCTGGCAAGGTCTATGTGGTCGAGTTCTGGGCGACCTGGTGCGGGCCGTGCGTGGCCAGCATGCCCCACTTGGCCGAGATTCAGGAGAGGCACGGGAAGGATCTCGTGGTCATCGGGGTGAGTGACGAGGACACGGAGACCATCGACGAGTTCTTGGACAGGGAGAAGGGAGGCAAGACCTTTAAGGAGATCACGGACGCCTACTGGCTCGCTACGGATCCAGACAAGTCGGTTTACAAGGACTACATGACGGCTTCGGGCAAAGGCGGCATCCCCACGGCGTTCGTCATCGGCAAGACGGGGAGCATCGAGTGGATCGGCCATCCCAGCAGCATCGACGAGCCTGTGGCCCAGATTATCGACGGCACTTGGAACCGCGAGGCGTACGTCGCCTTTCAAGCGGAGCAGGTCGAACGGGCGAGGCGGGTGCAGCAGGCGGCGAACCAGGACCTGTTGTATATGGCCTTGAGGAATCTCTCCGTCGGCGACAGGGTGACGATCCCCGTGACGGGCAAGAGTGCAGGTTCCGTTTGGGGCGACAATCTGTACACCTTGGATTCCGATCCGCGTGCCGCTGCGGTTCACGCTGGCCTGTTGAAGGTTGGCGAGACGAAGCCCGTGGAGTTCTGGATCGTCCCCTCGCCGAACTCCTATCCCGCGTCGGAGAGAAACGGGATCAAGACCCAAAAGTGGGGCAGGTACAAGGCCGCCTACCTCATGCGTCTGGCTAATCCGACCCAGGAGCCGCCGCTTTCCCCCTCTGTGGTTCGCGGAGGTGGCACGAGCTCGACGAAGGGCAGAACTGTCACCTTCCAGCCTGGTGATCGTTCATCAAGGCTTGCTCCGCGGATCTCCCCGACGGGAACGCAGGTTGTTCTCACTCCAGCCAACCTGGAGGGCGTCAAAGGCCAGGACCATCTGATCGGCCGCATTGCTCTTGGCACGAGGGAGTTTCGCGGGGATGGGCAACTATTCGCTGTCGGCCGTACTGAGAGCGGCACCCCATACGATCTGCTCTTCATCGATACGAACCTCGACGGTGATCTCAGCGACGAGAAGCCGATTGCCACCAAGCCGCGGATCACTCGCGACAAATGGTGGTCGTCCTTCGACGGAATCCTCAAGGCGATTCATGCCGAGCCTCCGCAGGGTGTGGTGGACTATCCCGTCTCCTTCTGGTTGGTGGTCGAGAAGCCTGATGAGACGCCATCGATGATCAGGTACTCGCGAAGAGGCTTTGTTGTGGGAACTACAACTGTTGACGGCACCGACTTCACCGTGCTGGTAAGCGATGCCAACAACGACGGCGTTCTCGGCAAGGGTGACTTCTGGAGGATCGAGAGCGGGGAGTCCCAGCCCAACCCCACATGGAGAAATCTGCCCGACTTCTGCTGGGCTGCGGGAAAGGCCTGGAAACTTGAAGTGAACGATACGGCGTGCAGGTCTGGAACGCTTCGTGAGTTCGAGCCAGGTAAAAGTCAAGCTGAGGATGAGGTCGCACGCGATCCTTACAAGGTCGATCGTGATGCACCCCGAGCCGCTAACCCCGTCCACTTTGAGCACGATTTCGAGGCCGCCTTGGCAAAGGCCGCAGCCACGAATCAGCCCTGCTACCTGAAGTTCGAGACGGACTGGTGCGGGCCGTGCAAGACCATGTCGCAATTTGTATTCACAGCGGAGGAGGTCGTGTCAGCCGCCGAAGGGATCGTTTGCGTGACGGTGGATGGCGACAAACGAAAGGATCTCGTCGAGAAATACCGAATCAGAGGCTTCCCGACTGGAGTCATGGTCGATTCAACAGGGAAAGAGCTTGGCCGCACGAATGGGTACCAAAGTGTCAAAAAGATGAGTGCGTTTTTTCTTGAAAACAGATAAATCTGTGAGCGACATCCTGATGGCTGACTGAACGGACAAGTGATCGCGGGCAACGCCTCCCGTCCAACACCTCCCCATCCTCGCACCCCCTCTCCGCAAGTGCCTCTGAGCTTTTGAGCGGCGTGGAGTGGGTGGATGGCACCCGCAAGCCGCGGAAGCTCACACAGCCTGTAATTCTCAGAAGATTCGGCGGCAGGTAACCTCGATAGGGTACTCGTCACTCATGCCGCGAAACTAGGAATGCCCGATGCTCCGCTTTCTGCTTCCCGCCCTTCTAATCGTCGCTTCGAGCATCGCCCTCGCCGAGGACAAGCCGAAGGGCGTCGAAGAGTTCAACGAGTTCAACGCGACGCCACTCGAGGGCTGGGTGTGGGACGAGGATGAGCGTCTCCAGGATCTCATCGAGCAGTTGCAACAGAAAGAACTAACCCTTCAGGTGATTGACGCTGCTATCGCAAAAGCGACGGGCAAGAGGGCGGGAGCCAAGATGGCCGCGAACATGGCGTGGCGTAGCCAGCAGAGGATGAACTTAAACGGTGGCGGCCCGATCCGCTGGGATGCCTTCTACGGTCGCAATGCGGAGAACTTCTTCTATCACCCGAAGGATCCGAACACGACCTACCACACGAACACCGTACTTCAGCAGGTCGGCCCCCCTGCCGCTGGCGGCGTCCCTGGCAACCAGGGAGTCCCCGCCCATCAGCGGCCACCGCAATTCGACTACATCTATAGGGGATACGACGACGCACAGGCTCGAGCCCGCGAGGAAGCCAGAGAACTCGCCGACAAGGTTGAGCTTCTAAAAGCCCGCCGTCGCCAACTCGAGGGCGAGGTGGTTGTCCTGTGGATGAAACTCGCGTTTAGGGTCATCGACAGGGACAAACTTCCCGAGAACCCTAATCTTCGTTTTGCTTTCAAGGCAAGAGCGGCGGGGCAGGCGAATGCCGATGAGCAGGCATTGGCGTTGACCTCGGCGTCAGCCCCACTCAAAGATCAAAGATCCGCTCAGCCCGTTCACCGTCTACAAATGGCTGGGAGCCTTACAGGGAGCGTTCCAGCGGGCGAACCGCAACGCGGGCCGAACCTGCATCCGTAGCGTCGTGCCAGATGATCGCCTGCTTGAGAGCAATCCCTGGAACGAGTTCACTTGGATTGAGAAGCCGAAGGCCGAAGTCAAGCACTTCACCGACGAGGCACTTCTTGATTTTCTCCGCTACTTGAGGACAGCATGGCCGACGGTCACCTGTGGCGAGGCGATGCTCCAGGTTTTCCTCTGGTCCTGGGCGAGGCGGGAGGAGGTCGCGGGGCTGACTTTTGACTCACTTCGGCTCGTGGATGACGAGTGCCATATCTACATGGAGGGCAAGTGGCGAGTGGAGAAGTGGTTTCGTATCCCCAAGCCCGTCTACGAGGAACTGCTCACCTTCCGAACATCCAGTCCGTTTGTCTTCGCGAAGTGGGCCGACCAGGTCCGTGAGCACCACATCGCCCGCGGACGGCCCGACATCGCCGAAAAGGTCCGCGACTATACCCCTGAGAATGCTGGGCGTTGGTTCTACGAGCGGATGAAAGACTGGTCTAAAGGCAAGGGAACCGTCCACATGCTCCGCAAGACCACGATGAGGTACGCCCGTGCTGGACAGGACCTTAACGAGGCGTTGGCCAGAGACGCGAGCGTCACCGCCTCCGTCATGCTCGGCCATTACGCCCCCAACGAAGACCTGAACATGCGGGCGAGTTCCAATCGTATGTTCCGTCGGATACGAGACGGCCTCGGCCCCACTGTGGCCAAGGCGTTCGGCTATGAGGAATCACCAACAGAGGCGTTGGAGCAGAGGTTGCGGGAGGCGACCATCGCGAAGGACTGGGAACTGGTCGGGCGGCTCTCCGCGGACCTCGCCCGTCACGGCCGCAACGCGGGCTGACCTTCCCAGCCCTCTGATCAGCGTCAATGGTCGCCTATGGTCGCCCGTAGGCGTCATGGAGGGGCCTTCGGCCGCTCTCCGCCTGCCAGCCCCGCCAGCGGGCCTGCGGCAACAGTCAGCGAGGCCTTGGGGCTCATCCCTCAGGGACAGCAGGCCCTCTCTCTGTCGCCCCACCCTGCCCCTCGGCAGGTACGTTTTCGTGAAAATTCGTGAAATCCGACTCGGGCGACGAAACCGAAACGCGAAAACCCTTGTTTTCAAGGGTGGCTAACGGGACTCGAACCCGCGACCCTCGGTACCACAAACCGATGCTCTAACCAACTGAGCTATAGCCACCATGAGCCGAAGATTGTAGCAAACGGGCTCGCGGTTTCAGTCCCCCTGCCACAACCCTGCCGAAAGTCCCGGCGTTCCCGCACCCGCGGCTCGGCCGCGTCACTCCCGGCGGCGGGAGTCAATCACGATCGTCACCGGGCCGTCGTTGACCAGCGCCACCTGCATGTCGGCGGCAAACACGCCTCGCTCCGGCCGCCTCCCAGCCTGCGATTCCACGGCCGCCAGAAACCGTTCGTAGAGCGGCACCGCCTCCTCCGGGCGGGCCGCCTCGATGAAACTCGGCCGGTTGCCCTTCGCCGTCGAGGCGATCAGGGTGAACTGGCTGATCACGAGCAGGCCACCGGCCGCCTCGGTCACGCTGCGGTTCATCTTGCCGGCGTCATCGGGAAAGATCCGCATCTGCGTCACCTTGCCCGCGAGCCAATCGGCATCGGCCGGTGTGTCGCCAGCCTCCACGCCAACGAGCACGAGCAGCCCCGTCCCGATCCGGCCGACCACGTCGGTGCCGATTGTCACGCTCGCCTCGCTCACCCGCTGGATCACCGCTCGCATGGCGAAAGTGTAGCCGCGCGGCCCGACCCAAAGGTGACTCCGGCGAGGCCGCTCACGCCGAGGATTCGCCCACTCGCGTGGCAATCCTGTCGATCAAGTCGGGGTGAAACCGGATCCCAGCCCGTACCATGCGTGCAGCAGCGTCCCGAAACGAGGGAAGAAAACCCGCTGCCTTGGCTTTCGCCAACACCCCGAGGCTGCCGACGATCGTGAGACCCAGCCGTTCTGCAACCTGCCGCCCGAGCCGCTCATCGATGATCACAAGGTCGGCCTCGGCTGCCCGAGCAGCTTCGATCGTATCTCGCTCACCGCGATCGAGTTCCAAGAGTGATGGGTGCACATCCTTGACCTGAGGCGGCTCGACGATTGTGAGCCACTCATAAGACCTCAGGTTCGGCACGACGATTGAGCCACCAGCATCACACTCGTCAATCACCGACGAGGTCACCCGCACTTCACCAAACACTTTCTGCAGCAGTTCAACGCTGTCGATGCTCGCCAACGCGATCAGCGGACCAGTGTTCGTGAAGACGGTCACAGGAGCGATGTCTCCCGAGCAAGGTCTTCGGGGGTGTCGGACAAGAGCGTGGCGCCCGCCTCCATCGCGCGGAGCAGGAACTGCACACGTGGAATCCCCAGCCAGCGTGCTGCCATTCCTGAAGACAACCGCCCGTCACGAAACAGCGCAATGGCGGTTTGAACTTTCATCAGGTCGCCAAACTCGGACGGCTCCAGGTGGAGGCCGGCAAGAATCTCGGGCAGACACTCGACTTCGACGGTTGTTTTCATGCCCTGATTATAGTCCGTCACCCTGAGGCAAACTCACCTGTGCTCGGCGGTGGCGGTTTCCTACCATTCGCGGCGATCGGCGAGCCGGGGCGGCAACCCCATGGCTCAGGCCTGTGGGCTTCCTGATCCGCGACCGTCATGCGAGCGACTCATGAGCAAGCAGGCACCGACCGTCTCCACCTCGCCGCTGCCCGCCGGCCGCGGCTGCGTGAACGATGTTGCGATCCTCGCGCTTGATATCCCCCTCTTTCCCGTCGATCGACTGATGCAGCTCGACGCGGTCGCCGCCGCCCGAAAAACCGCCGCCATCCGCATCGGCTGGGCGGCGATCTTCCTCAAGGCCTACGCCCTCGTGGCCCGCGAGACGCCGCCCCTCCGCAGCTGGCTCGCGGGCCGGTTCCGACAGCGGCTGGCCACGAGTTCTGAGAGCGTGGCCTCTCTGGCAATCAACCGCGGCGACGGCGATGACGATCGACTCTTCTTCGCGCGGCTTGCCCGGCCCGACACCACACCGCTGCCGCTGCTCCAGCAATCGATCGATTGGTTCGTCACGCAGCCCATCGAGGAGGCCTTCAAGCGACAACTCGAACTCGAGGGCGTGCCGGGCTGGCTGCGCCGCACGATTCTCCGCTGGAACATGAGATCGGCGTCGCCCAAGCGGGTCACGCGGATCGGGACATTCAGCCTCTCGACCCTCGCCGGCTTCTCCGCCATCAACCGGTTCCATCCCACGATCTGCACCACGAGCCTCTCCTACGGCCCCCTCGACGGCGACGGCCGCTGCCTCGTGACCGTCATCGCCGACCACCGTGTGCTCGACGGCGCGGCGGTGGCGAAGGCACTGGCGCGGCTGGAGGCGGTGCTCACCACCGAGATCGTCGCCGAGCTCAGGACGGCTCGCCCCGTCCCTGCCGAAGCCGCCGCCTGATCTCGGCGAGCCGCTCGGCGAGATCCCGCTCCAGCCCGCGGTCGCTCGGCTCGTAGTAGTCCTTCTCCACCCCGAGGTAGTCCTGCGCCGCGATCCCGTCGGGGGCGTCGTGGGAATACTCGTAGCCCTGCCCGTGGCGGAGCCGCTTGGCGCCGGCGTAGTGCTTGTCTTGGAGATGCCGCGGCACGGGGATCACCGCCTGCTCGCGGACGTCGCTGCGGGCCGCGGCGATCGCCGTCGTGCAGGCGTTGCTCTTGGGCGCGAGCGCCAGATAGATGACCGCCTGTGCGAGTGTGAGCTGGCACTCCGGCAGGCCGACGAACTCGGTCGCCTGCATCGCCGCCACGGCGATCATCAACGCCCGCGGATCGGCGTTGCCCACGTCTTCGCTGGCAAGAATCACGAGCCGCCGCGAGAGAAACCGCACGTCCTCGCCCCCCTCGAGCATTCGCGCGAGCCAGTAAAGGCCGGCGTCCGCGTCGCTGCCGCGGATGCTCTTAATCAGCGCGCTGGCGCAGTCGTAGTGCGTGTCACCCGAATCGTAGGCCACCACCTTCCGCTGCACGCTCTCACGGGCCAGATCAAGCGTAAATGCGAGCGGCCGCTCACCGCTTGAAAGCACGCCCACCTCGAGGGCGCCGAGCGCCCGCCGGGCGTCGCCGTCGGAGGTCTCCACGAGAAACTCTCGCGCCTCAGGCAGTAGCGTGATCTGCTCCCGGCCGAGGCCGTGGTCGCGGTCGGCCACGGCCCGGTCGAGGATCTCGGCGATGTCGTGCTTTGAGAGGGCTTCCAGTTCGAAGATCCGGCTGCGGCTGACCAGGGCGCTGGTGAGCGCGAAGAAGGGATTTTGCGTGGTCGCCCCGATCAGCGCGATCACCCCGTTCTCGACGTCGGGGAGGAGCACGTCCTGCTGGGCCTTGTTGAAGCGGTGGATCTCGTCGATGAACAAACAGGTCTTCTGGCCGTCATCTTCGAGCCGTCGGCGCGCGGCCTCGAGCACCTCGCGAACGTCCTTCACACCCGACGCGGTCGCGGAGAGTTCCACGAACCGTCGCTTCGTCTCGTTGGCGATGATCTCGGCGAGCGTCGTCTTCCCCACGCCCGGCGGACCATAGAGGATCACCGATCCCAGCCGGTCGGCCTCGATCAGCCGCCGCAGGAGTTTTCCGGCGCCGACGACGTTGTCCTGCCCCACGTAGTCGGCCAAGCGTCGCGGCCGCATCCGGGCGGCGAGCGGCGCGGCCCGGGCGACGTTGGCGGCCCGCGATGCAGCGAAGAGGTCGGGCATGAATGGCCTCGCGGCACGGGCCGTCAGCCGGCCCAGACAAACTCGACGGGCACGTCGATGTCGGGATGCAGGCTCTTGTGCACGGGGCAGGTGTGGGC
>Ga0007797_1000264_pt1 | contig 15660 bp, 15 predicted proteins | sample CryBogmetaGMA25M_FD_60364 | JGI IMG/M metagenome (GOLD analysis project Ga0007797, IMG submission 60364) | Freshwater microbial communities from Crystal Bog, Wisconsin, USA - MA2.5M | ecosystem: Environmental > Aquatic > Freshwater > Lake | place: Crystal Bog, Wisconsin, USA | collected 2009-07-06 | reverse complement strand
GGGCGCACAACGAAAATATAAAGATCTTTAATATTAAGCTCTTATAATGTATAATGCCCTCTTCGAAAAATGTTTCACGTGGAACAAACATGAGTAATAGAGATAATTTTGATGTCATCGTAATTGGTGGCGGCCATGCTGGATGCGAAGCAGCAAGCGCATCTTCGCGCACAGGTAAAAGCACTTTGCTGATCACTATCAAACCAGATAATATCGGAGAAATGTCCTGCAACCCTGCAATTGGTGGAGTTGCAAAAGGCATTATAGTTAAAGAAATTGATGCCATGGGCGGAGTGATGGCTAAAGTAATAGATAAAGCCAGCATTCACTCAAGAATATTGAATCAAAGTAAAGGACCGGCGGTTTGGGGCCCTAGGGCGCAAGCAGATAGAGAGTTATACAGAAAAAATATGTATGACGAATTAAGTTCTCAGGATAATTTAGAACTTAGATTTGAAATGGTTGAAGACCTCATCATTGAAGAAGGCGAAATCGCAGGCATCATAACAGCCGGCAATACTCGCATCCGAGCAAAAAAGGTTATTTTGACTACTGGTACATTTTTGAATGGGTTAATACGTTATGGTGATGTGAAAGTCCCCGCAGGAAGAGTTGGAGAGAAGCCATCTATCGGCTTGTCTGACACTCTGCACAAGTTAAATTTCATGATGGGAAGACTAAAAACCGGAACCCCTCCTAGGATTCATAAGGATTCCATTAATTGGTCTATACTAGAACAGCAGCCAGGAGACACTCCACCCTCTCCTTTTTCAGAGACAACGGATAAGATTGAAGTACAGCAGATAAAATGTTATATAACCTCAACTAATGAGGAAGTACACAATATCATCCGAGAAAATGCCCACTTATCTCCGATACTCAGTAAACAAATAGAATCGAGAGGGCCTCGTTACTGCCCGTCCATAGAAGATAAAATAACCCGCTTTGCTCATAAATCATCGCACCAAATTTTTCTCGAGCCTGAAGGGCTAACATCCGACTTGATCTATCCTAATGGCATATCTACCTCCCTTCCTGAAGATATTCAATTAGCCTTTCTTCAAAAAATGAAGGGACTAGAAAATTGTGTTATAGTGCGGCCGGGCTATGCTATTGAATATGATTATGTCGATCCGCGTGAACTTAAAAACACCCTAGAGACAAAGAAAGTTAAAGGACTATATTTTGCCGGTCAAATCAACGGAACTACCGGCTATGAAGAAGCGGCCGGCCAGGGAATAATTGCAGGTTTTAACGCCGCCTTATCTCTTGACCAAAAAGAATTTATCCTCAATAGATCAGAGAGCTATATTGCAGTTATGATTGACGATTTAATAACCCAAGGCGCAAGCGAGCCATACAGAATGTTAACTTCAAGAGCAGAATATAGATTAAACCTCCGCTCTGACAATGCTGACCAAAGATTAACTATGAAGGCCAGCGAGATTGGTGTAATTTCTGAGGAGCAACTATCAAAATTTACAAATAAAATGGAGCAGCTTTCTAAGACACGTGAACTACTAAAGAGTCTAACTATCACACCAAATGAAGCGGCAAATTCAAATATTCCCATCACTAAAGATGGGGTACGTAGATCTGCGTTTGAGCTGCTTAATTACAAGGATGTAACTTTTGAAAATATTTGCACTGCTTGGCCAGAACTTTCTTCTCTTGATGAAAAAACAAAGCAGCTTATTTATATTGAGTCAAAATATAGTAGCTATCTAGCTCGCCAGCACTTTGATATTGAGCTTCTACGAGACGAGGAAAATTTGAAGATTCCAGAAAACCTAAATTTTCGTAATATAAGCCTTTCCAACGAATCTATTGAAAAGCTTGAAAAAATTAGGCCTCTTTCGATCGCTGCTGCAAAAAGAATTCCAGGCATTACCCCTGCGGCAATCACCACAATTTTGGTATATCTGAGAAAGAGATGATAGCTGAAGAGGCATATGAATTTTTAAAGATTAACTATAATGTTTCACGTGAAACATTTTCCTTACTAGATGAATTTCACAAATTACTTTTAAAGTGGAATAAAATTGTCCATCTCATAAGCACTAATGAATCTGATAATCTATGGCATCGTCATATAATTGATTGCGTAGAACTTACACAAATTATCAAATCTGATAATACAAAGATTATTACAGATTTAGGCAGCGGCACTGGCTTCCCAGGAATTATAATTGGACTTATGCTAGACTTCAAAGAGCTTCATTTAATTGAAAGCAATCAAAAGAAAGCTATCTTTCTGGAAGAAGCAGCAAGATTGTCCAGCAAACAAATTTATGTCCATTCTGAACGCGTTGAAAACATAACTAGAATAAATTCTGACATAGTTACGGCCAGGGCATTTTCTGATCTAAGGACTACTATAAATTTAGCTAATTTGCACTCCCACAAAGATACTAAATTATATAGTTTTAAGGGTAGAAAGCTTGATAGCGAACTCGAAGATGCAAAAAAACATTGGGATTTTAATTATAATAAGTTTCCAAGTAGCATTTTAAATGATAGTTTTATTATTGAAATTATAAATTTTGCGGAAAAAAAGTAAAACTATGGATAATCCACATTTCCCTAATAAAATAATTGCTATTGTAAATCAAAAGGGTGGAGTTGGAAAAACAACTACCGCTAGTAACCTTGCTACGGCATTAGCTGCTGTTAACAAAAAAATCCTTATCATAGATCTTGATCCTCAAGGTAATGCCAGCACAGGTTTTGGCATCGAAATTGACTCCAGAAAAAAAACCATCTATGAAGTATTGGTTAATAAGCACCCCATCAATGATGTAATCATAAAGACCTCTATCCCCAATCTTGATATCATAACCTCTACCGTAGATTTATCTGCAGCTGAGCTTGAATTAATAGATTTTCCTGGACGTGAATTTACCTTAAAATTTTCCATCCAAAAACTGAAAAATATCTATGATTATATAATTATAGACTGCCCCCCTTCTCTAGGCATACTCACGCTTAATGCTCTGGTTGCAGCTAAATCAATGTTGGTTCCATTACAATGTGAGTTCTTTGCTCTTGAGGGTCTCAGCCACTTGCTCAAAACTGCATCTCTAGTGCAAAAGAAGCTTAATCCTAATTTAGTGATCGAGGGCGTGGTACTCACTATGTATGATAAACGTAATAAACTAACCGAGCTGATAGAGAATGATGTAAGAAAATGTTTAGATAAATTGGTATATGAAACCGTAATACCAAGAAATGTAAGAATTTCTGAAGCCCCTTCATATGGGAAACCTGCTATTATATATGATTTAAAATGTACTGGCTCTCTAGCTTACGTCCATTTAGCCAAGGAAATGCTGAAGCGCGAGCTTGAAAGTGAAAAAATACCAGCTTAAAAATAATTAATTAGGGGAAAAACATGTCAAAATCAAATAAACAATCACGGGGACTAGGTAAAGGGCTTTCGGCACTAATGGGTCTTGAAGATTCAGATGTTATTGACATCATCAAACCTAGTTTGGCTAGCGCAAACTCTGAGAATTATTTACCTATCGAACTAATAAAGCCCAATGATACCCAACCAAGAAAATTATTCTCTCAAGACTCACTACGTGAACTCGCAGACTCAATTGAAGTTAATGGTATCATTCAGCCTATATTGGTTAGAAGAGATCCTTCTGATCCAAGCTCCTATCAAATTATAGCTGGAGAGAGACGTTGGCGCGCCAGTAGAATGATAGGACTAAAAGAAGTACCCGTAATAATAAAAAATATCTCTGATAAAGAGACTCTAGAATTATCTCTAATAGAAAATATCCAGCGTCAAGATTTAACACTGATTGAAGAAGCTGAAGGCTATAAAAGATTGATGGAGGAATTTTCTTATACGCAAGAAAAATTGGCAGAGGCCGTAGGAAAGAGCCGTAGCCATATTGCAAATCTGCTTAGAACCCTTACCCTTCCCTCTGAAATTTTAGATCATATTAGTTCAGGCGAATTATCCATGGGTCATGCTAGAGCACTTGTGGGCGTGCCCAACAATATTGAAATTGCTGATAAAATAATTAGAAATCAGCTTAATGTCCGTGACACTGAAAAACTCACGCGGGCCAAGAATAGCAATTCTAAATCAAATGAAGGAGATAATTCTTTCTCCGAGAGAACAAATACGCAAAGCTCTAAGGATGATGATTTAGTTATAATTGAAAAAAATATTTCCCTTCGCCTTGGAATGAAAACTGAAATTGAAGATACTGCTAATGGTGGAAAAGTAATTATTCATTTTCATAATCTTGAGCAATTAGATTCTTTACTAAAACGCTTAGGTGAGTAGAACTCAAGAATAGGTAACTCTGGAGGCAAAAATGACTGGAACAGAGTCAGAAGATTTATACTCTAGCTTTAAAAGCATTCTGGTAGGAGTTAGTCGCAATTCTGAAAGTACTGGCGGAAAATCTGGTTCTGGAAGAATGACCACAGGTGGCGGCATAAATATTCAAGTCAAAAAATCACCTCACCTCAAAATATTAAGGCGGATCTTTAATGCCGAAAATAATTCAGCTGCATTAATGGCAGAGTTAATATCTACTGATACAATGCAAGGATTACTTACCCATGAAAGTGGTGAAGAGATTGTACCAAATACCGTTTTAGTTCAAGATCCTAATAATAAAGGTTCTATTATTCTAGGGTCACAATATTTAACAACAAAAGAAGGTGAAGAGACTTTAACATTAGATCAATTTGGCACTAAACACCTAGGCATGACCAATTTAAAAGGGCATGTTCACTTAAAATTTAAACCCGCTAAGCATGACCCATCAAAAAGTGGGCACCAAGAAAGTAAAACATATATTTCGGCAAATGGAAAAAGCTTTGAAATAGACAAAAAAGAAATCTATCGCGATTTGTTTGGTCGCGCACTTGTAGAAGATAATGACTGCAATCCTGGCAATATAGTTTTAAAGATACCATCAAATCCACCAAAGGGAAAAACTAAGGTTACAGTCTGCCATATCGATTATGGTCATGCCTTTGGTGACTTAACTAAGTTTTTTCTGAGACGATTTACTCCAGCTATGCTGATCCCCTGGCGAATAAAAAGAGGACCAGTGCTTGAATCTCTAAATACCAAAACTATAAATTTTTTTAAGGAAAGCAAGTATTATCGTGACTATAGTAATTTCACAAGCGACAAAGATTTCGCTGATGTTTTGATGGAGGATAGCTTAAAAGGCAAAGATCTTAAAAAAATACTTCAAAACCCTCGCTCCAAAATCGAAAATTTATTCGGTGATAAAGATACCGAACTAGCGACAAAGAAAAATGTAGCTTCTAGCATTCAAACAATTTGCGAAAGATTGGGTACGAAAGTTCCATATGAAGGAAATGTGTATGATAAAAATAACGCGGCACCATTTTTAGACAGAGCATTTGAGGTGATACAAGGAGCAATCGAGAAAAATAATAATGAAAAAATGTCGGTTGGAAGAATACTTAGAATACAACAATTGATAAAAGAAGCAGCCCATACCGAGACAAAGAATCTAGGTGACATTGCATCTCAGATAGCTACCTTATATCGTGATGATAATGAGAACGGCAAATATTTTAAAGGAAAAACTATTAATGACAAAATTGAGTGGGTTAGAGAAGGTAAAAATTCGTCCCTTAGAAGAAAATCTTTACTCCAAATTATGGACCACGTTCCTGAGCTAAGAAAAAAATTTGAAGCGGAAATTAATAAACATAATGAATTACCAACAAATTCAACTATAACAAGTACCTCTGACAAGGCATTGCAAGACAAATTGCATTCTCCTTCCTTGGATAAGATAAGAGAAGTTTTATCAAAACTCAGAAAAACCTCATTCACAAAGTTCTCTCGTGGTAAAAAAACTCCTACTAACAAAATAGACCCATTACCTCCAATGTAATAACAATTTCACTTACTAAAATTTATAGTAATTGCAATTCTGTTTGTATCAGTGGCCACTAAACACCAAATTCCTGCTTAATTGTCTTGGTTAGTTGCTCATATGCATTATTTAAGAGAGGCTCTCCATGAGCGCTCAAGAGGTGCTTAAACTTTAATGACTTCAATCTGGAAAAGTCAGAAGATTTAACTTTGCAAGCCTGCTTCCAGACATCTGACACAGTTGCAGCTCCAAACACTCCTTGTTCATGGTATAGTTTTATAGTTTCAGGACTAAAGAATTCATCTCCTACCACCCAATTTTTTATACTGTCGCAAGTAATAAGAATTCCGTTTTCTCTGGCAAGATGTAAAATTCCCTCCGGATGTACGGAAGTTTCAAATATGAATAATAAGCAACCCGAGAATGGCATGAGACCACCCGTAACAAGATCGATATCAGTAATACGATTATTATCGTGTTTCATTTCTTTTAAAGACCATAGTTTTGCCATATAACGGTCTAGATAGAATGCATCGTCTCGACCATGAAATGCTCCTATTCTGACAATATTTTCAACCTTTCCTAGGGAATCAAGTGCAGAGAGTCCATTGTCATCTAACCTTACTGTGTTGATCAGAGATAGCTTGCCTGCGTCACGAATCACTATCATATTACGGCTATGTTGCAGCTCAACACCATTGTAACTTGTTTTATTCATACCAGTAACAAAGAAAATATTGGGAAATATTTCTCTTATCTCACTGTGAGGCCAACTGGGGGAGTACACTGATTTGCATTTCTTATATATTACAGATAATTTCTAACTTTTTAACTCTTGCCAAGCGATCACCATAAATTTCAACTATTTTTGGATGATCATAACTCGGAAATAGATTATATTTATCATCTCGATAGATTTCTTTAAGATATGTATCCACCATTTTACGATGGAAACGGTTTTCTTCATCATACTCTATACAATATTGTTTGGTTATAGGCAAGAATATAATCAAATCTAAGGTATTTAGAGCTTCTTTGATTTGATCAAATTTTTCATAAACTTCACTATCACTGATATCAAATGAGTCCTGTTCAGCAATATGCATAGCATAGGCTATGTAATCGATAGGAGAGCGGTCAAAAATAATATTGCTGTGCGTAGAGTTATTAAATTGTTCAATACTATAGTCAAGTTGTTCTATCAGGCTATCAAGCGTCGGCTCGAGAGATGACTCGATTGTGCTTTCATCTTGTAATTTAAGATATGCTTCAATTTCATATTTATAGTCAGGATGAGCTTCTACAAAATCACTTATTAAAGTTGTTTTACCCATGAAATGAGTGCCTGAAACAGCGATGCGCATAATATCTCCTAATATTTGTTAGCTGCATAAGCGAAATTATACTTTCAGCCTATGCTTCACTTACTGAAATTTACAGTAATTGCAATTCTGTTTATATCACTCGAGGTACTGTGGCAGGGGCAATTTTCATAATCGTCATTAATAATCATGACATGGTTATATTTGTCCTGATATAGATTCTCATGCGTCGCACCATCACAAATACTTGAGCCCTTCAGGGACAAATCAATATAACTCGTAGCTTCTCTAAGTGGGATTACAACAGAGTAGGAATTAGTGTTGTTGTGCACATGAAATTCGTAAGGTAATTTCCCCCTTAGAGCAAAAGTAGGATTGCTAAAACCTGCTAATAAAATCTCACCCTTAACATAATGCCAGCACTTAGTGATAGCAGAAGTTTTTTCAGCTAAGTCCTTTTCATTGCCACGATTAATTAAATTATCTGATAAAATTGCACTTACCTGATCATCTTTTTTAGCGCGGACTTGTTCTTGTGTTATGACTGTGGAATATTCTTCTGAGAGAGTAATATTGCATAAATCTAGTGGAAAGGTTACAAAGCTAAAATTAGTCTTTTTTGCTTTGATAAGTGCCGATGGAAGATTTTCTTCATAGAACTCGGCAGGAATAGCAGGATATGTTCCAATACAACTGTCTTTATATTCTATCTCGCTTTCCATTCTCTGTGACTTCCCAAATTAATGTTTCTATCGAACTATGATTAATTTAGATGAAGCAATAGTCAAGGCAGTTTTGTTGACTAGCTGTGTTTTGTCTGCTATTTAATTCATAAAATGATAATCAAATAGCAAAAATATGACAATTCTTCAAGTAATAACTGAACCTAATCCTCTCTTGAGAGAAATTTCCCAGCCTGTCTTAAAATTTGATGAAGATCTTCGCAGCTTCATGAACTCAATGCTTGAAACCATGTATCAAGAAGGTGGTATAGGCATAGCTGCAATTCAAGTTGGAAATCCTATCACCGCTTTAATAGTCGATATACCGGTTAGAACTCGTGATGAAAATGACATTTTAATAGAAAAAAGAGCACCTATTTTCATAATCAACCCTGTTATTAAATATCTCTCTGAAGAAAAAATTCTTCTACCTGAAGGCTGTTTATCTGTCAAAGGCGAAAATAATTCTGCTATTAACGGCAGCGTAGCAAGGCCTACCAGTATTGCTATTGATTTCTTTGATTTGCATGGTAAGTCCAAGCACCTAGAAATAGACGGAAATCAGGGAGAATATAGAAAATGGTTTGCACGTTGCCTCCAGCATGAGCTAGATCATTTAGATGGCATTTTATTCACCGATCATCTGAGCGAAACCAGTATTGACATAGCCGGGCAAAATAGTTAGTCCACTTTTATTATAAACAAAGGCTACTCCTTGTAAATCTATACCACTTATAGGAACTTTGGGCTCAAGATTTCTCTTTTGCGTACATACTTCTTGATGCATGTTAACGAGTTATTAATATTCGATATCAATAATAAAGTTCGTATCCACGGGGGAATTTATGAGACTTAAACTAAAGAAAAATAAATTTATTTTGCAGCTACTAGCTTTTATAACGCTTTTACCTTGCGTTAGTGTGTCGGCTAATAAGGAATCTGAGCATTGGTCATATGAAGGTAGCAGAGGAGCCGAACATTGGGGCGATCTAAGTAAAAATTATTCACTATGTAAGCTTGGAAAACATCAATCCCCTATAAATTTAGGAGAAGCTTTATCAAGTAAAAATAATTCTCCAATTATTTTTCATTATGATGATTTATTCATAGCTGAGAATCCTCACACAGTAGAAATCATAGAAAAGCCTATAAAATCAATTGAAATAGAAGGAAAGACATATAACTTGGCTCAATTTCATTTTCATTCACCAAGCGAACATAGTGTAGATCATAATAGATACGATCTTGAGTTACATTTTGTCCACAGAGGCGAGAATAATAAAATTGTTGTTTTAGGAGTATTCTTTAAGCAAGGTAAGTCGAATCTTTTTATTAAGGAACTTCTTGCTAGAATAACAAAAAATGGGCAAAAGTTTCATCCTTTAGAAGAAAATGATTTGGATTATTTACTGCCTAAAAATAAGGATTACTTCCACTATATGGGCTCTTTAACTACTCCACCTTGTTCCGAAGAAGTTGGATGGTACATACTTAAAAATCCTGTTGAAGCGAGCAGAGAAGAGATAGCTAAACTAAAAAAAATATTAAAATTTAATGCTAGGCCTATTCAAAAACAGGAAGTAGTAGAAAAATAGAGAAGCCTTCCAGAAGGTTCAAGACAAAAATATTAAGCTCAGGCAATCAGCAAAAGAAGGTAGTATAATTACCTTTTATCAATCGTTTGGATCTAAATCTATTCTTTCAATAAGACCTCTATGTACTTCACCGAAACAGTGAACGCCCATTGCTTCTCCTAACATATCTATATTCTCCGCTAAGCAAAAGTAAAAATGACCGTTTGCAGAGTGTTTAGCGACAACATGTGATTTCTGCCCCATATCTAATTTATAACCTAGAAAATCCACAATATCTATGTTTCCATTATAATTAAAACATTTTTCATCTTTTGGGCAAGTTGCGTCACCAACGGCTCTAAAGAGTAATTTTTCTGGATGTTCTTGTTGTTTTTGCAAAAGCTCTGTATGAATCTGATTTATGTGTTCTATTGTCTGTTGTTTTTTGGACATAACTTTCTCCTTGTGACTTTGTTGATTAAAACTAGCATGTTTAGAAAAGACTTTAGAGCAGGATGTGCACTCAGTCAATAAACTGTTTATATGAAATTTTAAGGTTAAGCGGCTCGATGAGAAAGAATCAAATTAATCAATCAGAACAATAAAATTAATTGTACAAAATTTCACACTATTTATGAATAGCGCGCTTTAGCACATCCATTGCAGCTTCCTTAAAGGCCTCATTTACTGTTGGGTGGGCATGGCAAATTCTAGCTATATCTTCAGACGATGCCTTATATTCCATCGCTACCACTGCTTCGGCTATAATTGTACCGGCATGGGGTCCAATGATATGGACACCAATAACTTCATCATTATCTTTTCTAGCAAGAATTTTAACTTGTCCTTCGGCATTACCTGAGGCTTTGGCTCTTGAATTGGCAATAAAGGGAAATTTACCCACTAAATAATCAATTCCTTCTGCTTTGGCTTGTTCCTCGGTTTTGCCAACGCTTGCCACTTCTGGCCAAGTATAGACTACACCTGGAATAGTATCGTAATTAACATGACCTGCTTGCCCAGCAATTATTTCCGCAACTGCGACGCCCTCTTCTTCTGCCTTATGAGCTAGCATTGGTCCGGCTACTACATCACCAATGGCATAGATTCCAGCAATATTTGTGGCAAAATGTTTATTAATCACGATTCTTCCTCTCTCATCCTTAGTGACACCGACTTTCTCTAGTCCTAGCCCTTCTGTATATGGTTTTCTACCAATAGAGACCAAAACAATATCTGCTGTGAGAATTTCTTTACTACCACCTGAGGCCGCCTCAACTTCTAATTTTACTTCTTTACCAGCGTCTTTTGCTGATATTACCTTAGTACTAAGTTTGAAAGTGAAGCCTTGCTTCTCGAGAATTTTCTGGAACTGCTTACCAATCTCTCCATCCATAGCTGGTACTATTTTATCGAGATATTCAACCACGGTAACTTCTGCCCCAAGCCTTCTCCATACCGATCCCATTTCGAGCCCAATATAACCACCGCCAATGACGATCATTTTTTTGGGGACAGATTTAAGTGACAAAGCACCAGTAGATGATACTATTTTCTTTTCATCAATGGTAATCCCAGGCACTGAAAGCACATCTGAACCAGTTGCTATGATAGTATTTTTGGTTTCTATGACTTGCTTTGCCTTGCCATCATCAATAATAATTTTGGTAGCTGACTCAAAACTTCCAGCTCCCTTAAAATAAGTTACTTTGTTTTTCTTAAATAAACCTTCTATGCCTTTGCAGAGATCGCTAATCACTTGATCCTTCCGCGCCATCATGGCTGGTAAATTTAGCTTTACCCCTGAACAATCTACTCCATGATGCGAAGCTTCATGTTTTATTTCAGCAAATTTCTCAGAACTCTCTAAAAGGGCCTTAGAAGGGATACATCCAACATTGAGGCAGGTTCCACCAAGCGTACCTCTTTTCTCAATGCACGCCACTTTAAAACCAAGCTGAGAGGCTCTTATTGCCGCCACATAACCACCTGGTCCACCGCCTATTACTACAATATCAAAATTTTCCATATTCTTGCCCTCTATAAGGTTCTAATTCTATAAATCAAATAAAAGTCTTTCTGGGTCTTCAATACATTCTTTAACTCTAACCAGGAAAGTAACGGCTTCTTTACCATCAATTATTCTATGGTCATAAGATAGGGCTAGATACATCATTGGTCTAATTTCGACTTTACCATCTATAGCAACTGGTCGCATTTGCGTTTTATGCATACCCATAATAGCTGATTGAGGTGGGTTGATGATTGGCGTCGAAAGAAGCGATCCATAAACCCCACCATTTGAAATAGTGAAAGTTCCGCCAGATAAATCTTGCATCGATAATTTTCCGTCTCTAGCTTTCTTACCAAGATTGGTTATTTCTGCCTCAATACCAGCAAAACTCATTTGGTCAGCATCTCTTACTATTGGAACAACTAGACCTTGCTCAGTTCCAACGGCAACTCCAATGTCATAAAAATTCTTGTAAATAACATCATCGGCATCAATTTCGGCATTAACAGCAGGAATTTCTCTCAAAGCCACAATTGAAGCCTTTACAAAGAAAGACATAAAGCCGAGCTTAATACCATGCTTCTCTTGGAACTTATCCTTATATTTATCTCTGATTTTCATGATGTTGGTCATATCAACTTCATTAAAGGTGGTCAGAATTGCTGCTGTATTTTGGCTTTCCTTAAGTCTTTCAGCAATACGCTTACGAAGACGTGTCATCTTGACTCGTTCTTCCCTTGGACCGGTACTACGTGGAGCCACGCTGGTGCCAGCGCTTGGCACATTTAATACGTCGCCTTTTGTAACTCTGCCATCTTTTCCAGAGCCTTGAATCTTACTAGTATCTATAGCCGACTCAGTAGCAATTTTACTAGCAGCAGGTGAAAGAATTTTGCCTGGAGAAACTAAAGAAGCTTTTGCAGGAACAACTTTTTCTTCTTTTGGAGCAGAGGAAACGGCACTGCCTGCAGCTCCAACTTCAATAAGGCCAATAATATCGCCAATCGCAACAGTTTCGCCCTCTTTTACTTTAATTTGTGCTAAAGCTCCATTGGCCGTAGCATTAACCTCGAGTGTAACTTTATCGGTTTCTAGCTCTACCAGTAACTCGTCCATTACTACTGCTTCGCCTTCCTTCTTATTCCATTTAGCTATCGTTGCCTCGGTAACTGATTCACCAAGCGGCGGAACTTTAACTTCTATTTTCATAATAGCAACCCCATTTAATTATTTGTTAGAGCATCATTGATAAGATGTGCTTGTTCTTTTACATGCATTTTCATATAACCCGTAGCTGGAGAAGCTGCACCCGGCCGCCCCGCATAAATTGGTCTCATATTCTTTGCACCTATATTGGTTAATGTCTTATCAATATAATGGCAAATGAATTTCCAGGCTCCCATATTTTTTGGCTCTTCCTGGCACCATACAAAGTTAGCGTTTTTATATGGTTGCAAAATTTTCTCTAATTCGTCTTTTGGGAAAGGGTAACATTGCTCAATTCTTATCAAAGCAACATCTTGGATAGCCCTCTTCTCTCTTTCTTCCAATAATTCATAATATATCTTCCCGCTACATAAAACTACTCTCTTTACCTTATCTTTTGGAAGAATTTTGCTAGTCTCATCAATAACTTTTTGGAAAGTCGTATTTTTATCCATATCACTTAGTTTAGATACTGCAAGCCTATGTCTAAGCAGTGACTTTGGAGACATTATAATCAGTGGCTTCCTAAAGTTTCTTCCAACAATTTGTCTTCTTAGAGCATGGAAATAGTTTGCCGGCGTAGTTATATTGGCAACTTGAATATTATCTTCACCACATAGTTGTAAGAATCTCTCAAGTCTTGCTGAACTATGTTCTGGTCCTTGTCCTTCATATCCATGCGGAAGTAACATAACTAAATTACTCATGCGAAGCCATTTATGCTCGGCTGAGGATATGAACTGATCGATTATTATTTGTGCACCATTGGAAAAATCGCCAAATTGTGCTTCCCATATCGATAAACAGTTAGGATCAACATTACTATAGCCATACTCAAAACCAAGCACAGCAAATTCTGATAAATTACTGTCGTAAATTTCAATTTGCTTCTGTAGCTTGCTTATATTATTTAATGGCGTGTAGGTAGATTCATTTTCTTGATCAATAAGTACCGCATGCCTATTGGAAAAGGTTCCTCTTCTGCAATCCTGTCCCGACATTCTGACTCTTAAATTTTCTATAAGCAGGGAACCAAGTGCTAGAGCCTCACCCGTTGCCCAATCTATATTTTCTCCAGTTTCAAACATTTGCTTTTTTACTTCAAGCAATCTTTGTAGCTTAGAGTTAAGGTGAAATGAATCAGGATAGCTGGCTAAAGACTTTCCTATTTCTTTTAGTTTTGCAAGTTCAATTCCAGTCTTTTCAATATGGTGAGTTTTTGCATCATATTTGGCCATGCCGGACCATAGACCTTCAAGCCAGTCTGACTTACTTGGCTTATAAGTCTTGGATTCATTATAATAACCATCAAGCTTCCCGAGAAATTCACTCTCATATAAGTTAAACTCATTTTCAGAGACGATAGCTGAATTTATCAATTTTTTGCCATATATTTTTGCTACAGTTTTATGTTCCTTGATTTTCTTATACATTATTGGCTGAGTGAACATTGGCTCATCACTCTCATTATGTCCATATCTACGATAGCAGCAGATATCAATTATGACATCCTTCTTGAATTTTTGTCTGAATTCTTCTGCAATTTTTGCCACTTTTACTACCGCTTCTGGATCGTCAGCATTAACATGAATAATCGGAGCCTGGATAATTTTTCCAAATTCGGTAGGATATCTGCTTGTTCTGGCATTTTTAGGCGACGTTGTGAATCCGACCTGGTTGTTAGTAACAATATGCATTGTGCCGCCTGTATTATAGGCGTCGAGATCTCCTAGACTAAGTGATTCAGCTACCACTCCTTGACCTGCAAAAGCTGCATCACCATGAAGCGTTATACCCATTACTTTGGTGCGGTTATTATCGCCAATAATATCTTGCTTAGCTCTGACTTTACCTAGAACTATGGGATTTACAGCCTCTAAATGTGAAGGATTTGAGGTTAAAGATAGGTAGATTTTCTTGCCATTTTCAAGAATGATCTCTGAAGATTTACCTAAGTGATATTTAACATCACCAGAAAAATTTAAATCTTCTAAATGGGCTAAATTCCCCTGAAATTCAGAGAGCATCGCAACGTAACTCTTTTTGATAATCTTAGTCAGCATATTAAGACGACCACGATGCGCCATGCCAATAATTATATATTCAACTTCACCTGCTTGCGAGGCGGTTTTTATTACCTGATCAACCGCTATGATAGTGGAATCTCCACCTTCAACTGAAAATCTTTTTGCTCCTGGAAATCTTGAATGGATAAATTGTTCAAAACCCTCTACTTCAACTAAGTCTCTCAGTATTTCTTTTTTTCGCTGACTAGTAATATCTTCTAAGATTAGATTCTCTGCCTTATTATAAAGCCACTCTTTTTGCTCTGAAGACGATATGTGATCTATTTCAAATCCTATAGTACCGCAATAAACCCGTCTAAGTACATTAATTAGTTCTTGAATTGTGGATTCTTTAGCATTGATTGCTTTTGTCGAGATGGATATTTTTTTGCCCAGATCCTCATCACTTAAACCTAATGATTTATTATCAAGCCTTAAGTTTTCTGCTGAATTCCTTGGTTCTAGACCAAGAGGATCAAGCGTAGCAAGAAGATGCCCAAGCGATCTGAACTTATCCAGTAGCAATTGGCTACTAAACTCGGTTATACCAGCTTTTTGTGGAATTTGATTTTTTTGATCAGGAATTTTTTTGGCAGATTCTTCCTTGTCAACAACCCCAATTAGAGATTTTTTCTTGCTTACCCAACTTGGCGATGCTGAACCTGCTAGCTCTTGAAGATTTTTAAAATAGTCCTGCCATTCTTTATCAACAGAATTTTGGTCTGACGTGTATTTATCATAAAGCTCTTCTATGAATAGCGTATTTCCGCCAAATAAAAAGGAATTTTCTATAAATTTCTTGTCCATGTTACTCTAAATATATTTTTTTTGGTTTTTTATATAACATATAGCCATTACATTAAAT
>Ga0007797_1000263_pt1 | contig 15665 bp, 15 predicted proteins | sample CryBogmetaGMA25M_FD_60364 | JGI IMG/M metagenome (GOLD analysis project Ga0007797, IMG submission 60364) | Freshwater microbial communities from Crystal Bog, Wisconsin, USA - MA2.5M | ecosystem: Environmental > Aquatic > Freshwater > Lake | place: Crystal Bog, Wisconsin, USA | collected 2009-07-06 | reverse complement strand
TGTTTAGAAAGAATTGCATTTCCATGGTGACCATCTGGATATTCCATATTTTTTCCGTAATGCCAATCATGCCAAAAATCCTCGGAAAGAAAATGGGTTAATTCTGTTAATGGCCATTGCCCAAAACGCCTTGCTCTTCCGCGATGCTCTTGTTGCAGCTCTTGCAAAAAAAGTAAGTCTGGATGATGGTTGCGCATTCTTTGGCGCAATTGATAAATAGTGGAATGCCTATGTAAAGGAGATACCCCCTTATGAACATTCATACTCATCACAGTGAAACGAGAGCTGATGATTTTCTCCATTAAAACTGTCCTGAGGCACGCTGTCGTCTAACTCGCGCTAGATAAATTTCACCCTCAACAACATCTTGGCACTGCATGCATTTATTGCAAATGGATGCCTGCTCTCGTAACTCATCTATAGAGTCAATAGGATGGGTATCGAGGTACTCTCGTAGATCGATATCAAGAATCTCATTACAGAGGCAGACTACTTCAGCCATAAGTCAGAAAATAGGGGTATGAGTTGCATTAAGCTCATTTTGCCATTGGCTTGATAGAATCAGTCACATGTTGATTGCTTTTCAAGATGCCCTCTCTCTACTAGCCCATTTAAATGATGGCGTCCTAGGAATCGTCCTAGTTTCTCTTCAAGTGAGCTTGACTGCCTTATTTTTTGGGACTGTGATTGGACTGCCCATAGGGGCCTTGCTTGCCACCGAAGAATTTAGGGGCAAGAAGTGGATCATTGTGCTTCTAAATACCCTCATGGGGGTTCCTACGGTCATTGTTGGGGTCGTTGTGTATCTGATGCTGTCTCGCACAGGGCCTCTAGGTGTCTGGGGTTGGCTATTCACTGTCAAAGGTATGATCATTGCCCAAATACTGCTAACAACCCCCTTAATTGCAGCCCTAAGCCGTCAAATTCTGGAGGATTCCTGGAGAATCCATCGGGATTCCTTTCTTAGCCTGCGATTGCCGCCCATGGCACGATACAAGTGGCTTATCTGGGATTGTCGCTTCTCTCTTACGATTGCCATTCTTGCAGGTCTTGCAAGAGCCATTTCTGAAGTTGGTGCCGTCATGATTGTTGGTGGCAATATCGATCACTCCACTAGAACAATGACTACTGCTATTGCCCTCGAAACAAGTAAAGGCGACCTCCCACTTGCGCTTGCGCTTGGCATTGTTTTGCTGGGCATCGTTTTATTAGCAAACCTATTTACATTTGCAGTTCGTCAAGTAGCGGAGCGTCGCTATGGGTAATATGGACGAAACATTTGAAAAATTTATCGAACTCAAAGACATTACCGTTAATAGTAATGGTAGAACGATTCTGAATATTGCCCATGCCATCATTCCGGCTGATCGCATCACCGCCTGTATAGGGCCAAACGGTGCTGGCAAGACTACTCTCTTAAAACTACTCGATGGACTTATCAAACCAGACTCGGGGACTGTTGCCTATTCATTTACCAAGAAGACAGCATTGGTATTGCATCACACCCCAATGATTAAAGCCTCGACTAAAACCAATTTAAGCATCGTGAAAGATGCCGATTCATCCATTACAACAGTAGATATCGACAGGGTCATTAAACAAGTAGGCTTAGAAAAACTCGCCTCTAGCCCAGCTCATAAGCTCTCTGCTGGCGAAAGACAGAAGCTGTGTCTTGGTCGGGCAATTTTGCAAAAACCAAACTTAGTCTTATTAGATGAACCCACTGCAAATCTAGACCCCAACACTACCGAGCAGGTAGAGGAAATGATTCGTAGATTTGATGCCCAAGATACAGATGTCATTTTCTCGTCCCATCAACTTGCACAAGTCCAAAGGCTTGCTGAGTTCATCATCTTCATTGATCAAGGTGAGATAAAAGAAAAGGGACCCGTAGGCCCCTTCTTTTTGAATCCTCAGACACAGGCTGCTAAACGCTACCTACATCAAGAATTACTAACCGACTAAGCAAGTTGTTATTTTGCTGCAGGTGCTGCTGGAGCAGCAGCGGTCACTGGAGCAACAAATGGCGGTGGAGCTGTACAAGCAGCAGGCGCTGGCGTGCCAGATACCTTGAAGCGGTCAGCAACGCGATTTTGGGCTTGGCAGAGTTGATAGGCGCCAACCTTATCGCCATAAGCAGTTTTAGCCTTAGCCAAGTTAGCAGCCTCTTGTGCCTCTGGAGTTAATGGAGGCAATGTAGCCATAACTGATCCAGCAGTGAATACGTAGAATGCAAAAGCAATGATCTTTTTCATGGCTTTGTCCTTATTTATTAAGTTTGTCATACCAGAGTTCATGGTGCTCTTTAGCCCAAGTGGCATCTACATAACCAGTCTTCATGCCATCGATTGAACCTTGCATACCGATGGTACCGATGTAGATATGCCCCATTGCCATGGCGGTCATCAAAATAGCTGCACTACTATGAATAATGTTGGCAATTTGCATAGTGCCGCGGGTGTATTCAATCGTCATGAATGGCACGATCATGTCAAGCACAAAACCAGAGCCAGAGATTAAGAGCCCCAAGAAAGTCATGCCAAACCAGAACCAAACCTTTTCACCACCATTAAAGAAGCCAGCCGGTACATGCTTGCCGCTAAATATTCCACCAAAGGAAAGGAACCAAGCCATATCACCCTTGCCAGGCAAGTTCTTGTGAGCAAAAAGCAGGAAGAAGACCACGATACAAATAGTAAATAAGGGGCCTGTGAAGTTATGGATGTTTTTACAAACGTCCAAGAATGAGCCATAAGCAACTCCACCCATAATCGGCATTGCAAAATATTTACCATACAGAATCATTAGGCCAGTAAAAGCAAGGGCCAAGAAGCTAGCAGCCATTGTCCAGTGAACAAAGCGGTCAAAGAGACTGAAGCGTTTAATTTTTACACCGGACATTGGCTCATGCAGTTTGATTGAGCCCTTTACTATGTACATTGCAGCGATGCCAAAGAAGGCAATCGCCAATAACCAACCGCCATAAACAGTGATCACACCATTGCGAATCAAGCGCCACTGCTGACCAGCGCGCTGAATTAAAACACTAGATTCTTTATCTGGAATGCTGACATAGTTGTAAGGATCACTATTTGCAGAAGTAAAAATAGAGGGATTAGCAGGTTGTGATTGGGCCTGAGTTCCATTGGCCAAGCTACTTGGATTAGCTGGAACTGATGAAGGTGGAATATCCACTCCGCTAGGAGAAGGCAAAGGCGCCATCGGCGCGCGCTCTGCATAGGTAATCCCACTCGTCAGAGTCAGCGACAAGCCAGCAGCCACCACCAAAGTGCGTAGAACTTTAGAGAATGATCGTTTCATACACATGTCCTTAAACGTTTTCGTTTTATTTATTGTTGTTTAGTTGATCACTTAACGCGACTATATTCATTCTGACCCTGAGTGCGCTTATCAATGGATTCAGTCCAACTGGCTTGATTACCTGGAGTCCAGTTTTTTGTCATGAATCCATTATTCGCACCCATATATGGGGCAACATCAGGACGCTTTGCTACTTTGGCAGCAATCTCTGGTGGCTCAGAGCACGCAGCCAACAAAGTTGCAGCTGCAAAACATAAGCCGAGAGTTTTGAAATTGAATTTCATCATTTAGCTCCCGGAATTTGTGCAGCAGGGGTTGGGGTTGGCGCTGGTGTATCTGGCCCACCGTAAGCAGATGTCCAGCCGAATGCTTTGGAACCTGGATACTTGCCATTCTTCTCGCGAGTCGCAACACGTTGATTAAAGATGCCCGAGATGATTTCGCCATCGCCACCGATCAAAGCTTTGGTGGAGCACATTTCAGCACAGAGAGGTAACTTACCTTCTGCCAAGCGATTACGTCCATACTTCTCAAACTCAGCAACGCTGCCATTCTCTTCTGGACCACCACTACAGAATGTGCACTTATCCATCTTGCTACGAGAGCCGAAGGCGCCCTTGCTGAGGAACTGTGGCGCGCCAAATGGACAAGCAAAGGAGCAATAGCCGCAACCGATGCAAATATCTTTGTCATGAAGAACCACACCTTCGTCAGTGCGATAAAAACAGTCGACTGGGCATACAGCCATACAAGGTGCATCAGTACAGTGCATACAAGCAACTGAAATTGATTTTTCTTGACCAATAATGCCGTCATTTACCGTTACCACGCGACGCCGATTAACGCCCCAAGGTACTTCGTTATCGTTCTTACATGCAGTGACACAACCGTTGCATTCAATGCATCGTTCAGTGTCACAGATAAATTTCATTCTTGCCATTGTGTTCTCCTGACTTTATTTTTTAACTTAGGCAAATTTTTCGATTTGGCACATCGTGGTTTTGGTCTCTTGCATCATCGTCACCTGGTCATAACCATAGGTAGTCGCAGTATTAACTGCCTCGCCCTGTACAACTGGAGCAGCACCTTCTGGATAGTACTTACGGATATCTGTACCCTCCCACCAGCCTGCAAAGTGGAATGGGACAAAGGCTGTTCCTTGATCTACGCGCTCAGTCAACAAAGCACGCACTTTGATCTTGGCGCCAGTTGGCGATTTCACCCACACATAATCCCAGTTCTTAATGCCACGATCTGCTGCAGCTTTAGGATTAATCTCCACAAAGTTTTCTTGTTGCAGCTCGGCCAACCATGGGTTAGAACGAGTTTCGTCTCCACCACCCTCATACTCAACTAAACGACCTGATGTCAGAATAATTGGGAACTTTTCATACAGCTTTTGATTCAAGTTCTGATCTTGAACTGTCTTAAAGAGAGTTGGCAAGCGCCAGAAATTCTTTTTATCTGCAGAAGTTGGGTACTTACGCATCATTGGGGCGTTCGTGCTGTAAAGCGCTTCACGGTGAATTGGAATGGCATCTGGGAAGTTCCAAACAATTGCACGGGCTTTGGCATTACCAAATGGGTGACAACCGTTTTTCATCACAACCCGCTGAATACCACCAGACAAATCAGTCTTCCAGTTCTTACCTTCTGCGAGTTTTTTCTCGTCGTCTGTTAACTGGTCCCACCAACCAAGCTTCTTCACAAAGACGTGGTCGAACTCTGGATAACCAGTAGTGATGGCTGAACCTTTGGAATAGGAACCATCCTCCGCCAACAAACTCTTACCTTCGCGCTCAACACCAAAGTTCGCGCGGAAGTTACCGCCACCCTCCATCACACTCTTACTGGTGTCATAGAGATTTGGTGAGCCTGGATGTTTAATGGCAGCTGTACCGTAGCAAGGCCAAGGCAAACCATAGTAGTCGCCAGTAGTGTCGTAGCCTGTTACAGGATCTACACCGCCACGAGACTTCAATGTCTTAGGATCAAATGTAGCAACCATTCTCATGTGAGCCTTAAGTCGCTCTGGCGTTTGACCGGTATAGCCAATGGTCCAAACCCCGCGATTAATTTCTCTTAAGATATCTTCAATCTGTGGCTCTTTCCATTGCTTGCCAGCAAACTTAGAATTGAGCATCTTGTAATTCTTAGATAACTCTTCACCGAAACCAAGGCGATCAGCAAATGCTTGCATGATTACATGGTCAGGCACGGATTCGAAGAGAGGGTCGATTACTTTCTCGCGCCACTGTAAGGAGCGATTCGAAGCAGTTGCAGTTCCGCAAGTTTCAAACTGAGTTGCAGCTGGCAATAAGTAAACATTGCGATTCTTGTTTACCGCCTGACCTTCTGCAGGAGGCATTGCAGCCATCGCAGCAGTAGCGCTTGGGTATGGATCAACAACCACTAACAGATCTAACTTGTCCATCGCGCGCTTCATATCGAGACCGCGAGTCTGTGAGTTTGGTGCGTGGCCCCAGAAGAACAGACCTTTCACGTTGGTTTGCTGGTCAATCATGTCATTCTTTTCAAGAACAGCATCCACCCAACGAGAAACAGTAGTTCCAGACTTCTCCATCATATCTGGTGCATAACGACCCTTGATCCACTCATAGTCAACACCCCACACTGTTGCGAAATGTTTCCAGGAACCTGCAGCCAAGCCGTAGTAGCCTGGCAAGGAGTCTGGATTAGGGCCTACGTCAGTTGCACCCTGAACGTTATCGTGACCGCGGAAAATATTAGTACCGCCACCTGACTTACCAACGTTACCCAGAGCTAACTGCAAAATACATGAGGCACGAACCATTGCATTACCGATGGTGTGCTGAGTTTGACCCATGCACCAAACAACAGTGCTTGGACGATTCATTGCCATAGTTTTGGCCACTTGATATACCTGTGCCTCTGGTACACCGCAAGCTTCTTCCACATTAGCTGGAGTCCACTTTTCCATCACCTCTTTGCGGATCTCCTCCATACCGTAAACACGGTCGTTGATGTACTTCTTATCTTCCCAACCGTTTTTAAAGATGTGATACAGAACACCGAATAAGAAAGGAATATCAGTACCTGAACGAATACGTACGTACTGGTCAGACTTGGCAGCAGTCCGGGTATAGCGAGGATCAACCACAATCACCTTGCAACCATTTTCTTTAGCATGCAACAACATCAACATAGAAACAGGGTGAGCCTCAGCAGCATTTGAACCAATGTACATTGCTGCTTTGGAATTCATCATGTCGTTGTAACTATTGGTCATCGCACCATAGCCCCAGGTGTTAGCAACACCTGCAACTGTGGTTGAGTGACAAATACGAGCCTGATGGTCTGTATTGTTGGTGCCAAAGAAAGAGACCCACTTACGGAGTAAGTAGGCCTGTTCGTTGTTATGTTTAGATGATCCGATAAAGAACATCGCATCTGGTGAGTATTTCTCTCTAATGCTCTTCATCTGAGCAGTGATTTCGGTTAAAGCCTGATCCCAAGAGATGCGCTGATACTTTCCATCCACCAACTTCATTGGGTAGCGCAAACGGTAGTCGCCATGACCATGCTCACGGAGAGCAGCGCCCTTGGCGCAGTGGGCACCCATATTGATTGGGGAGTCAAATACTGGATCTTGACGCACCCAAACACCATTCTCAACCGTCGCATCAACCGCACAGCCTACTGAACAGTGAGTACAAATGGAGCGCTTTACTTCAATCTTTCCCTTGCCGTCGAGCATTGCTTTGCTTTGCTCTGCCGATGCCTTCTGTACCAAGCTCAGTTGGCTAGCAGCGATACCAGCACCAACACCAACGCCCGAACGTTTTAAAAATGTTCGACGATCCATCGTAGGAACCGCTGCTTTTAAGCCGCGCGATAAGCTACCAATAAGACGTGATGTGGAGCGACTGCTTTGGGGGGTATTGGATTTACGAGTCAGACTCATATGTTGTCCCTGAGAAAGTTTTTTATTTATTTAGTAACAGTTGAATCAATATTGAGTAGAAATGAACTTCTTAAATCATGGTGCTTTCGTAATACTTACGCATATGCGCAGTAATCGTGTGACCTTCGCCTGCGCCTTTGCCTTTTACTGTGCTTCCAATTTCTTGAATAACAGCTTTGCCAATCGAAGTTTGTGAAGCGACTGCAACTGCACCTACAGCAGCGCCTGCGCCAATAAAGAACTTACGGCGCGATGGCTTATTCTCTTCGCTTAAAGCAACTTTGGATTTAGTGCTCATGGCATGCTCCTATGTGGTTATTCTTGATTTCGATCAAGTGTAATCCGTATTAGCATTTTTGACATTGATCTGTCACATAAAAGCAATATAAGGGTTTTCCTTTAGTTCACCACCAACCTTAAATCATGTCAAAACCCTGGCCTTCAATCGCTAGGAATTCTCTAGTTAGTGCGGCGATTGGATGATAAAGATGCATCTCGGGAATACCCTCGATAGCATCGCAAAAATCGTCATACCATGGACGAATATGCTCATTGAAAAAAACCCTTTGATTTGTAAGGTTTGATATCTCAACATCATCCCCCGCAATGAGGTATCTCATCACCTCACAAAGAGCAGAAATATGATCCTCAGTCTCAGTGATCTCCTCTGCCGCCTCAAGCCCAAATCCTTCAAGTGCCTTGCGAATGTTCACTAGTGGTTTCTCATTGAGATGCCCAGCCATATAAAAGGATCCATTCAGTACAACATTGGGTTTTCCAACGCTAATGAAATTGAGGTCAAACTCATCATGCCAAGATTTGGCAGGGTTATTTTTTGCCACCTCCACAACGTCCATCCAGGCTTTAGCTAATGGCGCCTCATCAGATGCGTCCTGTTGATCAGCTGTGGCTGCAATTTGATCTAAGAGCTCTTGATCGGGTGGTAGATGAAAAAATCTAGCAATCAATCCATAAAGATCGGCTCTAGCTAAATCCTCTGGCAGGCCTATATCCCCCACTTCGGTTGATGCGCTATCTTTTGCTACTTCTTTCGAGAATTCACTCATGTTTCTTTTTTCACCATATCTACTACTCGACAATCACCACACATCTTGAGCCTATCCATTGCAGCACCTGCAAAGGCGCCATGAGCACCCAACTTAGACAGCATTAGATCCACCATTTTTAAGGTTCCAAAAGGCTTGCCGCAGCTAATGCAATGAAAGGGCTGAGTCTCATTCAGAGTTGTTCTCTGTTTGCGCTGCTCAACAGTCTGTAAGCGGGGATTTAAAGTCAAAGCCTGCTCAGGACATGTCTGAACACAAATGCCACATTGAACACACTGCTTTTCAATAAAAGAAAGAATTGGCTCATCTGGGTTGTCTAAAAGTGCGCCCTCAGGACAACTGCTGACACAAGACATGCATAAGGTACAAGCATCCTGATTGATATTGAGGCCGCCCAATAAAGATGATTTAGGTAGCGCTACACCAGCCTCTGGCAACAGCGTCTTGGCTTGTTTTTGTAAATGCTCAAGCACTACCTCAATAGTTTCACGTTTCTGATTGGATAAACCAAAACTAGCGGGAGTACAAATCGCGCCGATGGAGCCACGTTGACGCAATTCCCTCATCACTTTGGAAACCGTTTGTAAATCATCTGCTGACTGAGCCATGATGAGTTGGATACGCGCATCAAAACCGTAAGCCTTCAAAATCGCATTAGCAAGCTCTGATTGCTCCACAAGGGTTGCTCGATAACTAGGATCCTCATCACCACTTAAGAGCAAAACGACTTCCGAGAATCCGTAACTGAGAGCTCCAAGCCACAAATCCAAGCCAGTAGATGCAATGTGTTCAATACCATAAGGAATGACAAATGCTGGCAAGCCCTCAAATTGTTTTGGTAAGACATGTGCAGAGCGGCCCAAGCCATCAATCATTTGAGAGCCGACTTTTAAGGTATGCAAAAGCAAACTTGGCGCTGCAGCTTGATTTAACTTCTTAGCCTCTGCTGTAAAAACTGCAGCAATCGTTTTTAACTCTTTGCCTTGATGCGATACGCTCGGGTAGTTATAGCGCATGGCACCCGATGGGCAAGCTGTGGCGCAAGCTCCACAACCCATACAGAGGTTTGGATTTACCTCAACGCTACCTTGGCCGCTTTTGAATAAGGAACTAATCGCACCAGTAGAACAGATATCAATACAGGCGCTACACCCCACTTTACCGTTACGACCATGGGCACAAATTTTCTCGGTGTAAGCAAAATATTTTGGCTTCTCAAATTCGCCAACCATCTCGAGTAATTGATTTACTGCTAATGCTTGATCTAGTGGATCCTTACCAGGCGCAAAGTAGCCCTGGGGCGTTTGGGTCATACGCATTTGGGGATCGGTACGTAGATCCAGAATCAAATCAAATTCTGAATTACGGGCACGATCCTTGCGATCAAAAGAAATTGCACCAATACTGGCACAAGCAGTAACGCAGGCGTGATGTGATTTGCATTTACTCAAGTCAATCTGAAATGAGAGATCAATCGCATTTTCTGGACAGACCTCAACGCAAGCACCGCAGCGGGTGCACATTTCTGGATCAATAGGATTTTGTAAATCCCAATCTACTGAGAACTTACCAAGGTAGCCGTCTAGCTTTGTCACTACACCCGTATAGATTGGATAGTTGCGTACTAAAGGCAAATCGCCAGGCTCGGTACACAGGACAGAAACATCTAGAGAGGCACTCAACTTCTCCGCCCATGGCAATGCACTGGATCCTGGACCAACGATAAAGAGTCTGCCTTGGCTTTCATAATTGACGACTGGCACAGGTTCAGCTTCTGGCATATCAGCCAAAGCAAGCAAGGCAGCAATCTTTGGTCCTGATGATTTGGCCTCTTGAGTCCAGCCAGCAACCTCTCGAATATTGACAAAACGCAGTGGTGCAACCAAAGGTTTTTCTGATTGCTCGGCTAATTCACTAAACAGAGCACCCTCTTGAGTGCAGGCAATCACCAATGAATCAGATCCATCGAGCGCCTTTAAGAAGGAACCAACTTCTTGTCTGCATAAAGATTGGTGAACGGGAACGCCAAGTACCTTTGCATCCAAAGGCATGGTGCCGTTACAGTTGCAAACTAATTTTTGACTCATTTACTATCTTCTTAGGTTTTTTTCTGGGTTGGCTCTACTGGCACTTCATCCAAGTGAGCGGGTTTTGTCTGCACTGTGGGTTCTGTGGATGTTAAATCAGTTTGATCTTGAGCCCCTAAAAACATCTCACTAGATTGAGGTGTTCCTGTTTGCGGTGCTGACTTACTTTCCTGGGGTGCCAAAGCATCCCCGGTTTTACGGAAAAGGCCGAGTAAATCGCCCTGCACCATTCTTTCCAGCATGCCAGGCGACAAAGGATCAGGCTTGGAGTAGTCGTCTATATAGATATCTAGACCATCCATGATATTAAAGTGAGGATCAGTAAACATCTTCTTTAGTGCAGCTTGTTGAACGGTAGGATCAACGTCAGGCTTCATAAAGGAAGAAAAGTCGGGATCAAAACGATCAATCTTTTCTACATCTTCAAGAGATACTGGTGGAGTAGCCTGGACTTCTGGGGTGATAGGCGCAGGAGTCTGAACAGTTTCTTTAGTCTGCTCAATCGGATCCTCTAGCTGTCCACTTTTACGCTTAGACCAACGACTTAAAAAACCATCTGCCATCATTCCCCCGCTGGGCGGTCAGCACCTTTAAAAGATGCTGGCTTATGCCGCTTTTTTGGCTCAGGCCGATAATGTTCGTTGACATACTCTTGTAACCAAGAGGCGTGCTCATCAGTCATAGGAACTGTATCCACAGACTCACCGCCATCGAGAAGACGAGCAGCCTCGTTATAACTGACACAAATACGATGAGGCACTGCCATTGTCGTTTCTACTTTAGCGAGTGCTAGAGATTGATCGTCAATGTAACGTTCAACATCTTCTTCTAGGCGCCACATCACGAACCAAGAAGGAGTAGTAGCAGAGACATTGAGATAGTAGCCTTCGGCCTCGTCTAGAAACAGGTCGATTTCGTAGCCAGTGAATAACCAGGACTCCCCATCGGTATCGCGCCCCAAAAATTGACCTGAAATTAAATTACTTTCCCGCTCAGCAGAATTGAATTGTCCAAAATCGGGCAACACTTCCTGAGGCGCCCAACGATATGAAACCCATGGGTTGTCTAAATTCTGTTTACGCATTAATACTGCAAAGTGCATAAATACTCAGAGCCTTAAGTGTTTTGAACAACAATATTTGGAAACTTACTACTCATATCTTTTGACAGAGTAGCAACGCGGATGGCAACTTGTCTAGCAATGTTTCTATAGATCGTGCTTATGGCGCCATCGGGATCTGCTACAACCGTTGGGCGTCCTGCATCTGCCTGCTCACGGATCGATAGATTCAATGGCAATGCACCCAAGAAATCAACGCCATATTCTTTGCACATTTTTTCTCCACCACCACTACCAAAGATATGCTCTTCATGACCACACTGAGTACAAACATAAGTACTCATGTTTTCAATAATGCCAATGATGGGTACACCAACCTTCTCAAACATCTTCAGGCCTTTACGAGCATCTAGTAATGCGATGTCTTGTGGTGTAGTCACAATGACTGAGCCAGTGACTGGTACCTTTTGGGATAAGGTCAGCTGTATATCACCCGTACCTGGGGGCATATCCACAATTAAATAATCTAAATCACGCCAACGGGTTTGACGTAGAAGCTGCTCTAAAGCAGAAGTCACCATTGGACCGCGCCAAACCATTGGTGCATCTTCTTCAATCAAGAAACCAATAGAGCTTGCTTGCAAGCCATGACCTTCCATTGGCTCAATGGTATTTTCTTCAAGAGACTCTGGTCTGCCCGTAATGCCAAGCATCATTGGCTGACTTGGCCCATATATATCGGCATCTAAGATTCCGACTTGTGCACCTTCAGCCGCAAGAGCCAAGGCTAAATTAACAGCAGTTGTTGATTTTCCTACGCCACCTTTACCACTAGCAATAGCAATAATATTTTTTACACCAGGCAATAATTTGACGCCGCGTTGAACAGCATGCGAAACAATTTGGCTGCTGACCTTAACACTCACATTTTTAACGCCAGGTAATTCACGTACGGCATTAATCACTAATTTACGAATCGAATCCAATTGGCTTTTAGCTGGATAGCCCAAGACGATATCGAGCGAAACTTCGCCATCAACAACCTTTAGATTCTTTACATTTTTAGCTGTTACAAAATCAATCTTTGTATTGGGATCCAGTAAACCTTTCAGGGCTCCTTGCACAGCTTCTACAGTAACTGACACTACTCTCTCCTATACTCAGCAACCCTAATGGGTCATCAGAGTTACTTTTGTTAATTTTGTTGAATAGCAGGTAGGTTAACCGCACTAGCAAAACCTTGCTTACCAAGCGGTTATGGGTAGCCTAAGGTTTATTGAGCAACAGGAAAACCCGCATCCGTAATAATCTGGCTTGCTTGCGCAGTGGACAATGAAGTCTCAAGATTGACAACTTGAGATGCTAAATCTGCCTGAACCTTGGCGCTTGGATCCTGGGATTGAATGGCGCGAGTAACGGCATTAATACAGCCGCCGCAGGTCATTCCAGATACTTTGAGACTTAACATATCGACCCCTTTATAGTGAATTTGCTTGCTATGCAGTAGATTATCTTCTATATGAATAGCAAAAAAGGTCAAGATTCCTCGATTTTTACCCTTGATATTGGCGGAATGACCTGCGCATCCTGTGTGGGCAGGGTTGAAAAGGCGCTTAACCGAATTCCAGGAGTAGAAGCCGCCAGCGTCAACTTGGCTACAGAGCAAGCCAAAATTCGCCTTGACTCATCCTCCACGACCAAAATTGATGAAATCATTGCTGTAGTTCAGAAGACAGGCTATGAGGCGAGTATCAGCACGCCTCATGGAGAAACAGAATTTAAATCCTCTCAATCCTTTTGGGGGGCTGATGGTTTAGGTAGAGTCTTATTCAGTTTTGCCCTTTCAGCCCCTTTGTTTTTACCAATGCTTCTGATGCCCTTCGGCATCCATTGGACACTTTCTCCCGAATGGCAACTTTTATTAGCAAGTCCAGTGCAATTCTTCTTGGGTTGGCGCTTTTATAAAGCTGGTTATAAATCACTGATGTCCGGTGTTGGCAATATGGACTTACTTGTTGCACTTGGTACCAGCGCTGCATACGGTTTAAGTGTTTATCAAATGATAGCCTCACCCCATGCAATCCATGAACTGTATTTCGAGGGTTCTGCCGTCATCATCTGCATGGTACTTCTTGGCAAATGGCTTGAAGCTCGTGCAAAGCAACAAACGAGTGAAGCTATTCGCGCACTTCAAAAACTGTGGCCAGAGCACGCCAAGGTTCTCGACTCCAGCATCGCTATTAGAGAAGGAGTCGCTCTAGATCAATATCGGGATCTACCGCTTGATCAAGTCTTTCCTAAGGATCGAGTGTTGGTATTGCCTGGGGAGCGCATTCCGGTTGACGGCTTAATCTTACTGGGCTTGAGCCATATTGATGAATCCCTTCTCACTGGAGAAAGTGTCCCAGTGAAAAAAACTATTCACTCCAATGTCATTGGTGGCTCACTGAATGGTGAGGGTGTGTTGGTCATTGAAGCACAAGCAGTTGGTATAGAAAGTGTTTTATCTCAAATTATCACTCTGGTAGAGGATGCGCAAACTCAAAAAGCTCCGATTCAAAAATTAGTAGATCAGGCGAGCGCCATTTTTGTACCTAGTGTGATTGTGATTGCTATCATCACCGGCATTGCTAACTGGCTCTATTCGGACTCTGCAGCGATTGCAATACTGCGCGCAGTATCGGTGTTGGTGATTGCCTGTCCTTGCGCTCTTGGTTTAGCAACACCTGCCGCCATCATGGCAGGAACTGGTGTGGCAGCACATTTTGGAATTTTAATCAAAGATCCTCAAGTGCTCGAACTAGCCCATCGCTTAAACATTGTTGCTTTCGATAAGACCGGCACACTCACAATCGGCAAACCTAGGTTACTCAAGATTGCTACTTTCTCCAGCTTCAATAATGAAGATGAGATCTTAGCGAGCGCTGCAGGATTACAGTTAGGTAGCGAACATCCTTTAGCCAAAGCTTTGCTAGATGCCGCTAAACAACGGGGGCTTACTCCCATAACCCCTTCCGAAAGCAAGGCTCTGCCTGGCATTGGAATTATCGGCAAACCTAGCGCTGGCCCTTGGATGGGTCAGAATCTTTGTTTGCAAAGTGTTGCATCGCTAAAGTCAAATCCTCATGAGGCAGAAATTCTGGATAAGGCACAAGTTTGCTTTGATGCTGGGCAAACTGTATCTATCTTGATGAATGATGCTACTTCAACACCTATTGCCATGATTTCTTTTGGCGATGAATTGAAAAGTAATGCAATGGCAGCAATTGCTGACTTACATCACTTAGATATTCGCACTGTCATGCTCTCTGGTGACAATACTGCTGCAGCAAATCGAGTAGGAAATTCCATTGGCATCAATGAAGTCTTTGCCCAAATCATGCCAAACAGTAAAGCAGATGTGATACGTGATCTACAAAGATCTAATGTGAATGGAAAGAGGCAATGGGTTGCGATGGTAGGCGATGGCGTCAATGATGCCCCTGCACTAGCGACAGCAGATGTTGGCATGGCCATGTCGACGGGAACGGATGTTGCGATGCAGGCTGCTGGTATCACCTTAATGCGGGGTGACCCCACTTTGGTTGCCGATGCTATTGATATCTCCAAAAGGACTTGGAGAAAAATTCAGCAAAATTTATTCTGGGCTTTTATCTTTAACTGCACTGGCATACCTTTAGCAGCTCTTGGCTATCTATCACCAATGCTGGCAGGTAGTGCGATGGCCCTTTCCAGTTTTTGCGTATTAAGTAATGCCCTGCTACTCAAGCGCTGGCGCCCTTCTCACCCTTAAGAGCACCTCATTTTGGGCTCTTACGCACCAATTCGATATCACCATAGATGGCGCGTGTTTCTGATTTTGTATTGTCAGTATCTGTCAATAAAGCAATGCCAATCACTTCACCAGGCGCCTCTCCATAGGCTCGCTTGTAATCAGCAGCAAGGTCACGTTGATGCTTGTGCCACTCCCCTAAATTCTCCCATCCAGAATCTACAACGATCATCTTGATGCGCGCAGTATGAGCATTCGTAATAATGGTGTCTACCGGCGATTTACCTGACCAGATATACATCAGTGTGGCATAAGGCATCTCTTGTCCGCTAATTAAATTTGCCATCTCGAAGGTCATCTTTTCTTTCAATGGCAATTTGGATTTATTACCATCAAAAGCGACTAAGATTCT
>Ga0007797_1000257_pt1 | contig 15864 bp, 7 predicted proteins | sample CryBogmetaGMA25M_FD_60364 | JGI IMG/M metagenome (GOLD analysis project Ga0007797, IMG submission 60364) | Freshwater microbial communities from Crystal Bog, Wisconsin, USA - MA2.5M | ecosystem: Environmental > Aquatic > Freshwater > Lake | place: Crystal Bog, Wisconsin, USA | collected 2009-07-06 | reverse complement strand
GGGGAGCCAGATCTCTTTCTGGTGCGAAATACCCCCTCTCCCCTTGTGGGAGAGGGGGCAGGGGGAGAGGGGGTTCACTGACTTTGCATCAGCCCTGTCTCACTACCGACCCATCATGTTTTTGCGGCTATAATGGGGGAACCGATTTTTCTTCCTTCCTATTGGGGAAATATGAGCGACACTGACTGGATTCGCGAGCGGGCCAAGCGTGGCATGGCCCGGCTGCTGCCGCGTGTGCGCAGCACCTTTAACGACGCTGCTGACGCCGATCCGGGGGCATGGCGAACCTTTGAGGCCCGGCTTACCCGTGAGTGGGGGCGGCTCTTTGGCCTACTGATTCAGCTCTATGGGACAGAGTACGACTTTTTCTACCACCTTGAGCAGATCCTGGCGCTGGCGGCGCGCTCCTGGTTCGCCCGCCCGCAATCGCTACGCGACCTAGACGAGCGTCGCGAGAAGGATCCCGAGTGGTTCCACTCGCAGCGCATGATCGGTGCGGTACTCTATGTAGATCTGTTCGCTGGCACGCTGGCGGGTGTGCGCCAACGTCTGCCCTACCTCAAGCAACTCGGCGTCACCTACCTGCACCTGATGCCGATCTTCGATACGCCCGCTGTGCATAATGATGGCGGCTACGCGGTGAGCAGCTACCGCACGGTGAACCCGACCATTGGCACGATGAAGGAACTCACTGAACTGGCGTCCATCCTGCGTGCGGATGGGATGAGCCTGGTGACAGACTTTATTCTCAACCATACCTCCGACGCGCACGAGTGGGCCAAGCGTGCCCGCGCCGGTGAGCGTGATTACGAGGAGTTTTACTATATCTTCCCCGACCGTACCCTGCCTGACCAGTATGATGCCACCCTATGCGAGAACTACCCCAGCGTGCGCCGGGGCAGCTTTACCTGGGACGAGCGCATGCGTCGCTGGATCTGGACGACCTTCAACAGCTTCGAGTGGGATCTGAACTACCGCAACCCAGAGGTCTTCCGGGCGATGGCGGCAGAAATGCTCTTCCTGGCAAATATGGGTGTCGAGGTGCTGCGTCTTGATGCGGTGACCTCTATCTGGAAGTGTATGGGCACCGACTGTGAGAACCAGCCCCAGGCACATCTGGTGATCCAGGCGTACAACGCTCTGGCTCGGGTCGCCGCTCCCTCCCTGTCCTTCATATCCGAGGAGATTGTTCACCCCGATAAGGTGGCGACGTACATCAGCATGGGTGAGAGCCGGTTCTCGTACAACCCGATGCTGATGTCCCTCTGCTGGGAGGCTCTGGCGACGCGCAAGGTGCTGCTGCTATCCCATACCCTGCGCACCCGTGGGAAGATCGCCGATGGCTGCGCCTGGGTGAACTACCTGCGCTCTCATAATGATATTGACTGGACATTTGACGACGACGATGCGCGCTATGTGGGAATTGATCCCGTTGGGCACCGGAACTTCCTCAACACCTTTTATACGGGCGAGTTCGCTGGCTCCTTCGCCCGTGGCGTGCCTTTCCAGCCTAACCTTGAGACGAGCGACACTCGTGTTTCGGGCACATTGGCGTCGTTGGCGGGTCTTGAGCAGGGCATTCAGGAACATAATCCGCCCCTGATTGATCTGGCGATCAGGCGCATCCTATTGCTGCACAGCATCATCCTCAGTGTCGGCGGCATCCCACTGCTCTACAGTGGTGATGAAGTGGCTACCCTCAACGATTACGGGTATGTGAACACACCGGCAAAGGCGGAGGATAGCCGCTGGGTGCATCGGGTACCCTTCCGCTGGGGCGAGCAGGAGCCATGGCACGATGTCACGCATCCCCAGGGCTACATCTTGAGTGAGCTACAGCGACTGATCGCGCTGCGCAAAGAACTGCCCGCCCTCGCCGGCGGCGAACTGTCAGTGGTTGATACGGGAAATCCGCACCTGCTCGGCTATATTCGCCATCATGCCGGGCAACGCTTGCTGCTCGTCGCCAACTTCAGCGAGTTCCCTCAGAGCCTTAGCGCCAACCGCCTGCGACTCTACGGCATGGGCTACCATTTTGCGGATCTGATCGCGGGCCTGAACGTGAGTGCCGATGATATGCTCTCTCTGGTGCCCTACCAGTTTGTCTGGCTGGAGGCGCGGGGGTAGAAGCTGTGGGAATAGCTCCAATACTTTTCAGATAACGATTTCGCCGTACAACCCTCACCCCCTGCCCCTCTCCTACCGGGGGAGTAGATCGCTTTCTGATGAAGAAATCTCCCCTCTCCCCCGGTAGGAGAGGGGCAGGGGGTGAGGGGGCCAAGGCTGACTTTGCATCAGCCCTGAGAAAAATCCTCCCTAATCATCATCATAAAAGAAAAGATGTTATGCTTAGAGCCTATGCCAGAGCTGATCACGATGTCATCAGGGCTGCGGATCCTTGTTGAGGAACTGCCACACACCTACTCGGTGTCTATTGGCTGCTTCGTTGGCGCAGGCGCTCGTCATGAGCCTGATGCCCACGGCGGGGCGGCCCATTTCATCGAGCATATGTGCTTTAAGGGCACGAGTCGCTTCCCGACGGCCCGCCAGATCTCGGCAGCGGTTGAGGGTGTCGGCGGCATTCTGAATGCCTCTACCTCATATGAGTCTACCGTTTATTGGGCCAAGGTCTCTACCGCCCACTTCGACCGTGCGGTGGAGGTGCTTGCCGAGATGCTGATCTGCCCGACCTTCGACCTGCGTGAGCTAGAGAAGGAGCGGCGGGTGATCATTGAGGAGATCCGTGGCCTACAAGACTCACCGGGAGACTGGGTTCATGAACTGCTTCAGCAGGCGATGTGGGGCGCAGAGCCGCTTGGCCGTGATATTGCCGGGAGCATGGAGACGGTAGGTGCGATCAGCCGATCCGACCTGACCGGCTTCTTCCATCGGCACTACAACCTGAGTACAACGGTGATCTCGGTGGCCGGTAAGATCACCGCCGCGCAGGTTGTCGCAAGCGTGGGCCGAGCCTTTGCCGGTCTGCGTCCCGGCCACCGGGCGGCCATCCCGCCGCTGCCGATACCTCACCGTGGCCCGCATGTCAGCCTGATGCCCCGCGATACCGAGCAGGGCAATTTCTGCCTCGGCGTCCCTGGCCTCTCCTACAACGACCCGGAGCGGCGTGCGCTTCAGGTACTCGACTCAATCCTCGGCGGCGGGATGTCGTCGCGCCTGTTTCAAGTGTTGCGCGAGGAGAATGGGCTGGCCTACAGCGTCGGCTCGTATCACACCGAACTCTCTGACGCGGGCATGTGGGTGATCTACGGCAGCCTTGAGCCGGAGACCCTGCGCGACGCCCTGGCGATCTGTCGCGATATGCTGGGCGACCTGCTTCGCCACGGGGTGACGCATGATGAACTGGTTATGATCAAGGAACAGGTGAAGGGCGGCATCCTGCTCTCGCTGGAAGATACATGGTCGGTGGCATCGCGCAATGGCTCGCACCTGCTGCGTTACGGTCATGTGGTTCCGGTCGAGCAGGTGGTAGCAGAAGTTGAAGCGGTGACAGCGGATCAGGTGCTGGGGGTTGCCCGCCGCCTGCTGCGCCCCGAGGCGCTGCACCTGGCAGTGATCGGCCCCTACGAGGACGAGGATCGCCGCGAGCTTGAAATACTCGTGTCGGATGGCTTGTCGTAACTGTATGGAGAGAATCATGCCATATCGGCTATTGCGTCAATTCATCCAAGCCTGCATCGTCAGCCTGATTCTTGGGGTTCTGGCCGGGGTATGGGCGCTGCCGCAGAGTTCGCGTGCTGATGAATCGGTGATCTTTTTCGCCTCAACCGGCCACCGCCTGAGCGACACCGATGGCTTTTTGAGTTACTGGCGCAACAATAACGGTTCTATTACCCTCGGCGCACCGATTGGGGAACCCTTCGCCTATGGCCCGCTTACGGTGCAATATTTTGAGCGCGGTCGGCTGGAACTGCACCCTGAGTATGGCAACGCGATTGTACGGGGTCGGCTCGGAGCCGAGTATAGTGCGGCCCTCTTCCGCACCTTTGCCGCCCCTCTGGATCTCGCCAATCAGCCTGACATGCGTTTCTTCACCGAGACGAGCCACACCCTGCGTGCGCCATTCCGCAGTTACTGGGAGGCGAACGGCGCTGTCGAGGTCTTTGGCTTCCCGATCAGCGAGCCGGTCTGGGAGTACGTTGGTCCAGAGATGCTTCAGGTGCAGTACTTCGAGCGTTCGCGCCTAGAATATCACCCGCTTGCCGCCGACCAGACCCAGGCCGTGCAGATCAGCCCCCTTGGCCACAGCCTGGCGCTCCTGCGCGGGCTGGCCACTGCGCCGACTGACCCAGAAGGTGCCCCGACGGTGGGCGATGATGGACTACCACTGCCTGAACCCATCGCCGCGCCCGCGCCACCGGCTCCCACAGACGCCCCCGCGCCCACATCCGAACCCGCCGCTGAACCAGATGTTGCGGTCAAGCCCGCTGCGCCCGCGCCCGCTGCCCGTAGCGGCAAATACATCATTGTTGATATTGGGAATCAGTGGCTCTACGCCTATGAGGGCGATACTATTGTGTATGACGCGCCCGTCTCCACCGGGCGAGATGGTTTTAACACGCCGATAGGAACCTTCGCCATCTATGCCAAGCTGCGTTCGCAAACGATGGAGGGGACTCTAGGTGGCGAGTACTACCGGGTACCCGATGTGCCCAACGTCATGTACGTCGTCGGCGGGGTAGCGATTCACGGCACCTACTGGCACAATAGTTTTGGCACGGGGGCACGTCTGAGCCACGGTTGCATCAACGTGGGCCTGCAGCAGGCCGCGTGGCTCTACGCCTGGGCACCGATGGGTACACCCGTCACTGTTCGCTGGTAGACACAAAGGAGGGAGGGTGAAGGGAGGATAATCCTCCCTTCACCCTCCCTTTTTTTGTGCGAAGATAAGGCGTTACAGATCGCGGTTGAGCAGATCCGAGAGCAGTGCCTCGTCGTTGCTGGCGCGTTTGCGGGCAGCCTTGCGCTGCGCCGCAGAGAGTGCGCGGCGGCGGCTCGGGGTGAGTGTGATCAACGCACCAAGGCTAAGCATCACGGTGCCGAAGATAAGCCACGCAACCGGGGTGCCGCCCCCCGCCGGAGCCGCCGTGTTAGGCAGACTCTGCGGTGCTGTCGCACGATCAAGAGGGTGCGCGGCCGCCGCAGTGTGGGACACCGACGTGTCTGGAAGGACCGGCGGGAGCGCCACGTGCGGCGCGTGGGTGGGGGTCGGTACAATGACGGTAGCAGTCGGTACAACGGTGGCAACCGTCGGGACAACCTCCTGCGCAACGACAGTTGGTGCGGGGCTTTTAAAGAAGAGATGCACCACCACAGTGTCGCCCGGCCCTACGGCTATCCTCTGGAGTGGCTGAATTGACTCGCCCTGCGCAGCCGTAGGTTTAAGCGTCACGTCGTAGTATCCCGAGGTGAGCCAGATATCGTAGTTGCCATTGGAGTCGCTGTAGATAGTCTGATCACCGATGACCACGGCGACATTGGGTGCTGGTGCGCCAGTGCGAAGATCGATGATTGTCCCAGTTAGGCGGCCAGGCACGACCTCTGTTGGCTTATTGGATCGATCCGGCGTAGCGGTGTTAAGGGGTGGGCGTGTACTGGGACCAGAGACCTCGGCTGAGACAGAAGCTGGTACGGACACCATGGTAAAGCCACCTACCAGCGCAATAACACCGCAGATCATGAAGGCAAAGCTGGCTATCTGTCTTCTCATAAGGCCCTCCTTTTAGATCGGACAAAGAACGTTGTATCTCCGGGCCAGGGTGAGGTTGCTCTCCCTGGCCCGTTTGTGCGCAGCATAAGCGGTGCTACGGCATTTTCCCCGGCAGAACGGTGATAGTCTGGAAGGCACGGTTGTTCGACTCGTTGGACTTCTCGTAAACGGCACCGTCCGGGTTGCGGTTCTGCCCGTTGGCATCCTGGTTCCAGCTATCAACGTATGCGTAGAGCGTGGTCACTCCGTTATAGAAGTAGCCATGCCATGTGCTGTAGTTCTCCATATAGCCGTTCGGATTATCAACGCTCTGCGGCCTGCTATTCAGCACAACGCTTTGTCCCGGCGCGAGAGTTCCCGCATAGTACCACGCGAGACCATAGCAGGGCGGTGCCTTACCAAATGTGGGTGCTGGTCGGCAGAGATCATTCCAGCGATCATTCACCTGTGGAACGGCGGCGGGGTCAATGTAGAAGTCAGTCCAGAAATTCGATGCCGAATCCCCTCCGACATTGGTCACCGTCACCGTAATGCTCGTCCTCTGTCCCGCCGTAGGCTCTGTTGGGCTTACCGCGAAGCTGACGATCAGGTCGGCGTAGACTGGGTTGCTGAGTACTGGCAAGAAGACAAATGTCTTGTGCGTTGTGATCGTGACTGTCCCGGTCGCACTGGCTTTGCCATCACTGATGGTATAGGTAAAGCTGTCCGTCCCGAGGTAATTAAAGTCCGGTGTATAGGTAACATCGGTGCCAGTCAGGCCAACTGCCGTTGTCCCATGACTTCCTGGCGTCACACCTGTGATAAACAGGGTATCGCCGTCGGCATCGCTGTCATTACTCAAGACGGAGATCGGCGTAGCGGTGGTATTCATGGTCATCGTCGCCGTATCATCAACAGCTATTGGCGACTGATTGAAGGTAATCGTCTTGCTGTGTTCGGCACTGTCGAGGAACCCGTCGTTCACAACAAACGTCGCTATTCGCGATCCCGGCGTTGTCGGTGCCGTCGTGTTGCTGAAGGTGATGTTCTGGGTAAGCGCTTGAACCGCAGCCAGCGACGCCTTTCCATTGAACGTGATCTCCAGAACGGGCGGTGTGACCGTTTTGGTGGTGATGGTGCCGATCTGCGTGCCGCCGAAGAGGACGCTTGACCCAATCGAGGTACTGATCTGTCCAGGACCGTTGCCCTGACTGCGTATGTTTAAGGTGTCGCCTGGGCCGCTGTTGGTAAGCGTGACCTTCAGCTTGCCATTGCCAAAGAACGGCGAGTCACCATCTTCCACCGTTGCCCCGGGGTCAATCACCACCGGCGGATCTCCGAGTAGATAGCTGTCTGATCCCGTCGTGATGGTGAGGACAGGGGGATCGTTCACGGGATTGATCGTGATGGTGAACGTCCCTGGCGTTCCATCGTTCATAGTAAAGGTAAAACTGTCAGTTATGGTGTTGGTGTTGTCGTGGATGTAGGTGACTCGTCCGTTATTGATGTCGGACTGTCTGAATGTGGCACCTTTCGTCAAGATGGTGACGAGGCTGGTTCCACCGCTCTTCCGCAGTTGCCCATTGACGGGCGTCGTACTAAGGGTGAAGGTGAGATCCAACAGCGGTGTATCTACGTCACTCGCATCCAGGTCGCTCTGGGTGATAACGCCGGTACCACCTTCATCTACCGTCAGTCCGTTGGACTTTATCGTTGCTGGGTCGTCAACGGGTGTGATCGTTAACGTAAAGATGTATGACGTAGTGTCAATGCCATTGTTGGCGGTGCCGCCACTATCTTGCAGGATGACGGTAACGATGACGCTACCGTTGGCATTGGGTGCGGGGGTGAATGTCAGGATGCCCGTGGTCACATCCACACTGGGCTGAACGCTGAACAGAGCGTTATTATCGTTGCTGGTCGTAATAGTGAAGGGTGTCTGTCCCGTCTCGCCAGGGCCGGCCAGAATGGTTGTGGGGGTAAACCACAAGCTGGAGTATGGTCCCGAATCCTCCGCCACAGTGACATCAGTGCCGGGGGTGAGGCTGGGCGGATCGTTCACGCAGGTGACAGTAACGAACACCGTGGCAGTCGAGCCACCGTTGAGCGAGTAGGTGAAGGTATCGGTGGGCGTGCCGTTATTGCAGTAGTTAGGGTTGGACTGGTAGGTCAGGCTGGTGGCGGTGAACTTGACGGTGCCGTGGGTGCCAGTCGTGTTCACACCGGCGATGTTCTTCACTCCGCCGCCGCCGCCAGAGTCGTTGGACAGAACATCAATCGAGGTGGCGACATCCTCAAGCACTGTCGCCGAGTCATCAACTGCCCCTGGGGCAAGGGAGTTGATGGTGACGACAATACGGGCTGCCGGATTCGTCGTAGCGGGCCCGGGCGGTGCCCCGTTGTCGGTTGCCACAATGCTGATCGTCCGCGAGACGCCGGGTGTCTGCGAGCTATTGCCATAGGTCAGGGTGCGGAGAACCGTTTCCATCGCCGTGGCGGTTGTCGGGCCGGTGAGCGTGAGGACGCCGGCGGCAAAGTTCTTGGTAATCCCGGTTGCCCCGACATTCACATCCAGTACCTCTGCTACCGGATCGACAAGGTTGGTGATAGACACAACCGCACTCGTGATCTGATCGCCTTCTGGGTCGCTCAGAGTCAGGTTCGGAGCAATCGCGACAGGGTTGCTGGCGGGAGGAGTCGTCTGCGTAAACTTTGCCGTGCCATCAATCCCAAGGGCTGTGCTGTCTGCATCAACCAGCGGCTCGTCATTCTCATCCAGGATCGTGCCGGTGGCGAGCGTCTGCACAAAAGGCGTATTCGCGCTGAGTGACGATGCCTCCAGAAGTTTAATCTGGAATGTTGTCGTCGGTTTATTCACGAGTGTATCAATGAGCGGGATCTTAATCACACCTGTGGTACTACCCGCAGGAATGAGCAGACTGCCGAAAGTTATATTAGGAAAGTCCACACCGCCAATGGCAGTGCCGTCCACCGTCTGATAGGCAATACTGATATCTTCACCGATAGTACTTGCTTTATCGAGGGTGACGACAAAATCAATCGTCGGGTCAATAGTCTCGGTAGCGGTCGGTGCGCTGATTGACTGTACGGTAGGATTGTCATCATCAATAATGATTCCCGTACTCTCAAATATGTCGCCGACAGCAATGCCTGGAACCGAGGATGCCGTGACCGTCGCATTAACGGTAAAGCCCTCGTTGAGTTCATCCAGGGTATCACCATAAATGGTGACAGGGAAAACTTTCTGGGCATCACCGGGATTGAAGATCAGGGTGACGGGCGTGGAGTTATAGTCGGCATTAGGATCAGTCGCCTTGTTACCCTGCGTTGCAGAATTAGGGCCGGGAGGCAGTGCTATCGTACTCATACGAATGACAACCTGCTGCCCGGGGCCAACCGCTTGCGAGAGCTTGACAGTGAAGCCCGCGACGAAGGATCCGCTATTACCCTCAATAATCGGATTGTTTGCCGGGCTGAGGCCCAGCGTGATGAGCGTACTTGCTTGGATACTACGCGCACCGAGGCCCAAGATAATGAGGGCGAGGATCATGGCGAGATGAACGTAGGACGTACGTAGGCTGACACCACTGAGTAGCCGTCGGCGAGATGAACGAGGATGATCCATAGGGCCGCTCCTTAGGTACCAGGGCCACAACATTCACCGCAACGATTGCGCGTTGGGCCAGCGAACCATATCGTGCCATGCAGAATATCGTATCACGACAGACATCTGGGGAGATGTCGGTCGGTGCAACAAGGGTGTCATAAACAGCGAAGGTCTGGGCTCAGTATATAGCAATTCCATAACTGTGATGCATCCTGTTCGGTGCGGCGTGTGGGAGCGTTATGATATCCTAACCGATTTTAGGACAAGGCGAAGAGGACGGAAATGAGGGCAACCACAGCAAAAAACGCAACGAGACCGATGGTAGTTACCCGTTCCCAGTTAAAGAATCGCCAGTCGGCGGGGATCATATTCTCAAATCCGTAGATCGCCAGCTTATAGAGGCCGCTGTCACCAGGTATCCCAAGATCGAAGACAATATCAGTGATGGGGATAAAGCTCACGGTAACCTCGCTGAGTACGATGCGCGTATCAGCATCGGATCTTTGTTGAGCCTGGGCCAAAATGGGGGCGAGGGTCTCAATCATCGCCCACTCAGGGCGAAAACCGTCGATCTGGCGCTCATGGTAGATCACTTCGGCTTTACATGTGCGGTGGAGCCAGTTTTCGTTAACGGCGTGCCGGTCGTCTTGTCCCTCGATAATTTCCGTGCTGCGGCTCCAGCGAAACGCTTTGCGCTGCACAAGCCGGCCAACGCCATCACAGCGGGCGCAGGTAATCCCGCCACGACCGGCGCACTCGGGGCAAGGCACCAGCACCTGCTCGGTGCGCGGTGCGGCTGGCACGGGGGTACTGGGAGCCGTCGCCGTACTGTTGCGCACGCGACCATTGGCGGATCGGGTTGGGCCTTCCGTGCCACTGGTGAGGGCTGCGGGCATTGTGGTGGCCCCAGTTCCCACCGGGAAGGCCACAGGGCGGGTAACAAGGATGCGCTGCTTACCTTTGCAGCGTGGGCAAGGGGTTGATCCGCGTCCCTCGCATGGCTTGCAGGAGATAACACGGGTCGATCCGGGAAGAATGACCCGGGCGCCGGGGTGTTCCACAAAATCTGTAACCGGAGGTAGATCAATTTTCCAGCGGTCAACTTCAGGGGTTAGGGCGAAGGGCTGGGCGCTGTGATCCGGCTCCTCGTCATCTTCGGCGAGGCTGCGCTGCTCATAGAGCAGGCGCAGGTGATAAAAATAGACATTGGTGCTGGTAATTTTATGCAGGCGAGCCAGGCGCCCGAGGTACTTACGGCGCAAGCCAAAGCGATGGTGGGACGACCAATCATCAAGGATCGTCACGATCATCGCCGGGTCACGGAGATCTTTGGCGCGGCAATGGGCGCGGTCAATTGGCGCACGGATCAGGTCGGGGCCGAGGATTGTCTCAACATCGTTGGACGTAATCCCGCTGGACTGAAGACCTGTGGGTGCCGGAGCGGGCGCCGGAGTAGTGCCAATGATGATTTGGGTGGTCATTTGATGCCGTGAGAAGATCCGGTCGAGTTCATCAACTGCAGCGCGGGCTGAGGGGAAGCGCCGAACCGGGTCAATGGCAAGCATCGTGAGCAGCACGCGGTCAACATCGCCGGGGAGGTTATCAATACCGCGCTGGCGCAGGGGTGTCGGCGGGCTGAAGCCGGGGTTGTCGGGCAGACCCGGCGGCTCATCCCACGGCATCTGGCCGCTGAGCATATGGTAGAGGATCACACCGAGCGAGAAGAGATCAGAGACATGGGTGACTGCGCGTGAACCCTGGATATGCTCGGGCGAGAAGAATCCGGGGGTACCCATAATGGCATTGTCAACCGTGATTGACTGGCCGTTCTCGCGGGCGATTCCAAAATCGGTCAGAAGGGCGCGGTTAGTGCCTTGCTCGACGAGGATATTGCCTGGTGCCACATCGCGGTGAACGATACCAAGGCTATGGGCGTGATCGAGGGCAGCGGCGATCTGGCGGAAGATGGACAGCGTCTCATCGAGATGGAGACGGCCATGCTTCTCGATAAGCTGGCGCAGGGATGCGCCGGCGATGTACTCGATCAGCGCGTAGTGAAAGGGCTGGGCGTAGCCGTAATCGTAGAACTGGACAATGTTGGGGTGGCGCAGGCGAGCGGCGATGACAGCCTCGCGATGGAAGCGGAGAATGGCCTCGCGATCCTGCGACATCAACACCTTCACGGCCACTCGATGATCAGGGAGCTTGGCATGGTGCGCCAACCAGACCTGGCCTGATCCGCCGCTGCCGATCTCGCGGTCGAGGGTATAGTTGCCGATCTGCTCAGGAATATTCATGGATGTGGTATTGGGTACAGATCGATCCCGGGTGCCGTTGCATGGTAGGAGAGACATTATAGCATTAGGATTATGTGTGGGGCTTTGTCTCCCCACACACTACAGCGCGTAACCCTTCCCCTGTTGGCTGCGGTGCATTTTCGCGTACTATATCTTATCGCATTCGTAGGGAGAATTCCATGATACAGCTCACCGACCAGCAGCAGCAGATTGTCGCCCATGATGGCGGCCCGGCCCTGGTGTTTGCCGTGGCCGGTGCCGGTAAGACCACGGCGATGGTGCGCCGTGTCGAGCGCCTGGTGCGCGAGGGCGTGTTTGCGCCGCAGCGGATTTTGGTCAGTTCGTTTAATAAGGCTGCGGTGGACGAGATTGGCCGCGCCCTGGAGCCGTGGCCGCACTGCCGGACCGTGGCCCGCTACACGCTGCACGCCCTGGGCTATAGGATCATGCGCCACGCTTCCGATGGCGTCTGGATGCCTCGGCTGGCTCAGGATGCGCTCAAGACGGGCGGCGAGGAACGCCAAATTCTCTGGGCGGCCCGCGATCTGGCCCGCAAGCGTGGTCTGGTGGCCGCTGATGAGCTGGATGGCATGGATGAGCAGGATCTGCTGAACTATATCGGAGTGTGCAAGGGAAATCTGCGCTACCCAGAACTGGCTGCGGCCAGCCTGCCGCCAGAGGCGCGTAAGGTGGCTGGCTTGGCTGAGGCTCCGCCGGAACTGCCCTGGTACCTGGACATGTATGCGCTTTACGAGGAGATCCGCCGCGAGCGGGGCTGGATTACCTTTGATGATATGCTGCTGCTGGGCTGGGAGGTGTTAGTGCGCCACCCGGAACTGCGCGCCCACTGGCAGCGCAGCTATGATGCGCTGCTGGTGGATGAGTTTCAGGATGTGAACCTGGCTCAGTCGGAGATTCTGGATATGCTGGTGGCGTCGCACAAGAATTATATGGCGATTGGCGACGACGACCAGACGATCTACGGGTTTCGGGGCGCGAAGATGGTCTTCTTCCGGGGATTTGGACAACGCTACGGGGCGAAGGTATACGAGATGACCGACAATTTCCGCTGTCGGGCGGGGCAGATTGTGCTGGCGAACCGGGTGATCGCGCAGAACCGCGAGCGTCACCCCAAGGCGCTGGTGATCACGCAGGGTTTTGGCGGGGCGACGCATATGCGGCAAGCGGCTGATGAAATGGTGATGGCGCGGCAGATTGCGGAGGATATTGTTGCTGCCCGCGCCGCTGGTCATCGCTATGCGCAGATCGCGGTTTTGGTGCGTCTGAACGCGCAAACCCCGGCGGTAGAGCAGGCGCTGATCACGGCGCATATTCCCTACCAACTTGCCGGTGACGAGCCTTTTTTTCGCCGCCGCGAGATTGCCGATCTGTTGAAGTATGCGGAGTTGGCGGGTTATGATGCGGTGCTGCGGGCGGGTCGGCGGCTTGCGGCGGAGGATGGCGAGCGCCTGATGCTCTGCTGGCGCAGTATCTATAACCGGCCTAAGCGGTACCTGAGCCGCCAGTTATTTCAGGAGAGTGTGGATGCGGCGCTGCGCCAGGGCCAGCCATTGAGCAGGACGCTGCTGGGCTGGGGCGAGAAGGTGTCGGAGCGTACGGCTGCGGCCCTGCGCGACCTGTCGGAACTCCTGGTTTGGCTGGCTGAAGCGCAATTGCGGCATCCGGCCAGCCGGGTGCTGGCCGAGCTTGATGATCGGCTGGAGTATCAGGATTTTCTGGCCGAGCATAGCGGGTTCCCGGAGACGGGGGCGGGCTATGCGGCGAATGTGGCATCCTTCATCCAGTATGCGCGGGGGAAGGGGACGGTGGCGGAGTTGCTGGCGCACCTGGCGCATCTGGAGGCGGAACGGGCGGAGGTGGGGCCACGTACCGATGCGGTGGATATTCGGACGATCCACCGGGCCAAGGGGCTGGAGTGGCCGGTGGTGCTGGTGCCGCACTGCAATGCGGGCTACTTCCCGTTCGGCGGGGCGGACGATATTGAGGAGGAGCGACGGCTGCTGTATGTGGCGATCACGCGGGCGAAGGAGTGGTTGCACTTGTACACGATCAGCGGCAAGGAGACGCGAACCTCGCCGTTTCTGGTGGCTGCGGGGGCGGAGGCGCTGCTGCGGCGCGCTGCCGAGCTTGAGGAGTTGCTGGCGGGCGATCCGTCCGGGTGGACGGCGGCCCAGGCGCTGAGTGTGGCCACGTTTCCGCGTGAACTGGGCCAGGAGCGGTTTATCGCCCGCTGGTGGCGAGTGTCGGACGGGCAACGTGGACGGGTCGCGGGGCGGGTGATGGGATTGATTGAGGCGGTTCAGCGACGAGGTGCCGGCGACTGGCTCGGGATAGGCGGGGCCGAAAGCGCGCTCTGGGGGCAGATGGCACGCGGAGCGATGGAACTGTCCGACGCCCCACTTGCGGGAATCGAGGCACTCTGCGCGCCGCCCCCTGCGGGCACAGTGCAGAGTGGGAAGCCCGTTGCGTCGCACTACCGCCAGGGCGACCGGGTGGCCCACGCGCATTTTGGCCAGGGCGTGGTGGTCGCCATCGAGTCGGCGCGGATCGGCAGGAGTACCGAGTGGTACCTGACGGTGCGTTTCGACCAGGGCAAGCTGGTGAAGCTGCTGGCGGGGATCGCGCCGCTGACGCGGCTGCCGTGACCGGAGCCGTCAGCTACCGGGGAGCCAGTGATCCGGCAACTGCTTGACCAGATAATCGGTGAGCAGCCAGGAGAAGGGGTAGCGCACAACGGCCCAGAGCGCCTTGAGCAGCCGGGATTCGCCCACGGGGTAGCTGCGGATAACCGCACCGAGGCGCTGGCGCAGGCGAGTCTCTAGGACAGCGCGCACGCTCTTGCCGGGAAAGCGGATGCTAGGAATCTGGTTGAGCGTGGCGTAGCTGGTGGGATAGGGCTTAAAGCGGGGATCGCTGTCGGGCGCATAGAAGAGCGACCCTTCGGGCCGGGTAACATCGGCGGCGAGGCCAAGCAATTTTTGGGCCACGGCGCGAGCATCGGCGGCACCGCGCCGGAAATCGTACTCACGGAAGGACTGATCGAGGAAAGCACCAAGGGCGAAGATCAAATGTGCGCCGATCAGGTGCGGCTGATCGGGCCGAGGCAACACTAGGGCGACATCATTCAGCGCCTCGACCTCGGGGCGATCCACACCGGGCAAGGCACCCAGCACCTGATCGGCGGGATTCAGCACTTCGCGGTCAAACTGAATTGCGCCGCCCTCGCGGTACATGGCCACAATCAGCCCACCCAGATAGACCAGCGGATTGCGGTAGGAGCCGCGCTGCGTAGGCGGATCGAGGCTAATCGTCTGGATGCGATCCTTTGAGGGGTCAACAATAATGATAACGCGCTGGCTCGGATCAGGCTGATCGCCATCGTGGGACTGGACATAATGCCATGCGAGGTCAATCGGCAGGTTGTTGAACAAACCACCGTCGGCGTAGAGGAAGGTTGCGGCTGCAACGTCAGCCTGTTCCGGATTGCGCACCGGCGTCTGGATATACTGGAGGCTGCTCTGCCAGGCCGGAAGATCGGGGTTGGCTTGATCGCCGAGCTTGCGTGTGATCGCGATCGGCGGGAAGACCATCGGCAATGCCGCAGAAGCCAGGGCCACGGTCGCGACTCGTTCCCAGAGCGGATCGGTGGGCGAGGTGGTACTAACGAGCTGAAACGTCTCCTGCTCGGTGTGACGATCCTGAATAAAAGGCTCGGAGGCCCGGCCCGTCTTGAGGCGCACCCGCGACTCATACGAGAGAGCGTCGAGGTTAGTAATCGTCATCGCCAGCTCAAGCTGGTCGGCGCAGAGCGGTGATCGGCGCGGCTGATAGCCGGGCGGCAGAGTTAGCGCCTGACGTGAGATGGATTGGAGACGGCGGTTGCTGAGCAGCGAGAAGGGGGTACCCTTGGGGATGTCGGGGTCAAGCAGGTCGTAGCTATCAATCTGATCAACCCAGATCTGATGCAGGAGCGTGTCGCCATTGCGGTAGAGCAGAGCGTGGGCAATGATCGCGGCGGTGGTCGCGCCGGCGGAGGCACCGGTAATGATGTCAATCTCGTACTGATCGCTCTGAGCCATCTGGCGGAGCAACTCATCGAGGGCACCGGCGATATACGAACCCAGCGACACGCCGCCGCTGAGGACAAGGGCGACACGTTTCTTTGACATCGGCAGCTCCTCGTCGCCGACTGGGAGGCGGAAGCCCGCCAC
>Ga0007797_1000256_pt1 | contig 15871 bp, 15 predicted proteins | sample CryBogmetaGMA25M_FD_60364 | JGI IMG/M metagenome (GOLD analysis project Ga0007797, IMG submission 60364) | Freshwater microbial communities from Crystal Bog, Wisconsin, USA - MA2.5M | ecosystem: Environmental > Aquatic > Freshwater > Lake | place: Crystal Bog, Wisconsin, USA | collected 2009-07-06 | reverse complement strand
CAGCTACCCCATTGGCACGGGAAGTACAAGCCTACCAAGAGAAGTGGGCCGACTTGGAGCGGTGCATCAATGAACATTGCGCGTTGGTCGACGCCACCATTGCCCAAATAGACGCAGAACGGAAACTGTACGGATTGGATGACCTATGACTGAGAAGAAGAAAACACCGGATTGGGAATTGATCGAGCGCGACTTCCGGGCCGGCATCCGATCGCTTCGCCAGATTGCCGGCGATCATGGGATTACTGAGACGGCCATTCGCAAGCGTGCCAAGCGGGATTCATGGCCCCGTGACCTTGAAGCAAAGATCAAAGCCAAGGCCGATGACTTGGTTCGCAAGGCAGCGGTTCGCAGGGAAGTTCGCCCGGACACTCCTTGCGAACTTGAGATAGTCGAAGCCAATGCCAAGTTGCGGGCAATGACGACGATTCGCCAGCAGCAGAGCATGGAGAAGTACGCAAAGGTGGTGGATGCGCTGATGGACCGACTCGGCCTCGTGGTGGCAGAGCGCGATCAGTTCGAGGCAGCAGTCCGGTTGATGGTAGAGGGCAATCCGAAAGGTGCCGAGGCATTGGAGAAAGCCATCTCAATGCCGGTGATGGCTTCCACAATGGATCGACTTGCGGCGGCGGCGGTGAAGCTCTTCACCTTCGAGCGCACTGTCCTGGGCATCAAGGACGACGAGGGCGGGAAAGCCCGTGACACGGTGGATGATTTGCTGGACCGGCTGAATCGGATGGATGGCGCTATGGCTTGACCAGCCTTGGACAACCCAAGACCCTGACCATGAGTAGCCGGGAGATAGCGGAACTGACCAAGAAAGATCACAAAAATGTGATTCGTGACATACGGGCGATGCTCGATTCTCTGCAAAAAGATGGCTCAGTTTTGAGCCATGAGGAAATTCAAGACGTTAGAGGCTACACAGCGGAATACCGCCTCGACCGAGAACTAACCATGACTCTCGTTACCGGCTACGACATCCCGATGCGCCATCGAGTTGTCACCCGCTTGGCCGAGCTTGAGAGCTCCAAGCCGGCACCCAATCCTATGCAAGCTCTCAACGATCCGGCAGTCATGCGCGGATTACAGCGGGGTAGAATCGTTAGCAACATCCAAGCGAGAGTAGCCAAATGAGTAGCCAGCAATTGATAGCGGACGAAAAACACATTATAGAACATGGCAGTAGTATCATCCTGGGTCTGCTGCATGAACAGCTGAAGTAGGCCGGGCCGCGTGCGCTTTGCGTCACTCGGCAGCGGCAGCCGGGGAAACGCCTTGCTGGTCGAAGCCGGCAATACCCGTTTGCTGATCGATGCCGGATTCGGTCCGCGCGAGATGTCGCGCCGGCTGCAACGGCTGGGCCTGGCGGCAGACACAGTCGATGCCGTGCTGGTGACGCATGAACACTCAGATCACATCGGCGGCGTCTTTGCCTGTGCGCGGCGTTTCGACTGGGACGTCTTGCTGACGCACGGGACCCTGGCCGCGGGTCGCGACACCGGCGCCGATGTGCGCACCAAGGTCATCGACAGCCATGAGCCGCTTTCTGTCGGCGATATCTGCGTGCATCCTTTCCCAGTCCCGCACGATGCCCGCGAACCGGTGCAATTCATTCTGGCTGACGGCGTCAGGCGGCTCGGCGTACTGACCGATGCAGGCCATGTCACGCCGCATATGGTGCAGATGCTGGATGCCTGCGATGCTCTGGTGCTGGAGTGCAATCACGATGCACAAATGCTGGCGCGGGGAGCTTATCCGCAGCGGCTGAAGCAGAGGATTAGCGGCCTCTGGGGTCATCTCGACAATACCGCCGCAGCCTCCTTGCTGTCGCAGGTAGGGCAATCAAATCTGCGCCACGTGGTAGCCGCCCATCTTTCCGAGGAGAACAATTCCCCTGCGCTTGCGCAGGCCGCGCTGTCTGCGGTGCTGGGGTGCGAACCGGACTGGATCGGGGTCGCGACCCAGGACGACGGATTTGCCTGGCGGGATCTCTGAAGCGGTGATGTCTTTGGAGACGTATCCTGTGGATACCGTCCCCTCGGTCTTGGCCTCGGAGGCATTCCTGTGGATACCGTCCCCTCGGTCTTGACCTCGGAGACATAAAAAAAGCCAGCCTTACGGCTGGCTTTTTCTTGCCCGAAGGCGGGTGAAGAATTACTTCTTCGCCGGAGCAGCGGGAGCAGCAGCCGGGGCGGCGGCAGCGGGAGCGGCAGCCGGGGCAGCAGCAGCCGGAGCGGCGGCAGCGGGAGCAGCAGCGGCACCAGCAGCCGGGGCGGCAGCGGCGCCAGCAGCGGGAGCTGCAGCAGCGTCGGCGGGCTTCGGAGCTTCAGCAGCAGGCTTCGGAGCTTCTACTTTCGGAGGCTCAACAGGCTTCGGGGCTTCGGTTTTGCCGCAAGCGGACACGGCCAAAGCGAGGAGGGCAGCTACGAGGAGAGATTGCTTCATTTTGGTGAGATCCTTAACGTTATGGAGTTACGTGGCCAATTGGTTGATCGGAACGTTTCCATTTCGATCGGCCAACATGTTATCACGCCGGGGATGATTTGTGCTACGGCGCAGCAATTAGCTTCCGCCATGCCGGGTTTCCGGCTCAAAGCCCGGTCGTATTGATCCTCAAGCAGGGGTGGGACAGTTGCCACAGTTCCTCGAAGCGCTGCCGCCACGGGAAGATCTGGATATGATCATCGAGAATGAGGGCGCTGCGCGGCTGGGCAACGTGGAAACGCCGCACGCCGTGGCTTTCATCTGCGAGCAGGTGCGTGTCCTCCAGATGGCGCAGATTGTCCGGAGTCTGGCGCACCGCCACGATATGCGAAAAGCGGAGAATAAGCTGCATCAGGCGTGGCGCCTGGCGCTCCAATGTTGCAGGGTCATGCAGCACCATGCGGATGCTGCGCAAGCCGTCCTTCTGCAGCAAGCCGGTCAGCAGTTCGAGACGCGGTTTTTCTTCAAGGCGCAGGGCGGCAAGATCGCGATCGAAAATCAGGAGTTCGCGTTCTGCGCGACCGAGGACGGTGTCGCAGGCCTGGCGATACTCGGCTTCACTGGTAAGCAGGGTGTAGGCAGTGCTCATGGTTGAGGCTCCGCGACGCGACTGAGTTGGACCTGCCCATTATAATCACTCTCTTTTTTCCAACGGGTCCGGACTCCACATGCCGCTTGCACATATCGAATCCCTGGATCATGAAGGACGCGGGGTGGCGCACGTAGACGGCAAGGCAATCTTCATCGAAGGCGCCCTGCCGGGTGAAGTGGTCGAATACGCCAGTTATCGCCGCAAGCCGAGTTTCGAAAAGGCCCATGCTCTCAGCGTGCTGAGCGCTTCGAGTCAGCGCATCGAACCGGCCTGCCCGCATTTCGGTACCTGCGGCGGCTGCTCGATGCAGCATCTCAATCTTGCCGGCCAGACGGCCGCCAAGCAGCGTGTGCTGGAAGATGCCCTGTGGCATATCGCCAGGCTCCGGCCCGAGCAGCTGCTGCCGCCGGTTTCCGGTAGCGGATGGGGCTATCGACTGCGCGCCCGTTTTTCGGTGCGCCACGTCGCGAGCAAGGGCGGCACACTGGTCGGGTTTCGCGAAAAGCACAGCAGCTACGTGGCGATGATGGATTCGTGCGCCGTACTGCCGCCGCGCGTTTCCGCATTGATACCGCCGCTCAAGATCCTCGTCGACGGCATGTCGCAGCCTGACCGGATGCCGCAGATCGAGGTCGCGGTGGGCGGATCGCAGACCGTACTCTTGTTGCGCCACCTGGAGGCGCTCACAGCCGACGATCTGGATCGCTTGCGGCAGTTTGCCGATGCCCACGGAATTGTCTGGTATCTGCAGGCAAAAGGACCGGAGACCGTCACCCTGTTTCATCCCCGGCAGGCACCCCTGTTGAGCTATGAGTTGTCTGACTTCGGCCTCGAGCTGCTGTTCCATCCGACCGAATTCACCCAGGTCAATCATGGTGTCAATCGCATGCTGGTGCGCCGTGCCATGGCCCTGCTGCAGCCGCAGGCGGGCGAGCGGATTGCCGACCTGTTCTGCGGTCTGGGCAATTTCACCCTGCCCATCGCACGGCTCGGGGCGCGTGTAGTCGGCATCGAAGGCAGCGCCGGGCTGGTCAAGCGGGCGCAGGAGAACGCCGCGCACAATGGCCTGGCGGATCTGTGCGAATTTGCTGTTGCCAACCTGTTCGAGACGACGGAGGAAAGCTTTGCCGCCCTGGGCGCTTTCGACAAACTGCTGATCGACCCGCCGCGCGAAGGTGCAATGGCGCTGGTCAAGTCACTGCCCGCCGCAGGCGGCCCGCAGCGCATCGTGTACGTCTCATGCAGTCCGGCAACTCTCGCGCGCGATGCGGCAGTGCTGGTGCATGAGAAGGCTTACCGCTTGCGCGCGGCCGGCATCGCCAACATGTTCCCGCATACGTCCCATCTCGAATCGATTGCCTTGTTCGAGCGCGGTTGCTGAAAATGAAAACGGCGACCTAAGTCGCCGTTTCGAGTCTGGCTGCCGTCTTGCGTTTTTTAGTCGCGGTCGCCGCTAAACATCATCAGCAGATTCAGCAGGCTGACAAAGACGTTGTAGACGTCCAGATACACGGCCAGCGTGGCCGTGATGTAATTGTCTTCGCCGCCGTGCACGATGCGGTTGATGTCGTAGAGGATGTAGGCGGAGAACAACACGACGGCAATCGCCGAAATCGCCAACGCCAGGGCGGGGATCTGGAAGAAGATGTTCGCCACCATGGCGACCAGCAGCAGGATCACGCCGGCAAAGAGAAACTTGCCGAGATTGGAAAAATCCCGCTTGGTGGTGGCCGCGACGCCCGCCAGCGAGACGAAGATTGCCCCGGTGCCGCCGGCTGCCATGGCGATCAAGGTGCCGCCATTGGAAAATCCGAGCGCCGCCTGCAGGATGCGCGACAGCATAAGGCCCATGAAGAAGGTGAAGCCGAGCAGCAGCGCCACGCCCATGCCGCTGTTCTTGGTGCGCTCAATACCCCACATGAAGCCCCAGGCCACGCCGAGAAACAGCATGAATGCAATGAACGGGCTGCCGGCGAGGAAGGAGAAATTCAACTGCACGCCAAGCAGGGCACCGGCAACGGTGGGTAGCATCGACAGCGCAAGCAGGGCGTAGGTATTGCGCAGCACACGATTCTGCCGCAGGGCAATATCCGGCGTGGCAGATTGCGGATAGGTATGAATGTTTTCCATGGTCTTGCGGCCCTCCTGTGAAATGATTCCAGCACGTTCGACAGTAATTGGTTCGCTTGGTTCCCGGCAGGCATGAAAGCTTATGCTGCGTAGCTGATTATAGCTGCGAAGGAGCGGGTCTCGCCGCACTGCCTTTCAGCGGTTGGGCTTGTGCCGGACTTCTGGCGGAAGCGGTGAGATTCGAACTCACGAACGCCTTGCGACGTTGCCGGTTTTCAAGACCGGTGCATTCAACCGCTCTGCCACGCTTCCTTCGGGATGCGGATTCTAGCAGCCCGTCGTCTGCTCCAGCAGACCCGGCTAGTTGAATTTCGAGAAATCGGGCTTGCGTTTTTCGAAGAAGGCGGCGAAAGCCTCCTTCGCCTCGGGAGAAGCGAGGCGCTGCCTGAATACTTCCCCCTCGAAGCCCATTGTTTCGCTGATCAAGGCTTGCTGCGCACGTTTCATCAATTGCTTGGTGAGGCGCAGCGACGCCGCCGGTTGCGTGGTCAGTTTCAGGCAGCGCTCAAGTGCGTGATCCAGTGCCTGACCGTCGGGTAGCAAGCTGTTGACGATGCCGACTTCCAGAGCCGTCCGTGCGGAAAAGACTTCGCCCAGCATCAGCATCTCTGCCGCCCGCGCGTGGCCGGCACGCAAGGGCAGCAGCAGGCTTGACCCCGCTTCCGGTGTCAGGCCGAGATTGGCGAAAGGCACCGCGAAGCGCGCACTGCTGCCGGCGTAGACCAGGTCGCAGTGCAACAGCATCGTGGTGCCGATGCCCACGGCAACGCCTTCAACCGCTGCGACAAAGGGTTTCTGCAGCCTGGCCAGGCCCTCGATGAAGCGGAACACCGGCGCGTCCTTGTCCTGCGGCGGGTTGCCGACAAAATCGGCCAGATCGTTGCCGGCGGTGAAGTTGCCTCCGGCGCCGGAAATCAGGATGACCAGAACCGACGGGTCGGCGTCGGCCCTGGCCAGTTCATCCGCCATGTTCCCGTACATCTCGGCGGTGAGCGCGTTCTTCTTCTCCGGGCGCGCCATTTCAATCCGGAACACGCCGTCGGCGTGCACGATACGGACGTTCCCGCTCATTTCTTCGGCCTCGACATGAAGGCCGCCATACCCGCCTTGCGATCTTCGCTGACCTTCTGCGCATGAGGCCGCTCGCCGATCAGCTTGAGGTAGGCGGCGGCTTGCGGCAGCAGTTGTTCAACGAAATCGCGCTGATAGATCTTGCGCGTGGCCTGGCTGACCAGCGGCAGATGTACCCAGGCAGCGCAGTCGGCGTGGGTGAAACTGTCGCCGCCGATGAATGGCGCAAAACGGGCCAGGCGAGCCAGACCTTTGAGACCTTTTTCAAGCAGCGGCGCGACTTCCGCCTTGGTTTCGGCGGAGACTGTGCCGCCAAAAAAAGCTTCGGCATAGAGTCGGCGTGCCTGCAGTTCAAGGTGCAGTTCGATATGCTCGATCAGTTCGCGACATTTCGCACGCTCAAAGCTGTCGCGCGGGTAGAGCGGGGGTTCGGGCCAGGTGTCCTCGATGAATTCGGTGAGCACCTGCGATTCGCTCAGCACGCCCTTGGGCGTCCTCAGGAAGGGAACTTTGCCCACCGGCGATTCGGCCAGCATCTCTTCGCTTTGCGACGGCGAAACGAGCGCCTCGGCAAAGGGAATACCTTTCTCCAGCAGGGAGAGCTTGACCTTGTTGTAGTAATTGCTGACGGAGAAACCGCAGAGGGTGATGGCTGTATTCAATTCAGGCTCCTGGCAAACGGTATTCGCTGAGGCGTTGGCGCAACAGCAACTTGGAAAGCTTGCCGGTTGCTGTGTGCGGCAGGTCTTCGACAAAAATCACGTCGTCGGGGATCCACCACTTGGCTACTTTTCCTTCGTAGAAGGCGAGCAGTTCCTCGCGGCTGACATCCTGCCCGGCTTTCCTGATGACCACCAGCAAAGGGCGTTCGTCCCACTTCGGATGGTAGGCGCCGATGACGGCGGCTTCGGTGACCGCGGGGTGGGCGACGGCAATGTTCTCGAGGTCGATCGAAGAAATCCATTCGCCGCCCGACTTTATTACATCCTTCGAACGGTCGGTAATCTGCATGTAGCCGTCGGGATCGATGGTGGCGACATCTCCCGTCGGAAACCAGCCGTCACGCAGGGCGTCGTCGCCCTCGCTGCGGTAGTAGCCGCTGGTGATCCACGGCCCGCGCACCAGCAGGTCGCCAAAGGCTTTGCCGTCGCGCGGCAGGTCGGCGCCGTTGCCATCGACAATCTTCATCTCGACGCCGAAGAGGCTGCGGCCCTGGTTGAGGCGGATGTGGTCGCGCTCCTTCTCCGGCAGTGCCAGATGTTTCTTCTTGTAGGTGTTGACGGTGCCCAACGGACTCATCTCGGTCATGCCCCAGGCATGCACTACGGTGACATCGAACTGCTCGTCGAAGCTGCGGATCATGGCCGGCGGCGCAGCCGAACCGCCGATGACCAGGCGCTTGACGGTCGATAGCCGGAGTTTGTTGGCTTGCAGGTAATGCAGCAGGCCGAGCCATATGGTCGGCACGCCGGCCGACATGGTGACGCCTTCCTCCTCGAACATCGAATACAGGCTGGCGCCGTCGAGATGCGGCCCCGGCATCACCAGCTTGGCGCCGGTCAGGGCGCAGGCATAGGGCAGGCCCCAGGCATTGACGTGGAACATCGGCACCGCCGGCAGGATGGTATCGAGTGCCGAGGCCCCCAGTGCATCCGGCAGGCTGGAACCATAGGCATGCAGCATCGTCGAGCGGTGCGAGTAGAGCACGCCCTTCGGGTTGCCCGTCGTGCCCGAGGTGTAGCACAGCGAAGAGGCCGTGTTTTCGTCAAACTCCGGCCATTCGTAGTCGTCGCTTTGCGCCGCCAGCAGTTCTTCGTAGCAGAGCAGGTTCGGTATTTTGTTGGCCGGCATTTCGGCGCTGCTGCAGAGGGCGATCCAGCCCTTGACGCCCGGGCAATGCGGCACCAGGGCCTCGATGAGATTGGCAAAATTGACGTCGAAGAAGATGAAGCGGTCGTCGGCGTGGTTGGCGATATAGGTGATCTGCTCGGGGAACAGGCGCGGATTGATGGTGTGGCAGATCGCCGCCATGCCGGAGACGGCATAGTAGATCTCGAAATGCCGGTGAGTGTTCCAGGCCAGGGTGCCGATGCGGTCCTCGGTCTTGACACCGAGAGCCAGCAGAACCCGCACCAGCTGGCGCGAACGACGGTGGGCCTCGCTATAGGTGTAGCGATGCGTACCGCCGACGGGCAGGCGGGATACGATTCCGGTATCGCCGTGATTCCGGTCGGCATGTCGCAGCAGGCCGGAAATCATCATCTGCCGGTTCATCATCAAGCCTTGCATTTACCTACTCCTCTCCGTTGCCCGGATCATGCGCCAAGCTCTGCGGCAACCATATCATTGGAATTCGCGGGAGACAATCGTCAAGTGCAGGCGCAGCCGGGAGAAAACCAGGTTTCAGCCGGGGCCGTCGCGCGTGGCGTCGGCCCAGCAATTGGGCGTCTCGTAGAGCCGGATGCGCTCAAGACGCAGATGATTGCCATAGCTGTCGCGGTACAGCGGATCGAGAATCGAAAAGGCGATGCGCGCCAGATTTTCTGCGGTCGGCACGGCGTCGAGCACAACCGTCTTGTGATCCGGCAAACTGCCGAGGAAGTCCGCTACCGCCCGGTCTTCGCGCCAGACCAGAAAGGCATGGTCCCAGACATCGACCAGATGCTGCCTGGCGATCGCCTTGACTTCGGAAAAATCCATCACCATGCCATCGTCGGGCCGCCCGGCGGCATCGATGACGCCGCCGGCGAGGGTGATTTCGAGTGCGTAGCGGTGGCCGTGCAGGTGGCGGCACTGGCTCTGATGATTCGGGATCCGGTGGCCCGCATCGAATTCGAGGCGACGGGTAATACGCATGGTCGGCAGGGCCTTGTTTGTGGCAAAGTGTCCGCAGCTGCGCGGATGATCTGTCGCGCATTATAGCGGCGCCACGGCGCCGTCCCGCCAGTGCCGGCTTGCGGTCGTGCCTGGAATGCCGTTCGTACTGTCGATCCGCCATGTCCCGCATCCTGCTCAAAACTGAAGATCATTCCCGCGACAGTGCCGGCATGCGCTATGTCTATCCGGTTATTTCGCGCAGGGCCGGCGGCGTTTCGGTCGGCATCAATCTGAATCCCAACAATGCCTGCAACTGGCGCTGCATCTATTGCCAGGTTCCCGGTCTGACGCGCGGCGGGCCGCCGCCGGTCGACCTGGCGCTGCTGGAGCGGGAACTGGACGATTTCCTGCGTTGGGCCGGGTCCGGCGACTTCATGGCGACGCGCGTTCCCGCAGACGTCCGCCGGCTGGTCGATGTGGCGTTCTCCGGCAACGGCGAGCCGACCAGCTCTGCCGAGTTTGCCGCGGCCGTGGCGATTGCCGGGCGGGTGCTTGCGGCGCACGGTCTGACCGGCAAAGTCGTCATGCGCCTGATCACCAACGGCAGTCTGCTCGAACGCAAGGCGGTGCAAGAAGGCATTGGGCTGATCGGCAAGGCCGCCGGCGAGGTCTGGTTCAAGCTTGACACGGCCACGGCGGCCGGTCTGGCGCGCATCAACGGTACCCGCGCCCGGCCTGAAGCGGTGGCGCGGCGTCTGGCATGCTGCGCGGCGCTGGCGCCGACCTGGGTGCAGACCTGCCTGTTCCGCTTCGACGGCGAAGCGCCCGCAGAGCCGGAAATGCAGGCTTATCTGACGCTGCTGGCCCCCCTCGCGCCGGTTCTTGCCGGCGTGCATCTCTACAGTCTGGCGCGGCCGTCGCTGCAAAAAGAGGCGCCCCGGCTGGGGCGCATGGAAGCCGGATGGCTGGAGGAAATGGCGCAGCGTGTGCGCCGCACCGGACTGACCGTTCGCGTCAGCCCTTGAAGCACCGGCGCGCGCAGCGCAAATCCCGGCATGCAAAGCACCGGGGGGTTCCTTGTTTGCCGCGAGTATCGGGTAAAATCTCTGCTTCTCAACTCACCAACCACGGCAATGGCATTGATAGTCCAAAAATACGGCGGCACATCGATGGGCACGCCTGAACGCATTCGCGATGTCGCCAGGCGCGTCGCGCGCTGGAAGAAACAGGGGCATCAGCTGGTGGTGGTGGTCTCCGCCATGAGCGGCGAGACCAACCGCCTGATCGCGCTGGCCAAGGACGTTTCCCCGCAGCCGGATGCACGCGAACTCGACGTGATGATTTCCACCGGCGAGCAGGTCACCATCGCCTTGCTGGCGATGGCGATCCGCGATCTCGGTCTCAAGGCCAAGAGCTACACCGGCGGCCAGGTCAAGGTGCTGACCGACAGCACTTTCACCAAGGCGCGCATCCTCGAGATCGACGATGCCGCCATGCGCCGTGATCTCGATGACGACACGGTGATCATCGTTGCCGGATTTCAGGGCGTTGACGTCGACGGCAACATCACCACGCTCGGGCGCGGCGGCTCGGATACCTCGGCGGTGGCGCTTGCGGCCGCGCTGACGGCCGACGAATGCCAGATCTACACCGACGTCGACGGCGTCTATACCACCGACCCCAGGATCGTGCCGGAGGCGAAGAAGCTGGATCGCATCACTTTCGAGGAAATGCTGGAAATGGCCAGCCTCGGCTCCAAAGTGCTGCAGATCCGCTCGGTCGAATTCGCCGGCAAGTACAAGGTCAAGCTGCGTGTGCTCTCCAGCTTCGAGGCAGAAGGCCAGGAGACCAGTGGCACGCTCATCACTCTTGAGGAAGACACCACCATGGAACAACCGATCATCTCCGGCATCGCCTTCAATCGCGACGAGGCCAAGCTAACCGTCCTCGGCGTACCGGACCGTCCCGGCATCGCCTACCAGATACTCGGCCCGATCGCCGACGCCAACATCGACGTCGACATGATCATCCAGAACGTCGGTCACGACGGCACGACCGACTTTTCCTTCACGGTCAATCGCAGCGAGTTCGACCGCGCCAGGAAGATGCTGGAAGAGCAGATCAGGCCGCACATCGGCGCCCGCGCCATCAAGGGCGACAACAAGATCTGCAAGGTTTCCGCGGTCGGCGTCGGCATGCGTTCCCATCCCGGCGTGGCCAGCACGATGTTCCGCTCCCTGGCCGAAGAAGGCATCAACATCCAGATGATCTCGACTTCCGAGATCAAGATTTCGGTCGTGGTCGATGAGAAATATCTCGAACTGGCCGTGCGCGTCCTGCACAAGGTCTTCGGGCTGGATCAGAAGGCGGCGTGACGCCGTCCCGCGCAGCACTTTTGCGCAATGGACAAGCAAACCCCGGCCGCGTGCCGGGGTTTGTGTTTATGTATCCGTCCCCTTGGGCGGAGACGGTATCCACTGGTGGGATCTGCGTTCAGAACGCTCCCAAGGCCAGTCCCGCGGCCAGCGTCGCTCCCAGTTCCCGGCAGCGGTCGAGGTCGGCCGCGGCGATGGTTTTCGGTGAGAGTATTGCGTCCGCTGTTTGCGCGCGGGTGCAGACGATGACAGCATCGGCAATCCGCCGCAGGCGCCAGCCGGTGGCGATGCGCTCGAGTTGGCGCACGGCGTTGTGCCCGTCACTGCCGGCGCAGACCAGCGCGGCGTAGGGACGGCCGCTGATGCGGTCGAGTGCCGGGTAGTAGCAGCGGTCGAAGAAATCCTTCATCAGTCCCGAGATCGCGGCGAGGTTTTCCGGCGTGGCGAAAACGTAGGCGTCGGCCGCCAGCAAGTCGGCCGCCCCGGTTGCCGGGGCATGCAGCAGACGCGTCGTGACGCCTCCTTCTGCAGAGGTGCCGGCGACCAGCGCCCGCACCATCTGTTCGGTGCCGCCGGTCATCGAGTGGTAGACGACGAGGAGGGTTTTCATGTCGGGTGCCATACAACACCGGCGCCATTCCTGCTTGATTCGCACGTCATTGATTTATATATGGTGCGAGCGGAGGGTTTCGAACCCCCGACCCCCGCCGTGTGAAGGCGATGCTCTACCACTGAGCTACGCTCGCAAACCTTTAAAATCAACAACTGGAAAAACATTATCGGATTCCGGGAATGATGCTGGAATCCGATGTGCGCCTTCCGCGTGAAGGAAGCCTTTGCCGCCGGATTAAGGGCCCGCGAAAGAGGCGCGCATTAGACCACAAAGCCGTGCTGACGGTCAATCCGGCCAGGCGCGTGGCGTAGAATCCAAGGCTTTCCCGGAACTTTGACCTGCCATGACGGTTCGCACCCGCTTTGCCCCCAGTCCCACTGGTTTCCTGCACATCGGCGGCGCGCGCACGGCGCTGTTCTCCTGGGCCTATGCCCGTCGCCATGGCGGTACGTTCATCCTGCGCATCGAGGACACCGACGTCGCGCGTTCGACGCCGGAGGCGGTACAGGCCATTCTCGACGGCATGCAGTGGTTGGGGCTGGCGCACGACGAAGGCCCGTTCTACCAGATGCAGCGCATGGCGCGCTACAAGGAGGTGATCGGCGAGATGCTGGCGGCGGGCACGGCCTATCACTGCTACATGGCGAAGGAGGAACTCGACGCCTTGCGTGCCGAGCAGGAAGCGCGGAAGGAAAAACCCCGCTACGACGGCCGCTGGCGACCCGAGCCGGGCAAGACCCTGCCGCAGCCGCCGGCCGGGGTGCCGCCCGTCGTGCGTTTCCGCAACCCGGTCGACGGTGTGGTGGCATGGCAGGACCAGGTCAAGGGGCGCATCGAGTTCGCCAACAGCGAGCTTGATGACTTCATCATAGCGCGGGGCGACGGCACGCCGACCTACAATTTCTGCGTCGTGGTCGATGACCGCGACATGGACATCACCCATGTCATTCGCGGCGACGACCATGTCAACAACACCCCGCGCCAGATCAACCTGTTGCAGGCGCTCGGCGCGCCGGTGCCGGCTTACGGCCATTTGTCGATGATCCTCGGCGACGACGGACAGAAGCTGTCCAAGCGCCACGGCGCGGTGTCGGTAATGCAGTACGACGACGACGGTTATCTGCCGGAGGCGGTGCTGAACTACCTGGCACGCCTTGGCTGGTCGCATGGCGACGAGGAAGTGTTCGGCATGGAGCAGTTCGTGCAGTGGTTCGATCTCGATCACATCACGGCGTCCGCGGCGCAGTTCAACACCGAGAAGCTGAACTGGCTCAACGCGCATTACCTGAAGTTGGCCGAGCCGCAGCGGCTGGCCGCCGAAGCGACGCGCCGCCTGGCGCGGCAGGGCGTCACGGTTGATGGCGGGGTGGACGTGGCGAGCGTGGTCGCCTTGTACCGGGATCGCGTCGCCAATCTGAATGAACTGGCCGACGCCGTGCATCCCTTCTTCGTCGCGCCGCAGCCGGGCGCCGAACTGCGTGCCCAGCATTTGACGGAAACTGCACTCAAGGGCCTCGGCGCGCTGCGCGAGCGATTGTTGTCGTGCGTATGGCAGGCGGCCGAACTGGGGCAGGCCGTCAAGCAGACCGCCGCCGAGTCCGGCCTGAAGATGCCGCAGTTGGCGATTCCGCTGCGCGTGGCGCTGCTGGGGCTGCCGCAGTCACCTTCGATCGATGCCGTGCTGCAGGTCATGGGGCGCGAGCGGGTGCTGGCGCGCCTGGCAGCGGTGCTGCCGGTCTGAGCCGGACTGCCGATGCCGCGCATCCTGCCCTCGCTGCTTGCGCTGCTCTTGGTCAGTGCCTGCGCCACTTCGCCGGAGGGCCGCACGCAGTTGCTGGCACCGGGGACTTTGCAGGGATTCAGCGCGGTCTATTCCGAGTTCGACATGCATCTGCAACTGGTGACGGCGGCGAATGCACCGTCGTGCCGCGAGGTGGAATGCGCTGCCGACCGGGCGTTTGATCAGCGTATTCTTTCGCTCGGAAAGCGTCTTGCAGAAGTTGCCTACCGGCAGCACGCCGACTTGTACTTGCGCTTTCCTCGCTTTGATTTCATCGTCGCCGACAAGTCGGATGCGGGAGCGGCCTCCAGTGCGTCAGGAACGGTGGTGATTTATCGCGGGGTGCGTCAGCTGAATCTCGATGACGCGGCGCTGGCTTTCGTCCTGGCGCGGGAAATGAGCCATGTCATTGCCGGCCATCATGATGAGAACGTGACCACCAGCATCCTGGTTGCGGTGGCGGCGCAACTGGTACTGCCCATATTCAATATTGCGCGCGGCGCAGCGGCTGCCGTTGCCGGCGGCCCGGCGGGTTCCGCCGCCAGTTCGGCGGCGATGGCCTCGGCGGCATCGTTTGCCGGTTCGCGCGTGCTGCGTGCCAGTGATCTGCCGCAACAGGTACGCGAGGCCGAGACGATGGCCATGAAATTACTGGTGGCCGCCGGCTGGGATGGCCGCGAGGTGAGCGATCAGTTGGAAGGCTTGGCCGCTGCTTTGCCCGAAGAATCGTCCTGGACCGGAGATCTGCGTGAATCGACGAGGCGCATTGCCAGCCTGATGCAGGGTCCGCTTCTCCCTGAAACACACGGAGCCGTCGGCGTATTGGGTCGGATTTCTGAGGAGTTTCCGGCACCCCTCGTCGTCAAGCCGTATTAGCTGCGCCCGGTCACGGGCCGGCCGCGGCGCAGGGCGCGCAGATGGAAGCGGGCGGGATCAACTGCCCTGACGAGTTCGCGTTCCAGCGGCAGGGGATCGCCTTCCATCTGGCTGGCGAGGAGTTCTGCGGCCAGCGGCGCCCAGACCATGCCGCGCGCAGAAAGTCCGATCAGCGCGTGCAGGCCGGCCAGACGCGGCAATTGCTCCAGCGCCGGTGCGCGGCCTGCATCGGCCGCCGCGTCGGGCAGGGCGCCGATCAAAGGCAGCCGGTCCGGGGCGGCACAGCGCACGCCGACGCGGCCTTGCAGGTCCCCGGCAGCGATGCCCTCGGCGGCGCCCGGCAACAGTTCGTCGAGGCGTTGCAGGTTGCCGGTGTGGTCGGCGAGGCGGATTTCCATAGTGTCGTCGCCGCTGTCGAAGCTGGCGCCGACCAGGACCGCACCGGCCTCAGGCGGTGTGATGTAGCCCGAGCGGCAAATTACATGGCGCAGCGGCGCTTGCAGGCTGTCGGCGAAGGCAGCGGGCAGGTAGCTGATCTGGCCGCGGATCGGCGTCAGGGGCAGCAGGTGCGGCAGCAACCGGTTGGCGGCGCAGGCATTGGCCAGAATGACCCGGGGCGCTTCGGCCAGCAGCCGGCCTTGATGGTCAAGCGCCTGCCAGCCTTCTGCGGTCTGCCGCAGCGCCGCCACTTCGGTGCCGAAATGCGCCTGGATCAGCCCGTCGCCGGCCGCCAGCAAGGCGGCGCAGAAGGTGCCGGGACTGACCCAGCCGCCGCCGGGAAACCACCAGCCGCCATGCGCCATTGTTTGCCCGATGAGGGCGGTCGCCGCCGGCTGCTCGAGAAAGGCGACGAACTCTGCGGGCAGGCTCAGGCTTTCCACCGTGGCGCGCTGCAGCGCTTCGTGGCCGGCATCGCGGGCGATCTGCAACACGCCGCAGGGTGACCAGCGTACCGCGGCGAGGCTGGCCAGGCGGCGCAGGGCATACAGGTAGCAGGCGCGGGAAAGCCTGGCCGCCAGAGCGTCGTCCTTCGCCAGATGCGGCAGCAATATGCCGGCCGGATTGGCCGAGGCTTCCTGGGTCGCGGCGCGGCGCTCGAACAGGTCGATGCGCCAGCCGCGGCTGGCCAG
>Ga0007797_1000255_pt1 | contig 15919 bp, 12 predicted proteins | sample CryBogmetaGMA25M_FD_60364 | JGI IMG/M metagenome (GOLD analysis project Ga0007797, IMG submission 60364) | Freshwater microbial communities from Crystal Bog, Wisconsin, USA - MA2.5M | ecosystem: Environmental > Aquatic > Freshwater > Lake | place: Crystal Bog, Wisconsin, USA | collected 2009-07-06 | reverse complement strand
ACCGGTTCTACATCAATTGCTACTCGATGATGCGCGGCAGCGATCCGATCACCGAGGTCATCCGCGCCAACGCCGACTCCTGGATTGATGCGCTGCTGCTCAGCGACGACGAACTGGCCGAGCAAATCCATCAGGATCGTATCGATGTCCTGGTGGATCTTTCGGGCCATACCGCCTACAACCGGCTGCCGTCCTTTGCCTTGAGGCCTGCCCCGGTGCAGGCTTCCTGGATCGGCTATTTTCATTCGACCGGGCTGGAGAATATCGACTACTTCATCACAGACCCGCATACATCGCCACGCGGCTGCGGCCAGCTGTTTTCCGAAACCCCGGTATGGCTGCCGCATTCGCGTTTTTGCTACTCACCCCCCGAATATGCCCCGGAAGCAAGCCCGCCACCGGTGACGGACGGGAAACCTCTGGTGTTCGGCTCGTTCAATCGCATCGAGAAGCTTGTTGATCCGGTTCTGGCGGCCTGGGCGAAAATCCTCGAAGCCGTTCCGGGCAGCCGGATGCTGCTGAAGGCCGGTACCCTTGACAGCAAGTTCATCTGTGACGATATCCGCCGCCGGTTTGCCGCCTTCGGGCTTGCCGACGAGCGCCTGGAACTGCGGGGCCCCTCATCCCATCCCGAGATGCTGGAACAATACGGCGAGATCGACATTGCGCTGGATCCCTTTCCCTTCAACGGCGGCATGACCACGCTTGAAGCCTTGTGGATGGGGGTGCCGGTGGTCACTATCGCGGGCAATAGCATCGTGTCGCGGCAGACGGTGTCCGTCTTGGCCAATATCGGGTTGGCGGGCGAACTGGCCTTTCCCGACATCGATGCGTATGTTGCCGGCGCCGTTGCGCTGGCAAACAATCCGCTGCGGCTGGTCGAGTTGCGCAATCAGATCAGGCCACGCCTGGCGTCGAGCCCGGTGTGCCAGGCGGAGCAGTTTGCCCGCGATCTGGAAGCGCTCTATCGCCGCATGTGGCAGGCGCACTGCCGGGGAGAGAAGCTTCCGAGCGCTGTGGCATAGCCGTAGTCGCAGTTGCCAAACGGTCGATTTTGAATTTTGGCGAGCACCGAAGCGCGGCCCCCGCGGCATCCGACAACTGGCGATAGGCACTTAAGGGCCAGCGGCCGTCTATAATCGAAGCGTAAGGTCATCTAGGCTAGGGAAGTAGAGGTGCATCATGTTCGATTCGCCCATCGCCAACTGTCCGGTTTGCGGAGAGATGGTCTTGCTGGATCAGACCCGCCCCGAGTGCGCGCGCGAGCACGCTTGCAGCACGGATACAGCTTGTCCTTTGCAGAAATATTTCACCGGCATCGATTTCAGCGTTGCCCAGCCCAAGGAGAGTTTGCGTGACAAAGGCTACTGAACGTCGCAATTTCTGGCGCGCCGTGTTCCATTCGCCGGTGCGCCTGACCACCCATGCCGGCCATGCCCAGGCCAAGCTGCTGGATATCTCCTTGAAGGGCGCGCTGCTCGAAACGGGCACGGCCTGGCATGGCAAGCCCGGCGACGAATGCCAGTTGGTGCTCGACCTGGCGCCGGGGACCACCATTACCATGTGGACCAACGTCATGCATGTCGAAGGGCTGCACGTCGGCCTGCGCTGCACCAGCATCGATCTCGACAGCATCACCCACCTGCGCCGCCTGGTCGAGTTGAACAGCGGCGATCCGGCGATTCTTGACCGGGAACTCGGCAGCCTGGTTCGCGAGGGCTGACGCAAGCTCAGCCGTTCCGCCGGACGCTCCGCGCAGCGCCGGCGCGCCGAAGATTCAGGCCGTCACGGCCATTCCGTTGTGCCGCAGCAAGGCATCGGGCTGCGGCTCGCGGCCGCGAAACGCCTTGAAGGATTCGAGCGCCGGGCGCGAGCCGCCGACCGACAGGATTTCGCGCAGGAAGCGCTCGCCGGTGGCCGCGTCGAGCGTGCTGCCGCCGGCCCCGGCCGCCTCTTCGAAGGCCTCGTAGGCGTCGGCGGAGAGCACTTCGGCCCACTTGTAGCTGTAGTAGCCGGCGGCATAGCCGCCGCCGAAAATGTGCGAGAAACTGTGCGGGAAGCGGTTCCACTCGGGTGGCACCAGCACCGCCACTTCACGGCGCACTTCGGCCAGCAATTGCATGAAACTCGTGCCGGCGCCGGGCGCAAACTCGCTGTGCAGCAGCAGGTCGAACAGGCCGAATTCGACCTGGCGCAGGGTCTGCAGGCCGCTCTGGAAATTCTTCGCGGCGATCATCTTGTCGTAGAGCGCGCGCGGCAGCGGCGCCCCGGTCTCGGCGTGCGCCGTCATGCCGGAGAGCACGTCCCATTCCCAGCAGAAGTTTTCCATGAACTGGCTCGGCAGTTCGACGGCATCCCACTCGACGCCGTGGATGCCGGACACCGGCAACTCTTCGACCTGGGTCAGCAGATGATGCAGGCCGTGCCCGCACTCATGGAACAGGGTGATGACATCGTCGTGGCTGAAGGTGGCCGGCTTGCTGCCGACGGGTGCCGGGAAGTTGCAGTTGAGATAGGCCACCGGCGTCTGTATGCCGCCGGCAATACGGCGGCGGGTGATCGCCTCGTCCATCCAGGCACCGCCGCGCTTGGTTTCGCGGGCGTAGAGGTCGAGGTAGAACTGGCCGATGAGCTTGCCTTCGCGCTCGATGCGGAAGAAGCGCACGGCGGGATGCCACACCGGCGCCGTGTCGGGCGCCAGCTTGACGGCAAACAGCGCCTCGATGACGCGGAACAGTCCGGCCAGCACTTGCGGTTCCGGGAAGTACTGCTTCACCTCGTCGTCGGAAAAACTGTAGCGCTGCTGCTTGAGCTTTTCCGAGGCCCAGGAAAGGTCCCAGCTCTCAAGCGTCTCCATGCCCAGCTCGCGCCGGGCGAAGTCGCGCAGTTCGGCAATGTCGCGCCCGGCAAACGGCCGCGCCTTGGCCGCCATGTCGCGCTGGAAGGCTGCGACCTGGGCAGGCGTGTCGGCCATCTTGGCGGCCAGCGACACTTCGGCGAAGCTGGCGTAACCCAGCATCTTCGCCTCTTCGTCGCGCAGCGCCAGCAGGCGGTCGATCAGGGGACCGTTGTCCCGGTCTGCCGGGCCGAACTCGGAGGCGCGGGTGGCATAGGCGCGGTACATGCGCGCCCGCAACTCGCGGTTGTCGCAATACTGCAGCACGGGAATGTAGGACGGGGCGTGCAGGGTGAATTTCCAGCCCGGCTTGCCATCCTTTGCTGCCGCAGCCTGCGCGGCGGCTCTGGCATCGTCGGGGAGGCCGGCCAGAGCGGCTTCGTCCTCGATCCATTCGGCATGGGCGTTGGTGGCGTCGAGCACGTTCTCGGAAAACTTCGAACCCAGCGCGGAAAGCTCTTCCTGGATTTCCTTGAAGCGCGGTTTGCGCTCCTGCGGCAGTTCGGCGCCGGACAGACGGAAATCGCGCAACTCGTTTTCGATGCTGCGCCGGCGCGGCGCCGACAGGACGGGAAATTCTGCACTCGTCGCCAGGGCCTTGTACTTTGCGAACAGCGCCAGGTTTTGGCCGAGGTCGGCATAGAAGCTTGACACCTCGGGCAGCATGGCGTTGTAGGCCTCGCGCCAGGGCGGCACGTCATTCACCGAATGCAGGTGGCCGACAATGCCCCAGGCGCGCGACAGGCGCTCGCCGGCGTCGAGCATCGGCTGCACGAAGGCATCCCAGGTCGCGGCGGTTTCCGCGGCGATCAGGCCTTCGATCAGGGCGCGGTTTTCCTCGAGCAAGTGGCGGATGGCGGGGGTGACGTGGTCGGGCAGGACGGCGTCAAAGCGGGGCAGCCCGCTGAAATCGAGCAATGGGTTCATGGCGTCCAGTTGGGGGCGAAACAGCGGACTGCAATGCCGCGCCACCGGCGCGGCGGGATGGCCTGCGGCGGCCGGATCAGATCGAATGCGGGCCGGCCAGCCGGGTCAGCGCCTCGAGGTAGTTGGCGGCGGTCTTGTCGATGACTTCCTGCGGCAGCTTCGGTCCCGGCTCCTGCTTGTTCCAGTCCAGGGTTTCCAGGTAGTCGCGGACGAACTGCTTGTCGAAGCTGGGCGGGCTGATGCCGACCTTGTAGCGGTCGGCCGGCCAGAAGCGCGAGGAGTCGGGTGTCAGCACTTCGTCGATCAGGTAGAGCCGGCCTTCCTCGTCCTGGCCGAACTCGAACTTGGTGTCGGCGATGATGATGCCGACCACGCGGGCAAAGGCGGCGGCCTCGCGATACAGGCGCAAGGTGGTGTCCTTGACCGTCTTCGCCAGGGCGGCGCCGATCAGCTTCTCGACGGAGGCGTAATCGATGTTTTCGTCATGATCGCCGGCCTCGGCCTTGGTCGCCGGGGTGAACAGCGGTTCCGGCAGTTGCTGCGCCATCTTCAGGCCGGGCGGCAAGGCGATGCCGCATACGGTGCCGGTCGACTGGTAGTCCTTCCAGCCCGAGCCGATCAGGTAGCCGCGCGCCACCGCTTCGATCGGCAATGGCTTCAAGCGCTTGACCACCAGCCCGCGGCCGCGCACCTGGAGTTTTTCCTGCTCAGTCGCCACCACCGTCTCGGGATCGATGCCGGTCAGCTGATTGGGCACCACGTGCGCCAGCTTGCCGAACCAGAAGTTCGCCACCGCGGTGAGAACCGCACCCTTGCCCGGAATCGGGTCGGGCAGGATGACGTCGAAGGCCGAGAGGCGATCCGTGGTGACGATCAGCAGTTTGTCTTCGCCGACGGCGTAGATGTCGCGCACCTTGCCGCGACCCAGCAGCGGCAGGCTCTTGATGGTGGATTCAAACAAGGCGGGTGTGGAGGGAATAGGCATGGAGATGCTCTGAAATGGGTTTATTCGCGGATGCAGGGCGTGCCGAAGTTTCCGGCGGCGCAGACTTTACCGCAAATAGCCGCTTACTTCACGATCGCGTTGAGTTCGCCCTTCTTGTAGCGCTCGGCCATCCTCTCCAGCCCGACCGGCTTGATCCTGCCGGCCTGGCCGGCACAGCCGAAGGCCTGGTAACGGGCGACGCAGATTTCCTTCATCGCCTTGCGCGCCGCGGCCAGGTACTTGCGCGGATCGAAGTCCTTGGAGTTCTCGGCCAGGTACTTGCGGATGGCGCCGGTGGAGGCCATGCGCAGGTCGGTGTCGATATTGATCTTGCGCACGCCGTGCTTGATGCCCTCGACGATTTCGGCGACCGGCACGCCGTAGGTTTCGCCCATGGTGCCGCCGTACTGGTTGATGGTCTTGAGCCAGTCCTGCGGCACCGAGGACGAGCCGTGCATCACCAGGTGGGTGTTGGGGATGCGGGCATGGATTTCCTTGATGCGGTCGATGCGCAGCACCGCGCCGGTGGGCGGCCGGGTGAATTTGTAGGCGCCGTGCGAGGTGCCGATGGCGATGGCCAGCGCATCGACGCCGGTGGCCTTGACGAATTCGGCGGCTTCGTTCGGATCGGTCAGCAACTGGTCCTGCGACAGCGCGCCTTCCGCGCCGTGGCCGTCTTCCTTCTCGCCCATGCCGGTTTCCAGCGAGCCCAGGCAACCCAGTTCGCCTTCCACCGAAACGCCGATGGCGTGGGCGATGTCGACCACGTGACGGGTGACCTTGCTGTTGTAGTCGAAACTGGCCGGGGTCTTGGCGTCTTCCTGCAGCGAACCGTCCATCATCACGCTGGAGAAGCCCGAGCGCATCGACTGGATGCAGATGGCCGGGCTGGCGCCGTGATCCTGGTGCATGACAATGGGAATGTCGGGATGGGTCTCGATCGCCGCTTCGATCAGGTGGCGCAGGTAGGGCTCGCCGGCATATTTGCGGGCGCCGGCCGAGCCCTGCATGATGACCGGGCTGTTGGTCTCGGCGGCCGCTTCCATGATGGCCTGGATCTGCTCCAGGTTATTGACGTTGAAGGCGGGCAGGCCGTAGCCGTTTTCGGCGGCGTGGTCGAGCAGCTGACGCATGGACACGAGGGGCATGGCAATCTCCTGGGAATGAGTTCGGACGGGTTGGTTTGACGGGCCTACTGGTGGGAGCGATGCTCGCCGACCTTGACGATGATCATGGTGTTGGTGCCGCCGGGCTTGCCGATGGGCTCGCCGATGGTGAGCACGATCAGGTCGCCGACTTCCACGGCGCCGGCGGCAATCAGCGCTTCCTCGGCATCGAACAGCACCTGGTCGCGATCATGCCCGCTCTGCGGCACCATGACCGGGAACACGCCCTTGAAGATGCTGACCTTGTAGCGGGTGCGCACTTCCTGGGTCAGGGCGTAGATCGGGATGCCGGTATTCAGGCGCGACATCCACAGCGCGGTCGAGCCGGACTCGGTGAGCGAGGCAATCGCCTTGACTTTGAGGTGATGCGCGGCGAACAGCGCGGCCATCGCAATCGACTGGTCGATGCGCGTGAACACGCGATTGAGGAAGTGGGTGTCGAGCGGGAAGTCGGAGGACTTTTCCGCTTCGAGGCAGATGCGCGACATGGCTTCGACGGTCTGCACCGGGTAATCGCCGGTGGCCGTTTCCGCCGAGAGCATCACCGCATCGGTGCCGTCGAGCACGGCGTTGGCGACGTCCGAGACTTCGGCACGGGTCGGCACCGGGCTGTGGATCATCGACTCCATCATCTGCGTCGCGGTAATGGCGAACTTGTTGTACTCGCGGGCGGTGCGGATGATGCGCTTCTGCAGCGCGGGGACCGCGGCATCGCCGACTTCGACCGCCAGATCGCCGCGCGCCACCATGACGCCGTCGGTGGCTTCGAGGATGCTGTTGAGGTTCTCGATGGCTTCGACGCGTTCGATCTTGGCCACCAGCAGGGCATTCGAGCCGGCGGCGTTGAGCAAGGCGCGCGCCAGGCGCATGTCGTCGCCGGATTTCGGGAAGGATACGGCGACATAATCGACGCCGATGTCGGCGGCGGTGCGGATGTCCTCCATGTCCTTGGTGGTCAGGGCCGGCGCCGTGAGTCCGCCGCCCTGCTTGTTGATGCCCTTGTTGTTGGACAGTTCGCCGTCGTGGCGATTGCGGCAACGGACCTCCTTGCCGCGCACCTGCAGCACGTCCAGCACCATGCGGCCGTCATCGAGGAGGAGCACGTCGCCGGAACGCACATCATTCACCAGATCCTGATAGTCGAGCCCCACCCGTTCGCCGTCGCCCAGGGTGCAGGCGGCATCGAGAATGAACTCCTGACCGGCCTTGATGGTGACCGGACCGGCGGCGAACTTGCCGATGCGGATCTTGGGGCCCTGCAGGTCGGCCATGACACCGACGGTGCGCCCGGCTTCCTGGGCGGCCTCCCGCAGTGCCACGACGCGGGCGCGATGATCGTCGGCGGTGCCGTGCGAAAAGTTGATGCGAACCACGTCGACCCCGGCCGACACCAGCGCCAGCATGCGCTCCGGGCTGCTCGACGCCGGCCCGAGAGTGGCGACGATCTTGGTCGAACGCTTGAGGCTCACGGCCGGCGCCATCACTCAGCTTGCGGCGCGCTGTTCCAGCATGTCGATCGCTGGCAGGCGCTTGCCTTCGAGGAACTCGAGGAAGGCGCCGCCGGCGGTCGAGATGTAGGACACCTTGTCGTAGATGTCGTACTTCTGGATGGCGGCGATGGTGTCGCCGCCGCCGGCCAGGGTGAAGGCTTTGGTGTTGGCGATGGCCATGGCGATGGCTTTTGTTCCGGCGCCGAACTGGTCAAACTCGAAGACGCCGACCGGGCCGTTCCACACCACGGTGCCTGCTTTCATGATGATGTCGACCAGTTCCTGCGCCGACTTCGGGCCGATGTCGAAAATCATGTCGTCGTCGCTGACGGCTCCGGCATCCTTTGCCACCGCAGGCTCGGCGGCGTCGAACTGCTTGCCGCAGACGACGTCGACGGCGATCGGGATGGTGGCGCCGCGCGCCGTCATTTTCTTCATCAGCGCCTGCGCCACGGGCACCAGGTCGTCCTCGCACAGCGACTTGCCGACATTCCTGCCGCTGGCCTTGAGGAAGGTGTTGGCGATGCCGCCGCCGACCACCATCTGGTCGACTTTTTCCGACAGCGCTTCGAGCACCGTGAGCTTGGTCGATACCTTGGAGCCGCCGACGATGGCCACCATCGGCCGCGCCGGGGTGGCCAAGGCCTTGGTCAGCGCTTCGAGTTCGGCGGCTACCAGCAGGCCGGCACAGGCGGCCGGGGCATACTGGGCGACGCCGTAGGTCGAGGCCTCGGCGCGGTGGGCGGTGCCGAAGGCGTCCATGACAAACAGATCGCAGAGCGCGGCGTATTTTCTCGCCGTGGCTTCGACGTTTTTCTTCTCGCCCTTGTTGAGGCGGCAGTTCTCCAGCAGCACGACTTCGCCGGCGGCAACTTCGAAACCGCCGTCGACCCAGTCGCGGATGACGCGTACCGGCTTGCCCAGTTTTGCCGCCATGACATCGGCCACCGGCTTGAGCGAGTTCTCCTCGGCGTACACGCCTTCTTCGGGGCGACCGAGGTGCGAGGTCACCATCACCCTGGCGCCGGCCTTGAGGCAGAACTCGATGGTCGGCATCGAGGCCGTGATGCGGGCGTCCGAAGTGACCTTGCCGTCCTTGACCGGCACGTTGAGATCGGCGCGAATGAATACGCGCTTGCCGGCAAGATCAAAATCAGTGAGACGCTTGAAAGACATGTGAACAACCTTTCACCACAGAGACACAGAGGCACAGAGGGGATGCACCGAGCAATGCGGAAACAAAGCCTGTTCCGCCTTTCTCTGTGTCTCGTTGACTCTGTGGTTAATTGTATTCAATCACTTCGCGACGTGTTTGAGGAAGCGCAGCATGTTGCAGGTGTAGCCGTACTCGTTGTCGTACCAGGCGACGACCTTGACGAAGGTCGAGTCGAGCGCAATGCCGGCTTCGGCATCGAAGGTCGAGGGTGCGGGATTGCCGCGGAAGTCGGTGGCGACCACCTTTTCGTCGGTGTAGCCGAGGATGCCCTTCATGGCACCCTGCGATGCGGCCTTCATCGCGGCACAGATTTCAGCGTAGCTGGCTTCCTTGTTCAGTTCGACGGTCAGGTCGACCACCGACACATCCGAGGTCGGCACGCGGAAGGACATGCCGGTGAGCTTCTTGTTCAGTTCCGGAATCACCACGCCGACGGCCTTGGCGGCGCCGGTGGATGACGGGATGATGTTTTCGAGAATGCCGCGGCCGCCGCGCCAGTCCTTGTTGGACGGGCCGTCGACGGTCTTCTGGGTCGCCGTCGCGGCGTGCACCGTGGTCATCAGGCCGCGCTTGATGCCCCAGTTGTCGTGCAGCACCTTGGCCACGGGGGCGAGGCAGTTGGTGGTGCAGGACGCTGCCGAGACGATGGTCTCGCCGGCGTACTTGGTGTGGTTCACGCCATAGACGAACATCGGCGTGTCGTCCTTCGACGGCGCCGATTGCACGACCTTTTTCGCGCCGGCGGCGATGTGCTTCTGGCAGCTTTCCTTGGTCAGGAACAGGCCCGTGGAGTCGATGACGATGTCGGCGCCGATTTCGTTCCACTTCAGTTCGGCGGGATCCTTGACGGCCGTCAGGCGGATCTTCCTGCCATTGACGATCAGGTCCTTGCCGTCAACCGCCACCTGGCCGCTGAAGCGGCCATGCACCGAGTCGTACTTCAGCATGTAGGCCAGGTAGTCGGGTTCCAGCAGGTCGTTGATGCCGACGATCTCGATGTCCGAGAACTCGGCTTCCTTGGCGACGGCGCGAAACACCATGCGGCCGATGCGACCGAAACCGTTGATACCGACTTTGATAGCCATGACTCTTCTCCAGAAAGATAAGAAAACCTAGATGACCGACTTCACCGTGGCGACAACATTCTCTGCGGTAAAGCCGAATTCCTTGAACAGGGCCCCGGCCGGGGCCGACTCGCCGAAGCGGTCGAGGCCGATGACGGCGCCTTCCAGTCCGACATACTTGTACCAGCCGCCGCTGACGCCGGCCTCGACCGCCACTCTTGCGACGCCCTTGGGCAGCACGCTGCTGCGATAGGCCGCGTCCTGCCGGTCGAAGACATTGGTGCTGGGCATCGACACCACGCGCACCGGAATCTCGGCCTCCAGCGCCGCCTGCGCCTTGAGTGCGATTTCCACTTCGGAACCGGTGGCGATGATGATGGCCTTGGGCTTGCCGCCCTTGGCCTCGGACAGGATGTAGCCGCCGCGCGCGATGTTGGCGATGGTCGCCGCGTCGCGCGGCACGAAGGGCAGGTTCTGCCGCGACAGGCACAAGGAACTGGGGCCGGTGAGTTTCTCCACGGCCGAGGTCCACGCCACCATGGTTTCCACGGTGTCGCAGGGACGCCAGACGTCCATGTTGGGAATCATGCGCAGCGTGGCGGTCTGTTCCACCGGCTGGTGGGTCGGGCCGTCTTCGCCGAGGCCGATCGAGTCGTGCGTGAACACGTAGATCACGCGCTGCTTCATCAGCGCCGACATGCGCAGGGCATTGCGGGCATATTCCGAGAACATCAGGAAGGTGCCGCCGAAGGGCAGCAGGCCGCCGTGCAGCGCCATGCCGTTCATGATGTGGGCCATGCCGAATTCGCGCACGCCGTAGGAGATGTAGTTGCCGGTGCCCTTGCCCGAGACGTGCTTGCAGCCTGTCCAGTTGGTCAGGTTGGAGCCGGTCAGGTCGGCCGAGCCGCCGACGAACTCGGGCAGGGCCGGTGCCAGGGCGTTGATGGAAATCTGCGAGGCCTTGCGGGTGGCGACGGTCTCGGCCTTGGCGTTGGCGCCGGCAATGGCTTTTTGCGCCTGTTCGGCCCAGTCGGCCGGCAGTTGCTTGGCCATGCGCCGCTTGAATTCGGCGGCTGCAGCCGGGAAGGCCGCGGCGTAGGCAGCGAATTTCTTCTGCCAGGCGCCTTCGAGATCGGCGCCCTTGGCCTTGGCATCCCAGCCGGCATAGACCTCGGCGGGGATTTCGAAGGGCGCGTGCGGCCAGCCGATGCGGACGCGGGCGGCGGCAATTTCGGCGTCGCCCAACGGCGCGCCATGCACGTCGTGCGTGCCCTGCTTGTTCGGGGCGCCGAGGCCGATGACGGTCTTGCAGCAGATCAGCGTAGGTTTGTCAGTCACCGCCCTGGCCGCTTCGATGGCGGCATTCAGGGCCGCCGCATCGTGGCCGTCGACGTTGGCGACGACGTGCCAGCCGTAGGCTTCGAAGCGCTTGGGCGTGTCGTCGGTGAACCAGCCTTCGACGTGGCCGTCGATGGAAATGCCGTTGTCGTCCCAGAACGCGGTCAGCTTGCCCAGGCCCCAGGTGCCGGCCAGCGCGCAGGCTTCGTGCGAAATGCCTTCCATCAGGCAGCCGTCGCCGAGGAAGACGTAGGTGCGGTGATCGACGATTTCATGGCCGGGCTGGTTGAATTCGGCAGCCAGCAGTTTCTCCGCCATGGCCATGCCGACGGCGTTGGTGATGCCCTGGCCGAGCGGTCCGGTGGTGGTTTCGACGCCAGGCGCATAGCCGTATTCGGGGTGGCCCGGCGTCTTGCTGTGCAACTGGCGGAACTGCTTCAGGTCGTCGATCGACAGGTCGTAGCCGGAGAGGTGCAGCAGGGCATAGATCAGCATCGAGCCGTGGCCGTTGGACAGCACGAAACGGTCGCGATCGGCCCACTGCGGATTGCGCGGATTGTGGCGCAGGTGCCTGTTCCACAGCACTTCGGCGATTTCCGCCATGCCCATCGGCGCGCCGGGGTGGCCGGAATTGGCCTTCTGCACTCCATCCATGGCAAGTGCGCGAATGGCGTTGGAAAGACTGGAACCCACGGAAGCAACGGCGTTTGTTGGAGTTGTCATGGCGGCATCGAGAATTGAATGGCGGGACGGGCCCCGCCAAGATAGCCCGGTATTATCGGCGAAACCGGGTGGATCGCGCTAGTTGCAGAGCTAGGTGCTTGATTCGCAGTAGATCATGCCCGCTTGCGGTTTTCCATCAGGCGCAGGATCAGCGGCGTGAAGATCAGTTGCATCGCCAGTTCCATCTTGCCGCCGGGCACCACGATGATGTTCGGCCGCGACATGAAGGAATCGTGGACCATCGACAGCAGGTAGGGGAAGTCGATGCCCTTGGGATCGGCGAAGCGGATCACGACGAAGCTTTCGTCCGCCGTCGGTATGTCGCGGGCGATGAAGGGGTTCGAGGTGTCGACCGTCGGCACGCGCTGGAAATTGATGTGGGTGCGCGAGAACTGCGGCGTGATGTAGTTGATGTAGTCGGGCATGCGGCGCAGGATGGTGTCGACCACGGCCTCGGTCGAATAGCCGCGCTGGTTCTTGTCGCGGTGCAGTTTCTGTATCCACTCCAGATTCACCGTCGGCACCACGCCCACCAGCAGGTCGGCGTGCTGCGCTACATTCACCGTGTCGGTCACTGCGGCGCCGTGCAGGCCTTCGTAGAACATCAGGTCGGTGCCGCCGGGAATGTCCTGCCAGGGCGTGAATTCGCCCGCCTGCTGGTTATAGGGCGCGGCTTCGTCGGCATTGTGCAGGTACTTGCGCACCTTGCCCTTGCCGGTCTTGCCATAGGTCTTGAACAGGTCGCCGAGTTCGTCGAGCAGATTGGCTTGCGGACCGAAATGGCTGAAATGATTGTTGCCCTTCAGGCGCGCTTCCTCCATTGCCGCTTTCATGGCCTTGCGGTCGTAGCGATGAAAGGAATCGCCCTCGACGATGGCGGCGCTGATTTTTTCGCGGCGGAAGACCAGGTCGAAGGACTTGGTGACGGTGGACGTGCCGGCACCGGACGATCCGGTAATGGCGACGATGGGATGCTTGACCGACATGGGAGTCTCCTGGATTAACGTGAAATAACTCGTTCGCAGCGACTGGTGATAGTCGAGCGAAGCGATCTGAGCAATAGCCTCCCCGTGAGGGGAAGGTCGCATGCGACGTTTGCGATTGGGGGAGGGGAGGGGCGGGCCATTAATTCGCCTTTGGCGTGCTTCATCATCGGCGGGTGGCTATCGCTGTCATGAAAGTTAGAGCCTTATTGGGTTCTGAACAGCGAGCGGGTGCCGAACAGGGGCGAATTGAAGGTGTCCGGCTCCTTGCCGCTGACATATTCGGCATGGTAGCGGGTGACGTGTTCGACTTCGTTCTTCGAGCCGAAGATGAGCGGCACGCGCTGGTGAAGTTCGCCGGGCGAGAGTTCCATCACCCGTTCGCGACCCGTGGTCGAGGCGCCGCCGGCCTGCTCGATGATGAAGGAAATCGGGTTGGCCTCGTAGAGCAGGCGCAGGCGACCCGGCTTGGCGGCATCCTTGCTGTCCTTCGGGTAGAGGAAAATGCCGCCGCGCGTCAGGATGCGGAAGGTTTCCGCGACCAGGGAAGCGACCCAGCGCATGTTGAAGTCCTTGCCTCTGGGCCCCGTCTTGCCGGCCAGGCACTCGTCCACATAGCGCTGCACGGGAGGCTCCCAGAAGCGCGCGTTGGAGGAGTTGATGGCGAACTCATGGGCGTCGTCCGGTATCCGCATCTGCGGATGGGTGAGGATGAAGGCACCGATGTCGCGGTCCAGGGTGAAGCCGTCGACGCCGTCGCCGGTGGTCAGCACCAGCATGGTCGAGGGCCCGTAGAGGGCGAGGCCGGCGCAGATCTGTTGCGTGCCGGGCTGGAGGAAATCGGCGAGGCTGGCGTCCTGGCCGGGGTTCGGTGCGCGCAGGATGGAAAAGATGGTGCCGACCGTCAGGTTCACGTCGATGTTGGAACTGCCGTCCAGCGGATCGAAAACCAGCAGGTACTTGCCGCGCTTGCAGTGGGCGGGAAGGGTGTAGACCTCCTCCATTTCCTCCGAGGCCATGCCGCTCAGGTGGCCGGTCCACTCGTTTTCCTGCAGCATGACGTCGTTGCTCATGACGTCCAGCTTTTTCTGCACCTCGCCCTGAACATTGACCGACCCGCCATCGCCGCCGGCGTTGCCCAGCGCGCCGATCAAGGCGCCCTTGTTCACCTGGTTGGAGATGATCTTGATGGCCGTGGCCAGGGAATTGAGCAGGCTGGAAAAATCGCCCGAGGCGCCCGGATGCTTGTGTTCCTCTTCGATGGTGTAACGCGTCAGTGTCTTGCGGCCTTCATGCATGCTGTTTGCCCCTGTGGTTTCCTGCTGCTGCGGCATCTTTTACGGAAAAGCCCGGCCGGCCGTTGCGGCAACGGCCGGCCGGTACCTGAACCTGACCTATTTGCTTACGCCCAGCTTCTGCCGCCAGCCCGGGAAGATCTTGTCCGCATCCGCGGGAAAGGACTCGAAGGCGCGGGCGAATTCGCGGTGCTGTTTGGCCCACTCGACCGGGTCGGCGCCGGCCTTCCAGCAGTCGTAGGCCTGGCGCAGCGACCGGGCGCCGGCCGCCGGGCTGTCGATGTGGCCGTAGGAACCGCCGCCGGCGGTGTTGATGATGTTGCCGTGGCCCAGGTTCTGGAAGAAGCCGGGCAGGCGCAGCGCATTCATGCCGCCGGAAATGATCGGCGTGGTGGGCTTGATGCCGAACCACTTCTGGAAATACACCGGACCCTGGCACTCGTCGCGCTCGATCATGTAGGCGATGATGCGGTCGTCCTCCTCGCCTTCCATCTTGCCGTAGCCCATGGTGCCGACGTGAATGCCGGACGCGCCCTGCAGGCGGCTCATCTTGGCCAGGACGAAGGCGGTGTAGCCGCGCTTGGAACTGGGCGAGGTGATCATGCCGTGGCCGGCGCGGTGGTAGTGCAGGTACTGGTTCGGGTACTGGCGGCGGGCGGTGGTGACCATGCCCGGTCCGCCGACGAAACCGTCGACCAGGAAGGCCAGCTTGTCGGCATCGGTGCCGAAGGTTTCCAGCGCGAAATCGGCGCGGGCGCACATTTCGTAGTGGTCGTCGGCGGTGATGTTCATGGAGAACAGCTTGGCTTCGCCGGTTTCGTCCTGGGCGCGCTTGAGCGAGTCATAGACCAGCGGCAGGGTCTCCTTGATCGGGGCGAAGACCTGGTTGCCCTGGGGTTCGTCGTTCTTGATGAAGTCGCCGCCGAGCCAGAACTGGTAGGCGGCCTCGGCGAAGGGCTTCGGCCGCAGGCCGAGCTTGGGCTTGATGATGGTGCCGGAGATGTAGCCGCCGTCCTTGACCGGCCGGCCGAGGATGCGCCACAGGTCGCTGATGTCCTTGGCCGGGCCGTCGAACATCTGGATGACGCGGTCGGGCATGTAGAAGTCGATCATCTTGGCGTGCTCGATGTCGCCCATGCCCTGATTGTTGCCGATGGCCAGCGTCAGGAAGGACACCAGCATGAAGCGGCCGTCGATCACGTTGCGGTCGAACAACTCGACCGGATAGGCGATGCGCATGTCCTCGCCGGCTTCGTCGATGTGATAGACCAGCGCATCCACGCCCTTGGTGAAATCGTCGGTGGTGGACACCTCGACGTTGGTTCCGGTGGACGACTCGGCGGCGAAGTGCGCCGCCGCTTCCAGGTAGCCGGTGCCGGCTTTGGGCTTCATCTTGTAGGCGCACAGGATGTGGCGGCCGCCCCTGATCAGATCCTCTTCCTTGAGGCTCAGGTCGGCATAGCGTTTCGATTGGTCCATCGGGTTCTCCTCATTCTCGGCGTGGTGAAGTGGGGTGTTCGGCAACAGCTTGAACACGCATCTTAGTCAGGCCAATGCATAACTAACAGTCACGTCTTGTTATGGTTTTCATCAGCTGGAGCTTATACATTCGCGGTGCCAGATCTGCAGCAGGTCGAGGTCGACCAGAGTTTTGCCGTGCAGGCTGCCGCAGCGTGCCACAGCCGGCCTGCCGGGGTCGCCGAGGTGGCAGAGCACCGCGACGGCGCCGCTGAAGTCGTCGCCGCAGGTGTATCCGTTCTCGGTCACCAGCGTCGGCAGCCCGGCGCCGAGGCTGGCTTTCACGCCATTGGCCGAGTCCTCGAAGGCAAGGCAGGC
>Ga0007797_1000254_pt1 | contig 15941 bp, 8 predicted proteins | sample CryBogmetaGMA25M_FD_60364 | JGI IMG/M metagenome (GOLD analysis project Ga0007797, IMG submission 60364) | Freshwater microbial communities from Crystal Bog, Wisconsin, USA - MA2.5M | ecosystem: Environmental > Aquatic > Freshwater > Lake | place: Crystal Bog, Wisconsin, USA | collected 2009-07-06 | reverse complement strand
CAGATCGGCGGTGAGTATTTTTTCAGATTCTTCAGCGGGTATTTCAATGCCAAACTCTTCTTCTAATTCCATGATTAATTCGACAACATCGATTGAGTCTGCGCCAAAGTCATTGATGAAATTAGCGTTGCCATTGAATTCTTCTTTAATGTTAAATTTCTTAGAAACTACAGCGACAACTCTTTTTCCTACGTCGGATTCCAAGCTATTATTCATAAGTTTTCTCTTGCATCGGTGTCGATATCAATGGTTGCTAGGTGAAAAACTGTGACGGAATCGTCTGAAGAAGATTGAATTCCGATTGTATGCCAATTTTGCCCTATTTAGCTTTCATATGCAAGCCGCTCGAAGTGTCTTCAAGCATCCGCTCCAAAATCAAAATGGAACAGAGTATCGAGTTTCAAAAAGATGGCGATGCACTTCCCCATTAATCTGACTTTAATAGGGCCGCTATGAAGTTCTCACAGAGATTTGCATATTTCCCTATATATTCAATATTCGAGCATCTCGATCCGACAAACATTTCAAAAGTTTTACTACAAATACCGGGATATTTCTCTAGGGCTTTTTTGACAAATTCAACAAATTATCGGAACAGGAATTCCTGTCTAGATGGTTTCCAATGTGCCACCCAATTCCCATCTTGTATTGCCAAGAGGATTTATAGACATCTGTATTTTCAAATCTATTCGGTAAGCTTTTTAAGGTAAATCAGACAAATACGGCTGCCATTGAACTCGCGTCCTATAAAATATTCCATTTAATAATATAGTTATTACATTTCAACGGCTAGTTGTATCTATGATGTTTCTGTAGCATGGCTTTTTGTATCGTTTTGTGTCTATGCCAGATCAAGACACACTGCGATACAAAATAATGCTTTTGTGGGGTGACAAAAGTCCGCTAAACAGGTATAAATGAGATTACGGACACACAATCGCATTATTATTGATGAATCAAGATGAACACCGGGTTTTACAACCGTCGGCAAATCGAAGCTGGTTGAAGCGCCTGCTTTGGCTCTTTGCAATCATTGCAATAGGCCTTGCTTGGTACCTTGCCAGGAACCCCGACAGTCAGCTTCTGACAACCACCAGTATTGCCGGATTCTTCCACAAACAACCCGGCAACCGCCAGGAACCCGAATCCGGCCCCAAATCAAAGCACGGAAAGATGCCCGATATGCCCATACCGGTTGCCGTCGCCAAAGCAACTCAAGGGGACTTTCCGATTTATTTAAATGGATTGGGTTCTGTGATTGCGCTACGCACGGTCACGGTGCATACTCGAGTCGATGGCGAACTGAAGCGCGTGGCCTTCACTGAGGGCCAGATGATCCACGAAGGGGACTTGTTGGCTGAAATCGACCCCCGGCCATTTCAGGTCCAGTTGCATCAGGCCGAAGGGCAGTTGTTGCGCGACGAAGCCCTGTTGAAAAATGCCGAAATCGACCTGGTCCGCTATAAGAAACTGTTGGAGCAAGACTCCATTTCCGCGCAGCAAACCGTGACGCAGGAATACCTAGTCCAGCAATACCGGGGCAATGTGGAAATGGATCGCGCCCTAGTCGATACCGCCAAACTACAGCTTACCTATGCACACGTGACGGCCCCGGTTACGGGACGGGTCGGGATACGGCTGGTCGATCAGGGCAATATCATCCATGCCGCCGATGCCAACGGATTGGTCGTAATCACGCAAATCCAACCTATCGCTGTGGTGTTCACGTTGCCAGAAGATGAAGTACCCGCCGTCATGAAGCGCTGGCGTTCGGGAGAAGAGATTGCAGTCGAAGCGTATGACCGGGCTGGCAAGAACAAACTTGCGACCGGACATCTATTGGCGGTGGATAACCAGATTGATGCAACCACGGGCACTGTCAAGCTCAAGGCCCAGTTCGCCAATGATGACTTCAGGCTGTTTTCAAACCAATTCGTCAACGTCAGGATGAAACTGGATACCTTGATTGCCGCGACCATCGCACCGATTGCGGCGATTCAGCATGGGTCGATCGGTGCCTTTGTTTACGTGGTGAGGGATGACAATACAGTGACTGTCCGCCCGGTGAAACAGGGTCCGTCGGAAGGGGAAAAAACCGCGATTCTGGAAGGGTTGGCACCCAACGAAACAATGGTGGTGGACGGTGTCGACAAACTACGTGAAGGGACAAAAGTGGAAGTCATTCAGCCGGGTGTCCGAAAGCCCCAAGAAAAGGCGGCTGATACACAAGCCCCCACGAACCCGGCAACCCCGCAAGCACCTGCTAGCGGGAAACCACTGGATAATTCGGATGGAACACACGCCCCCGATTCTGGCAAACGCCAACATTGGCGTAAAGGCACTGGCTTGTGAGCCTTCCGTCCGACCCCAATCCATTGCCGTCCTTTAATCCGTCACGGACGTTCATTTTACGCCCGGTCGCCACCTCCTTGCTGATGGTGGCGTTGTTGTTGGTCGGCATCCTAGCTTATCGGTTATTGCCAATTTCGGCTTTGCCACAAGTGGATTACCCGATGATCCAAGTGGTGACACTTTACCCCGGCGCCAGCCCCGAGGTCATGACCTCGTCGGTCACAGCACCCTTGGAGCGCCAATTCGGCCAGATGCCTGGGCTTAACCAAATGTCATCGGCCAGTTCGGGCGGTGCTTCGGTCATCACCTTGCAGTTCAACCTCAATTTGGACTTGGATATCGCCGAACAAACAGTACAGGCGGCCATCAATGCCGCTAACACGTTTCTGCCCACCGACCTACCGATGCCGCCCATTTACAACAAGGTCAACCCGGCGGATGCGCCGATCCTGACTTTGGCCGTCAGTTCGAAGATTTTGCCATTGTCCCAGGTGGAAGACTTGGTCGATACCCGGTTGGCACAAAAGATTTCCCAACTGCCAGGGGTCGGGCTGGTCAGCATCACGGGTGGGCAGCGTCCGGCCGTGCGAATACGGGCCAATCCCAAGGCACTGGCCGCCTACGACATGAGCTTGGAAGACCTGCGCAACGCCATTGCCGCCGCCAATGTAAACCAAGCCAAGGGTATGTTTGACGGTCCGGCCCGTGCGGCCATCATTGATGCCAATGACCAACTCAAGTCGGCGGCGGAATACCAGAAACTGGTTGTCGCCTACCGTAACGGTGCCCCGGTGAAACTGTCCGAGGTCGCCGATGCGGTGGACAGTGCCGAGAATGTCCGGCTCGCCGCTTGGGCCAACGGAACGGCGGCAGTCGTCGTCAACATCCAGCGCCAACCGGGTGCCAATGTGATCGAAGTCGTAGACCGCATCCAACAATTGTTCCCTAAATTGCAGGCGATACTGCCCACATCGGTGGACATCACACCGCTGACGGACCGCACTGTCACTATCCGCTCCTCGGTACGGGATGTTCGCATCGAACTGTTCCTATCCGTGGCCTTGGTCGTGCTGGTGATTTTTGTCTTTCTCCGCAATGTTCCGGCCACCACGATTCCGGGCATTGCGGTTCCATTGTCCCTGATCGGGACCTTCGGCATCATGTACCTCGCCGGTTTCAGCATCAATAACCTGACCTTGATGGCGCTTACCATCGCCACAGGCTTTGTGGTCGACGATGCCATCGTGGTAATCGAGAATATTTCCCGTTACATTGAAGAAGGCGACCCACCATTGGAGGCGGCTCTCAAGGGTTCGGAACAGATCGGTTTCACCATTATTTCATTGACCTTTTCGCTGGTCGCGGTGCTGATTCCGCTGCTGTTCATGGGGGATGTGGTCGGTCGTCTGTTCCGCGAATTCGCCATCACGCTGGCGGTGTCCATTCTCATCTCCGCCGTCGTGTCGCTGACCTTGACACCGATGATGTGCGCCAAGCTGCTCCGCCCTATAGACGAGAAAAAAGCCGGTTGGTTTTATCTTAGCAGCGGCCGGTTTTTTGACCGGATGATTGCGGGTTATGGCCGGATGCTAGAATGGGTATTGGAACGGCAAACCCTGACTTTACTTGTCGCGTTCGCAACTTTAGTGCTCACCGTGTGGCTTTACATCATCATACCCAAAGGTTTTTTTCCGGTCCAAGACACAGGGTTGATTCAGGGGATTTCAGAAGCTCCACAGGACATTTCCTTTCCCGCCATGGCGGAGCGGCAAAAAGCTTTGGCTAATATCATTCTGCAAGACCCGGCAGTGGAAAGCCTGTCTTCATTCATCGGCGTGGACGGCACCAACCCCACCTTGAACAGCGGCCGGTTCCTGATCAATCTGAAACCGTTGGACGTGCGGAGGGCGAATGTCACGGAAGTGATCCGGCGGCTACAACCCAAGCTGGCGGAGATCCAAGACATCTCGCTGTTTCTCCAACCGGTGCAAGATCTCACCCTTGAAAATCGTGTTAGCCGTACCTTGTTCCAATTTACCCTAGAGACAGCCATTCCGGGCGAATTGAATCAATGGACACATCGCCTCGTCGATCGGCTTTCCCAGGTGCATGAAATCACCGAGGTCAACAGCGATCTGCAAGACCAAGGGCTGCAAGCGTTCGTGTCCATTGACCGCAACACCGCGAGCCGCCTCGGTGTCACTACGGCGGCCATCGACAACATCCTCTACGATGCTTACGGGCAACGGTTGGTGTCCACCATCTTCACCCAGTCGAACCAATACCGGGTAGTGCTCGAAGTGAAACCCGATTATCGTGGTGGCCCGGAGTCCCTGAATGATCTTCGCATCCCTTCGACTAACGGGACGCAAGTCCCCTTATCCGCCATTGCACAGGTGTCGGAGCGTAAAACCCCTCTATCCATCAATCACCAAGGCCAGTTTCCATCTTCGACGATTTCCTTCAATCTGGCACCAGGGGCTTCCCTAGGCGATGCGGTCAAGGCCATTGAGGCGGCCAAAGAAGACATCGGCATGCCGTTGAGCGTCCGCACCAATTACCAAGGCGCTGCTTTGGCCTTCACCGCCTCGCTGACCAATACGCTATGGCTGATTATCGCCGCCATCGTGACGGTATATATCGTGCTCGGGGTTCTTTACGAAAGCTATATCCACCCTATCACGATACTTTCAACCCTGCCCTCTGCCGGTGTCGGTGCCCTGCTTGCACTGATGGCTTCGGATATGGACCTCGGCATCATCGGCATTATCGGCATCATCCTGCTGATTGGCATCGTTAAAAAGAACGCCATCATGATGATCGACTTTGCCTTGGATGCGGAACGCAAGCAGGGTCTGCCGCCTAGGGGGGCTATTCATCAGGCTTGCCTGCTGCGCTTTCGGCCCATCATGATGACGACCCTAGCGGCATTGCTCGGTGCCCTTCCGCTGATGTTGGGAACCGGAGTAGGATCGGAACTGCGCCATCCGCTGGGGATCACGATGGTCGGTGGCTTGATCTTGAGCCAACTATTGACCCTGTTCACGACACCGGTCATTTATTTAGCCATGGACCGGATGGCCCGCCGTGTCAGTGGCAGGCTGGAAAATCCCCCCTACGCCCCTTTGCAAAAGGGGGAATAAAATGATGGGTGACGAGGCGTGAATCTATCTGCATTTTTCATCTATCGGCCGGTCGCCACTTCACTGCTGACCATCGGCATGACACTGGCGGGCATCATCGCCTTTCTACAACTACCTGTGGCACCGTTGCCACAGGTGGATAACCCTACCATCAACGTTTCGGCTTCCCTGCCCGGTGCCAGTCCGGAAACCATGGCTGCCACAGTGGCCACCCCGCTTGAACGGTCTTTGGGACGGATTGCCGGCATTACGGAGATGACTTCATCGAGTTCCTTGGGCTCCACCAACATCACCCTGCAATTCGACCTTGAACGTGACATCGACGGTGCGGCCCGTGATGTGCAGGCGGCTATCAACGCCGCCAGTAGCCTACTGCCCACCAATTTACCCAGCCGTCCCAGTTATCGCAAAGTAAACCCAGCCGACTCCCCCATCCTGATTCTGGCAATGACCTCGGATACCCAGAGCCGAGGCCAGATGTATGATGCGGCTTCGACGATTCTGGCGCAAAAAATCTCCCAAATCCGGGGAGTCGGCCAAGTGACCGTAGGCGGCAGTTCATTGCCCGCGGTACGGGTCGAGTTGAATCCCAATGCCTTGGCGAAATACGGCGTGGGGCTGGAGGATGTCCGAACGGCCATCGTCGCGGCCAATCCGAACCGCCCCAAAGGTTCAGTGGAAGATGACAGGCATTATTGGCAAATCCAGGCCAACGATCAGGCCAAAAGCGCCAAGGAATACCTACCGCTGATCGTGGCCTATCGCAATGGTGCCGCCGTTCGCATCGCCGACCTCGGCACAGCGGTGGATTCAGTGGAAGACCTGCGCAATGCCGGACTGAAAAATGGCAAACCCTCCGTGCTGCTGATCCTGTTCAAACAGCCCGGTGCCAACGTCATCGAAACGGTGGAAAAGGTGAAGGCCATGCTCCCGCAACTACGGGCATCCATCCCAAACGCCATCGACCTGTCGGTGGTGGTGGACCGCTCGACGACCATCAGGGCATCTGTCAACGAAGTGGGGAAAAGCCTGTTTATCTCCATCGGACTAGTAATTTTTGTGGTGTTTGTGTTCCTGCGCAATCCGGCTTCGGCCCTTATCCCGATCATTGTCGTGCCGGTTTCACTGATCGGCGCCTTCGGGGTGATGTACCTATGCCATTACAGCATCGACAACCTGTCCCTGATGGCTTTGACCATCGCCACTGGCTTCGTGGTCGATGATGCCATCGTGGTGCTGGAGAATACCTCCCGCCACATCGAAAAGGGGGTTCCCCCGCTCCAGGCCGCACTAAAAGGCACCGAGGAAGTCGGTTTCACGGTGCTATCCATGAGCTTGTCGCTGATTGCCGTGTTTGTTCCGATATTGCTGATGGGCGGACTCGTCGGACGAATATTTCGGGAGTTTGCGGTCACTCTTTCCGTCGCCGTGTTGGTGTCGTTGGTGGTGTCGTTGACCACTACCCCCATGCTTTGTGCGCGCTTGCTCAAACCGGAAAGCAAACAACACGGTCATATCTACCTCTGGGTGGAACGCTTTTTCGACCGTCTGCTACGAGGCTATAAACGAAGTTTGCGCTGGGCCTTGGGTCATCAACGCCTGATGATGCTTCTGCTTTTGTGCACAATAGGACTGAACATCCATCTCTATGTGATCATACCCAAGGGGTTTTTCCCGGTGCAGGACACAGGAAGGCTGGGGGGCACCATCCAGGCGGACCAGAGTACCTCGTTCCAGTCCATGGCGAAAAAACTGGCCGACTTTGTCAATATCCTGCGGCAAGACCAGGCCATAGACAACGTCATTGGGGTTGCAGGTGGTCAGCAGGGCAGTAACACCGCCCGGCTGTTCGCGGTGCTAAAGCCACCGGAAGATCGGGATGCCCCCCTAGACCGCATCTTGGGCCGTTTGCGTAAAAAGTTGGCGAACGAGCCTGGGGCTAGTTTGTTTCTGCAACCGCAGCAAGAACTCAGCGTGGGTGGCCGGTTGTCGGCCTCCATGTTCCAATATACCTTGCAGGCGGAACACCTGGCCGATCTGCGCGAGTGGGCACCGAAAATCCTCAAAGCACTGTCCGCGCGCCCCGAACTGACGGATGTCAACACCGACCAGCAAGACAAGGGGCAGCAGGTGTCGCTGAAAGTGGACCGCGACGCGGCGACGCGGCTCGGAGTCAGCATGGCATTGATTGATGCGAGCTTAAACGATGCCTTCGGACAGCGCCAGGTTTCTGTCATGTACAACCCGCTCAATCAATACCATGTCGTGATGGAACTGGCCCCCGAATATTGGCAAAACTCACAAACTTTGCGGCAAATTTACCTTAGCGTCGCCCCGGTGACACCGCAAACGGCCAACACCCAGCCACCGCTGTCGGCTTTTGCGAGTTACGCGCCGACCAACACGCCGTTGACCGTCAACCATCAAGGGCAATTCGCTGCGGCGACCATCTCCTTCAACCTTAAACCCGGATACTCACTTTCCGATGCGACCGAGATCATTAAAAAAACCTTGCAAGAAATCGGTGTGCCGGCATCGGTCCACAGCGGCTTCCAAGGTACGGCGAAGGTGTTCCAAGACTCGTTGAAAAACCAGCCTTGGCTGATTTTAGCCGCCCTCTTCGCCATCTACATCGTGCTGGGCATCCTCTATGAGAGTTACGTACACCCGATCACCATAATCTCCACCTTGCCCTCCGCCGGTGTCGGGGCGATTCTTGCCCTGCTGGCAACCGGCACGGAATTTAGCATCATCGCCTTGATCGGCGTAATTTTGCTGATCGGCATAGTGAAAAAGAACGCCATCATGATGATCGACTTTGCCCTAAATGCGGAGCGCGAACAAGGCATTGATGCTCACGAAGCCATTTTCACCGCGTGTATGATCCGTTTTCGCCCGATCATGATGACGACCTTCGCAGCCCTACTCGGTGCCTTGCCGCTGGCGTTTGGTTCAGGTTATGGCGCGGAACTGCGCCGACCATTGGGAATCTCTATCGTCGGCGGTCTGGTCGTCAGCCAGATGCTCACGCTTTATACCACCCCAGTGGTTTATCTCTATTTGGAGCAGTTTCGGCTCTGGTGTGGCCGCGCCTTCAAACGGCCGGATTCCCAACTGGATGGAACCGGCCGGTAAGACAGCAATTTTCAGTTTGAGGCATAGCAATGAAATATTACCCCGTCATTTCGGCATGGATGCCGAAATCCAGCGACCATGGATGGCAAGCTAGTTGATATGAAGGGCTTAAATCCGTTGGCCTGTTACCTTCCTTGGCCTGGATTTCGGCATCCATGCCGAAATGACGGGGCTTTGGGCCAAAATGAGAATTGCTGCCGGTAAGGTGATTTCCAATAATGAACCCACAAAAATTGTTATTCTTGATTTTGGCCATACTCCTGGCAGGCTGCACCGTTGGTCCGGATTATGTCCGACCGACTATGCCAACCCCAGCTGCCTTCAAAGAACTTAAAGGGTGGAAACAGGCGCAACCACGCGATCACCTGCCTCCCGGCAAATGGTGGGAGATATTCCAAGACCCGCAATTAAACGCTTTGGAGGAACAAGTCGCCCCCGGCAATCAATCCATCGCCCAAGCCGAGGCCCAATACCGCCAAGCGCAAGCCTTGGTCCAGGCGGCGCGGGCCGCGTTTTTCCCCACTGCAAGCTCGACCACAGCGGTCAATCGCTTCCGTTCCGTCAGCGGGACGAGTGCCGCAGTCCCCGGTGTCAAATATTTGTTTACGGAAAACTTTTCCACCACTTGGCAACCCGATTTATGGGGTGTCGTGCGTAGGCAGGTCGAGTCCAACATCGGCAGCGCCCAAGCCAGCGCCGGCACCATGCAGGCTTTGCGCCTTTCCACCCAAGCCACCCTGGCCCAGGATTACTTTCAGATGCGTGCGCTGGATGCGCAGAAGAAGCTGCTGGATGAAACCGCAGCCTCTTACCAAAAATCGCTTGATTTGACGCAAAACCGTTATGCGGCGGGGATCGCGGCGCGAACTGACGTGGCGCTGGCCGAGTCCCAACTCGAGTCGGCCCGTGCCCAAGCCATTGATGTTGGGGTGCTGCGGGCGCAGATGGAACATGCGGTGGCCGTGTTGATCGGCAAACCCCCGTATGAACTATCCTTGGATTCCGCGCCGCTGACTGCGGTGCCACCACCGATACCGGTCGGCATCCCCTCGCAACTGCTGGAGCGGCGGCCTGACATCGCCACCGCCGAGCGCCAAATCGCCGCCGCCAATGCGCTAATCGGCGTGGCCAAGGCGGCTTACTTTCCGACAGTCACCTTGTCCGCCAACAACGGTTATCAAACCAACACGCTCTCGTCTTTATTCTCCATGGCGAGCCGTTACTGGGCGTTGGGCCCTTCGTCCGCAGTATTGACTCTTTTCGACGGGGGGGCGCGAAACGCGCAATTGAAGCAGACCGTTGATGCCTTCGATGCCGCCGTCGCCAACTATAAACAAACGATACTAACCGGTTTTCAGCAGGTGGAAGACAACGTAGCCGCATTGCGCATCCTAGAAGAAGAGGCTGAAGTACAAGACAGAGCGGTACGAGCCTTCCGCGAGTCTTTGGCGTTGACAATCAATCAGTACAAATCAGGTACGGTGAGCTATCTGAATGTCATGGTCGCCCAGGCCGCTGCTTTGGCCAGTGAGAATAATGCCGTACAACTGAAGGGCAGACGATTGACCGCCGCCGTGCTGCTTGTCACGGCACTGGGCGGCGGTTGGGACATTTCGGCCCTGCCGGGGCCTGACGAAGCGGGTGGCGAGACTAAATGGACGGATTATCTGCCGTTTCCGGTAAAGTAATATCTAATGCTTAACGCTTAAATTCGTCAATCTGTGGTAAAGTGCCATGTAGTGGGTCGCCGTCCAAGAACTGCCTCTGCCACATTTCAAAATTGACCAGCGTCCACAGCCGCTCCATGTGATCGGCCTTGCCAGTGACGTGCTCCTGAACAAGCCGGTGCAAAAAGTCGGCTTGGAATAGTCCACGGGCTAGTGTGCGTTCACCGACGACATATTCGTCCAGTAGCGGACGAAACTCCGCCCGGAACCATCGGGCCAATGGGACAGGGAAACCCATCTTGGGCCGATTTAGAATAGTCTCCGGCAGCAGTGTCTTCATCGCTTCACGCAAGACATATTTGGTTGTCCAGCCGCGTAACTTCAAGCGGTCTGGGAGCGCTGTGGAAAACTCGACCAGTTTATGGTCAAGGAAGGGCACCCGGCTTTCAATCGACGCAGCCATGCTCATCTGATCCTGCTTCATCAACAGTTCGTGTAAATAAGTCTTCAAATCCGCATACAACAGCCGTTGCAGCAGTGTTGCCGACGGGTCGGCATCGAAATAGCCGAGCATACCGGCGTAGGGGTTGATTTGTCCGATTTTTTCCCGCACAGCGTCTGAAAACAGATGCTGCTGCATGTGGCTAGGGAAGACCGCAAAGTTGTCGAAATACAATGAACCCACATTGGGTTCTAGCCACAGGAATGTCCTAGGCAATTTGCGTCGAAGAGACCCGGGGGCAAGGCTATTTGCGGCACTACGGACGAAACGCCGGAAACCCTCGGTTGAGCATTGATGATATATCTTGCCTGCGGAAAGGTTCAACAGCGTCGTCCGGTAGCGGTTGTAACCGGCTAGGAGTTCATCGCTGCCTTCCCCGCTTAAGACAACCTTCACATACCGCTGTGCGAGTTGTGATACAAAGTAAAGGGCTACACTGGATGGGTGGGCGATAGGTTCGTCTTCATGCCAGATCAGGTGCGGGAGGGCGGCGGCAAAATCGTTTGGCCGGACAATCACCTCATGGTGGTCGGTGCCAAAAGCCCGTGCAGCCACACGCGCATATTCCAGTTCGTTGGCCTCAGGCTCGTCAAAGGCCACAGAGAATGTTTTGATCGGTTCCGCAACCATCTTGCTCATAACACCGGCGATGGCCGAGGAGTCGATGCCGCCTGAAAGAAACACGCCCAGCGGGACATCCGCCATTAAACGCAGCTTCACAGAGGTTTGGAACAGTTCGCGCCATTCATCGACAGTGTCCGCCACAGAACGGGAATGGCTTTCGGCAAACTCGCCGGGTTGGGCATCCCAGTAACGTTCAATTTTTATTTTTCCGTCTTGCCAGAACAGCGTATGCCCCGGCAATAGCCGCTTCACCCCGACAAACAAGGTCGTGTCGTCACTGGTGGCATGGTTGGCAAGGTAATCAGGCAGTGCTGCGTGGTTCAGTTCGGGGCGTAGCGCACCGGCAACCAGAAGGGCTTTGATCTCGGATGCAAAAAACAGCGATCCATCGGCAGTATGGACGTAATAAAGAGGTTTAATGCCTAGGCGGTCACGGGCAATGAACAATTCTTTGCTGCGCCGGTTCCAAATGGCAAACGCAAACATCCCTCTAAGATGGTCTACACAATGCTTGCCATGCTCCTCGTAGAGATGCAGTATCGATTCCGTATCGGAATGTGTCGCGAATACATGCCCACGGGCTTCTAGCTCCAACCGATGGTCGGTGTGATTGTAGATTTCCCCATTGAAGACGATTTGTAGCGAACCATCCTCGTTGGGCATGGGCTGGTGTCCCAAGGCCAAGTCCACGATGCTGAGTCGGCGGTGTGCAATGCCAACTGGCCCTTCAATGAATAAACCCGCGTCATCTGGGCCACGATGCCACAGGACATCTCGCATACGGACGAGTGTTGCCTCGTCCACTTCGCGTCCGCTGCGACTGCTAAAGGCGATACCGTTAATGCCGCACATAGATTTTCCCCTATCTTAATACCAGTTTGCAGCGAACTACCGCCGTTGTGAACTCCCTAGTCAAGCTGTTGTTGAAGGCTTTCAAACGGCGTATAGGCACAGTTTCAAGTTTTGAAAAACGAAACGGACTGCTCGCTACAATTTTTTCAAAACGAGCGATGCTCATTTGATTCAAACCACCCTTGACTTCGCAAAATCTGGTGGCACCATCTGTTTTAAAATCAGACCGCCAACGAATTAGTGCTTTTTCAGTGAAAATAAGATGCGCCCAAGGGAATACTGAAAAAGGATGCCCTCCAAGAGGGTGATACCAAGTCGGACCAAAAGCGGCCAAGACACAACCTGAGGGTTTCAAAAGCTGGCTCATTGTTGCCAAAATCGAAGCGGGATCATTAAAATGTTCAAAGGAATCCAGCGCGGTTATCAAATCTGCTTTTTCATTTGTTTCACGTTCAAAAAAGCATTTTTCTGAAAGTCCTTGTTGAACCGCTCGTTTACGCCCAATCTCCAGCAAATTTTCTTGAATGTCTAAGCCAATGACTTTCCGTGCGCCATGTTGGGCAATTTCGATCACTTCAGAACCTTCACCGCAACCAAAATCAATAACTACCTTGTCAGCAACTTCGTCCCAAATTTGCGGACCCAAAAGCACGGCTAATTTACTCTTGCCAATATACGAGGAGCCATCCATCAAATCCTTTTCACCGTTTGGATTTATCCACTTAAGCAGGTTGTATCCAAGTGTACCGCCTATGATTCCCATTTCATTTCCTATTTCATCAAAAATATAATAAAAAAAGCTTACGAGAGAAAACGCAGCACACTCTCCACATGCCTAGCCACCGCTGCCCAACTGTACTTTTCCTCCACAATCCTTCTCGCCGCATCGCCTATCCGCTTCCGTTCAGCCGGTGAACCTAGAAGACGGCACACTTCTTCGGCAAAGCTGGCGGGTTCGTCAGCCAAAATGATGTCCGAGCCATTGGTCACAGGTAGCCCCTCTGCACCGATGGTCGTCGATACTACAGCCTTGCCCATTGCCATCGCCTCAAAAATTTTCAGCCGTGTGCCACCCCCCACCCGCAGAGGAACGATATAGACCGAACCTTTCGCGATGGACGGACGGATGTCATCGACACGCCCGGTGACCACAATGCCGGGATCAGATTCCGCCAGTGCTAGGATTTTTTTGCCCGGTCTGCGACCCACAATCCATAATTTTACCTTTGGCCGTTGCTTTGTAATCAACGGCAGGATGGCATCGGCAAAATAAAGGATGCCATCTTCGTTGGGCATCCAATCCATGGAACCGGTAAATACCAAACTTTCGGGCTCTTCGCCATCGGTAGGAATGAAATAGTCAATGTCCACGCCGGTTGGGATCGTTGTGATCTTCGCGGGGGGCAGTTCTTGGGCAAAGAAGGCAGTATCGGTTTCCGAGACCGTCAACACATGCGTAGACCGACGCAAATAGTCCATTTCCGCCGCCCGCATCTTTGCATACTCCCGTTTGAAGACAAACTTCCAAACAGGATTGACCGCCACTTCCCAGTGCCGCTTCCAAATCATTGCCTCAACGTTGTGCGTGAAGGTGACGACGGGAATGCCGAGGTCGAATGGAACGACAGGGGCTGCATTGACAAAATCGCACAGGATAATATCAAACTTTTCAGTCGCCAAAACTTCGCGTAAATGGCGAGTGACCTCGGGTCGGCAATATTTACTGAGGGAGTAAGGCAAGGGTGCAAAGAAGCTTGCAAGATAGCCGAGCGCCTCGCCAAAGCCGCGTCCACTGCTGACCTTAAGTGGATGCGTGACCACTTTGTGGAACATAGACGCTAATGTGTGATGTTCGTCATTAGGCTCTTCCACATAAAAAGTGAACAACGTCACTTCATGGTTCTTGGCCAATTCCTTGGCGATATGGAAGCTACGGATTTTGCCGCCGGAATCAGGCGGAACCAATCCGCCTGCCTTTACCCAGATTATTTTCATTTACCAGCAGATCCCTTCGTATTCGCCTTCGTGGCTAACACGGTTGTGTTTATGCAGGTTGATCAGGTCGATGACGATGTGATGCGGTCGTAGTAGCGATTCTAGCTTTGCCTTGTCCACCCGTGTGCCAATTAGGATGATATCGCTCTCGCGCACGACCGCCTCAATGTCATTAGTCAGCAAAGAGCCAAGATGGGGGATGTTGTCTTCAATGAACTGGCGGTTGGAACCCATGATGCGGCCCATGAATACGTTCTCGTCCCATATTTGTGCTTGGTATCCCTCGCCGAGCAGCTTCTTTATCAACAGCACTTGCGGACTTTCACGCAAATCGTCCGTACCGGATTTGAAACTCAACCCAAGCATGCCAATTTTTTTCTTGCCGTGGGCCATGATGGATTGTACCGACCGCTCTATGTGCTCCTGGTTGCTAGGCATTATGGAATCGAACAGCGGCAGCTTGCAATCCAATTCCTTGCCGCGATAGGTCAAAGCTCGCACATCCTTCGGCAGACAAGAGCCTCCGAATGCAAAGCCTGGGTTCAGATAGTAGGGCGAGATATTCAACTGTTTATCCGACAGAAAAATCTTCGTGACGGCTTCGGTATCCACGCCGGTGTGCTTGCAAAGTGTGCCTAATTCATTGGCAAAGGCCACTTTCAGCGCGTGAAACGTGTTGCATGCATACTTCACCATTTCGGCGGAAGGCACGGGGACTGCGAACAACTCGGCAGGAACCCACTCGTAAAGCTCTTTCAGCAACGCCATGGATTCGGAATCGTCCACGCCCAACACCGTCATTGGCGGATTAAGAAAATCTTTGATCGCAGAACCTTCGCGGAGGAACTCGGGATTAGTGGCTACGCCGAAATCCTTGCCTGCTTTTTTTCCGCTGGCTGCTTCAAGCGCGGGGGTTATGATATCGGCGGTGGTGCCAGGCAGGATAGTACTGCGGGTCACGACCACATGAAAACTGTCTTTATGCTTTAGGCTGGCGCCAATCTGTTCGCAGACGTGTTGGATGCCCTTAAGGTCGAGTTTTCCGTTAGGTTGGCTTGGTGTGCCAACGCAGATAAACGAAATTTCACTCCCTAGCACGGCTTCGCCAATATCCTTTGTGGCGGTGAGCCGACCTTGGGCATGGGATTCAGTGATCATTTCCTGAATACCAGGTTCGAAGATGGGCGTTTTGCCTGATGCCATTAGCTCGACTTTTTCTGTTGCCACATCAATGCCCAAGACATGATGGCCCTTGCTGGAAAAGCAAGCGGCTGTGACCGATCCCACGTAACCCAAACCAAAAACACTAATTGTGCGCATTAAACACCTTCGCCAGGGTAATTTATCAAAATGAAAATTGCTGCAAACATGTGGATTATATAACGTCAATGTGGCATTGTGCTACATTCAATGATTTTGCTTGGTACAATATGCCTCACAACCTAAAGGTCATGTCGGTCCTTAATCTTTATCCACAGAAGTTGGGGTCGTTTGAAGAATATACTCTCTTGCTGTCGCAGCACCTTGCCTATCCGGGCGGTCAGAGTATTTTGGTGTTCGATAGACCCCCCCGGAGGCACTTCGACCTTTTTACACTGCTGCGGGGGCAGTGCTGGAATCCAAGCCTTTTGATCCTTTTGGCTGGGAAAGTGCCCGCTCACTTTATCACCT
>Ga0007797_1000249_pt1 | contig 16026 bp, 16 predicted proteins | sample CryBogmetaGMA25M_FD_60364 | JGI IMG/M metagenome (GOLD analysis project Ga0007797, IMG submission 60364) | Freshwater microbial communities from Crystal Bog, Wisconsin, USA - MA2.5M | ecosystem: Environmental > Aquatic > Freshwater > Lake | place: Crystal Bog, Wisconsin, USA | collected 2009-07-06 | reverse complement strand
ATGCTGGAGGTCGCCCGTGATGAGTTGCCGCGTTCGCCGCTGGGGTGTGCCGTGCATCCGGTCCTGGCGGCTGGTCGTCGCCGGTGCCGTCCTCGCGTCCGCCGCGCTGGCGGCTGATGGCGATTCCCTCGCGACCCTCGCCGACTTCCTCGCCATGAAGGAGATCGCCGCCGTCGATCGAGCGGGGCTCTCCGCCGCCGGGCCGTGGACCGCCGACAAGGAGCAGTTGCTCGTCCGCGTGCTGATGCGGCTGCCGGCGCCCGAGCCGCTGGCTGCCCGCTGGCGCGACTCCGCCACACCCGTCGCGGCGCGGGGCGAGGCCCAGGCCATCACCGACCGGCTCGTGCTCGTCCGCGGCCGGGCCAGATTCGTGGCCCCACGCGCCCTGTCGCCGGAGATCGCCCAGCTCGCCGGCTGGCCGCGGTACGACGTCGTCCGCGTGGAAGACGAGCGGGGTGCCATCGTGGACGTGGCCGTGCCCCGAGCGCCTGCGGCCTGGCCGCGGTCCCAGGCGATCGACGAGCCTGCCGAGGTGATCGGCCTGCCGCTCACGACCGCGGCGGGCCCCGAGCCGGCGACCTCCGGCGGCGGGGCGGCCTGGCCCGCGGTCGCGCACGACCTGCTCCTGGCGGCCACGTCCATCGCCTGGCGCCCCGCTACGACGCTCGGTGCGCTGGGCGTGGACTACGGCCTCTTCGACTCGATCGTGGACGATCGCAAGCTCGAGCCGGGCGACACCGCGGCCTTCTGGGCCGTGTTGGCGGCCGCCGCCCACGCGGACCCCGCTGCCGTCGCGACGGCGGCCGGCGGCAGGACCGACGTGCTCGCGATCATCGATCCGGCCCAGACGTGGTTCGCACGGCACCGGGGGGCGGCCGTGGTGATCGACGGCGTGGCCCGGCGGGCCACGCGGATTGCGATCGACGATCCGTCCCGGCAGGCCGCCGTGGGGGCCGACCACTACTGGGAACTCGAAGTCTTCGCCGACACGCCCACGATCAAGGTCAACGACCGCATCCAGGATCGCTACCCGATCGTGTGCTGCGTGGCGAAGCTTCCGGCCGGGATGCCGCGCGGGGAGTCGATGAGCGAGCGGGTGCGCGTGCCGGGCTTCGCCTTCAAACGCTACAGCTACCCTCTGAAGGATGCGATCGTCTCGTCGTCGCAGGGCGATCGCGTGATCGCCGGGGAGCGGATCTCGACGGCCCTGGTGATCGCGCCCGCCGTAGAGTGGCGCCGGCCGCCGTCGCCGGCCGGCGTCTCCGACGTCCTGTTCGCCGTGTTCGCGGCGCTCCTCGGCCTGCTCGGGGCGGCGGTGGCGGCCGGCCTCTGGACGCGGCGGCGCGACGCCCGGCTCGCGGCCCGCCGCCGGCAGGACGCCCTCCCCGACCGCATCCAACTCCCGGGCGAGTGATCGCGGCCCCCCCTTCGCGCCGCCGCCCGTCTGGCGTCAGATAGCGGCTCGGCGGGACCGTCCGCCACCCCGTCTTCACCCTCACCCGTCCCTTCGGAACCCCCGCCATGCGACGCGCGAAGATTGCGATCATCGGAGCCGGCAACGTCGGCGCCACCACGGCCCACTGGTGTGCAGCCGCCGAACTCGGCGACATCGTCCTCCTCGACATCCCCGCCACCGAGGGCATGCCGGCCGGCAAGGCCCTGGACCTCTTCGAAGCCTCGCCGATCATGGGCTTCGACTCGCGGGTGACCGGCACCACGGACTGGGCCGACACCGCCGGGAGCGACGTGGTCGTGGTCACGGCCGGCATCGCCCGCAAGCCGGGCATGAGCCGTGACGACCTGCTCTCGACGAACGCCAAGATCGTGGGCGACGTGGCGGCCAAGATCCGCGAGACGAGCCCGCAGGCCGTCGTGATCGTGGTCTCCAATCCGCTCGACGCCATGGTGCAGCGGACCTTCCAGGTGACCGGCTTCCCGGCGAATCGCGTGATCGGCCAGGCCGGCATCCTCGATACGGCCCGCTACCGCGCGTTCCTGGCGATGGAACTCGGCGTGAGCGTCGAGGACATCTCGGCCATGCTGCTCGGCGGCCACGGCGACACGATGGTCCCGATCCCCAGCTGCACCAGCGTCGGCGGCATTCCCGTCACGCAGCTCGTGGCGGCGGACCGGCTCGAGAAGATCGTCGATCGGGCCCGCAACGGCGGCGCGGAGATCGTCGCCCTGCTCAAGACCGGCAGCGCCTACTACGCCCCGGCGGCTGCCACGGCGCAGATGGTGGAGGCGGTGGTGAAGGACAAGAAGCGGATCGTGCCGTGTGCCGCCTACTGCGACAAGGAATACGGCGTCGGCGGCTACTTCGTCGGCGTGCCGGTCGTGCTCGGGAGCGGGGGAGTCGAGAAGATCGTGGAACTGAAGCTGCTGCCCGACGAGCGGGCCGCCCTCGACAAGAGCATCGCCGCTGTCAAGGACCTCGTGGCGACGATGAATCGGCTCACGGGCACCGCCTGAGCCGCCCCCGGCTGCCCTGCTTGCCCTGCTTATCGCCAGCGGTGGCCGCCGCGTGGTCGGCGTCCGCGCTGGCGTTGCCCCGGGGGGAAAGCCTGGGATAGAACCCGCCGTCCCGTCCGCGACGGGATCGCCGCGGCCGCCGCCGCCTCCACCCCAGCGCAGGTCGATCATGAGCAGCCGGCAGACGAACAGGACCGATCGCGCCAGCCGTCGCGGTGCGGCCCCGGAGGCCCGCCGTCAGGCGGTCGCCGATTGGACCGGTGGCCTCCCGGTGTTCATCCCCCAGGGCTACGAGGCGGGATACGACTATCCGCTGCTGGTCTGGCTGGGCGACCCGCTCGGTGCCCCGGTCGATCTCGGCCGCGACATGGCCCGGGTGAGTCTGCGGAACTTCGTCGCCGTCTCGGCGACGGGTGGTGCGACCGCCGTCTGGCAGGCGGTCGATCGCGTGACCGAGCGGCTGAGCATCCACCCGCGGAGGATCTGGCTCATCGGCCGCGGCAGCGCGGGCACGCAGGCCTTCCGCATCGCCTGTCGTCACCCGGAGTCGTTCGCGGGCGTCGTGTCGCTCGGCGGAGCCTTTCCGCTCGATGAGTCGCTGTTCGGCCGGATCGGCATCGTACGGCGGCTTCCGATGCTCTACTGCTGCACCGCCGCCGACGCGGCCGGTGATGCGTCCCGCACCGACCGCATGCTGCGACTCTTTCACGCCGCCGGGGCGACGCTCGCGATGCGGATCTATCCGCAGCGCCGCGATCTCACCGCGGCCGCGCTCGCCGATGTCAACCGCTGGCTCATGGACGAGATCTGCGGTGCGGCAGCCGAGGCGCGGGCGGCCGTCGCCGGCTAGTCGCGTCCGTTTCCGATCGCCTTCACCGTCGAGCATCACGCCCGTCCGTTCCTCACCTCGTCACCGGGAAAGGATTCCCATGACATCCTCCGCGGGCCGCGAGCCCCAGCGTTCCCCGATCGAGCCGGAACTCCGGATCCTGCCCCTGGCCTCGTCTCGGGCGGCTTCGGTTCGGGCGGTCGTCGAATCGCTCGTCCGCCGCCATGCGGCCGCGCACGCCGGCGTGCACGTGTCGCTCGACGGCGGCGAAGGGCACGACTTCGACACCGACCCGGCGACGGTTCGCGAGCTCCTCGAGCCGCTCGTCGCCGCGGCCTTCGCCAGCGCCGCGCGTCCGCCCCGCGAGACCGACGGCCCGCGCCTCCATGAAGTGGACGTGGTCGTGGTCGCCACCGCGGACGGCCTCGAGCTGGAGATCGCCGATTCGGGACCCGACGAGCCGTTCGCGGCCCGTCTGCCGGCCCACGTGCGCGACGTCGCCGCGCGGTGTGGCGCGGAACTCCGGATGTCGCCCTGCGCCGCGGGGGGCACGGCGGTGACCGTCCGATTTCCACGGCGCGGCGCCCGCCGGCAGGCCGCCTGACCGCGTTCCTCCCCACGACGACCAGAGTCCACGACGCCATGGATGCATTCACCGAACCACGCCGCTCCTCCCGGGTCACGCCCGCGCAGGTGATCGCCCTGGGCCTCGTCGCCGCCTCGATCGGCTGGGCCGCCTGGGTGCTTCGCGACCGGCCCACGAGCGAGGAAGTGGAGCTGCTGCCCGGCACCGTGCTGCCGTCGTCGGAACTGGCGATCGTGGAGGCGGCCTTCGACCGCGCCCAGCTCACCGGCCATCGCACGGAGGATGGCCGCGTCTGGGTGCCGCGGCCGCGGCAGAGCGCCTACATGCGGGCCCTCGTCGATGCCGAGGCGCTGCCCCGCGAGTTCGGCAGCAGCCTCCGTCGCGCGCTGGAGAGCAACAGCCCGTGGCAGAGCAGGGCGGCGCAGGAAGAACTGCTCCGCGTGGCGGTGCAGGAGGAACTCGCCCACGTGATCTGCTCGATGCCGGGCATCGAGCGGGCGGCCGTGCTCTACGACGTCGACGAGCGGGCGGCCTTCGACGGCACGCTCGGCGGCGGGCCGGCGCGGACTGCGAGCGTCAACGTGCGGACGCAGCCCGACGTCGAACTCGAGCCGTCTCGCGTGCAGGCGATCCGCGTGCTGGTGGCGGCGTCGATCGCGGGGCTCGAGCCGGAACGGGTGGCCGTCACCGACCTCCGCAGCGGCCGCGTGCATGCCGGCCCGCTCCAGCCGGTCGAGCCCGTGGAGCCGCCGTCCAGCGCCGATCCGGCCCTGGCCCGCCAGATCGCACACGAGCGGCACCTCGTCGCCAAGGTCCGCCAGGGACTGGCGTTCGTGAAGGGAGCCGTGGTCGATGTGACCGTCAGCTTCGCCGACTCCGCCGCGGCCCAGCCGGCGACGGAGCCGCAGCTGCCGCCTCGGCAGCAGCGGGTGGCCGATGCCAACGCGCCCGCCGAGGTGGCGGTCGTCGCTGAGTCAACGCCCGCCGCCGCGCCCCCGGCCCCGCGCGACGGCGGCATCGAGTCGATCGTCGTGTCGGTCGCGGTGCCCGAGACCTGGTTCGACGCCGCGGTCCGCGCCGCGCGGCAGCGGGATCCGCTGGCCGCCGCCGCCGAGGTCGATCGCCGCGAGGAAGAACGGATCCGCGGGCACGTGCTCGAACTGCTCCCGCCGGTCTCGCGGCCCGACGCCCGCCGCGTGGCGATCACGCGGTTCCCGGTCGTGTCGTCGCGGCCCGAGCCGCCGCCCCGTTCGACTGCCTCGGCGTCCGTGTCCGCTCCGGCGGCGGCCGCCGTGAGCTCGGCGGCGGTCGGCAGCGCGCCCGCGAAGCCGCGGACCATCGGCGGGTATATCGACGTGACCATCAAGGCCGTCTCCGAGGGGCGACTCGGCGATGTGCCCCGCGAGGTCTGGATGGCATTGACGGCGAAGTGCTCGGCGATCCTCGCCTACATCCTGTTTCGCGGCTCGCGGACCGGGGAACCGGCGCCCAAGCGACGCACGGTGGATGCCGGCCGTCGGTCCCCGCGGTCACGGATCGATTGGACCGCCGTCGAGGAGCCCGACACCGACACCGAGAGCGACAGCGCCGCTGCCTCACCGCCGCGGCGGATGGCCGCGTGAGCCGGAGCCGACCATGCGACGCCTTTCCCTCTCTTCCGCGCTTGTCCTCGTGACCGCTACCTTCGCGGCCGCGGTCGGCGGGGCCGCCGAGCCACCGGTGGCGCCGTCCCCCGAGGCGTTCGTCGTCGATCGCGGCGTCGAACCGGCTTCGCTCACGACCACCACGCCGTCGGCCACAGCGCCCGTGCCGCTCACGCCGTCTCCTACCAGCGTTCAACGTCCGATGGCGGGCCGACCGCTGCCCGACTGGCGGATCCTCGCCGCCTTGGGAAGCGCCTTCGCGGCGCTGGCCGGCTACCGCGCGTTCGCGTCGCGCCGCGCCGTCGCCCTGCCGCCCGACGTGTTCGAGGTGCTCGGCGAGGCCTCGCTCGGGGGCCAGCAGTCGGTGCGGATCGTCCGCTTCGGTCCGCGGACGCTCCTCGTGGGCATCTCGGCTGCCGGCTGTCAGACCCTCGCCGAACTCGCCGACCCGCAGGCCACCGACGCGATCGTGACGGCCTGCCGGGGCACGGGCGCGGCCCGCGGCGCCGAGCGGCGACCGCGGCGGCGGGAGCCCCGCGCGTGATCCCCTTCGCCACCATCCGCCGTGCCTGCGTTGGCTTCGTGGTGGCCTCCGTCCTCGTGGCCGGCGGCGTCTGCCTGGGCGACGATCTGGCCGGGCCGCTGCAGTCGATCGACCAGCCTCCGGCGGCCCAGGCGTCGGCCACCGCGGTTTCGGCCACGGCGCCGGCATCGGCTCCCGCGGTCCCGGCCGCGGCGCTCGGCGGCTGGCTTTCACGGCTCGGTGACCGGCCGCTCGACTCGCTCCTCCCGTCGCTGGTGATGTTCGGCGTCGTCAGCCTGGCGCCCGCAGTGCTGCTGATGACCACCTGCTTCGTGCGGATGTCGGTGGTGCTGGCGCTCGTGCGGCAGGGGCTCGGCGCGGCGCAGATTCCCTCGAACCAGATCGTCGCCTCGCTGGCGATCTTTCTCTCGGCGATGGTGATGTGGCCGGTCTGGACGCAGGCCTGGCGCGACGGCGTCGAGCCCTATCAGCGGGGCGAGCTCGCCGCGAGCGAGGCGTTCACCAAGGGCTCGCTGCCGCTCCGCCGCTGGATGGCGGGGCAGATCGAGCAGGCCGGCAACCGCGACACGATGCTCCTGTTTCTCGAGCGTCATCCGGCAGGGCCGCGTCAGGCCGCGACCTACGACGACGTGCCGGTCGAGGTGCTGCTCCCGGCCTTTCTCGTCAGCGAGTTGGAGACTGCCTTCACGATCGGCTTCCGGATGCTGCTCCCGTTCCTCGTGCTCGACATCCTCGTGGCGACGCTCGTCACCGCGACGGGGCTCGTGATGCTGCCGCCCTCGCTGGTGTCGCTGCCACTCAAGCTCCTGGTGTTCGTGGCCGCCGACGGCTGGTCGCTCGTCGTCCGGACGCTGCTCGACAGCGTCCGCGGGCTGCCGTCGTGAGCTGTCAGCGGGTTTTCAAGGCGACCGGATCATGAGCGAATCACAGCTGGTGGAACTGGTGCGGCAGGCCCTGATCGGTGGCTGCGTCGTGATCCTGCCGGTGCTGCTCGCGGGCCTCGTGGTCGGCGTGGCGACGGGGCTCGTGCAGGCGGCGAGCGGCGTCCACGAGCCGATCGTGGGGTTCGCGCCGAAGGCGCTGGCGATGGCCGCCGCGCTCGTCGTGTCGCTGCCCTGGATGGTCGAGCGGCTCGCCGAGCTGTTTCGTGAGACGGCCGCAGGCCCCTGAGACCCGGCGGCGACTGGAGCGACCGATGCCGATCCCTCCGCACCCGCTGGCGTGGCTCGCCACGTTCACCCCGGCCCAGGCGGTCGTGGCTGTGGGCGTGCTCGCGCGGATGGCGGCGGTCGTGTGGGCCGGCGGTCTGCCGCTGGCCAGTGGGACCGGGGCGCGGGTGCCGGCGGCCCTCGCCGCGGTTCTGACCGTGGCCGCCGTACCGGCGGCGGTCGCCGCGGCCCCTACGCCGGCCGTCTCCATCGCGTCGGTCCTCGGGCTGGTGGCCGGCGAGGCGCTCGCGGGCCTCGGCATCGGGCTGGCCGCGGCCGCCGTGTTCGCATCGGCATCGTGGGCCGGGCAGCTGCTCGGCAGTGTGACGGGGCTTTCGTGGGCAGACGACTTCGCCGACGCACCCGGCACCGAGTCGGCCGGCGTCGGTCGGCTCGCCTGGTGGCTGGGGCTCGCCGGCTTCGTCGTGGCCGGCGGCCACGAGGCCCTCGTCGTCGGGCTCGTGGACGGTGTCCGTAGCCTGCCGGTCGGTGCGGTCGGTGCCACGTCGGTCCGTGTCGGTCTCCTGGAACTCGTCGCCACGATGCCGTCGATCGGCCTCGCGCTGGCGATGTCGCTGGCACTGCCGGCGCTGGCCGCGGTGCTCGCCTGCCACCTCGTTGCCGTGATCGTGGTGCGGTCGGTCGGGTTCGATCCGGGGCAGGGGCTCCTCCAGGCGGCGGCCTCGCTCGTGCTCCTGGCCGCCATGTGCGGCGGCACCGACTCCTGGATCGGTGGCTTCGCCGCCGCCGTGCAGCCGCCCCTCGAACGGTGCCTCCACGACATCCGTCCCTGACGCCCCTCACCGACAGCGACTCCCTCGATGGCCGACGACTCCGACCGCGTGATTCCCGCCACACCGCGGCGGCGTGAGGCCGCCCGCCGCCAGGGGGCGATGCCCACCGCGGCGCTGCCGGCGTGGGTGGCGACCGCCGGCACGGCCACGCTGCTCTTGCCGGTCTGGGCCACGGCGACGCTCCCGGCCGCCGCCGACCTCGTCCGCACCGCGATCCGCGCGGCGGGTGATCCCCGGTCGGTGGACCTCTGGCCCGGGATGGTCGCCGTGTCGCTCCCCACGGTGGCCGTGGTGGTGGCCGCCGCCGCGGCCGGCCTGACCGTGCGACTACTGCTCGATGGCTTCTCCTGGCAGCCCGCGCGGATCGCGCCGAGCCTCCGCCGCATCGACCCGTTCGCCGGCCTAACGCGGATCTTCTCCTGGCGCACGGCGACCGCCGCTCTCGGGGGCGGACTCGGGCTCGCGGTGATGGCGGTCGCCGCCTGGCTGACGCTCGGGCCGCTCGTGGGACCTGGAAGCCAGGTCGGGATCGGCGCCGAGCCTCGGGTGGCCGCGGCGGCCTGGCGGTCCGCGGCGGGTTTGTTCGCGGCCGGGGCGGTCGTGGCGATCGCCCGCTGGCTGGCGGCGCGGCGGCGATTCGAGCAGCGCATCCGGATGACGCCGGAGGAGTTCGCCGAAGAGGCGAAATCGGCCCAGGCCGATCCGAAGGTGCGGATGCTCCAGCAGCAGCGGCGGCGTCAGCCGACGGCCGGGGCGGCGTAGCCGTAGCGGTCGAGGAAGGGCTTGCACCGCGACGCGATCTCCGCGACGAGCCGCGGATCGTGGCGATACGTGTTGGTGCGGTAACGGCGCATCGACTCGGCCTGCCGCTCGAACGCCGGGCGGACGCGGGCGAAGTCGCCGAGATTCAGCCGCTCATAGCAGCGTGCGAGCGTGCCCACTGGATCGGCGACGAGCTCCTCGTAGCGGACCTCGTGCAGCCGATCGGCGGGCAGCTCGGCCCGATCGCGTTCGAAGGCCGCGTGCATCTCCGAGAAGGCGGCGAAGACATATTCCTCGAGCCGTTCGCCCCGTTCGACCTGCAGCCCCTGCACGTCGTGCAGCGACTTCCAGAGCCGGATCGTGGAGGGGATCACCACGAACGGGTCGCGGACGACGTGCAGGAATCGCGACTCGGGAAACATCTCTGCGAGCACGCCGACGCGGGCCGTGTGTGGCGGGCTCTTGAGCACCGGCCTCCGGGGATCGCGGACCGCGAGCATGGCGAGAAAGCGGCGGAGAGTCCGCTTCCAGCGGTCGAGCTCGGCGGGCGGCAGCGTCACGAGGTCGAGGGCCTCGGGCCGCGGCGGGCTGGTCACCGGAAATGCCATCCGCCGGTAGCAGGAGGGCGCGCCGAGGTTCATGAGGGCGAACTCGTCTTCCTGGGGGCGGTCCCACCCGGCGGAGACATCGTCCATCGGCCGCTTGGTCGGGATCATCCAGCGGAGAGCCCGCGTCATCACGTCTTCGGTGAGGAGGAAGTGGCTCGGGGCGAAGCACTCGAAGGTGTTCGGGCAGCAGAAGCGGTCGTCGAGCATGGCCAGCTCGTGCAGCAGCGTGGTGCCGCTCCGCCAGTGGCCGATGATGAACAGCGGCGGGGGCGTCGCGGGCCGGTCGCGGAGCTGGCGGCGAAACCGGGCGTCGGAGAGCGGACCCAGCAGCGAGTTGAATCCGGTCATCAGCGACACCGTGGTCGCGAGGCCGAGCTTCATGAAGTGGACGCGGTAGCCGTGATCCCGGAGCAGACCGAACCAGACGCCCGCGGGCATGCCGTGCCAGAACCTCGGACTCCACCAGGGATAGGCGTGGAACTCGCGCTTGGCGGCTGGGCCGCTGGGGCTGGCGGTGGTGGACACGGAAGCGGTTTCGGATGGGTGGTGGACGACCGGCACGGCTGCCGGGGCCGGTCGCCGCAATCGTAGCGGAAACGGGCTACCGGGCGGTTCGGCTCGGTCCGCTCGCGATCCGGCCGGCCCGCGGCTGGCCGATCAGCACCTCGTCCATGGCCGCGGCGAGGTGGGCCGAGGCGGCCGAGCCGGTGGCCCGAAACCGCTCCGTCCCCGCGGCGTCGAGCATGATCACCGTGGGAAAGGCCTGCACGCCGAACTGCCGGCAGGTGTCGGCGTGTCGGTCGGCATCGACCGCCATGCAGACGAAGCGGCGCGAGAGACGCACCACCCGCGGATCCGCCACCGTGGCCTGCACGAGCTCGCCGCTCCAGCGGCACCACGCAGCCCGGAAGACGACGAGCATCGGCAACCCCGACTCCGCGGCGCGGCGGCGGCCAGCCTCGTAGCCGTCCACGTAGTCGATCGCCGAGGCGGCCGGCGGGGTGACGGCGGCGGCGGTGATCAGGCCCGCCGCCGGCCGCGACGGAGGCGCCGCCCACCAGCGGCTGTCCCGGCCGGTCGTCGCCTGCTCGTCGCGGACGGTGCAGCCTGCGGCCGCGGCCAGGAGGGCCACGGCGAGGGCGGCGGACACGAGGCTCGGCGCGGAGAATGGCATGTCGGGCGGGGTGGTAGGGGGCTGCGACGCGGGCCACAAGCCCTGTTCGCCGCGCGGCGGCAAGCTCGGCGAACGGCGGGCTTTCGGCAGGCCTGAACCCGCCTGTCGAAGCGGAGCCGCTCCCGGTACCTTTCGCCCCCGGTCTGCACCGCTCGATCGCCGAGATGTCGCCACCACGATCCGTCGCCGTTCGCTGGGCCGTCGCCATCCTCGTGGCGACGTCGGGGACGGGGTGCAGGCTCGTGCAGCGGCGCGGGCCCGTCGCGCCCGAGGTGGCCGAGGCGCGGCGGCTCTGCAACGAGGGGCTGTCGGCGGCCGACCGGAGCGACCTCGTGCGGGCCGAGGGGCTGCTGGAGCGGGCGGTGAAGAGCTGCCCGGGCGACATCGACGCCCGCCGCCACTACGCCGACGTGCTCTGGAAGCGGGGCGAGCGAATGGAGGCGGTCGCGCAGATCAACGAAGCGCTGCGGCTGTCGCCCGAAGACGCCGCGCTCTGCGTGGAGGGCGGGGAGATGTATCTGGAGATGGGACTGTTCGACGATGCCGATCGCCTCGCCCGCGAGGCGGTGCGCGTGGCGCCGGGGTCGGCGGAGGCTTGGCGGCTCCGGGGCCAGGTGTCGCTCGCCCGCGGTCAGGCCGAACCCGCGCTCGCCGACTTCCACCGGGCCCTCGCCATCGAGCCCGCCGACCGGCGCGTGCTCCTCGACACCGCGGAGGCTTATCGGCGGCTCGATCGGCCGCAGCGGGCGCTCGCCACGCTGGCGGTGCTCGGCGAGACCTACGGGCCGAGCCAGACGCCGGCCAACGTGCTCGTGCTCGAGGGGCTCGCGCAGGAGGCGCTCGGCCGTCCGGCCGACGCGATCGACAGCTACCGCACCGCGATCGCCCGCGGCGGCGCGGCGGACGGCGCGGTCGAGCGGCTCGCGGCCCTGGAACGCGGCAGCGTGGCGGCCACCGCGGCGCAGCCGCCGGTGCCCACACGCCGCTGACCCTCACTCGCCGGTGGTGGTGCGTCCGGTGAGCAGATCGAAGGCGGCGATCGACGGAACGAGCAGGGCGAGCGTGGCGAAGCCGTAGGCGGCGAGCACCACGAGCAGCACCTGCAGGCTGCTGCCCTGCAGAAAGCTGGTGATGGCCACGAACGTGAGCGCCGGGAGCAGGGCGGATGTCCAGCCCACCGCCGGCGACGGGTTGCGGGCGGAGAGCGCGGCATAGAGGCCGACGGCGCCTCCCACGATCGCGGCCAGGAACGGCGCCAGCTGGAGCTCGAAGCTGCCCCCGAAGGCGACCATGATCCGCATTGCGGTGGCCACGCCCACGAACAGGAAGGCGACGATCCCCAGGGCCACGGCGATCGCCCGCCGTGAGGCCACGTGCGACAGTCCGGCGTAGACGCCGAGGACGGCGGCGAAGAACGTGAGTACCGCGAGGCCGAGGGCCAGCTCGCCGCCGTGCTCCGGCGTGGCGATGCCCAGAGGGATCAGCCCCAGGCAGAGGCCGATCGGGAAGAGCACCATGTCGGCCGCCGCCCCGAGCACGCCGAGGATCTTGCCCCAGACGAACTCCTTGGGTTCCAGGTCGCTGACGAGCAGCAGGTCGAAGGTGCCGCGGTCGCGTTCCGTGGTCACGCTGGTGACTGCCAGCGCCGTGATCGCGAGCAGGCTCGCCACCACCATCGGCACCACGGCCGCGGCGATGCCCAGTCGGTCGGGCCGTGGGGCCCGCGCCTGGGCGACGATGCCCGCGACCGCCGCCGCGAAGAGCAAGAGCCAGGCGATCCGCACCGCGAGCATGGCGCGGCCGTGGGCCCGGGTTCGCAGTTCCCGCCAGAGGATCGGATTTGCCCACACCGTTCGCGGCTCGCGGCGGGCGCCGGCCGCCGCGCCTCCCGCCTCGTCCTCGAACCGCGGCCGCACCTGGACCCGCGTGTTCCAGGCCCGCGCCCGCGCAATCGCCCAGCCCGTCGCGACCGCGGCGATCCCGCCGCACACGCCGAGGAACGGGGCGATGACGCCGCCGCCCGCGGGCGTGAGGGCGACGAACAGGCCTCGCACCGGCGAGATCGCGGCCGCCATCTCGGCCCCGCGCGCCGCCGCCACGGCCTCGCCGACGGCGAGCCAGGCGATGACGGCGAACAGCGTGATCGCCAGCGACTGAAACGTCGTGTCACGCCAGAAGGCGATCGCGTTGGCGATCGCGGCGGCGGCGGCGGCCGCCGCCGCGGTCACCACGAAGGCCCGGGCCATTTGTGCGGGCGTCGCGCCCCCGAACGCGGCGGCGAGCGCGAACACCGGCACGGCGGCCACCAGGAGGAGGCCCGTGCGGAGGAGGCTTCCGGCGAGCTTGCCGAGCACGAGTTGGGCGTCGTCGAGCCGGCTGACGAGCAGCAGTTCGAGCGTCTTGCGGTCCTTCTCCACGCCCACCGCCACCACGCTCGTCAGGGCGGCCGACATCATCGCCAGGGCGAGCTGCAAGGGGCCGAGAATCCGCAGCAGGGTGCCGCCGAACCGGGCCGTGTCGCCGACGGTGGTGATCGGCCGGGTGCCGGAGACGAGCAGCCAGCAGGTGGCGATGATCCCCAGGAGCGTGCCGGCGTAGACGGCCCGGGCCACGTAGAGGCCACGCGCCCTCGGGGCCACCAGCACTTCCCGCTCGCAAACCGCTCCCAGAAACATCGCTCGCCGGGCGTTTCGGCCGGCCCATGGAAATCGGGGAAACCCACCGATAGAGTAACCGACCGAGTGGGTGACGGGGTTCTCCCTGTGATTCCCCAGACTTTATCAGACCTCATCCTTCCGAGGAGTTCTCGAGCATGTATGGCTTCAGGTTCACGTTCCGTCGCCTGCTGGTGGCGATGGCGGCGGTCGCGGCGCTTGCCGCCGGCGGCGCGGTGCAGGCGCAGGTCACCGCGCAGGCGCTGATCGGCAACGCCGTGTCCGACGACGCCATGAACAAGGAGATCACCAACGCGATCGCCCGCTTCCGCGACCGCGACATCGACGGCTGCCGGGCGATCCTCGAGCGGTCCAAGAGCAACAACCCCAAGCTCCCGCCGCCGGGCGTGATGATGGCCACGCTCTGGATGGCGGTGAACCAGCTTCCGCAGGCCCGCGAGGAGCTGGAGAACGCGGCCGTGAAGTATCCGGCCGATCCCGAGTCGTACCTGAAGCTCGGCGACCTCGCGTTCGGCGAGGGGCGGATCACCGACTCGGCGGTGCTCTTCGAGAAGGCAGCCGGCCTGACCGCGGCCTACAACGACAACCCGAAGCGGCGGCGCGACTTCGACATCCGCTGCGAGGCGGGCACCGCCGCCGTCGCAGAGCGCCGTCGGCAGTGGGAGAACGCCCAGAAGCATCTCGCCAAGTGGATCGAGCTGGATCCCGACAACGCCGGTTCGCGGCTGCGGATGGGCAACGTGCTGTTCCAGCTCGGCAAGGAGTCGGAGGCGCTCGCCGAGTTCAAGGAGGCGAAGAAGATCGACAAGAACTCGCCGCTCCCGGAACTGGCGATGGCCCAGCGGAACGATGAGGCCAAGAAGCGTGACGCCGCGAAGAAGTGGATCCAGGACGCCATCAAGGCGGCCCCGAGCGATCCCGCGGTGCAGCTCTTCGCGGCCCGCTGGTATCTCCAGCAGAACGACCTCGAGGCGGCCAAGGCGGCTGCCGACACCGCGCTGAAGCTCGACGCCAAGAACCTCGAGGCCAAGTTCGTTCGCGGCCTCGTGGCCCGCGTGGGCCGCGACTACGCCACGGCCGAGAAGTTCCTCAACGAGGCCCACTTCCAGTCGCCGGGCAACTTCGACGTGAGCAACTCGCTGGCCCTGGTGCTGATCGAGAGCGACAACGAGGAGGCCCGGCGGCGGGCGCTCGAACTGGCCGACACCAACGTGGCCAAGTATCGCGAGAACACCCCGCAGCAGATCCCCGCGGTCACCACGCTCGCCTGGGTGTTCTACAAGCTCGGTCGCCGCGAGGATGCCGAGCGGATTCTGGAGCAGGTCCGCCGCAGCAACGCGCTGTCGAGTGACGGGGCGTTCTACGTGGCCCGGATCCTCGCCGACCGTGGCGAGAAGGACCTGGCGCGGAAGATCCTCGAGGAGGTGATCGCGAACGAGCCGATGTTCGCCACCAAGTCGGAGGCCGCCGACCTGCTCGCCAAACTCAAGAAGGAGGCGGGCGAGAAGTAGTCTCCCCGCGTCCGACGCGGACGCTCGCTCATGGGCCGGTCGGTGGCGGCATCAGTCCGCTGCCGGCCGGCTCGTCGCGTTTTCGGAGGGAGCTGCGCCGGGGCGGGGTGTCGGAATCGGCTCCGCGAGCGGCACCGGGGCCGATCGCGTGGGGAGCGGGCGGATCGTCACGCCGCCCACGGGGGTGCCGGGGCCGACGCGGACGGCCTGGCCGGTTCGCATCGACCGGCGGCGGGCGCGGAGCCGGTCGCTCCGCAGCGGAATGCCCGGGTAGGCCTCGATCGGCACCTCGAGACTGGGTAGCCCGATGCGGCTGCCGTCCCCGAAGTAGGTGAACATTTCGATGCCCCGCGACTCGGCCGCGACCACGGCGAGCGCGAGGAAGACAACGAACTGGATGCGGCGCATGATGGCCTCCGGGGAGCGTGCCGCGACCGGGCCGCACGGGGATCACCGAACACATCGTCCTCTCGCTGCCGCCCGGTGCACCGCGACCGCCGCAGCCCCCCCAACCGTCATCATCGAATCCCGCGGTGGTAGCCTGTCGGCATGCCTCCTGCCGGCCTTCCGTTCGTCGCCGCCGTCATCGTCGCGGCGGCCGCCTGCGCCGGCGCCTTCCTGGCCCGTGGCACCACCGCCGTGCCGGCCGCGTGGTGGGCCTGCGGTGCCGCGGTCGCCTTCGCCGTCGAGTCGGCGGCCCGGGCGCGGGGCGGCCTCGTCGATCCGGCGGCCCAGGCGTCGGCGCGGCTGGCGGTGGCGGCGCTGGCCCTCTGTCCGATCATGTCGCTGTTGGGGGCCAAGCGGCCGCAGCACGGCGTCTGGCAGTTCATCGTGGCGTCGCTCGCCGGGATCCTCGCGCTGCCCGCGGCCTCGGCGGCGCTCGTGCGGCCGGGCAGCCAGCCCGACGTGCACCCGCTGCAGCAGTGGTTCATGCTCGCGCTCGTGCTCGTGGGCCTGATGAACTTCATCGCCACGCGGCACGGCCTCGCCGCCGGACTGGTGGCGGCCGGCCAACTGATGCTGCTGCGCCGCTTCCTCCCGTTCGCCGCGGCCGACGGGCCGTCGGCGCCGACGGCCGACGCGATGGCGGCGGCGCTCGTGGCGACCGGCGCGGCCGTGGCCGTGGTGCAGTCGTGGGGGTGGCCGGCGGGGCCTCGAGTGGATGCGGGCGGCGCGAGCCGGCCCGCCGTCCGCCGCGCGGGTGTGGCCGATCCGGCAGC
>Ga0007797_1000243_pt1 | contig 16090 bp, 13 predicted proteins | sample CryBogmetaGMA25M_FD_60364 | JGI IMG/M metagenome (GOLD analysis project Ga0007797, IMG submission 60364) | Freshwater microbial communities from Crystal Bog, Wisconsin, USA - MA2.5M | ecosystem: Environmental > Aquatic > Freshwater > Lake | place: Crystal Bog, Wisconsin, USA | collected 2009-07-06 | reverse complement strand
TATCTACGCGCCGCCAAACCATCGCGACGGCGTTGTCCATCATACCCGCGCCGACGCAGATGCCGACAACGAGCACTTTGACGGTAAGACGACGGAGGGCGTAGCGCGCAAGCCAGTGATTCATGCCTGACAAGGAAGGATTACGATGCTCAATACCGATGAGCCAATACCGCTTGCGGGCGCATTGCCTGCGGCGTATCACGAAGTCCTGTATTGGCGCGTAACCGAGAAGATGAGCCGCCTTATCCTGATACAAGCCCTCGCACTCGTCAGCTTTGTCCTCTTTGGGCTGCTGTTTGCCAGTCTCGCGATCAGCATGGGGAAGCTGCCGACATCCGGCTCGTTTACCCTTGGTTTGCGCGAGAGCGGTGCGCTGCTCATCGGGATGATCCTGACTCTGGTGTCACATGAGATCACGCATGGTCTGGTGATGCGGCTGATGGGCGCAACGCCGCGCTATGGCATCTTCTGGAAAGGGTTGATGCTCTATGCCACATCGCCGGGACGTGTCTATCACCGCAATACCTATGCGGTCATCCTGCTTGCGCCGTTCGTCCTGATCAGCGCGCTGGCCGTGCTAGGTATCTGGCTCGTGCCTGGATTACTATGGATGATCCTCTTCATCATCTGTGGTGCCATCAATGCGAGCGGCGCTATCGGCGATATGTGGATGACGCAGATCGTGCTGCGCTATCCACGCACCGCTCGCATTATGGATGAGCGCGATGGAATGCGTATATTTGTACTGAATGAACCGCCGTTAGAGAGTATGAGGAGAAAAGACAGTATGGATCAGGAACCGAAGAGCCAACCCGCGAAAGAGAACCAGATGGGCGTAGGCATTGCTGTTGGAATAATGCTTGGGCTCGCTATCGGTTTTGCATTGAACAATATTCCTATCGGACTCGCGATGGGTGTGGCCCTTGGCGCGGCTATTGGTACGAGTCTCGATCAGAAGCGCAAACCCAGCGATACAGCGAACCACAAGTAGCACGTGGAAAACCATCCATCGAAAGTGGGTCGCCTGCGGCACCCGCTGCTGGCCTTCGTCGGCCTGACCTTCGCGATCTCCTGGAGCCTCTGGGGGCTCCAGTCCCTGCGTGCCGCCGACGATCCGATCAGCGCCCGCTGGCTCGGCATCATCGCCGCCTACGGCCCTACGCTGGCGGCCATGGCCCTCGCCGGGCTGTTGCGCCCAGAGCGGCAGGCGGCAGTCTGGCCCCGACGCCAACTCTGGCTAACGGGCGGGGTGCTGGCGGGCACCGCGTGGCTGAATCTCATGATCGCGTCGAACCCCCTCGGCAGCCCACACCCGCTGGCGGCGGCACTGCTGTGGCTGGACATCACCTTGCTGCCGGCCTGGGTCGTATGGAATATCTTCAGTCGCCGACTTGGCATCCGTGCGCTCCTGCACACCCTCACCACCTGGCGGGTACCCCCGATCTGGTACGGCGCGGCGCTCCTGCTGCCGGTGATCATCAGCGCGGCGGGGATTGCGCTAATGACGATGCTGGGGCCGCCACTGCCAACTTTTCCCCGCACCGAGCCGGTACGTGCGTTGCTTCCTCTGCTCATGACGACGTTCGTAGCAACACTGCTCTACGGCGGGCCGCTGGGCGAAGAGGTCGGCTGGCGCGGGTTTGCGCTACCACGGCTCCAGATGCGACACAGCCCGCTGGTGGCCAGCCTGCTACTGAGTGTGGTCTGGGGTCTCTGGCATGTGCCGCTCCACCTCCAGGGCGTCTACCACGGCATCTTTCCCGACGGACTGCCCGGCATTCTGCTGCGCATCGTCACCACGATCCCAACAACAGTGCTGTTCACGTGGTGCTTCAACCGCACACGGGGCAACCTCTGGCTGGTCGTGCTGCTGCACACTGCCGTCAACAACACCGCCGGGTTCTGGCTGCCAGTCACGGTGGGCATGTACGCGGCAATGGGCATCATGACGGTGACGCTGATCATCACAGATCGCATGTGGCGTATGCGAGCGCCTGAGGATGTGTCGGGGCCAGCAGAGGAACAGACTGAGTCATAGACCGATGAAGGGAACACTCGATGAGCAATCTTCATGGCAACAAGGCTCGCACGAGTCCCGCTCCCTCCTTTCGGTCACACACCAGTCCGCGCTGCGCTGACGGGATCAGCTTCCCTGCCCGCCTCGCACATCTGCACGAGGTGCTGCGGGCGCTGCGGACGCTGGCACATCACGCAGGACACCGTCGTCGCTCACCACAAAGAAGCGATCAGTCGAGGGACGGTAGAGCAGAAAACCATACCTCGGATCTTCGCAGCTTGGTCTACACAACGAAGAAGATTGGGGTCGAATCGGATCATCACCGGGGTACGCTTCGTCTCATTGTCGGCGGGAACGGACTGCGAGGTACCCTTTCTCTTTACGCGATACCTTCGCGATACACTGCCCCACCGTCAGGATCATAGACCACCTAATCCCTCGTTATCGCGTCGTTCTGATTATGTTATCATGCACTTATGCAACGAACTATCCGCCTGAAATTAACCCCGTCGCCGGCACAGGCGGTGTCCCTGGAGGAAACGAGCCGCCTGTTTACTGCGGCGTTCAATCAGTTTGTGCGCCTCGGATGGGACGCCAAGGTCGGTAACGCCACTAAGCTGCATTATCTTGCTTACTATCCCGTACGTGAGCGCCTGCCCACCCTCAACAGCAACCTGATCAATACCGCCCGCGCCAAAGCGTCTGAGGCGCTGCGAAGTGCGTTTGCATTGCAGGAGCAGGAGCGCACGGTCAGGATGCCGCAATCGGACGCCTGCCCGCCGCGCTACAACGTCCATACCTACCGGGTCGATTGGGAAAGTCAGACAGTGCGCCTGTCGCTGGTCGGGGAGCGGCAGACGATTCGCTTTGATGTGCCTGACTACTGCGCGCACTACGCAGGCTATCCGGTCGATACCGCCGACCTGATCCACCGGGATGGCGTCTGGTGGCTGCATGTCGTCGTCAGCGTGCCTGCGCCTGATGTGGAGCCAACCGACGAGGTGGTGGGTGTAGACCTGGGCCTCGCGCAGCCTGCCGTCACGAGCACTAACCGCTTCCTGGGCAAGCCCGCGTGGAAGGCGATTGAAGGGCGGCTGTTCTACCTCACACGCCAACTCCAGCGCACGGGCAGCACGAGTGCCACGCGGCATCTGCGGAAGGTGCGCGGGAAACAAGCCCGCTTTCGGCGTGATTGCGATCATGTTCTCTCCAAACAGATTGTCCAGTCGGCGCAGCCGGGCGCAACGATTGTGCTGGAGAACCTGACCGACATTCGCACGCGGTCGAAGATCCGCAAGAAAACCGAAACCAGCCGCCGTGTGCATAGCTGGTCGTTCGCCCAGATCAAGGGATTTGTCGCGTACAAAGCCGAGGGACGGGGGTGTACGGTGGCTGGGGTTGACCCCCGGCATACCTCGCAGACCTGTAGCTGCTGTGGGCATGTGGCCCGCAACAACCGCCGTTCCCGTGGCCGGTTTGTGTGTCGGGTGTGTGGCTTTGAGCTGCATGCCGACCTCAACGCGGCGCGGAATATTGCGGCCAAGTACCATGCCGATGGGGGTACATCTCCTGTCGGCGGGCTGCCCGTCAACCCGCCAATCGTGTCCGTTCCGACGCCTCGGCATCGGAAGTGAGGCACAAGCCGTGGGGTTTTAACCCCTGCGGTAGTTGACAGAGTCTGATGGCATCGCTTCAGCACGAGGCGGTCTGATGCCACCTTGGGGGCCGGTAAATCGCACGATATTGTGAATTACAGATTGTAGGCAATAGAGCAAAAGTCACCCTGTCACACATGTCACGCTGAGCGAAGCGAAGCGTCCCGGCAATGATGATGCCCACCGGGACGCTTCGCTTCGCTCAGCGTGACAGGGCGAGTTTTGCGGTATTGCGATTGTAGATTTGTTCTATGGCAGATTCTTCTAATCACGACCCCCTCACCGTCGGCGAGCTGATCACGCTCCAAGAGGCTGCCGAGTATGCGGGGTTAGAAAAAACATCCCTCTACAACTACATCAAAAGAGGGCGTCTCAAAGCAAAAAGATATGGCTCTATCTGGCTAACCACCCATGCCGCGATTGACAAATATCTCGCCTCACGCAGCCTCGACAATATCCCCCATAAGTATCGCACCAATACTTGACAGTAGCTATAATATCAGCTACTATACCCCATGCCTCGTAGCACCCTCCCAGAAGGAGGAGGATCGCCGCCATGTTTGATTCCCCGCACCACGACCACGAATGCCCTACGAATAAACGAATGGCGAGGCACTCGGCACCGCCGCGCCGCGCCGTACCCACCACCGGGTAGGGGCGAAGCGTTGGCCCCCTCGTGCATGTCGATCATCCCTACGCCCAACACCCGCTACGAGGCATTGATGTCACAAATCACGTTTGATCGCGAGCCCGTTCTAACATCATCGGTGCGCGATCTGGATTTTCAACTGGTCTTTAAGACCATTCAACAAGGTCTTAATCTTCGCCGCTTCACGATTGACGATGTTCCAGGTCTCACCCCCGAGGCACTCCGCGTGGGCGACGAGGAAGCTGCCCTGCGCTACCTGGAGCGATTTGGCGGCGTCGTATGGGTGGGCGAGACCCCCGAGAATCGCCGCCACGCCCTCACGGTGGCGGGCGTGCTGGCCTTTACCCTCACACCTGACGTTTGGGTGGAGAGCAGCGGAGTCGATCTTGCGATCTACCGTACCGACCCTCGCCGGCTCGCACGTGGCCTGCAGGCAGTGCCACCACCAACCCACGCGAATGTCTACCCGGTGCGCGGCCCCATTTTTAGCATCATTGATCGCACCGTCGAGATCCTGCGAAACGAGTGCGCGACATCCTCCCTGGAGGGGGCACGGATCGTCACACGACTGGACACGCCGCTCAACGTTCTGCGCGAACTTACCGCCAACGGGGTTGTCCACCGAGATCTCACCTTCCTCGGTGAACTTGTGAGAATTCAGGTTTTCCCCAGCGCCATCGAGTGGATCTCACCAGGCCGCCTTCCACCTGAGAAGTTTCCCGATGATGTTCCCTTGACCCTCGAACTGCTGCTGCGAGCGCAGTATGCGCGCAACCCTCGGTTGGCCATGTTTCTCTTCCACGCCGGCTATATCGAGAAGTTCGGGTTTGGTCTTGATGATGTCGTCGCCACACTTGAGGCAGAAGGCCGGGATCCACCCGGATTTCACAACGATACCCACAGCTTCCGTGTCCGTGTGGTGCGCAATCGAACACCAGAGCCTGGCACGATCATCCGCGACACACCCGAGAGCCGCGTGCAGCGCATCCTCGCACTCTTCGCCGAGACACCGACCTGGGCACCGCAGGCGCTTGAGGCGCGGCTTGGCATCCCGCGCACGACACTTTTTATTGACCTTCGACGGCTCACCAAAGAGGGACGCATCCGAGTCTCGGGGGCGACAAGGAACCGGGTGTATACCCGAACGGACGAGGGGACATCGTAGAATCTCGTCCCGTTTTGTTCAGGATTCGCGACCTGAACAAATTGGAACAAAAGATTCGCCAAATCTGTTCAAATAAACCGCCGATCCTGAACAAAAACCATCTTCACATGAACAAAAAGAATTGCTATGATAGAAGCACCGAGGGATCGTCCCTCACCGTAAACAAACTGTAGCGACGTACCAACGTCGAGGGAGTGCGAATCAAAAAAGGCCATTCAGCCTCTTACTTTCAGGAAAAGCTGAATGGCCCCAAGAAACGAACCACCCACCCGTATAGGGAAGAAGTGGACCTCACTAACCTAGCTAAGTATACCGTACCAAGGATCTTCCCGTCAATAACCAAATGCAAACAATACCTCCAAAAGGCAATGAATATGCTCTTTTCACATAAAACCGAGATGTCGCACGCTCTACCCATCAGTCTGCCCACCAATGAACCATACCTGCTCCTGCCGGAGTCGCTCGCCCTCGACCTGCGCGATTCACCCCTGGCCGTTGGCATCTACCTACTCATTGGTCGGATATTCCTGATTCATCGGGGTCCGATCTCGCTCTCGGCAAAGGACATATCAAATTACGATGGCAGTGACAACCTCCAGCGCGATGCCATCATCCGGGCGCTGACCCGCCTATACACCAAGGGATACCTGCTACCCCATTCAAAAAATGGACGCGGCGTGAAGGCTACCTATCTCCCCGGATGGGGGGGTGTCAAGGATGAGGCACGCCCCTGGAGCTTTGATGCTGAATGCCTGGATCGCCCCCGTTCCGTACGCACGGTGCGTGTCCCGCGCATGCTGATTGACGTATGCATGGGGCGAATCACACCACACCAGCGCCACCCGGCGATCATTGATCGCTACGTCACCCGACCGCCGATTTCCCTGCGCGACCTGGGCTCCTACGGCCTCTCCTGGGCGGGGATACCGACGCCAACCCCGACCCTCATCCGCCTAGGTCTGGTCAACGCATCCGGGCCGGTCGCGCCACCCACCTATGAGACGCTCCTTGCCCGCATCTCGCAGCAACCCCTCTTTGATTCCAATGCCCCCACTCTTTCCCTCCGTGGCTTGCAGCGGGCGGGGTTCAATATCGCACCCGCCACGCCTGCGCCCGAATCGCCGATGCTCTTTTTTATACCCACCAACATGATCGGGTACATGAGCCCCCCCATGCGCTCCCAGATGATCGGGGGCATGATCGGCTCGTCAAACGCAACCGAAGCGGCTTTTAGCTCATCAGAAAGCGCAGAATCGCCGAATTTAAATTCGGCGAAAACGGCGACAGGGACTCCAGGGATTTCAGGCAGCGAAGCGACTCCTTCTGCTGCTCCCCCAATCTCAGCTTCAGCCAAAACTGAGAGAATCAGCAGGTCTCCTTCAGACGCGGCAAAAGATCAGCCAGATGACACCTTGAAGGCCAGTGCCGCTACATTACCCAAAATTATTCCGCCGGCCGCCGACGCGGCCACGACGCCCGCCCCGATTTCAGTGTCAGACGCGGCAAAAGATCAACCGGTTGACACCTTGAAGGCCGATGCCGCTACATTACCCAAAATTATTCCGCCGGCCGCCGACGCGGCCGCGACGCCCGCCCCAGCCTCTGCCACCCCCTCCGAGGAGGTGCTGCGCGAGCTGGGGGTCTACCCGAGCGTGGCGCGGAAGCACCGCGAGCTATCGCTGGAACTGATTGAGCGGGCGCACACCATCGCACGGCGCTTGCCGGGGCGTCGGAGTGTCGCCGCCACGATTGTTCAGTTGCTCCGCGAGGAACAGGCAAGCCCCGGATGGCTTCGCAATGGGCGACCTGACCTGTTCCTCCGCCCAATGGACGAGGATGATCTCGCTGCCGACCGTGAAGAGTATCTCCTTGATGTGGATGAAGCAGATCCACGCACTCGGGTTCACGCCCTGCTTCGCGATACACTGAGCCAAGATCTGAGTTCGTTCATTGAGCGCCAGGACATCGCATTGGACGCGGATCAGCAGGTGGTGGTGCGGGTTCCTTCTTGGTTCTCTTCCGCAGAGCGGACTGAGGTGGGTGCCGTTTTGCCTGTTGTGGCAGCCCAGATCGGTCTCCGCGTCATCATGCCAGCCAAGGAGGTGCCGACACCAGTACCGCCGGCACCTGCGCTCATCCGGGTTCCCGCTGCTCCGCCTGCGCCCAAGAACGAGCGGCCCGACTGGATTAGCCCCGAGCAATGGTCGCAGTTACACCTAATTGCACGTAGTGCGTTCAGCGGGTCACACTGGGTTGACGGGGAAATCGTTGGCTCTGGGCCGGGGACGACGCGCCTCTTGCGCGGCAGCCTTGCCAATTTGGTTGCGCGTCTCCAGGTCAGATGCCTCGAATCGGCATCGTCGGGTGGCGTTGCCTCGCACCAGGGCGTAGACGACACCCCCTTCAGCGCGGATGAGGCGCTCACGTCAGCGCAGGTGGCCGGGCGTGATACGATGCATCACACACCGCTCACAGGATGTGGGTAGGAGAACGGGCACCGCTGACGCCACGGGTGGAAAAACGTACCGAGGCAGATCTCACTATCCATGACGCATAGAATCCTCCCGCAGTGGATGGGTTTGTTTCTCTTCCCATGCCACTGCGGGAGGTCTCGGGTTTATTAAATTTTGGGATGACTCACGCCCCGTGCCTGGATAGGAAGCTGCCTATCTACCGGCTGATGCTAAAGGGGATGACTACCTGGTGCTGGCTCACCAAACCGTGAACGACTAGGGAGTAGTTACCCGGCTGAAGATCCGGGGTGGCCGTCCAGAAGATTTTCACCACCCCGTTAGAGTCCGCCCGCGCAATCAGCGGCGCAGTGGTATTGCCGTTCTTGTCAGGCGAGGTCAGCGGCTCGGTGGCGATCACTGTACCCTTCGGTGTGTTGATCCAGTAGGATGCCTGTTCGCCATCAATATTGGCTGCGCCCACGAATCCCGTCGCGTGGAAGACGAAGACGGTATTGACTGGGCCAGAGGTGGGGGTCACATCCGTTTGGATGACGGTCTGGCTTCCCGCTGGGTTGATCGTAAAGGGAATCACATCCTGGTGGTTACTCGCGATTCCGTGAATGACCATGGAGTAGTGGCCCGGTAGCGCGTTGTTCGGCACCGTCCAGTTGATAGTGATATTCCCGTTTCCATCGGCCCATGTCAGCAGCGGCGTAGTGGTATTGCCATTTCGGTCGGGTGATTCCAGCGGCTCCGTCGAGATAATCGTGCCGTTGGGTGTATTGATCCAGTACGATGCCTGCTCGTCTGCTCGGTAACCGACTGATTCAACCACGAAAGTGGTACCCGGCACCCCCGCAGTTGTCGCGGTGGTCGCCGTCGCCTCTTGGGCATAGCTTGGCAGAACCCCTGCGAACATTAATCCACCTGCGACGAGTGCCGACCCGATCCCGCGTCTGATCATTGATGTGTTCATACCCGTGTGTTCCTTACCTGACCTGCGGATCTCATGACATCTTTGTCGTCAACGTGGTTGAGGCGGTTCGACCGAGATTGCTCGCTCTGGGTGTTGCCGTCGTGTGGCCTCGTTGATGATGGCAGTGTAGTGAAAATCTCCGTCTGGGTGTAGTAGGAAAACCCTAGGGTTGCGCATGGGAAAAACCCTAGATCTGGGGAGGGAAAATACGTGGCGGCACCGATGTACCGCGATCATAGGGCGTTGTCGTGCGGGAAGCAGGCGCTGATCATAATCCCACCCCTGGCCGTGCGTTCGATCGTGATCCTCCCGCCGACGGCGGCGGCGCGCTCACGAATCGCCAGCAGATCAAGCGCCGATCTGGTTATGTCGGGGATGGTAGCGCACTCAACACCACTGACGCAGTCGCCACTAATGCTCAGCGCGATCATCCCGGCCTGTTCCGCAACATGGATGCGGATCGCGCCGACGCCGGGTGTGCGGGCGAACATCGTAGCCGCATCATGGGCGATCCGAAACGCGGCGTTTTCCACCGCAGCCGGTGGGCGGGTGCTAAGGGGGGCGGCGTCCAGCGTGATCGCCATCCCACTCGTTGCCGCGATCTGATCGACGCTCGTGCGGATGGCCTCAAGCATGCCAAAGTCATCGAGTGCTGCCGGGCGTAAGTCGAGCGATAAGGCACGGAGATGATCGAGTACGTGGTCTATGGACTCCATGCTGTGATTGAGCTGTGTCCGCACGACCTGATCGGAGGCCATATCATCGAGGACCTGCAAGTTGATCTGGAGCGCGGCGATGTCTTGTCCAATCGACTCGCGTAGTGCGGTGGCGATGGTGAACCGCTCGACCTCCTGGCGCGTGAGCAGTTGGTGCGAGAGCGCCGTCAATTGGTCATTCGCGATGCTCAATGCGGCGGTCTGCTGCTGAACACGGTTGTCGAGGTGCGCGTTCAGCGTGATAAGCTCGCACAGCACCCGGTCGCGTGCACGTAGCGCCAGCAGTGCAATACCCGTTGTCACCGTGCCGATGAGCAGCCCTAGGACGCTCCCGCTGATGATTAACTGTGCCGTCCGCTGCACGCTGGTCGTCGTCTGGGTGGTGCGCCCAGGAAGCAACTGACGCTCCTCTTCCATCATCGCATGGATCAGATCCTCAATCTCCATACCTGCTGACTGGGCACGCAGCGCCGTGGTATCCCCATCAAGGGCGGCATTAATCGCTGCGATGCGTGCATGCAACAGTGGCTCCATCTGATCGAGCCGCGCCTGCTGGTTTGGGTTGTTGGCGGTCAGGGTGCGTAGGTCGGCGAGGGTCGGGACGATGGTCGTGATCGCCTGCCGTGTTGCCGTGAGTGCCTCCGGCGGATGGGGAACCGTTATAAGTTGCCCGCCGGTGTCCATCACATGCACCGCGTCGCTCAGGCTCGCCAGCCGCTCCAACACCTGGTGGGTGGTGCTGACGATGCTCGCATTGCGTGCCAGAGCCGCGTTTTCTTGATACCCCAGCACGCTAATGATGACCAGCAGCGCAAGGGTGATCACAAACCCAGTGATGAAGAGGGGGATCGTGATGCGCCGCATGGGAGCCTTTCAGCGTACGTACTTTCATCATCGTGCCGTGCTAGGTGTATGGGAGCGCACAACACCATCAGGCAGCATAGCATGCGTATCGGGTGGGCGCATCTAGGAATGTCCTGGGGTTGGTGGGGGGGGGGATCCTGGGGTTAGTCATCGCCGGAAATTATCCCGGTGCGCAGGGCGTAGCGTACCAGCCCGGCGACATCGTGAATATCGAGGCGATCCATCAGTTGCGCACGGTGCATCTCCACCGTCTTGGCACTGAGGGTCAGCACCTGCGCGATCTCTTTGGTTGTACGACCCTCGGCGATCATCTGTAGGATCTCGCGCTGGCGCGCGGTCAGTCGCTCTGGCACCGCAGCGTCAGTGGACGCGCCGTCGGCATGGTTGCGGTAGCCACCGATCACGTGCTTGGCTGCGGCTGGACTCAGGTAGGTCTCGCCATGGGCCACTGCCGTAATCGCGAACTCTAGCTCGGCCAGCCGTGCGCCCTTGAGCAAATAGCCACTCGCGCCGACACGCATCGCCTTCAGCACGTAGTCGCTGGTCGCGTGCATCGAGAGCATGATCACCCGAGTCGCGGGGAACTCGCGCCCAATTTGCTCGGCGACCTCCATACCATTCAGTTCGGGCATCGAGATATCGAGTAACGCCAGGTCGGGCCGGTGCTGGGTGATCAGCCGCAGCGCCTCACGCCCGTTGCCAGCCTCGGCCACCACGGTGACATCCGGGATGCGCTGGAGCAGGGCGCTGATGCCGGCCCGCACCAGTTCGTGGTCGTCGGCGAGCAAGACTCGTAGGGGTGCCATGTGGTCGTGTTTCCTCTCAGCACCGGCGGTCAGGAATCACGAGGTGCGGCAGGCTACGTGAGTGGGAGCCATGCGCGCACGATCGTTCCCTGCCCCGGTATGGAATCAATCGTCGCACGCCCGCCGATCAGCGCAGCGCGCTCCTCGATGTTCAGCAGGCCGAGGCTCATACCACCCACCGCCCGTGCGTGCGCGGCCTTTACGTCAAAGCCGCACCCATCGTCGCGCACGGTCAGCGTGAGCGCACTGGTATCCAGGTGGATCGTCAGCCAGACGTGTGCGGCGTGGGCCGAGCGCAGAATGTTGGTCATCGCCTCCTGGGCGATGCGAAAGCAGGTTGTCTCGACCGCGACGGGCGGGCGCGGGATCAGGGGGGGAACGTCGAAGGTGAGCGTGAAGCGCCCCTGTGCGGCGTTGCGTTCGCCATACCAGCGTAGCGCCGCCGCAAGCCCAAGATCGTCGAGCTGCGATGGCCGCAAGTTGAGCGCGATATCGCGCACCTGCGCAAGAACGTGTTCCACCGTCTCGATACTCGCTGTGACCCGCTCCGGCATCTGCGCGGGATCGCCATCCAGGAGATCCTGCAAGTTCATCTGAATGATCGTCAGATCCTGGCCGATCTGGTCGTGCAATTCGCGGGCGAGCGCACGGCGCTCATCTTCCTGGGTGTGGAGTAGCTGGATCGAGAGAGTGTGCAGCCGGTCGCGGCTGTGCCGCACCTCTTGGAGGAGCCGCATGGGCGCGGTCAGCGGGAGAATCCCACCCACGCAACCGATGATCTGCCCGGTAGCGTCGCGGAGCGGCTCGATATGTATTGTTGCAGTTTGCCCCCACAGCTCGCGCTGATAGGCGAATGAGGCTCCCGTCAGCACCTGACGGTGGGCATCCAGACTCGCCTGTACGGTCGTACTTGGCACGCCCAGGTGCGCAAAATACCCATCAATGGGTTGCCCCAGAAAGGGGGTGGGGTCGTGCGGGAGATCCGTGATACCGGAGCCAACGACGCTGGTCATACACAGTTCGGTGTCGGTAGTCCAAAGTACGAGCGGGAGTTGGCGGTCAATCAACGCCAGCTTCGCGTTGGTGATGGCGCGTTCCCGCGCTTCCGCTGCGTGTATGCGTGCGGCAGCTTGGCGATCCAGCTCCGCTACGACAAGCGTGGTCAGATCACGCAGGGTGTCGAGATCGTCGGCGCTCCAGTGCCGTGGGGTATGCTCAATCCGATCAAGCACACCGAATGCGCCGCGTGTGACGCCATCGGCGGTGGTGATGGGCACGCCGAGATAGGCGATACGGCCCATGTTGGTGATCGCCGGGTGCGTCTGCCACCACGGGTGAGTCTGCGAATCATCAATGATCAGCGGCACAGTCGCTGCGCCAACCGCTGCGCAGAAGGCGTCTCCACGAGCGTACTCACACAGCGCTGTCTCCTCCGCTGCCGCGTATGTGGCATTCGTGTACACGCCCTGCTGATCAGCTTCCATGAGCACAATCAGCGCGACGGGCGCACGCAGAAGCCGTGTAGACAATCGTGCGAGACGATCAAGCGCTGGATCAGTGGGTGTGTCGGAGCGGAGCATAGGCATTGGTGCCTCTTGGATCTGCCACGTACAGGCACTTTCCAACCGTCAGTATAGCAGATCAGGCGGGCTCAATCACTGGCACGAGATCGCGTGGACACGTGTAACGTCCCATATGATCTGCCCTCTGCACCCATGATCGCCTATCCATGCATCGTCCCTCCACATGGCACCGGGGGCGGAAAGAGCGACCGGATCAATGGCACGAGCTGGGTGCGGCAGTCGCTCTTGGTCAGAAAGCCATCCGCGCCCGCCTGCTGCGCCGCCGCTGCATAGGCCGCATCCGTCGAGATGGTAATGACGATGATACGCGGCGCACCTGGCACTTGCTTGAGTTGGTGCGTCACCTCGATCCCGCTCATCCCCGGCATGGCCACATCAACTACCACCAGATCGGGGGCGCGCAGTGCGACCGCCTGGAGCGCCGCCATCCCATCAATGGCGGTGGCAATCACGGCGACCTGTGGTGTGTGTGCCAGCAGCCGTGCGAGGGCGTCCAAGAAGGCGGGGCTGTCATCAACCAGCAGTGTACAAATCGGTTGGGTTGGGGACTCTGGCTCGGTGATCATCATCGCGTCTCTCTGGAAGTTGCTCGTATGCGTGAGGATGTCCTCACGAAATCCTTATCTCAGACGATCAGTGTACCCGCACTGTCGGCCCGACGCTATGCGGAGAACCCTGGTGATGTGGTGGGAAAAGACCTGTGTTCTGGTGATGCGGACGCGGCGGCGAAGTTCTCCGCATAACTCCAGAGATCTATCGCGCAAACACTGGGGAATCTCCTACTGCCGAAGGATTCGTTATCTAAACGTCCATCCCCGCGCGACCAGCCAGTCTTGCCTGCGGTGCAGGTTCTGCTGGTGAGCGCATGACTAACCAACGCCAGCCATGTACACGACTTACGGCCACAGAAAAACACAGAAGGACACAGAAATGTATTTTTTTCTGTGTCCTTACTGTGGCAAGATCTTGTTGTCGTATTAGTTAGGACGAGGGCAGAATGCGCGGGAGAATCAGCGTAAAGGTGCTGCCCGCCCCAATCGCACTCTCAACCTCAATGTTCCCCTTGTGGAGATCCATAATCGCCTTACAAATATACAATCCGAGCCCCAACCCCGGCGTCGCACGCCCATCCTCCGACCCCACACGGAAGAATCGCCGGAAGAGAGCAGGATGAACGCTTGCCGCGATCCCGCAGCCCTGATCCCGTACAGAAATCTGGGCATGATTCCCTTGAGACGTAACTGCGATCACAATCTCGCTGCCCTTAGGACTGTAGATCACCGCGTTCTGGATCAGATTCTGGAGTACCTGCGCGAGCCGCATAGAGTCGCCTGTCACCCAGAGCGGGGCCGCATCGGCGCGCAGTTGCAGGGTGTGGGTGGGCAGGGTCGGCTGAAGCGCCTGAAGCTCTCGTCGCACAAGGGCAGCGAGATCAACCGTGGTTGTGCTGATGAGGAATTGGCCATGATCAATCTGGGCTGCGTCTAGTAATGTGCGGATCAACTGCGCGAGCCGAAGCGACTGCTCAACCAGCATCGCAGCGATGCGCCGGTCGCCGGGGTCGGCCCCCTCACGTGCATCTAGTCGTCGCTGGAGTATCTGTGCCTGACCCAAAAGAACGGTCAGCGGTGATCGCAACTCATGCGCCGTCGTCGCGATGACGCGGTCGAGTTCCACTTCTGCGCTGATGCGCAGCGCACGCTCGACCGCTACGGCAGAGACCATTTCCACCGGGGTAGCAACCCCAGTCCAGCCCACGATCGTACCTGTTGCATTGCGCTGTGGTATACAGTGGGTACGTACCCAGTGATGATCACCATCCGCCCCGTGGATGCGGTGTTCGATCTGGAGAGGGGTGCCACGACCAATAGCGACCTGCCAGCCCATGAGGCTTGTATCCCGGTCGTCGGGGTGCAACGCCTCAGTCCAGCCCATCCCCATGAGCGACTCTTCGGGATAGCCGGTATAGGCGCAGAACGGCGGATTAACATAGTTCCACTGCCCATCTGGGTGACTGGTAAAGCACATAGCTGGGAGAGTTGCCAACAACTGGTGCGCTGAGGTCAATTCCTTCGTACTGTACGAATGGAATACCGAATAATCCAGCATTACGGGAGGTACATCAATCGTATCTGTGCGCTCCTTGGCGCGGTGTAGAGTGTTCATTCCCGACATGAGGAGTCTCCGTTTCCCGCAGCGACACGTTCTAGGTGCCTCTATGCGGTGCAATCTATTCTGTCTATCCCTAGGCTATGCCAACGTAAATGCAGTCGTGAGGAGCGGATTCCTGCTCCTACTGTACAGTGTAGCAGGAACTGACGCAGAATCTAGCGGGGAGTGTGTGATAGCTGTGAGGGGAAATCCCTGACGGTGTCGGGGATGTGTCTTCTCTACCCGCCAACAGAACAGCGCTAATTCTGAGTAGATCGCTTGAATTAGTTGTCTTTTCGTCGGCTGCTCGATATACTACAATGTGCGTAACCAAAACTATCCGTAAAGGAACACTTCCTATGACCATTGGCATTATCGGATCAGGAAACATTGGTGCAACCCTGGCGCGTCTGTTTGTGAAGGCGGGACACGAAGTTGCGATCAGTAACACGCGTGGACCAGAGAGCCTGCGCGATCTTGTCGCCGAGATCGGGCCACTGGCGCGGGCGGCGAGCATCGAGGATGCTATCGCCTTCGGCGATGTGGTGATCGAGGCTATCCCATACGGGCGCTACCGCGATCTACCCGCCGCCGCATTCGTGGGCAAGCTGGTGGTCACTGCCGGGAACTACTACCCGCAGCGGGACGGGGAAATTGATCTCGCGGGACGTGCCCAGAGCGAGCTTGTGGCCGAGCATCTGGCGGGGGCGCGGGTTGTGAAGGCGTTTAACACGATCTGGTACGAACACCTCCAGAAGCAGGGGGATACCACGAAGCCAATTGATCAGCGGCGGGTGATCTTCCTCGCGGGTGATGACCAGGCAGCCAAGCAGATTGTCGCTGATCTGATCACGCAGATCGGTTTCGGGCCGCTGGACATTGGCTCACTCCACGACAGTATCGCCCAGGAGCCGGACAGCCCGATCTATAACAAAGACATCACCGTTGCCCAAGCCCGAGCGCAACTGGGGGTGAAATAGCCGATAGCCGATAGTACTACAGTTATAAATATCTTCGCAGAAAGGCTTCCGCCGATTACCCCCCCTAGCCCCCCC
>Ga0007797_1000236_pt1 | contig 16327 bp, 11 predicted proteins | sample CryBogmetaGMA25M_FD_60364 | JGI IMG/M metagenome (GOLD analysis project Ga0007797, IMG submission 60364) | Freshwater microbial communities from Crystal Bog, Wisconsin, USA - MA2.5M | ecosystem: Environmental > Aquatic > Freshwater > Lake | place: Crystal Bog, Wisconsin, USA | collected 2009-07-06 | reverse complement strand
GTCGTGGGCTTTGCTGGTCTTTTGGATTTGGGCTACATCGCTTTTTATGCACTCGGTGCTTACAGTTTTGCTTTACTAGCATCTCCACATCTACCTCAACAGTTTGAAACTATTGCAGCCGCTTTTCCGGGTGGAATGCATTTTTCACCTTGGTTGGTTGCAGTGTTCTCCATCATGCTAGCCGCTCTCTTTGGGATTATTTTGGGATTTCCAACTTTACAGTTGCGTGGAGATTATTTGGCGATCGTGACTCTAGGCTTTGGAGAGATTATTCGTATCTTTATGAATAATCTGGATCGCCCATTCAATCTTACAAATGGACCCAAGGGTATCGCTGCAATTGACCCTATACAGTTTTTTGGAATTTCATTTGCCAAGCCTTTGGATTTAGGTTTTGTACAAATTCCTGGTCTTTATCTAGTGTTCTATTTATTTCTACTGTTAGTAGTTGCTATAGCAATCGTTTGCATCCATTTACAAAACTCACGTATTGGTCGAGCTTGGGTTGCGATACGCGAAGATGAGATAGCAGCCAAGGCGATGGGTATTAATACTCGCAATATGAAATTACTAGCCTTCGCTATAGGCGCATCTTTTGCAGGCGTTGCAGGCGTTCTCTTTTCAGCTTTCCAGGGTTTTGTTTCCCCTGAATCATTTACGCTCTGGGAATCGATTGTTGTTCTGGCTATGGTGGTGCTTGGCGGTATCGGCCATATTCCTGGGGTCATCCTAGGTGCAGTCTTGCTCGCTATTTTTCCGGAAGTGTTACGTGGCATTGCGCAACCTTTGCAACAGGCTATTTTCGGTCATGTGATTGTGGATGTAGAAATCATTCGCCAACTGATTTACGGTTTGGCGTTGATCTTGATCATGCTGTATCGCCCAGGTGGTATTTGGCAAAAGAGTGGGGCAACTCGCTGATGGCCCACTTGCTTCTAGATGTCACTGATGTTTCTAAACGCTTTGGCGGTGTGCATGCACTTGATTCGGTGGGTCTACAAGTTCCATATGGGTCGATAGTTGGTCTGATTGGGCCAAATGGCGCAGGAAAGACCACTTTCTTCAACGTTATTACTGGTTTATATCCAGCAGACTCAGGAATATTTTTATTTGATGGCAATTCCTATTTCCCTGAATCTGTTTCAAAGGTAACTCAGTCTGGCTTGGCAAGGACTTTTCAGAACATTCGCCTCTTTGGCGAAATGACTGTACTTGAAAATGTAATGGTGGGTTGCCATTGCCGAACTAAAGCTAGCGTGTTGGGAGCTATTTTCCGTTTTCCATCCACTCAGCGTGAAGAGCGATCCATTAGAGAAAAGTCACTCGCACTCTTAGCGTATGTTGGACTAAGCGAGTCTGCGCATATGCAGGCACGCAATCTTTCTTATGGCCATCAACGCCGTCTTGAAATTGCAAGGGCATTGGCTACGGAGCCCAAGCTCTTGGCCTTGGATGAGCCTGCTGCAGGTATGAATGCCACTGAGAAATTAGAATTGCGTGAATTATTACTACGCATTCGAGCCGATGGCAAAACCATCTTACTTATTGAGCATGATGTGAGTTTGGTAATGGGAATTTGTGACAGCCTGACGGTACTGGATTATGGCAAAGTCATTGCCTCTGGTAAACCTGCAGATGTGCGCATACATCCTGAAGTGATTAAAGCTTATCTTGGTCAGGGAGCGGTGTAATGAGCGCCTTGCTAACGGTAAAAGATCTCAAGGTTTCCTATGGCGGTATTAATGCTGTAAAAGGAATTAATTTATATGTTGATCAAGGAGAGTTGGTGGCCCTAATTGGTGCTAATGGCGCTGGCAAGAGCTCGAGCTTGAAAGCAATTGCAGGATTGTTGACGCCTTCAGGGGGTGGAGTTGAATTTGCCCAGCAGCAAACAAAAAAATTTCCTGCCTATGAATTAGTTCGACTTGGCTTGGGCATGGTCCCAGAAGGTCGTGGCGTCTTTAAGCGCATGACTATTCTAGAAAACTTGCAGATGGGGGCATTTTTAAAGAATGATCCCAAAGCGATTCATCAAAAGCTAGAAGAGGTCTACTCTTATTTCCCAAGGCTGAAGGAGCGCTTATCGCAGTTGGCTGGAACACTCTCTGGAGGTGAGCAGCAAATGGTAGCCATGGGCAGGGCAATGATGGCTGAGCCCAAGCTATTGCTACTTGATGAGCCTTCTATGGGCTTATCGCCGATCATGGTGGAAACCATTTTTGATGTGATCCGCAATCTATCTGCGAATGGCATGACGATTTTGTTGGTCGAGCAAAACGCTCGGCTGGCTTTGCAGATGGCTAATCGCGCTTATGTTATGGAGAGTGGCTTAATCACTCTTAGCGGATCCGGTAAAGAATTACTCGAAGATCCAAGAGTGAAAACTGCCTACTTAGGTGAATAGTAGGCAAAATGATCTAAATAGTTTTAAGCAGTTTCTTTAAGAAGCTCGCGCAGCATGCTGCACATCTGACGAATCTCATCGTCACTCACATTCAGAGCGGGCATAAAGCGCAACAGGTTGGGCCTTGGTGAATTAATCAACAAACCTACTGGGCTGCGTTCACGAGCAAGCTCTACCAGTTTTCCACCAATATCTTTTCCCAGCATGAGAGCGCGTAATAAGCCTTCACCACGCTCACCTTCAAGCTGAAATTCTGCAGCGAGCTGGAATAATTCTGATTTAAGTAGTTCACCTTTGGCTTTGACGCTATCCAAAAATCCTGGGGCTAATAATTGTTCAATGACGCTAATGCCTACTGCAGTCATGAGTGGATTGCCGTTATAGGTGCCACCTTGATCGCCTTGTACAAAACATGCGGCCGCATTTGTTGCCATCAGCGCTGCGAGGGGAACTCCTCCGCCAATACCTTTACCTAAAGTCATGATGTCTGGCTCAATGCCGTAATGCTGATAAGCAAAAAGGGTGCCCGTACGACCACAGCCTGCCTGCACTTCATCTGCAATCAAGAGGATATTGTTCTCTTTAGTGAACTTGCGTAGCTCAAGCATGAATTCTTTAGTGCTTGGAATCACGCCGCCTTCGCCTTGCACGGGCTCAAGCATCACCGCAACCGTTTTATCTGTCACCAGTTTTTTGACAGAATCTAAATCATTTAAATCTGCTTTTGGAAAACCCGCCACTTGTGGGGCAAACATCGTATCCCAGCCAGGCTTTCCTGAGGCGCTCATCGTTGCTATTGTCCGACCGTGAAAGCTGTGATCAAAAGTAATGATCTCAAAAGCACCATTCTTATGCTGCTGCCCCCACTTACGTGCTAGTTTGATGGCTCCTTCGTTTGCTTCGGCGCCGCTGTTAGCAAAAAAGACTTTATCAAAGCAGCTATTTTCTGTGAGTAGATTTGATAGGCCAATCATGGGTTCGTTATAAAACGCAGGACTTGGGTTAATCAGCTTCTTAGCTTGGGCATTGAGGGCCTCGATCATTCCGGGATTGCTATGACCTAGGCAATTGACTGCCCAACCTTGCAAAAAGTCTAAATAGCGTTTGCCCTGGTTATCTGTCAGCCATGAGCCCTTACCCTCGACCATGATCACCTCAGGGCGTTGAGTAATAAACATCACTGAATGAGTATCGATGGCTTGGCTTGGCTTATTCATGCTGGTTTAGGGTGATAAGGACTAATAAGGTTTCTATTATCTAACTGAATGGATTTTATTTTGCAGGATTTAGTTAGTAGCCATATCGGCGGCACTGGTAAAGGAGTCCGCAAAGAATTCTTCCTCAGGTAAATGACATTTCGATGAAAAGTCATCGCGGGCGGCGCTGACCATGATTGGCGCACCACATGCGTATACCTGAAAATCCTTCATATTGGGATGATCTGCCATGGCTGCTTGGTGCACAAAGCCAGTACGCCCCTGCCAAGCATCTTCTGCCAGGGCATCTGAAATGACTGGAATGTATTTGAAGTCAGCCATCTCTTTTTCCCACGCTTTACATAGGTCATCAAGATAGAGATCGTCAGGACGTCGACCGCCCCAGTAAAGATGAATCGGTCTTTGAATCTTTTTTGCCCGCATTTGCTCGATAATCGATTTAATGGGGGCAAAGCCAGTACCAGCAGCAACAAAAATAATGGGCTTCTTAGAGTCTTCTCTTAAAAAGAAGCTACCCAAGGGCCCTTCGAAACGCAGAATATCTTTTTCTTTCAGGGCGGGAGTGCTTACTCCAAATACAAAGTCAGTAAAGAGTCCGCCTGGTAAGTGCCGCAGATGCAATTCAAGAGGACCTTCCTGGTCGGGTGCATTCGCTATGGAATAGGCGCGGCGCTGACCATCCTTGAGAAGGAATTCTAAATACTGGCCAGCTAGAAACTGAAAGCGTTCAGCAGCAGGAAGTTGCAGTTTGAGAATAGCAACATCGCCGCTTGGCCGCTCAATGACATTGACTCGACAAGGAACTTTGCGAATAGCAATGTCGCCAGCACCCTGAACCTCACGTGCCTCAATGAGAAGATCTGATTGAGGTTGGGCGCAGCAAAATAAAATACTGCCTGCAGTCTCTTCAGTCTTACTCAAGGCTCCTTCACTATGTTGACCATGGCTAACCTGACCTTCCACTATCCTTCCTTTGCAGGAGCCACAGGCACCATTTTTACAACCATACGGCAGATTAATGCCTTGGCGTAGGGCAGCCTCCAAGAGGGTCTCATCATGGTTAACAGTAAATTGTTTGCCGCTCGCTTTGAGCGTGACTTGATAAGACACTCTCATTCCTTTCAATAAATCGTTACGATGTTACCTATGCAATCTTTTAACAAACCATCAATCCTGATTATTGGCTGCGGAGATATCGGTCTTCGGGTAGCCAAACAGCTTTCGCGGAGTCACCGCATTTATGCGCTCACATCACAAAAAAGCCGTTTTCAGGAGTTGAGGGAGGTTGGCGCGACTCCAATTTTGGGTGATCTGGATAAACCAGAAACACTTTGGCGCCTTTCCGGTTTAGCTCAAACCGTCATTCATTTGGCACCACCCCAAAATCATGGAAATCGTGATTGCCGAACCCGCAACCTTCTTCGAATTTTAGCCCAAGGCTCTCATGCCGTCAGGCGCCTGATCTACATTAGTACCACGGGCGTTTATGGCGATCATCGTGGCGAGAGGGTGAGCGAGGCTACCCCAGTGAGCCCTCAGAGCGATCGAGCCCAGAGAAGGGTGGATGCAGAGCGGATTTTACGTTTATGGGGTCCTGCAAATGGAGTATTGGTGACCATTTTGCGTGTTCCCGGAATCTATGCACTGGATCGTTTGCCGCTGGATCGTTTGCAGACTAAGACTCCAGCATTATTGCCCGAGGAAGACGCGTACTCTAATCACATTCACAGTGAGGACTTAGCGCGCTTAGTGTGTGCAGCGGTCTATCGCGGAAAACCGCAGAGAATTATTAATACCTGTGACGGTGGTGAAACCAAAATGGGAGATTACTTTGATGAAGTGGCAGATGCATTTGGTCTGGAGCGTCCACCTAGGATGGCTGCAAAGGAACTACAAAAAATGGTGAGCCCGATGCTGTGGTCATTTATGCGTGAGTCACGTAGGGTAAGCAATAATCGCTTACATGAATTAAAAACACCACTCCGTTATCCAAGCGTGGGACATTTTTTGAAAACTATTTCCAAGACTCCTTAAGACCAACTGTACGATTGAATACGGGGTTGCCAGGCTTGGAGTCAGATTCATCAGCAACAAAATAGCCATGTCGCTCAAACTGGAAACGATCTTGCGCTTTCACATCTTTCATGCAGGGCTCTAAATAAGCAGAAATAGTTTGTTTGGAGTTTGGATTAATAGCTTCTAAGAAGTTTTTATCTCCACTATCAGGATGCGGATCAGTAAAGAGATGATCATATAAACGGACTTCCGTAGGAATCGCTTCGGCAGCACTAATCCAATGGATGTTCCCTTTCACCTTGTAGTTATTTGAGCCCGGAGTACCGCTCTTGCTATCAGGGAAGTAGTTTGCATTGACCTGAATCACGTTCCCATTGGCATCAGTCTCAAATCCAGTGCATTCAATCACAAAGCCATGGCGCAGACGTACACGGCTGCCCTCTTGATCCCCCATCGGTGGGAATAATCTAAAAAATCCTTTGATAGGGTCTTTCATGAAGTCATCTTCTTCAATCCATAGCTCACGTGTGAAATTGAATTCACGATTGCCCCATTCAGGATGTTGTGGATGTCGTGGTGCTGTGCATAGCTCTTTGGCCGTAGCATCAAAATTTTGAATGACTAACTTGAGCGGTTTGAGTACTGCGGTGGCACGAGGCGCTTTCGCCTCAAGATCATCACGCAGTGCTTGATCAAGCGTACTCATATCAATCCAGCTATCTGCTTTAGAAACGCCAATGCGCTCGCAGAACAAGCGAATACTCTCTGGGGTATAGCCGCGACGACGAATGCCCACGATGGTAGGCATGCGCGGATCATCCCAGCCATCAACATACTTTTCTTCAACTAGCTGTAGTAATTTACGTTTGCTGGTGATGGTGTAAGTCAGGTTCAAGCGTGCAAACTCATATTGATGGGGTACGGGATCTTTAAAGACGCCCACCTCTTTCAGAGAATTCACAATCCAGTCATAAAGCGGACGATTATTCTCAAACTCCAGCGTGCATATGGAGTGGGAGACATTCTCTAGGGCATCAGAAATGCAATGCGTGAAGTCATATAAGGGATAAATACACCACTTGCTGCCGGTGCGATGATGATCGGTATGACGAATACGGTAGACTACTGGGTCGCGCATCACAATATTTGGGTGAGCCATATCAATTTTCAGGCGCAGAACATGTTCACCATCTTTAAACTTGCCGTCACGCATTTCGCGAAAGAGAGATAAATTTTCCTCTGGACTACGTTGACGATAAGGACTGTTCTTACCTGGTTGACCAAAGTTACCCCGGTTGGCATGAATGTCATCAGCACTTTGGCTATCAACATAAGCCTTGCTATTTAGAATCAGAATCTCAGCAAATTCATAGAGGCGATCAAAGTAATCGCTAGCATGATAGAGATGAGTTCCCCAATCAAAGCCTAGCCATTTCACCGCGTCCAAAATGCTATCGGCGTACTCAACATCTTCTTTAACTGGGTTAGTGTCATCTAGGCGCATATTGCAGCGTGCACCGCCAGCTTGATTGTTGTAATCAGCAGCAAGACCAAAGTTTAAGCAAATACTTTTAGCATGACCAATATGTAAATAGCCGTTTGGTTCAGGTGGAAAGCGAGTGATGATGGATGGAATAGGCTGACCGGCTAAATTGGTTCGCTGGGAAAAAGCACCACTTACCAGGTCATGATCAATGATCTGACGTAAAAAGTTAGAAGGTTCGGCGACTACGCCAGCAGCAGCTTTAGAGGGTTTGCTATCTTGAGACATATCCACATTGTAGAGAAAACGCTCAGCCCATAAAGAAAAAGCCCGCAAACTGCTGCGGGCTCATTTACGGGAGGATGATGAAAGTTAATCTTCCTCGGCAAAAGCCTCTTCGCGAGTCTTCTTAACTGCCGGTAAGGCCACGATCACTACTAAGAGGGCTGCTGCTATCAGCAATCCTAGAGAAAGTGGGCGAGTTAGGAAGGTGGTGAAATCACCGCGAGATAACAATAGAGCACGACGGAAATTTTCTTCCATCATTGGCCCAAGTACAAAGCCTAAAAGCAAGGGAGGTGGCTCGCAACCTAGTTTGAAGAAGAGGTAGCCGATCAAGCCAAAGCCTGCTGTTACGTAGACGTCAAACACGGTGTTATTCACGGTATACACACCAATACAGCAGAACACCAAGATTGCTGGGTAGAGGAAGCGATAAGGGATCTTCAAGAGCTTTACCCAAATACCAATGAGTGGTAGGTTCAAGAGAATCAACATCACGTTACCAATCCACATGGAGGCAATCAGACCCCAGAACAATGCTGGATTGCTGGTCATCACCTGTGGACCTGGCTGAATGTTATGAATAGTCATCGCGCCTACCATCAAGGCCATCACAGCATTTGGTGGGATACCTAAAGTGAGCAATGGAATGAATGAGGTTTGTGCTGCAGCGTTGTTTGCTGCTTCAGGACCCGCAACGCCTTCAATCGCACCTTTACCAAATTCATGGCTGTACTTGGAAGATTTCTTCTCAACTGAGTAAGCGCCGAATGCTGCCAATGCAGCGCCACCACCTGGCAGAATGCCCAAAATAGAACCAATAGTTGTGCCACGCAAGATAGAAGGAATCATGCGCTTCACATCAGTCTTGGTTGGCATCATGCTAGTCAGTTTGTTGAGGAAGCCCTCATCTTCGCCAGTTTTCTCGAGGTTACCCATGATTTCTGCGAATCCGAATACACCCATAGCTACTGCAACGAAGCCAATACCATCGCTCAGTTCAGGAATGTCAAATGCATAGCGAGATACACCAGAGTTGACGTCGGTACCGATCAAACCCATCAAGAGGCCCAAGATGATCATGCCAATCGCTTTGATCAAAGAACCGGATGCTAGAACAACCGCACCAATCAAGCCCAAGACCATGAGCGAGAAATACTCAGCAGGGCCAAACTTAAATGCAAGCTGTGAGAGTGGCGCAGCAAATGCAGCTAAAACCAAAGTTGCTACGCAACCTGCGAAGAATGAGCCCATACCAGCGGTAAACAGGGCAACACCAGCTCGACCATTTCGGGCCATCTGGTAGCCGTCAATCGCAGTTACCACCGACGACGTCTCCCCTGGAATGTTGAGGAGAATTGCAGTGGTAGACCCCCCGTATTGGGAGCCGTAGTAAATACCAGCCAACATAATCAAAGCAGCAATTGGAGGCAGCGCATAAGTTGCTGGCAAGAGCATTGCGATAGTGGCGATCGGGCCAAGGCCAGGTAATACGCCAATGAGAGTTCCCAAGATGCAGCCGATAAGGCAATAAAGGAGGTTTTGTAGGGTGAACGCGGTTTCGAAACCGAGACCTAAGTTAGCAAATAAATCCATTTTGTAGTGTCCCGGTTATTTATTGTTGTAGGAATACTGGCAGGAGTGGGAACTGAAGTTTCAGACCCAACACAAATACTGAGTAAGTAAATGCGACCAGGAAGCCGGCATTAATCAATGAACCCTTCCAGGTAAATTCTTTACTTGCACTTGCAGACACCAATACCAAAACAACAACGGCAACTAAAAAGCCTAGGCGAGGAAGTAGCAAGCCATAAAGCACTACTGAGCCAGTAATTTGAGCAATGATTCTCCAATTGAATTTGGGGATGCTTTCAATAGCAGCTTTGGCACTGAAAGACTGTAGCAACACCAACACTCCCAATAAGAACATCAGAATACCTAGGAAGAATGGGAAATAGCCAGGACCCATTTTGGCGGCCGTACCCATTGGGTATTGGGTAGCCAATATGGCAAAAAAGAGGCCAATGACCATGTACATGATCCCCGCCCCAAAATCCCGTTGATTGCGAATTTTCAAGTTGCTCTCCTTGTTGTCGACTTGAATGCCGATTTTAATAATGTTGTGGGATTGTAAGCCAGGATAGGCCTATATGGCTCAGCGTTTGCCCTATGCTAGTGCCAATGCGATAATTATTGCTATGAAAGTCACACAAATACGCCAGGCATACCTGGATTTCTTTGCCCAAAAAGGCCACCAAATCGTTCCATCCAGTCCGGTAGTTCCCGGGGACGATCCAACCCTGTTATTTACTAATGCGGGTATGAACCAGTTCAAAGACGTATTTTTAGGGTTTGATAAGCGCTCATATAACCGTGCCACCACTGCCCAAAAGTGCATTCGGGCAGGGGGAAAACATAATGACTTAGATAACGTCGGCTATACAGCACGTCACCATACCTTTTTCGAGATGTTGGGCAATTTCTCCTTTGGGGACTATTTTAAAAAAGACGCCATTCAATTTGCTTGGGATTTATTGACGCAAGTATTCAAGCTCCCGAAAGAAAAGCTGTTAGTTACTGTCTATGCTGAAGACGATGAAGCTTACGAGATTTGGAATAAGCAAATTGGTATTCCAGTAGACCGCATTATTCGCATTGGCGATAACAAGGGCGCACGCTACGCTTCAGACAACTTCTGGATGATGGGTGATACAGGCCCTTGTGGTCCTTGTACAGAAATTTTCTACGATCACGGTGAGCATATACCGGGTGGCCCTCCTGGAAGTCCGGATGAGGATGGCGATCGCTTCATCGAAATTTGGAATAACGTGTTTATGCAGTTCAACCGTGACGAAGCAGGTGTCATGCATCCGCTTCCTAAACCTAGTGTTGATACTGGTATGGGTCTTGAGCGGATCGCCGCCGTTTTGCAACACGTTCACTCAAATTATGAGATCGACCTCTTTGTCAATCTTCTAAAGGCTTCCAAGGATGCAGTGGATGCAGCGGGCGGTGGTAATTGTGATGCTACAAGTCCCTCACTCAAAGTTATTGCCGATCATATTCGTGCCTGTAGCTTTATCGTTGTCGATGGCGTCATTCCCGGCAATGCAGGACGCGGTTATGTATTACGTCGTATTACACGTCGTGCTATTCGTCATGGGTACAAGCTCGGCGCTCGTAAACCATTCTTATATCAGTTAGTGCCAGCCCTTGTTAAAGAGATGGGTGATGCCTATCCAGAATTGCGCGCCGCTCAAGATAAAGTGAGTGAAGTGCTAAAGCAAGAGGAAGAGCGTTTCTTCCAGACCATAGCCAACGGCATGGAAATTTTAGATAGCGCTTTAGCGGGTGGTGCAACTGTAGTTGATGGTGAGACTGCTTTCCGTCTCCATGATACTTTTGGTTTTCCATTGGATCTCACTGCAGACGTCTGTCGTGAGCGTGGTGTTTCTGTGGACGCTCAGGGATTTGAAGTAGCGATGCAAAAGCAGCGCGATCAAGCAAGAGCTGCGGGTAAATTCAAGGTAGCCCAGGGCTTAGAGTACAAGGGCAAACCTACGCAATTTCACGGTTATGACACCCTAAAACATGAGGGTGCTAGGGTAACTGCGCTGTATGTCGATGGCTCTGCCGTTACTTCGGTGAAGGCGGGCGATGCCGCAGTGATCGTTCTCGATAACACTCCTTTCTACGCCGAGTCTGGTGGCCAAGTTGGCGACAAAGGAGAGCTTCGTAATGAGACTGTTCGCTTTGTAGTGGAAGATACCTTCAAGATACAGGCTGATGTCTTTGGACATCAGGGTGAGTTGCTCGAGGGTGAGCTCAAGGTAGGCGATGCTCTCAATGCATTGGTGGACAGTCAGCAAAGAGCCGATACGATGCGCAACCACAGTGCGACACATATTTTGCATAAGGCTTTGCGTGAAGTATTGGGTGACCATGTACAACAAAAAGGTTCTTTAGTAGATGCTATGAAGACCCGTTTTGACTTTACTCACAACGCGCCAATCTCTGCTGAACAAATCCGCAAAATAGAAGAGATCGTTAACCAGGAAATTCTAGAAAATACGGCAACTTCTGGCAAGGTCATGTCTTTGGATGATGCGCAGAAGACTGGCGCGATGATGCTCTTTGGTGAAAAGTATGGCGATGAAGTTCGTGTTTTAGAAATCGGCTCCTCTAAAGAGTTGTGTGGTGGTACACACGTATCTCGCACGGGTGATATCGGCAGCCTTAAGATTGTCTCTGAAGGTGGTGTCGCTGCAGGTATCCGCCGTGTTGAGGCAGTTACCGGAAGCAATTCTCTTCACTTCTTGCAGAGCATGGAAGATAAAATGAATGAAGCTGCAGCGATTCTCAAAACCCACCCAGGGGATTTGGTAAATCGTGTGGCACAGTTGCAAGAAAGCTTGCGTCAAGCAGAGCGTGAACTAGAAAGAGTGAACTCCAAATTAGCTGCAAGCCAAGGTGACGAGCTAGCTGGTCAAGCGATTGATGTAAATGGCATCAAAGTACTGGCTACTCGCCTAGATGGCGCTGATGCAGGTGTATTACGAGAAACCATGGATGCGCTTAAGGCAAAACTTAAGACGGCGGCAATTGTTTTAGCTTCTGTCCAAGGTGATAAGGTCAGCTTAATTGCCGGCGTGACAGCAGACTCAATTACTAAGGTTAAGGCTGGAGATCTTGTGAATTTTGTGGCTCAGCAGGTTGGTGGCAAAGGCGGCGGTAAGCCAGAGATGGCAATGGCTGGGGGTAATGATCCAAGTAAACTAGGTGTGGCCCTTGAGGGTGTTAAAGATTGGGTAGCGAGTAAATGAGCGATCAAAATATTGTCTTTAATGCAGAAGTAGATGCGATTGGCATGAACTGCCCATTACCCATTTTGCGTACCAAGAAGGCTTTAGCAACCATGCAATCAGGGGAAGTCTTAAAAGTAAAGGCCACTGATGCGGGTGCTGCTCATGACTTTCCAGCATTTGCTAAGCAAACTGGCAATGAGCTCATCTCCAGCACTACCGAGGGTGATGTCTTAGTGTTCTTCCTAAAAAGAAGATAAGTTAAAGATAGAGTCTTAAGTTAAAGAGCGACTTTTTAGGTAAGCAGCAAAGTCAGTTGCAACCTCTGGGTGACGCAAAGCAAACTCAACAGAGGCTTTGAGATAGCCAAGCTTGCTACCGCAGTCATAACGGACGCCATCGTATTCATAGGCAAATACAGGCTCTTCTTTTAGTAATGTGGCAATCGCATCGGTCAACTGAATCTCGCCACCTGCACCTGGTTTGAGATTGCGGATGTGCTTAAAGATCTCAGAAGATAAAACGTAGCGGCCAACAACAGCTAGGTTAGATGGTGCATCTTTAGGCTGTGGTTTCTCAACGATGCCATTGAGGCGATAAATGCCTTTGGCTACTTCATTTCCCGCAATGATTCCGTATGAACTACTTTTGGCGGGATCAATCTTTTCTACCGCTAACACCGAGCCATTTTGTTCATCAAATACCTTGAGCATTTGCTTAAGAACTGGGGGCTGACCATCCAACAAGTCATCAGCCAAGATAATGGCAAATGGCTCGTCACGAACTAATTTTTCAGCACAAAGAACTGCGTGACCCAAGCCTAAAGCTTCGGGCTGGCGGACATAGATGCAATCAACGTGACTTGGTTTAACGCTACGAACGATTTCTAGCAAAGCTTGTTTGTTCTTAGCCTCTAGTTCGGCTTCGAGCTCATACGCTTTATCAAAGTGATCCTCAATCGCGCGCTTGCTCCGACCGGTAACAAAAATCATTTCAGTAATACCGGCAGCAATTGCCTCTTCAACAGCATATTGAATGAGCGGCTTATCAACCACATTGAGCATTTCTTTGGGGCTGGCTTTGGTGGCTGGTAAAAAGCGTGTGCCTAGGCCGGCAACTGGGAACACGGCTTTTGTAACGGCTTTAGTAGTCAATGGCATAAGGGGTTCCGATCGCGCTAGATTTGCTGCTAATTTATTTCAGTCGCTCTAATTGTGCAACAAGCTTCTCATGATTTTGCTCAAACCCTGCAAGACGTTGTTTTTCTTGGGTAACAACCTCGGTTGGCGCGCGGGCTACAAAGCTCTCATTGGTCAATTTGCTGCGAGCTTTATTGATTTCATTGGCTAAACGTTCAATTTCCTTGCTAAGACGGGTACGCTCTGCCGCAACATCGACCTCAATCTTGAGGAGTAATTTGAGCTCGCCCACAAGAGCCATTGGCGCTCCGGGAGCATCCTTTTCCAAGCCAGATTCATCTTGATAGATTTTGACTTCAGAGAGTTTGGCTAAAGCAAGTAAGTAAGGAGTGGCTTTTTGTAAAAATGCCTCTGGGCCACTAATCCACAGAGGTACTTTTTGACCGGGCGGCACTTGCATCTCGCCACGCAGGTTTCTACAAGCATCCACAATCGCTTTGATCTGCGTTACCCAAGCTTCACTCTTCTCGTCAATTTTTTCTGGCTGAGATACTGGATAGGGTTGGAGAGCAATCGTTTGTTTAGTTTGCTGGGCTAAATCTTTTCCAGACTTTGGCCCAATGGTTTGCCATAATGTTTCCGTAATAAATGGAATCAGCGGATGAGCCATGCGCAAGATAGTTTCAAGAACACGTAATAAAGTGCGTCGTGTGGCACGTTGTTGTGCTGGTGTGCCAGTCTGCAACTGCACCTTAGCTAGCTCTAGGTACCAATCGCAGTATTCATCCCAAACAAATTGATAGATGCTGCTAGCAATGTTATCGAAGCGATAATTCTCAAAGCCTTTGGCGACTTCAGCTTCGGTTCTCTGTAGCTGAGAAACAATCCATTTATCTGCTGGTGAAAAATCCAAATAGCCATCGGGACCGCACTGGTTATCGCAAGGCGCCAAGCCATTGTCTTCATCACTGCCAGGGCAGTTCATGAGAACAAAGCGGGTAGCATTCCAAAGCTTGTTACAGAAGTTGCGATAGCCTTCACAACGTTTTTGATCAAAATTAATATTGCGACCAAGAGAAGCAAGGGATGCAAAAGTAAAACGTAATGCATCAGTGCCAAATGCTGGAATGCCATCCGGAAACTCTTTCTTGGTTTTCTTGCTGATACTTTCTGCTTGCTTAGGATTCATCAAGCCTATAGTGCGCTTGCCTACTAATTCCTCAATCTTGATGCCATCAATCAAATCAATTGGATCCAAAGTATTTCCTTTGGACTTACTCATTTTTTGACCTTCAGCGTCCCGGACTAGACCATGAACGTAGACTGTATGAAACGGTACTTTCCCCGTGAAGTGACAAGTCATCATGACCATGCGTGCTACCCAAAAGAAGATGATGTCAAAACCTGTGACTAAAACTGATGAAGGTAAGAAGTGATTTAAAGCCGGCGTTTCTTCTGGCCAACCTAAGGAACTGAAAGGTACAAGTGCTGAGCTAAACCAGGTATCCAGAACATCTGGGTCACGAATTAGTTTTCCAGAATAGCCAGCTGTAGCGGCTTTCGCTTTTGCCTCTTCCTCAGAGCGTGCCACAAAGATCTGGCCATCATCGCCGTACCAGGCCGGGATTTGATGTCCCCACCAGAGTTGGCGTGAGATACACCAGTCTTGAATATTTTCTAGCCACTGGGTGTAAGTGTTAATCCAGTTTTCTGGAACAAGCTTGATGTCACCTTTAGTTACAGCATCTAGGGCAGCACCGGCAATCGAGGAGCCGGGTTGGTATTTGTTATCGGGACTCGGTTTAGACATTGCCACAAACCATTGGTCGGTGAGCATTGGTTCAATGATGGTTTGAGTTCGATCACCACGTGGCACCATGAGTTTATGTGGCTGAACTTTTTCCAATAAGCCTGCCGCATCTAAATCAGCTACTACCTGTTTACGTGCAGCGAAACGTTCCATACCTTGATAGGCGGCAGGTGCATTCTCATTAATTTTGGCATCTAGCGTAAGAATATTAATGAGTGGTAGTTGATGACGCTGTCCAACGGCATAGTCATTAAAGTCATGAGCAGGGGTCACCTTTACAACGCCAGTACCAAAGTTCAAATCGACGTAGTCATCAGCAATGATCGGAATTTGACGATCACATAAAGGCAGCTTGACTGACTTGCCGATGAGATGCTTATAGCGCTCATCATCGGGGTTGATCATGACAGCAACGTCACCCAATAGGGTCTCTGGGCGAGTGGTTGCAACGGTAAGTGAGCCAGAGCCATCAGCTAATGGGTAGCGGATGTGCCACATTGATCCATCTTCTTCTTCACTTACCACTTCTAAATCAGAAACTGCAGTTCCTAAAACGGGGTCCCAGTTCACTAATCGTTTGCCACGATAAATGAGGCCTTGCTCATGAAGTTTTACAAATACCTCAACTACCGCTTTGGACATCTTGCTATCCATCGTGAAATATTCTTTACCCCAATCAATCGAGGCGCCCAAGCGACGAATCTGGCGAGTGATAGTGTTGCCGGAAGTTTCTTTCCACTCCCACACTTTTTCTAAGAACTTTTCACGACCTAAGTCATGGCGTGAAACTTTTTGTGCATCGAGCTGACGTTCAACAACGATTTGAGTGGCAATACCAGCGTGGTCAGTGCCCGGTACCCACAAGGTATTTTTTCCAGACATACGCGCATGACGTACCAGACCATCCATGATGGTTTGGTTAAAAGCATGACCCATGTGGAGGGTACCGGTGACATTTGGGGGTGGTAGCTGAATTGAAAAATCCTCCTTACCCTTCAGCATGGTGGCATCGGCAATACCCCTGCGTTCCCACTCTGGGCCCCAGTAGGCTTCGATCGGGGCAGGTTCATAGGATTTGGCGAGTTCGTCTGCTGAACTGGCCGTTGGTGAATTAGGGGTATTTGAGGCATTTGGCATAAGAGGCAAATTATAATTGGGGCGATGTACTCTGACT
>Ga0007797_1000234_pt1 | contig 16362 bp, 19 predicted proteins | sample CryBogmetaGMA25M_FD_60364 | JGI IMG/M metagenome (GOLD analysis project Ga0007797, IMG submission 60364) | Freshwater microbial communities from Crystal Bog, Wisconsin, USA - MA2.5M | ecosystem: Environmental > Aquatic > Freshwater > Lake | place: Crystal Bog, Wisconsin, USA | collected 2009-07-06 | reverse complement strand
CAACTCGCTTCTGGCAAAAAGAATTTAAACTCTGCTGAAAGCGGCGAAGTAACTCGCTTGTCAGCACAAGTAACTGGCTACACACAAACCGGCAAGAACATTGGCCAAGCGCAAAATGCTATCAATGTTGGCTTAACTGCTCTGACATCGGTTACTAGCCTGTTGACAACAATGAAACAAATTGCTACCCAAGCAAATAATGCTGGTTTAGCGGATTCAGATTTGACTGCTTTGCAAACAACATTTGCACAGTTGGCAGGCCAAGTTAATGATGCTATTTCTGGCGCATCATTAAATGGCACGAACGTATTATCAGCTGATCTCCTGGTATCTACTGGCATTGACGGTGCCGTCACAACAGTGACAGCACCTACTTTAACTGCAGTTGACGTTTCTGCTGACGATGTCTCTACTGGTGCCACAACTGCTATCACTGATGTTACGGCCGCTCTAGAGGCTGTTTCTGTTGCTCAATCTGGTTTGAATGCTTCTGCAGCTGGGTTGTCAGCTCAAGCAACTTCTGCTGCTAGCTTGGCTTCTAACTTGCAAAGCACTGTTGATTCGATCCAAAACATCGATCAAACAGCAATGCAAGCTCAATTGCAACAATTGAATAACCAACAGTCTATTGACTACTACTTGGTTAGCCAAATGAATACTGAAGCTTCTGCTGCATTAACAATTTTCCGTTAATCTTCAATAGGTTAAGTAATGTGGGACAGAAAAGCCGGGTATATCCCGGCTTTTTTTATAGATTGAATTTGCTTTTTTAGTTCTAGTATTTTTTCCATCGCATGCCACCATCGGCTATGGCGACTAATTCATAAGGAAAAATACTATGAGCGCAATTACAGCATTAGCGTCAACCCTAGCAGACGGCATCACCAGCACCCAATCTCAAATTTCTGATGTACAAACGCAATTAGCTAGTGGCAAGAAACATTTAAACTCCGCTGAAAGCGGTGAAGTAACTCGTTTATCAGCTCAAGTAACTGGGTATAACCAGGTTGGCCAAAACATTACTCAAGCAAACAACATTATTAGCGTTGCTCAAACTGGTCTATCTTCTATTTCGAGTATCATGAATCAATTGCAACAAATTGCAACCCAAGCAAGTAACGCTGGACTGCAACCGTCGGACTCGGCGGCATTAAATAGCACATTTCAAACTCTGTTAACTCAAGTTAATAATCTCGCTACTGGTGCCAGCCTCAACGGTACCAATCTATTAGATGGCTCAGCCGATCTTTCTGTTGCAACGGGTATAGATGGAACGGCTACAACAGTTAACAATGTACACCTGACATTTGGCGCATCATCATCTGATATGACTGCCATTAATTCTGCAACAGCTACAGCTGTTGCAGCACTGGGCGCCACAGCTGGAAGTGTAGCGACTGCCGCAATTGCTGCAATTCCAGCGGGGACAACAATGACAGCTAGCCAAATTTTGGCTTATACCGCATTTCTTAACTCTGCCGCTACGGCATCTGGAGCAACTCCCGCTAGCGTAGCTGCTGCAGCCGCAACTGGAGGCGGTTTACTAAATGGCCTTTCTGTATCCAATACATCAAATGCTGCGGCGGCTATTGCCGTTCTATCATCCGCTCTAGGCGCTGTCTCCTCTGGTCAATCAGCCTTAAGTGCTAGCTCTGTGGGTTTGACTGCCCAAGGCACCTCCGCTGGAAGTCTGTCTGCAAACTTGCAAGGCACAATTTCTTCAATACAAGATATTAATCAGACTGCCTTACAGGCTCAACTTCAACAATTAAATAACCAACAATCGATTGATTACTACCTAGTAAGCCAGATGAATACGGCAGCCTCTGCTGTATTGACTATTTTCCGTTAATAATTACTCAGTTAATTGAAGTGGAATAGAAAAGCTGGGTATTTCCCAGCTTTTTTTCCAAATTGAAAGCTGACATATGGGCTCAAAATAAGTTATGCAGTCTGTAATTGACTGCTTTATATCCACTCTAAAGGAACTATCATGAGCGCAATTACAGCCTTAGCATCAACTCTCTCAAACAGCGTAACAGACGTACAAGCAAAAATCTCTGACGTACAAAACCAACTCGCTTCTGGCAAAAAGAATTTAAACTCTGCCGAACAAGGTGAAGTTACCCGTTTGTCAGCTCAAGTAACTGGCTACACACAAGCTGGTAAGAATATTACTCAAGCTCAAAACACAATCAACGTTGGTTTAACAGCTTTAACTTCAATCACTAGCTTGTTGACACAAATGAAGCAAATCGCTACTCAAGCAAACAATGCCGGTTTGGCAGCTTCAGATTTGACTGCCTTGCAAGCCACCTTCAGTCAGCTGGCAACACAAGTTACCAACCTACAAGCCGGTGCAACACTAAACGGTACCGACCCTTTTGCCGGATTTACCGTGCAGACCGGCCTCACCTCAACAGATACAACATCGGTTGGCGCCTCTACCTTAACTACATTAACCATTACAGATGACGTTTCTGCAGTTGGTGGCGCTGCAACTGCTATTGCTAGCGTAACAGACGCTCTTGATGCTGTGTCTGTTGCTCAATCAGGCTTGAATGCTTCTGCAGCTGGCTTGTCAGCTCAAGCAACTTCTGCTGCTAGTTTGTCTTCTAACTTGCAAAGCACTGTTGATTCGATCCAAAACATCGATCAAACAGCAATGCAAGCTCAATTGCAACAATTGAATAACCAACAGTCTGTTGACTACTATTTGGTTAGCCAAATGAATACTGAAGCTTCTGCCGTTCAAACTATCTTCCGTTAATTTTTGATTATTTTTAGTTGTTTAGAAAAGCTGGGTATATCCCAGCTTTTTTTATGAATTGAAATCCATGGAGTAGCCCTACTATGCATTTATTAGAGTTGTAAGTTATTTTTACACTTTCCCAATGCAAAGGAATCACTATGTTCGGAACCCAAAACGCCCTCAAATCCTATGTCAGTATTGACGATAACCTATCTGGCGCTAGCTTTGAGCAGCGTTGGTTTGAGTCTGTTGCAATGATTCTAAAACGCATTCAAGGGGGGGAGTTTAATGCTGTCGACACCCATAAAAAACTATTAGAAGTATGTGATGGCTTACAATGGGTGCAAGAAAATTTGAATGAGAAACTAAACTCTCAGCACCGTACTATGCTCAAGAATATCTATAGCACCAATATTCAGATTCTAAATGGTGCCATTCAGACTAAGAACATGGATTTCTTATCTATCGTTATCGCATCCATTGAAACCATTACTCAGCCTTACTACAAAAAATCTGAAGCCCCTATAGGGCAAACTGCATAAGACCATTTTCTTCGTATTGCATAACATTAATTAGTTTTATTTATCTATGAAAACCACTGACACCAACACCTCCAAAGTGGATGTTGCAAAAGCCCATCAACGCAAGTGGAAGATGTCGGTTCAGGAGGCTGAGGAAAACTTTCGGATTATTGCGGATGCAGCACCCGTATTAATTTGGCGGGCTGGCACTGATAAGTTGTGCTACTGGTTTAATCAGGTGTGGCTGGATTTCACGGGTCGTACTATGGAGCAAGAGTACGGCAATGGTTGGGCCGAAGGGGTTCATCCGGATGATTTTGATCGCTGCCTAGAAATTTACATTACCAATTTTGATGCTCGCAAGAGCTGCTCAATGGACTATCGCTTAATGCGGGGTGATGGCCAATACCGCTGGATTCTAGACAACGGAGTCCCAGTCTATGATTCAAGCAATACGTTTATCGGTTACATCGGGTCTTGTATTGATATTACAGAGCGTAAATTGGCTGAAGAAGCGGTTCAGCAAGCTCAAATCGATACTGAAAAAGCGCTCAAAGCCCGCACTCAATTTATTAGCAATATGTCTCATGAGATTCGTACACCCATGAACGGCATTATTGGCTTATCTAGCCTAGCCTTAAACCATCCAATGAGCCCTGAAGTCAGAGATTATCTAGTTAATATTGAAGCCTCCTCCAAGTCTTTGCTCACGATCCTTAATCAAGTATTGGATTTCTCTAAACTAGAAGCTAGCCGCGTAGAAATTGAACAGATTCCTTTTAGTCCCAATGAATTACTCAGCAATCTCGAGGCGCTCTTTCAGGAAAGCGCCCGCCAGAAGGGCTTAGACTTGATCTGTGTAAATAAACTAGACCCTTTAGCTCAGGTTATTGGTGATCAATTTCGTCTTCAACAAGTCTTGAGTAATCTCATTGGCAACGCGATCAAATTCACCACTTCAGGCAGCGTTACTGCTGCCATCAGCTTACGTGGTCTTGAGCCATCCAAGATTATTTTGCGCTTTAGCATAAAAGACACTGGCATCGGAATCCCAGAAAAACATCTCGATGAATTAATGCACCCTTTTACCCAGATTGATAACTCGATTGCCCGCCGCTTTGGGGGCACGGGGCTTGGATTAGCTATTAGTAGTCAATTGTTAGAGCTCATGGATAGTAAATTAAATATCTCCAGCGAAGAAGGTTCAGGCTCTACCTTTAGTTTTGATGTAGCACTTGGATCAAGCCCATCCGAATAAATGAATTAGCTGGGGATCATGGCCAACACCAGGCTCGGTTCAGTCTGTTGCCAAAGATTTCAAGCTCTAGAGCAAATATCTAGCAGTAAACTATCTAAAGTGCTTTTTCTTGGCACCTTATCCCATTTCAATTTCTTGGGCACTGCTTTATAGGACCACCCTTTTGCACTTCCATCCTCAAACAGCTCAAACGCACTAATTTGAATTTCTTTTCTTTTCCCAGCGCAGTTCACTAAGGCAATATCCACCCTCGAGAGATAGCTAATGCTTTGATTTTTGACCTCAATATCTTGAGCTCTAGAGTAATTACTCAGTAATTTGAGTTTCACGTAAGTGCTATTCTTATTTCCGCTCAGAACATCGTAGGAGTAGTGAACAAATTTTCCCTTGATGGGGTAGTCGGTCCAATCTGCCCATACATTTGTGGATACAGTAATCAAGAGGGCCGATAGAGAGCTTAAAACGAGGTTCATAGTATTGATGATAACGATCTATTGTGAATCATTCGTGGGGCACTCCCCTATCCACATGCCTCGATCTTTAAGTCCATTCAAGGTTAAATGAGTTCGTAGCAATGCTATCTAGCGAAACTACTCAAAATATCGATTAAAAATACCATTCCCAATGGGATAAGAAAAATGAGGATTGCAAATATGCACCCCCTAATGGCGTCAGAAGTTTTGGGCTCATAGTGATGGTCAAACATGCTTGTCTCCGCTGCTTTTATCCTAGTTTTATCTTTTTTTACCTTAGATTGATCTTCGGTCTATCTCAATTTAATGACAGACTTTCCTGCTGTAATACCCTGCTCTATAAAGTAGTGATAAGGGACTGCCATGGAAGGCAACATCAAGGCAATGACTAAAAATCCAACAGCTATCGTTACCGGAAATCCAATCCCAAAGATGTTTAGTTGCGGCGCAGAGCGAGTTAATACACCTAGGGCCATATTCGTTATCAATAAAGTAGCCACTACAGGCAAAGCAAGTTGCAGGCCAATGCTAAAGATCTTGCCACCCCATAAGGCAATGCGCATGCCGTCAACACTTCCCGCTACTTCACTCACAGGAAAGGAATAAAAACTCTCCAAGAGTGCTGTGATCATCATGAGGTGGCCATCCATACCCAAAAATACCAGCATGGCCAACACGTTTAAAAACTGGCTAATAACGGCAGTACTACCATGGGACTGAGGATCAAAAAAGGTAGCAAAACCAAAGCCCATGGTCATGCCACTGATTTGCCCAGCCATCTCGATAGCGGTAAAAATAATCTGAGCAATAAAACCCATGGCCAAACCGATAATCATTTGCTCAATAATGATCAATACGCCTTCAAGTGAGAGCAAGTCAATCTTGGGCAGATTGGGTATGGCTGGTGCAATGGCAACGGCCAACATAAACCCCATCGCCACCTTAATGGGCAAAGAAAGAGACTTATTACCAAAAAATGGGGCAATACTCATGAATGCCAATACTCGCGTCAATGGAATGAGCAAACCAACAACCCAAGCTTGAAGTAAGTCAGTGTTGATATCAATCATGGCAAGCTCAAACTAATCTAGATTAGCCCATCAGCGCAGGAAAATTGCTGAGCATTTTGTGCATGTAGTCAACCAATACCGAAAGCATCCAGGGCCCCGCTAGCAAGAGCGTCAGCATGATTCCCAAGAGCTTCGGAATGAAGGACAAGGTAGATTCATTAATCTGGGTGGCGGCCTGGAAAATACTCACCACCAAACCCACTACTAAGGCAACCAATAGCAAAGGGCCCGCTACCATTAAGGTCGTTTCCATGGCCGAGCGGCCGATATTCATGACTGATTCTGGACTCATGATTATTAAATCTAAGCAAAGCTAGAGGCTAATGAGCCCAGCAAGAGTTGCCAACCATCTACCAAAGCAAAGAGCATTAACTTAAATGGCAACGAAACAATGGATGGTGAAACCATCATCATGCCCATTGCCATCAACACGCTGGCAACCACCATATCGACGATGAGAAATGGGATAAAAATACTAAAGCCAATCTGAAAGCCTGTCTTGAGCTCGCTCGTCATAAAACTGGGAACCAAGACAGCCATAGGTACGTCAGCTGGTTTCTCCAGCGTATTGTTACCTGACATACTTAAGAATAGCGCTAAATCCGGTTCGCGGGTTTGCTTGAGCATGAACTCTTTTAACGGAACCGCACCCTTCTCAAGCGCCTGTTGCATAGTGATTTTATTATCGTTTAGAGGTTGATAGGCTTCGTTGTAAATCCGATCAAATACTGGTCCCATGACAAAGAAGGTCAGAAACAAAGCCAATCCCAATAGCACTTGATTAGGAGGGGAAGATTGCGCCCCAATAGCCTGACGCAGCAAGGAGAGCACAATAATGATGCGCGTAAAGCTGGTCATCATTAACAATACGGTTGGTAAAAAGGAGAGTGACGTTAGCAGAATTAAAGTCTGCAAACTCAGACTGTAGTTCTGGCCACCTCCAGCCGTTGCTTTGCTCGATATCAGACTTAATGCGGAGTTATCGGCTGCCATGGCAGGAAAGGCGATAAGGGCAATTACTGTAGATAGCCCAAGCGCAATCCATGTCCATTTTTTTGGGTTAAATTTTTGCCAATGGCTTACTAAATTCTTCATACAATTTCTCAATTATTTTTTTAGCAGCTTCTTAAACAACGATGTCAGCGCAGGATTTGCCAGCACTTGTGACTCACTGCCTTCGGTATAGTCGTATTGGCTTAAATTGCTCTTTAGGCCATAAGAGGATTCCTGGAGCTCAGATGCAACATCGCTTTGCTCGTGTGGCGCACTTTCTGATATTGCTAAATTGGCGATGCCATTGACGCGACCTGGTGCTACGCCAACCACTATCCAGCGCCCAGCCACCTCTACTACAACGACTCGTTCACGCGATCCCACACTCACACCACCGACAATGCGCACAAGGGATTGAGCGCCCATTTTGGTGTTGCTGAGTTTTTTCATTGCCCAAGCGAGCGCTGCAATTGTGGCTAGCACCACCAAAAGACCGAAGACGACCTTTAGGGGGCTTCCTTCACTTACAGGCACCTTTGCAATTTGCGCATGAGCAAATGTAGGCGCTATCAAAATGGCGCTGATAAGACCCCCTTTACATTTAGGGGAAAAAATAAGCGTACGCATTATTTATTAAGCTTACGAATACGCTCTGAGGGCGTAATGATGTCCGTCAAACGAATGCCAAATTTGTCATTCACAACCACTACCTCACCTTGCGCTACGATGCAGCCATTGACTAAGACGTCCATCGGCTCGCCCGCCATACCATCGAGCTCGACCACAGAGCCTTGCGCTAATTGCAAGAGATTTTTAATGGCAATTTTGGTCCTGCCCAATTCAACCGTGAGCTGTACTGGAATATCCAAAATAAACTCGATGTCATTCGTAGGTTCATTGGATTTATTGTTGCCAACAAATTCATTAAACACTTCCGGTGTTTTATGAGCCTCACCAACGGCACTACCTTCAGCCGCCATCTGCTCACTCATAGCGGCGCCCCAATCCTCCTCGCCGATCGTTTCTTTTTTTTCTTCAACTGGTTCAGTCTCGTTCGCCATTTTTCTCTCCCTTCACGTATTCCATGGAATTCGCTTTTAAAAATTTGTCTACCCGCAGCGCATATTGCCCATTAAAGGTTCCGTAACGACACGACATCACTGGTACGCTATCCACCTTTACCTCAACCTCTTGGGCAATTGAAAGCGGAATCATATCCCCCACTTCCATCGCCAAAATATCTTCTAAGGTCACCGTCTTCGTGCCCAGGTTGGCCACCAACTCAACCTCAGCGCTTTGAATTTGTTGAGTCATGAGTCGCACCCAGCGCTTATCCACGCCCAATGCCTCGCCTTGCAAAGGAGAGGTTAATAGATCGCGTATCGGCTCAATCGTGGCATAGGGCATACAAACGTGAATTTCTCCGCTAACGCTGCCCAACTCCACATTAAATGTTGTCGCCACTACCACCTCATTTGGTGTGGCGATATTGGCAAATTGGGTGTTCATTTCCGAACGGACATATTCAAACTCAATGGGATGCACCGGTTCCCATGATTTAGCATAGGCCTCAAACAAGATTTCAAGGACACGTTGAATAATGCGTTGCTCAGTGGGCGTAAAGTCACGACCCTCGACCCGCGAATGAAAGCGCCCATCACCACCAAACATATTGTCAACAATTAAAAACACCAGGCTGGGATCAAAAACAATCAAGCTCGTACCGCGCAAAGGTTTCAATTGAACTAAATTTAAATTCGCTGGCACCACTAAATTACGCACAAACTCACTGTACTTACAGGTACGTAATGGTCCAACAGAGACTTCAGCAGTACGCCTTAGAAAATTAAATAAACCAATGCGAAATAATCGTGCAAAACGCTCATTGATAATTTCCAGCGTAGGCATACGCCCACGCACAATTCTCTCTTGGGTAGCAAGGTTATAACTCCTAATGCCAGCGGGGTCTGCTGCGGGAGTCGACTCATCTTGCCCGCCCTCAAGACCTTTTAATAAAGCATCTGCTTCATCTTGAGACAGAAATCCTTCAGCCATGATGATCTCTTTTAACTTACTGAATAATGAAAGAAGTAAAAAATAGCGTTGTTACAGCCTGGGGTTTATCGCTACCATAAAAGGGCAGATTAATTTGATTGGTAATCTCTTTTACTAAATTATCTTTACCTTCAACCGTCGAAATTTCGGATGCTTTTTTATTGGAAAGAATATATAAAATGCGATTGCGCACTTCAGGCATCCGCTCTTTAATTTTTTCAACATCTTTATCAGTAGGCATTTGCAAGCTCATGACCACTTGCAAAAATTGTTGCTGCTGTGAATCAGCGTCAGGGCGTAAATTCACTGTAAAGACTTCCATCGGCATATACACCTCTGGCTTTGCTTCGGCCTCTTTCTCCTTTTTTTGCTCGCCTTCAGGGCTCGCTTTGGGAGCAAGAAAGTAATAAGCAGCGCCGCCGCCAATTGCCATTACCAGAACGGCAATAATGATCATCAAAAGTTTACTCTTGGATTTTGGTGCAGCTTCTGCTACTTCTTCAGTAGCCGCTGCCGCTGGTGCTTGCGCCATAGTATTGCCCTATATTGATTTACAGAGCAATTATGAGGTGCCTTTGGGGCTATAGATTCAGAGAAAAGACGGGGGATTTTGCCCTAAATAAAAGCTTCAATTCATGACAAGCTCAACGGGGCTTTCTAAGGTGAATTTAGAAAGAAGATCTTGCCTTTATAAAGACTAGCTCGGGTAGCTAAAGTGGTCATATTGACCTGTTTCGGAATTGAAGAAGGTCATTGCCCAGCCTCCATACTCCCTAATGGTGATTTCACCTTGATGAAGGACGCTCACCAAAGTATGACGAGAGTCCTTTTCAATTTTGTCGTATAGCGCCTTAACTACCGCCTCATCACCCTCAAGCACTTGCATGAAATTACCCTCTTTAAATACCAACATTCCAGTAACGCCCAGCTGCACATTTTTAGTGCTGACGTGCAATGCCAAATCCATAAAATCTGGCCTGGCAAAGTGTGCGATTGCGGAGCTTACGTAGATAAGTTGGTACATGTGCTACGGCATTTCCTATGCAAATGTATTTACAGAGCCATCTAAGGACTGAATTCGTCTTTGAAGCAAAATAGAACCCCCTTCATCCCTAGAAAAATCAATGCTAGCGCTAGCATTGATGCCCACGCCAAGAGCACCCCCAGAGGCAGAATTTTGGCCAAAAGAGGTCTGACCCTGCCCTTTTTCTGAGTTTACATTAGCCTGCCCTAAAGCAATACCGGATTGAGCCATAGATTGGCGCAGATTATCTAAGCCATCCTGCAAGGCTTGTCTAACATCTGCATTATTGGATAAGAAGGTAGTGTTTACCATGTCATTATTAACGTGGATCACGACCTTTAACGGACCTAGATCAGGCGGGTTTAGCGTTAAAGTCGCCGATTGGTCTGCACCCCCTACCATCCATACAATTTTCTGCCCTATCTCTTTAGTCCACCCCCCCGACCCAAAGGGTGTCTGAACCACGCTATCGGGTGTAAAGCTGCTAGGCTGGATTGGTGTATTAGTAACCGTCATTGTTTTTGCCTGAACATCCGCCAAAGTAGAAGGTGACGGTATGACTGCCAAATCGACATTGGCCTGATCCTGAATAGAGCTTGTGGCTACTTTTTCACTACCAAGCCCCATAAAACCCTTTACGCTCTGAGCAAAACCACTAGCCCCTGTAGTGGCCTGAAGAGGACCAGATTCCAAGCTTGCAATAGCTTGCGTATTGCTGGCCTGCGTATTATTAGCTTGATTAATCCCCCCTTTAGCACCCAAAACATTGGACGGAGCTCCAGTCAAAGGAGCATTAGAAGCCGCTACCCCAGTAGCCTCAAGTTTAATGTTCTGCCCTAGCGAAGCAAGCAAGGCTTGGGTAGTAGGATCATTTTTCGCAATAGTGCTATTTGCATTAACTGGCTCGCCCCGCATTACCGTGGGCAACGTTAAATCGCTTGGACTCAATGATGGATTGGATATTAAGTTAGCAGAGTTCGCATCCGAGGTATTTGCCGCATCTAGAGTCTGCCCATCGCCAAGTTTGGTTTTACCTGGCTGAGTTTTTGTTGCGCTTGCTTGTGTGGGCGCTTCATTATTGGGAATATTGCCTTGCTTTGCATCCATCTGCTTTGAAAGTACATGGCCAAAAGAGGGCTTGTCCTGCACTCCCCGAGTTTGGGATGCCTGACTTTCCGGGGCTACCGCATCTTCAGATCCCTTTGCAATGGCTTGGGTCGTACTGCTCGCTATATTCATCATCATTTATAGAGTCCGCTTAACTATCTAACAGTTTTTCTTGTGTTTATTTGCTCAAAATGCTTCTACGACTTAGTGACTTGTTTTAATGCCTCAATTTGTTTAGAAAGTACATTTCCAAAAGGGGTTTTACCCTGATTGCCCAGTACTTGCGTACTTTGAGTGGCTGAACCGACCAAATCCTCAGCTACTTTAACGAGAGGTTTTGCTACATTGGCGGCTAAATGAATCATGATTTCGGTCCTTGTTAGGTTGGTAAAAAACGTTTTTGATTACTAGAAAATTCATCCATCACTTTTTGCTCTTTTTTAAGCTCCTGACGGTGAAGCTTTACTTTCTCGCGCTCGATCAATACTTCATACGAACGCTTCTTACTTTGGCATGTCTGCCACATGGCAAGATGGTTTTTAGCTAGATTGCTATAACCCTCAACAATTTGTTCTTGACCAGCAACGGCGCGATCTAAATTCTTCAAAAACGCACGGTAATTTAAAAGCTCTACCACCCCCATGCCTGATGCTAGGGATACTTGATTGCGCACAATATATTCATCGCGGTACGTACCTAGTTGCTCTCGTTGCGCCTTAGCATCAGCAATCTGCTGATTTGTTTTGGCCAGTCGATCTGCAGCTTCATTAAGCTCGCGATCAGCTAACTCCAATAGGGTAGTCATCGTTTTTAAGGTGCGACTCATTGCGCTACACCCTCATTCATAATGACTGAAAGCTCACCAATACTATCGCCCACACTTGCCTTCTCATGGAAGTCTTGTTGCAAGAACATTTCTATCGCAGTGTGTTTGCGTATAGCCTCATCCAGAACTGAATCCGCTCCCGAGACATAGGCGCCCACATTAATCAAATCAACGCTCCGGTTATAGCGAGAATTGAGTTGCTTAAGCTTGCGAGCTAATTGCTGGTGACTAGGTTCTACGATGCTATGCATCACGCGACTAATCGATTGCTCAATATCAATCGCTGGATAGTGCCCCGCCTCAGCCAAAGACCTATTCAATACGATGTGACCATCCAAAATAGCGCGCGCTGCATCAGCAATAGGATCTTGTTGATCATCGCCTTCAGTGAGCACGGTATAAAAAGCAGTAATTGAACCGCCACCCTCATCACTATTGCCGGCACGCTCAACCAAGACTGGCAGTTTGGCAAAGACAGAGGGAGGATAGCCTTTGGTAGCAGGCGGTTCACCAACAGCCAAGCCAATTTCTCGCTGGGCCATCGCATAGCGGGTTAATGAATCCATGATGAGCAAAACATGTTTACCCTCATCACGAAAATGCTCTGCAATCGCAGAGGTATAGCTTGCGCCTTGCAAGCGCATCAAAGGTGAAGCGTCTGCAGGAGCCGCTACTACTACCGAGCGAGCTAAACCATCTTTCCCCAAAATATTTTCAATAAATTCTTTTACTTCACGGCCACGCTCACCGATTAAACCGACTACGATGACATCCGCATCGGTATAGCGCGCCATCATACCCAAAAGCACACTCTTACCAACTCCAGAACCCGCAAATAGGCCCATGCGCTGCCCTCGCCCAACAGTCAGCATGCTGTTGATGGCACGTACGCCTACATCTAATATTTTTTCGATCGGTGCACGTCTTAATGGGTTAATTGGCGCTGAATTTAAGGGTGCGTATGCACTAGATCCAATGGGGCCCAGCCCATCCAAAGGCTCTCCCGTAGCATCTAGTACGCGGCCCAACAAGGCCTTACCTACTGGAAATTGACTAATGCTTCCCATGGGGGATTTAGCGCTCAGTTCTTTAGCATGATGCAAACTCAACGCCAGGGGGACTGTTTTGACGAAGACCATAGCATGCGGGCCGATGCCATCAATGCCACTTTGAGGCATTAAAAATAAGCGCCCATTATCAAATCCCACCACCTCCGCCTCGATCTTTCGACCATCTTGCATTGGAATAGAGCAAATACTGCCAATTGGTAAAAAGATGCCTGATACCTCAATTACCAAACCCGTCACTTTGGTAACACGCCCAGCAATTTCAAGCGTATCAACCTCTTTTAAAATTTCAGTGCAATTGCTTAAAAAATGTTTCCAAGACTTCTCGTAAGAAGCCTCTAGGACACCCATAGCAGAATCAGTAGCAGTCTGAGCGGGAATTGGGCTATCGAGCGCGCTCATGAAGTGCCTTCTAACCAATCATCGCGAGCGCCCAAGGCATCGCACAGGCGCTTCCAACGCCCTTGATTGCTAGCGTCGATGGTATTGGAGGATGTTTCTACCATACAGCCGCCCCGATCAACCCCATCTTCCTCAACAATCACCCAACCTCCTTCGGTTAACTCATCTTGCAGATGGGCTCGAACGATGGCGGCATCATGCGGATGCAAAAATAACTGCATCGGTTTTGTAGCTATTGGTGTTCTAGCAATAACATCCTTAATCACACCAAGCATTACCTCTGGCTTTACTTGCAATTGGGTCTTTAGCATTGCCTTGGCAATATCAAGTGATAGATTGAGAATCTCCTCTGAGATGTGCTCCCCTTTGCGATCTAAGGCAGCACTAAAGTGCATTGCAATATCCCGTAATGAATTCTTATCATTAGCCAAACCTTGTTTTGCCAAATCCATGCCATTGGCATAGCCTTCTTTCATGCCGCGCTCATAACCATCACGATACGATTTTTCGAGAATCGCCTTGAGCTTGTCAGGGGGTATGGGGGCTCCTGGAGCTTTCGCTGATGGACTATCGGGATTGGTAGTTCTTTTTGGGTTTAAATCCGCAAAAATCGATTGCCCAGCGGCTCGCTGCTGGTCTTTAGGTGATGCAGCACTAGACATATTGATCATCTCCGCCCTGTCCGCCCAGCATGATCTGATCTTCATCCGCTAACCTGCGAACAATCTGTAAGATGGCCTTTTGCTGCGCTTCGACTTCAGAAAGTTTTACAGGGCCTTTAGTCTCCAGGTCTTCTTTCATCATTTCAGCGGCGCGAGATGACATATTCTTAAAGATCTTCTCACGCATTTCTTCTGATGAACCCTTCAGGGCAACAATCAGTATTTCAGAAGAGACTTCGCGCAAAATAACCTGAATACCTTTATCGTCGATCTTGATAATGTCGTCAAAGATGAACATTTCGTCCATAATTTTTTGGGCCATTTCACTGTCGTACTCTTTCAAGCCATCCATTACAGTGACTTCGTTACCACCACCCATGAAGTTCATAATTTCAGCGGCCGCACGAATGCCGCCAATCTGCTTCTTATTGAGATTCTCATTGCCTGACAGCAACTTGGTGAGAACATCATTTAATTCTTTTAGCGCAGCCGGTTTCACGCCATCGAGCGTAGCAATCCGCAACATGACATCCTGACGCAAACGATCAGTAAAGAAGCTTAATATTTCCGATGCCTGATCAGGCTCCAGATGCACCAAGATGGTTGCAATGATTTGCGGATGCTCATTTCGTATCAGGTCGGCAACTTTTTGAGCATCCATCCACTTCAAACTCTCGATCCCATTGGCATCCCTGCTTTGCAAAATTCGATTCAAGAGCCCCGAAGCAATATCATCCCCTAAAGCCTTAGTTAAGACAGAGCGAATGAACTCATCTGAGTCCTGCCCAAATGATGATTTTTCACTGGTAGCAGTTTTAAACTCTACAAGAGCCTCTTCAACCTGACCATGCTCTACGTTATTGAGTGTAGCCATGGCGGCGCCCAGCTTTTGCACCTCTCGAGGTCCAAGATGCTTCATCACTTCAGCAGCTTCATCCTCCCCCAATGCAAGCAGTAGGATGGCAGCCCTCATAATTCCATCTTCAGCCATTGTTACCACTCACCCAAGATGTAACAACATTAGCAACCATTTTTGGATTGTCTTTTGCTAATAATTTAGCGTTTTGTAGGTCTTGTTGGTAGCCTTGGCCAGATAATTGCGCTGCACCTGCAGAGTAATTGCCTTGCTCATCACGCGTGCCATTTAAATTTTGGGGCAATGACTGCGTCTTAGGCTCATAGGTTAAGAGCTTGGTGACCATTGGGCTTAATGCTTTCTTATAAAGCAAGAACATGGCCACTATTCCCAAGAGTAATTTGGCAGCATTTTTTGCCATTTCAATATAAGAAGGATTTTTCCACATCGGCAACTCGGGAACCTCCTCAACTTTAACGGGGGCAAAGCTAGAGTTCACGACACTCAAGGAATCGCCCCGCTCCTCGTTAAAGCCCATAGCTTGCTTAGCCAACTCATCAATTTGCTTTTTTTCATTGTCGTTTAAGGGGCGGGTTGTTACTTTTCCATCCTTATCGACTTCTTCTTTGTTATTAACCACCACGGCCACCGTTAAACGCTTAACCCCGCCGGCAGACTTTTGCAAATACCGTACGGTTTTATCAACCTCAAAGTTGGTAGTGGTGTTCTTTTGTGAGTTTCCAGAAGCATTCGCATCGCCACTAGCTGTCGCCTTTGGATCGGTTGATAATGGTGCAGTTGCATTTGCTGGCGGCTGATTACTCAGCGCACCTGGCACACCGGAGGCACCACCTGAAGCTGCGCCAGGACCTGAAACAATCGATTCATTCTTTTGTAAACTCCGAATCACAGCAGTTTCAGGATTTTGATTAGGTTTGTAGCTTTCATCGGCTTGCTCTAAACGAGAAAAGTCAATTTCAGCAGTTGCCTCTGCATGCACATTTTTTTCGCCAACAATGGGCGCAATAATTGCCTCAACACGCGCCACAATGCCTTTTTGCATTTCTTGAATATATTTCAGGCGATTAGGATCAAGTGCATCAGCCTCCCCTTTTTTATTGGGGTCAGATAATAAATTTCCATTTTGATCAACCACATCAACACTGGCGACATCCAAATTTGGCACGCTGCTGGCCACCAAATGAACAATAGAACTGACTTGGCGCTGATCCATACTGCGACCAGGTTGCAACTTGATTAATACTGAGGCAGTAGCCTTTTGTTGATCTCTTACAA
>Ga0007797_1000228_pt1 | contig 16632 bp, 15 predicted proteins | sample CryBogmetaGMA25M_FD_60364 | JGI IMG/M metagenome (GOLD analysis project Ga0007797, IMG submission 60364) | Freshwater microbial communities from Crystal Bog, Wisconsin, USA - MA2.5M | ecosystem: Environmental > Aquatic > Freshwater > Lake | place: Crystal Bog, Wisconsin, USA | collected 2009-07-06 | reverse complement strand
TCCATCTACCGGACATGAAGCGCGCATCCGGCATGAAATCGCACGTTTGTACCACGATAAGTGTCCGAGAACGACCCCTGCCGGATGCTACCACCGTCTCTCCGACAGGCTGCTAGAGCGGTAATACAGCGCCTTCATCACCCCATCCGCGCCATAGCCTCGGCGCGGGTGGGGATTGTTGATGTCCCCGACCCCTCCACCGCACATGCGGCCACCGCACTGGCGAAGGTGGCCGCCGCCATTGGGTCGCCCGTCTCGCGCAGGCGCAGCAGCAGGGCTGCCGCAAACACATCGCCGGCACCAGTCGGGTCGCGCTCCACGGCGGGAAAGGCGTCAATCTGGTGGGGCTTCCCGCTAATATAGAGGGTTGATCCCCGCGATCCCCGCGTCACCGCTACCAAACGACAATCGTGCGCGTAGCTCTCTGCGAGATCTTCATCGCCACCCACGTCCTCAATGCTCAGCACTAGCACATCAACATGGCGCAACTGAGTCGGGTTGGGTTTCCATGTCACCCGCCGGATCACTGCCGGTAGCGGGGAATCCCACTCGCGCATCCAGCCCTGCGGCGTCACACCCACAAGCGAGTCGGGGAATTGCTCAGCCATATCCAGGCCGAACTCGCCGGTGAGCGGGCCAAGATGGACAATCGGGGCTGCCCGCCACGCACGGGGCAGATCGGTGAAGTGGAGCCGCGCCCCCAGCGCATGGAGCAACTGCACCCGGCCCGTGGGAGTATAGCGATTTTCAAACGTTGACTGCGCCTGCGCCGGGACGATGGTGGCCTGCACGCCTGCGGGCAGATCCAGAGGCTGCGCGGGATCGCCCGACGTCAGTACGGCTGCGCCAACGCCGAGGCGGGCAATCGTCGTCGCCGCGTAGCGCACCGTCCCGCCGGAGGAACTACCCCCAGCAGGTAGCAGGTCGCGGGTCAGGTCGCCGATCACAAGGTACGGTGGAATCATAAACTGCTTTACTATTCGCCCGATAACCCAACAGCCCGACAGCCCAACACAGCGCCGATGAGGGGCTGTGGGCGCTGTCGGGCTGTGAGAGGGCATCCGGCAGGGCGTTAAAATCTTCTCGGTGCAGGGCTACTTTGAGGGATAGATCACAATTTTACGGTTCTCGCCATCGCCAGAACTCTCGGTGTAGATGCCCTTATCCTCGCGCAGAGCCAAGTGTACGATGCGGCGCTCGTAGGCGGCCATTGGCTCCAGCATAATCGGGCGGCCTGTCTGTCGGACGCGCTCCGCCATGCGGCGGGCCAGACCCTCCAGCGACTCCTGCCGGCGCTGACGATAGTTGCCGACATCAACCACCACCTGCGGCCACTTTTGCACACGACGACTGACGAGAAGGTTCAGCAGGAACTGGAGTGATCGCAGCGTTTCGCCACGCCGTCCAATCAGCAGCCCCATCGCCTCTTCATCCGCACCTTCAATGTGCAGCGTAACCGTCTCCTCGATAGTGCCCTTTTGTCCGGGGACACGTATCAGCACCGCTGTGACATAGCCGTGGATGTCCATCCGCTCCAGGAGATCTTCCAGCACCTTGCGAGCAATTGCGCCAACATCACCCGATGATTCGTCAGACCGATCTGCGACCTGAGACTCGGTCGTCTCCTCATCGTCATCTACCATCGTCACCCGAACCAGCGCCTCATCGCCCGATTCACCCGAATCTAGCACCGCGATAGCAACCTCGTCGCGATCCTTGCCGAGCTGCGCGAGTGCAAGCTCAACAGCCTCTGCAACGGTGCGTGCGCGTATCTCGATGCTCTTCATAGAAAAATCCTTCAGGTGCGGAAATCCAGGAGGAACGCAACATCCTGCGTCTCTTCAGTGGCTTTCGTTCACACGGTTGCCGAACGTTACACGGGAAGTTCACTCAATGCCGACGTCGTGGGCGGCGCGGATTGGCCTGCTGTTGGCCCTGAGTGTGGATGTCGTTGATCGCGTCCTCATGTGGATCTGGCTCCTGAGATCCCGTCTGCTCGTTCTCCGTCAGAGGGCGCATCACTGTCCAAAAATCGGAACGCTGCGCAGCCGTACTCAGCGAAGTCCCCGAGTCGCTGGCTCCCGATGTCACGACCGCTGGTGTGAGGCTGGGGAGAGTACCGGGCTTACTATCAGGTGGGAGGAATTTGAGGTAGTTCGCCAGCGAACCCCAGCCAGAGGTAAAGTACTGTTGCACCACACCCACAAGGCTGCTCACCACCCAGTAGAGCACAGCACCTGAGGGGAAGGTGAAGGCGATGTAGCCAAAGACCAGTGGCATAAACATCATGGCCTGAGTCATCGCCTTTTGCTGCGGATCCTGGGTACGCGGAGTGGCCATCGTCGTCTGCATCACTTGGAGCATGATCGAGAGTACCGGCAGCACCAAGTAGAGCGGCGCGGCGAAGCCAGCCCCGCCAGGGCCAAAGGCCGACGTACCTAGATTGAAGAGGCCCAAGAAGTTGGCGCTGAACAAATGGGCAACATTCGGATCCTCAAGCAATTTCGCCGCAGCGGCGCTCAAATTCACCCGCTGCGCAGGCACCATCAGGTGATAGACCGCCTGGTATACGCCAAAGAAGATCGGCAGTTGGAGCAGCACCGGCAGACAGCCGCCAACCGGGTTGATCTTATACTCGCGGTAGAGCTTCAGGGTTTCTTCCTGAAGCTTCTGCTGATCCTTCCCATGCTTGCGCTGGAGATCCTTGATCAGCGGCTGGATCTGCTGCATCTTACGGCTCGACCGTAGCGAAGTCAGAGTCAACGGGAGGATCACCAGACGCGCACAGATCGTGAAGATGATAATCCCAAAGCCGACACTGCCCGTCGTCGTGCTAAACCAGAGCAATATCTGCTCAAGCAGGCCAACAAAGAGGGACCAGATTCCACCCATAGTCGAAGCCTCTAGTGCTGATCGCTGGGAATTGGCGGCTCCCCAGAAGATTCTACTGACGTATCGGGAGCCGGGGCAGATCGCCAGATCTGAGCTCGGCGCAGCAACCCCTCGACAGCATCCTGGATCGCCGCAAATGGGACGTTGACAATCTCTGAGCTACGAACGATAAACACGAGGTCGTAGCCGGGGGCAATGCAAGAGAGGGCGAGCCGGACAGACTCGCGGACGCGACGCTTGGCCCGATTACGCCGCACCGCGATGCCTATCTGCTTACTGACCACAAACCCGCAGCGGGTACGCATACGGCGGCCAGCGATAACATTCAGCAGCAGAAGCGGAGTGGAGAACGTGCGGCCCTCACGTCGGGCGCGCCGGAACTGGTCGGGCCGACGCAGCCGGTGGGCACGCTTCATAGAACACCGGACAGGGTACAGGATCGCAGTCTCACACACCTGCACGTACCCTGTACCCCCGTATGCCTAGCGATGACCACCACGGACGCCACGGCGCTCATCGCTGACCGTCAGCTTCCAGCGGCCCTTCATGCGGCGGCGGCGTAGCACCTCGCGCCCATCCTTCGTCTCCATCCGTGACAGAAATCCGTGCTTGCGTCGGCGGGGGATCCGCTTCGGCTGCCAGGTTCGCTTCGGCATCTGTATGCTCCTCGTGCGCGCAATAGACGCGCTTCAATTCACGCTTTGTAGGCAAACTCGCGCCATTATACCCGTCGCGCTCTCACAGTGTCAAATGGGTATGCAGCGCACAGGCATAAAAACATATGGAGGCGGCACAGCCGCCCCCATAAAATCACTCCCTTAACGCGCAGTGGGCTACTCGTCGCGCCCAACCTGCTGGAGTGTGCGTCGGATCGCGTCACGCTGACGCCGGTCGCCGCCCTCCGTCTCCTCGACCTCCTCCTCGACATCAACACGATCTTTCTTACGATCGCGCCGAACGTTCGCGGGGCTGCCATACTTGCTCAGGAGATCCGCAAGGGTCGCATCGCCAACAAACTCCTCGGACACTTCCTCCGTGCTGTAGGTTTCCGGGACAGCAGGCTGAGACGACGTGCGACGGCGATCCCGATTGCGGTCGCCACGGTCATTGCGATCACCCCCGCTGCGCCCCTCGCGGGCGGCGGCAGCAGCAGCAGCGAAGCGCGGTGCCGCGCCGGGGCCAGTGCGCGGGATGACCTGGCTCGGAGTCTCTTCCTCGTAGCTCCCGGTCGGCTCCGGGTCGTCAAGGCGCATCGTCAGGCTGATTCGCTTGCTCTGCTGATCAACCTCGATCACCCTGACCGTCACCTTATCGCCAACCTTGACGACATCCTCGACCTTACCCACGCGGCTCGACGAGAGGGCCGAGATATGGACGAGGCCATCGCGACCAACGCCGATATCCACAAAGGCTCCGAAGGGGGCCAGCCCGCTCACGGTTCCATCGAGTACCTGGCCGGGCTCAAGCCCCTGCATGCGCTGGGTGCGCATTGCACGGCGCAGGCTCAAGCTGATCCGGGTGCCCTCCGGGTCAATCTCAAGGATCTTGAAGTTAAACTGCTCGCCGACCTTCACGGCATCCTCGGGCTTCTCGACCCGGCCCTCGGCCAGTTCAGAGACGTGGATGAGCCCATCCTTACCCACACCGATGTCGGCGAAGGCACCAAAGGGCGCGAAGCCAGTGATCGTCCCCTCGACCACATCGCCCACCTTCAGGGATGTGATTCGATCCTTGTCAACCTCAGCTCGCTTAGGCCGGCTGCGGCTGCGCCCGCCCTCGTTACGCTCTGGCGAGCGCATCGTGAGGCTAATCCGGCGTGCGTCAGGGTCAATGCTCTTCACCCGCACCGTCACCGTATCGCCGATCTGTACCAGATCCGACGGCGTATCAATCCGGGTGTCGCTCATCTCCGAAATGTGGACGAGGCCATCACGGCCGACGCCGACGTCAACGAAGATTCCATAGAGCGCGATTGACGTGACCCTTCCATCGAGCTCCATGCCGGACTGAAGATCCTTCAAGCGACGTGGACGCCCACCCTCATCAGCAACTGGCGTAAAACTGGCACCCTCGGGAGCCTCTGCCCCCTCCCCCTCCGCCTCGGTGACAGCCTCCGAAACGTCCGACGCCTCCGGCTCCGCCGCAATGACGGGTGCCTGAGCCTCAGTCTCAGGGGTAGGCTGTGCCGTAGCCTCCTCCGCCGAGGACTCCGGCGTAGTGGCATCGGCCTGAGCCGCCGGAGCGTCAGCTGCGTCGAGCAGCGTGTCAAGCAGCTCGCTCTCAGCGACATCTTCCCTACGTACCTGATCGGTCATTTCCTGGATCCCTCCTACGTTGATGGACAAGCCTGCCTGTTCCTGTTACATCTGCATCTGCCGACGAACGGCCTGCACTAGACCGTCATCGTGCAAATCCTCGAGCCGATAGTAGCGCCCCTGAAGGTGTTCGGACAGCCGCCGTGATAGCCCCCGCTCGAAGTTCGGGTGCTCGGTATCGATCACAATGGCGCGTATATTGCGCGCGGCGATCAGATCGGCGATTGCATATGCTTCTTGCTGTGGTGGTGCGTTACCGATGGCGACATTTGCCTGTCCATCGGTGAGCAGCACCATCAGTGGGACAATCTCTTTATCCTGGCGACGCGCCCTCTCCAGCAGTTCATAGGCGGTGAGCATCCCGCGTGCCAGAGGGGTCTTCCCGCCGGTCGGCATCGTCAGAAGCCGACGCTGCGCCAGTTCGACGCTATTGGTGAGTGGCAGCAGCACCCGCGCATAGTCACGCTGGAAGCTCACCAGGCCCACCTGATCGCGGCGCTGGTAGGCATCGCGCAGCAAGGAGAGGACGGCGGCCTTGGTGGCCTGCATGCGCTCCTCTGCGGCCATGCTCCAGCTCGCATCCACCACAAAGCAGACGGCGTTACGGGTGCGGCGCACCCGCACCTTCTGGCGCAGGTCGCTCCGCACGATCAGCACCTTTGGCCTGCGGCGGTGAGCATCGTGCGGCTGATGCACCAGTTCGTTACGGCGTTTGCGCTGATAAATCGCGGCCTCGCGTAGCGTTGCGTCAAGGGCCAAATCCGTGACCCGTGGGACGATCTGGCTGGTAATGTAGCGGCCCTGCTTGCGTGTGGTGCGGGTGCGCGAACGCTTGCCGGGCGAGCGGCGCTGCATACGGTCGGCGGAACTCTCCAGGCGGCGGGTACGGAACATCTGGTCGGCATCAATCTGTTTGCCCCCGGTGTTCTTGTCGCCAGACTCCTGGTTCTCGCTGCTGGCGGCACTTCCCAGCGGGGATACGCTGCCGCCCCCAGAGGTGTTGTCGTTGTCGTTGCCGCCCTCGCCACCCTCCGTTTTCTCACCTACGTCAGATTTTTTTTTTACACTGTCGCCCGCCGTATCCTCGGCGATCTTGCCGTTGCGCTCAAGGATCTGGGCGATACGCTGCTCGTCCACCTTAATCTCGGCGAAGGGCTGGCGGCGCATGCGGTGAGGCAAAGCCAGTTCGGCAGCCAGACGAATATCTTCCGCGCTCAGCGTAAGCCGACCGCTCCACGCCGCGTGGGTACGTGCCGTCTCCAGGATCGTCAGGTCGGCGCGGTGACCATCAACACCAAGCTCAAGACAGAGCCCGGCCACAGCGGCCATGTCGGGCGTCTCAATTCGCACCTTAGTCAGCAAATCGCGAGCTACCGCAATCCGGTTGGCAAGATCGCTCTCGCTGCGCTGCCACTGTGCCATGAAGCTCTGCGGGTCAGCTTCGTAGGCCATGCGCCGCTCGATCACCGCTACCCGCGAGGGGACATCTGCCAGTCCAACCACCTCGACGGCGAGGCCGAAGCGGTCGAGCAACTGCGGGCGCAACTCACCCTCCTCGGGGTTCATGGTGCCAACCAGGATAAATCGGGATGGGTGCGAGATGCTCACGCCCTCGCGCTCAACTGTATTCACGCCCATCGCGGCAGCATCGAGCAGAATGTCTACAAGGTGATCGTCAAGCAGGTTCACCTCATCAACATAGAGCAACCCACGGTTCACCTGGGCCAGCAGACCTGGCTCAAAGCGGCGCATCCCCTCGGTAATTGCATGCTCAAGGTCAAGCGACCCGACGACCCGATCTTCAGACGCCGACACCGGCAACTCGACGAGGCGAGTTGACCGATCAAATGTTGGCAGTTCGACGCCAACGCTGCGGGATTTGCAGTGTGTGCAGAACCCAGCCGGATGATCAGGGAGGCAACTGTAGGGGCAATCGGTGACGACAGTAATAGAGGGTAGCAGGCGAGCAAGACCACGCACCGCCGTAGATTTGGCAGTACCCTTCTCGCCGCGAATGAGAACGCCGCCAACCCGTGAGTTGACTGCATTGAGGATGAGCGCACGCTTAAGCCGCTCTTGGCCGACAATGGCGGTGAAGGGATAAACTGGGCGCAGTAGCAACGTGCTCACAAGAATAAAAATCTTCCAACTCGTAACGAGCCAGAAGCACTAGCAGCAGCGCCGTGATTCAATGTGGTGTTTTGTCCGACCAATGCCGAAAGGAACCGACATAACACGGCTGTTGCCCGCGCATTCACGTAGTGCCGCGACAGTTCACGACCGCGCCATTGTCTCATAAAGCCTAGTAAAAGTCAAATTTCAGGTATCAGTTGTTTATCAGTCGCCACTCGTAGCCCCCCCGCCACGGCCCATGGCAGCTATGCTATAATCCCATGCTGGCCATCAACCATGACGATACTTCGGTGATGAGATCTGTCAGGTGTGAATTTGCCACACCTGCGCATTGCAGCGCCGCAAGCTGTATAAGACGTGTCTACTGCTATTACATAATCCATGTATCTCACCCCTTGGAGCATATCTGTGGGCTTTAACCCAATAAACTCGCTGTTTGGTGCCTTCAGCCGCGATCTCGGGATCGACCTGGGCACTGCCAACACTCTTGTCCATGTGCGTGGTAAAGGGATTGTGATCAGCGAGCCATCTGTTGTCGCAATTGACCGCAAGACGAAAAAGGTTCACGCGGTAGGTGCCGAGGCCAAGGCGATGGTCGGGAAGACACCAGCAAACATTATCGCGGTGCGCCCACTGAAAGATGGTGTGATCGCCGATTTTGATGTGGTCGAGAAGATGCTGGCCTATTTTATTCGGAAGGCACACACCTACTCGTCCGTGCGGCTGATGGATCCGCGCCCGCGTGTGATTGTCGGTGTGCCCTCGGGGGTCACCGAGGTAGAGAAGCGCGCCGCCCGTGATGCGACCCTGAACGCGAAGGCCCGTGAAGCATATGTGGTTGAGGAACCCATGGCCGCCGCAATCGGGGCCGGTCTGCCGGTTGAGGAGCCGATGGGCTCGATGATTGTAGATATTGGCGGCGGGACGACCGAGGTGGCAGTGATCTCCCTCGGCGGGATCGTGATCAACCACTCGATTCGCACGGCGGGCGACGAGATTGATGAGGCCATCATCCAGTTCGCCCGCCGCGAGTATAACCTGCTGATCGGCGAGCGTATGGCCGAAAAGGCGAAGATCGCCGCTGGCTCGGCCTACCCGCTTGAAGAGGAAATTAAGGTAGTGCTGCGCGGGCGCGATCTGCTCACCGGGCTGCCAAAAGCCGTGGAGGTGAGCAGCGTCGAGATCCGCGAAGGCATCGCCGGCCCGATCAATGCGATTGTTGCCGAGGTGCGCGCCGCCCTGGAGGAGACCCCGCCAGAGCTGGTGGCCGATGTGATGGAACACGGGATCACGTTGGCTGGCGGCGGCTCGCTGCTCCACGGCCTCGATAAGCGTATCGCCGCTGAGACGCGCATGCCCGTCCATGTGGCCGAAGACCCGCTCTCGTGCGTGGCCCGTGGCGCGGGCAAGATGGTCGAGAATTTTGAGAACCGGGTTTATCAGGATATCCTCACCCGCACGCAGAGCAGTCGGCGGGCGAAGTTGTAAGACGACATCGGCCCCAACCCTGCCCGCTAGGGTGTCCCCCATATGCACGACTTCTTTGATGACATACCAGCTCGGCTGCGGCGTGATCGCTCAAATACACCGGCGTCGGGCCGACCGTTTATATTCGCACTGGTACTCAGCCTCGTTGCGGGGGTGCTGATCATTCTTGATCGGCAGGGAGTGATCACACCGATCCGGATCCTTATCCAACAGAGCGTCACCCCGGTGGCGCTGATGCTGACGGATCTGCGTGATCAGGCAGCGGATCTGGTAGGCTCCCCGCGCAGCGCGGCGGATCTGCGCGCTCAGATCAGCGCCCTAGAGCAGGAAAATAGCCAGTTGAAGGCCGATAACCTGCGCTTGCAGCAGAGTCAGGTTGAGAATGCCTCCCTTCGTCAGCAACTCCAGATTCAGCACGAGCAGCCCTGGCATCTGCTCGGGGCGGAGGTGGCGGTGCGCCCCTCAGACGCCGGTCGGCGGGTGATGACTATTGCACGAGGGACAACCGATGGGGTGCGGGCAGGCATGGCGGTGATCGGCCAGCATCCCGGCGACCCGGCAGCTCTGGTGGGCATCATTGAGTCGGCAGGGGCTCATACGGCAGAAGTACTCTTGATCACTGACTTTAGCAGTCAGGTGAGCGCCCACATCATCCACGCCGCCCAATCCGGTCTCGGGCTGGTTCAGGGTCAATGGCAACAAGGTTCACGCCTCCGCCTCGTTCAGGTGGATCGTGGCGCCCTGATCGCACATGGAGATGCGGTGGTGAGTGCGGGACTCACCGGATCTATGCGTATCCCTCTCGACTTGGCGGCGGTTCCGGCTAATATTCCTATCGGCTCGGTGGAGACGGTGAGTGCGAGCGGCCAGGAGCAGTCGGCTGAGCTGCGGCCTTTCGTTGACCCCGACCAGGTGCGCTACGTGTGGGTGATCCTCAACCAAGACGGCTAGAGGAACTGCTGGCGCGTGAACTCGTGCTGATCGTGTGCATTGGTATCCTCTCCTTAGCACAAGTGACGCTGATGCCCACGCCGCTAGGTTTTAGTGCGCCACTAATGCTGGTGTTGGCGATCTGTCGCACACTGATCGGTGTGGGTTCGGCGTTCCCCGATACAGGGGTGATCCGTGGGTTGCGCTGGTCACTCTACGGTGGGCTTTCGCTCGACATTCTTACTACGACACCCCTCGGAAGCCACGCCCTCGCGATGCTGCTCGCCGCATTTGTCGTGGCGGCATCCACTCGTCACCTACGGATTGAAGGTCCCCTGCTACCAATCCTCGCCGTACTTGTCGGTAGCCTGGTCTATGAGTCTGTGTTGGCGCTGCTGCTCCAGCCGCCACCAATAGATTGGTTCAACATCGCACGGGTCACCCTCATCCCAGGGGTGCTTGTGGCGCTCATTCTGGCACTGCCCATCTTCTTTATGCTGCGCTGGATGCTGCGTGCGCAGATATGAGAGATCTCCTATGCCCCGATTAATTGTGCTGAAGGTGCTGCTGCTGCTCATGGTTGTGGTGCTGAGTGGTCGGCTCTACGAGATCCAGATTGCCAGTAATAACCCGCAGCGATTCGGTAATACGCCTGAGGAGATGACCCGGCGCTCGCTGATGCTGCCCCCACGCCGGGGCGAGATTTTTGCTGCTGATGGTAAGACGCTGCTCGCGGAGAGTGTGCCAATCTACAACATTGCGATTGTTCCCGGACGGCTCCCTTCGCGGAGCAATGATCCGGAGCGACGCGATATGGTGCTAGCGCGGATAAGTCAGATCGCTGCTCTGACGAGTACACTCACCCTCTCACCCACAAACATACTGGATATCCGCCCTGGTCTGCGGAGCGACCTGAGCGGCGTTGTGTCGTTGCCAACGAATAGTGCAAGCTCGCCGCTTACCCTTACTATCGCCCCGGCCAACACGCTGCGCGCCCTCAGTGTGGCCCATACCTACCGCGATGTACTACGTCTCAATAGCCCAATCGAGGCTCAAATTGATCGTCAGGACGTCCGACGCTACGAAACGCTGATCGTGAAAGAGGATATTCCGCTGGAACTGGCCCTGGTGATCCGTGAGAACAGCAACTACCTGCCTGGCGTGCTGGTGGAGGAGGGTTATCGGCGGCGCTACCCGCAGAGTGGTACAGTATCCTCACTCTCGCACACGCTTGGTTACATTGGTCGGGTGAATGAGTGCGAGTTGGTGGCAGAGAATCCGGCAAGCTCATGGCTCACCAGTCTGAATGATCTGGTGAACCACGTCGGCAGGTGTGGTCTTATCTCCAAGCGGATCTCTCCGAGCAGTATTGGCCAGCCGCCCTACCAGAGCGATGACCGTATCGGTAAGGATGGTCTGGAGGTTGCATACGAGTCCCAACTGCGGGGCAGCCCAGGCATTCAAACCTTGCTCGTTGACGCCCTGGAGCGTCCGGCAAGTCCACCGAGCATTGTACGCCCCGTTCAGAACGGACATAATTTGGTGTTGACCATTGATATCGGCTTTCAGACAGCGGTTGAGCAGATCATGCGCCGATGGATCGCGGAGGGCGAACGGCGGCGTCAAAATATTAAAGAGACGTACAAGCATAACTATCGGCCCATTACAAATGGCGTCGCTGTGGCGATTGACCCGCGTGACGGTCGCATTCTGTCCATCGTGAGCATCCCTACCTACGATAACAATGCCTGGGTTGATCCGGCGCGGGCCGCCGATCTTCAGAAGTTGCTCTCACCTGTGGACCCACAGGCAGCGCCGCTGCTTGACCGGGCGATCTCTGGGCAATACCCGCCGGGATCGACACTCAAGCAGTTTGTTGGGTCAGCGGCCCTTCAGGATGGCATCATTTCGCCTGACACGAAGCTGCGCGACCCTGGGCTCATCCGGCTGATCGAGCGGGGCGGGGCCGAATTTGTGCTGCCTAACTCGCTACGCAACCGCGATAACGGCGAAATTACCATCATTGACGCGCTGCGGCTCTCCTCGAATGTCTTCTTTGCCTCGATAGCCGGTGGTAACGATCAGGTGGTGAATCTGGATTCTAGCGCGTTTCGCACCCCTGGACTGGGCATTGATCAGCTCGTTGAGGGGCTTTCATGGTTTAACCTGGGCCGTATCATGGGCGTGGATATCGCCGGAGAGATGCCGGGTATGGTGCCGACGAAAACGTGGAAGGCCCAGACTCTGCGCGAGAGCTGGACAACAGGCGACACCTATAACACGGCGATTGGCCAGGGGTACCTGCAAGTCACGCCGCTCCAACTGGCGGCGGCAGCCGGTGCCATCGCCCGCGACGGTACCGTCTACCGCCCGCATGTGGTGAGTGCGATCACCGACGCCAACGGCACTGTGCTGAGTACCGTGATGCCCGAGATAAAGTCGAAGGTGCCGGTGAACCCGGAGTATCTGGCGGTTATCCGCGATGGTATGCGCCAGTCTGTCACAAAAGGGTTGAATATTGCCGCCCGCGATGAGTGTTCGGGACTGAGTATCGCCGGTAAGACGGGGACGGCTGAGTTTGGACCAGTCGTGACACCGGACGGCAAGCGCCAGAGCCACTCGTGGTTTGTCGGCTTTGCACCCTTCGATGATCCGCAGATTGTGGTGGCCGTACTGCTTGAGGGTACGGGCGATCTCGGCGATGGATCATCAACGATGGCCGTACCGGCGGTAACGCAGATTATGCAGGCGTATTTTAAGGTAGCGCCCCTCACAAATCGGCCACCCATTTGTCCGGCGATGCCCACTGATCCGGAATTAGTCACGCCACCCGTTGTGGGTGGGCAGTAGAGTGTAAAGCTCACAATTGGCCCTACTATGCTATAATTGGCACATAAGACTCGTTTAAATATGGATACAGGGGCATGAGCGACCTGATCAGTATTAAAGGGGGCCGCGATGGGCTTCGGCTCAGGCTTGATGATGCGGTTGACTGGCAGGTGCTAAGGGAAGCTCTGTCTCAGCAGCTTGCTCAGAAAAGCGGCTTTTTCGTCGGGGCTCGTCTGATGTTAGAGATTGGTGATCGGACGCTCAGTGATGTGCAGATGGCCACCTTGCTTGAGATCATGCAGCAGCATGGAGTTCAGGTTGAGTCGGTTGGTGCCACAGCTCGCGAGAGCCGGGACGCTGCACGGGCGTCGGGTCTGACGGCACGACCGCTGCCGCGCTACCCTGAGCCAGCCGTGCCAACTGCCGCGAATGAGCATGATGGGATGCTGGTGACACGTACCCTCCGTTCGGGCCAAGTACTCCGCCATCACGGCAACATCACCCTAATCGGCGATATGAATCCAGGGGCCGAGCTCATCGCCGGGGGGAGTGTGGTGGTGTGGGGGCGGCTACGTGGCCTTGTTCATGCCGGTGCCCTGGGAAATGCCGAAGCCGTGGTGTGCGCCCTAGAGCTGCGGCCAACTCAACTGCGCATCGCCGAGCAGATCACTCGCGCTCCCGATGGCGCGGGACGAAACGGCCCGGAGACAGCACGAATCGAGGGTGGCCAGATCGTCGTGGAGCCATGGGAAGGTTCCAAAAGGGGTTAGGGAGTACTATGGCGCGTATCATCACAATTACATCGGGCAAGGGCGGCGTGGGCAAGACGACCACCACCGCGAACCTGGGCACTGCCCTGGCGATGCAGGGAGCAAAGGTGGCCGTTATTGATGCCGACATTGGGCTGCGCAACCTCGATGTGGTGATGGGCCTGGAGAACCGCATCGTCTACGACTTGGTGGATGTGGTGGAGGGACGGGCTCGGCTGCGCCAGGCGCTGATTAAAGATAAACGCCTGCCGGAACTTTGCCTGATGCCTGCCGCACAGACCCGCGATAAGGATGCGGTCAGTCCTGCGCAAATGATTGATCTGACGAACCAACTCCGTCAGGAATTTGATTATGTGCTGATTGACAGCCCAGCCGGGATCGAGGGCGGGTTCCGCAATGCGATTGCCGGTGCCGATGAGGTGGTAATCGTCACGACCCCCGAGGTCTCGGCGGTGCGCGATGCCGACCGGATCGTTGGCCTAGTGGAAGCAGCGGAGAAGGGGCCGCCGAGCCTGATCGTGAACCGGATCAAGCCAAGGTTGGTGAACCGTGGCGAAATGCTCTCGGTAGACGATGTGCTGGAACTGCTGGCGATCCAACTCATTGGGATTGTCCCTGACGACGAAACGATCGTCACCTCGACCAACCGTGGCGAAGCGGTGGTGTACGATCAGAGTTCTCTGGCCGGACGAGCCTTTCTCAATATTGCGCGGCGAATCACCGGCGAGAATGTGCCGTTTATGGCGATCACCGATCAGCAAAGCATGTTTGAGCGGCTATTTGGGATGTTCGGCCGGCGACGCTCGTAGCGGAAAGGGACGGATGTGGGCTTCTTCGACTCTCTGTTCAACGGGCGGCAAGGGCGCAGCGCCCAGGTTGCTAAGGAACGCCTGGCGACGGTGCTCGTCGACGACCGCTATAAGCTCACGCCCGAAATGAAGGAGCAGATGAAGATTGATATTGCCGCTGTGCTGGCGCGCTATTTACCAGCGATTGACCCCGATCAGATCGAGGTTACGCTGCTGCGCGGCGAGGCGAGCGATCATCTGAAGGCTGACATTCCCCTGCGCCGGGCGCAACAGTCTGATTTGTAAGTACCCCAGCGTCACGTCCCGCTGAACGAAGCGAAGCGTCCCGGCGTCCGTATCGCCCGCCGGGACGCTTCACTTCGTTCAGCGGAACAAACTCCCTAAGTGGTGCGCGATTCTGCGACGGTGCATCTCGCAGAACGTTGTTTAAGCTAGCACAGAACAAACGCGGTATAATAACGGCGCGGCTCGACGCACGATATGGTCGGGGCGTGCTGTTTTTATGACCTTTTCACGCCCAATCTTTATCCCCTGTCGCTTTGTTCCATGATGTTGAGGAAAGGCACTATGTCGCAAGAGTCGCAGCCGATCCGCTTTTCGGCGCAGTATAAGTTGATCACGGCAGCCATTATCATCGCCCTGACCATCATGCTGTTCCAGCAAGTTGTCCACATACTGACACCCTTTATCGCGGCGATCATCACGGCGTATCTGTTTAATCCGCTAGTGACCTGGTTGCAGCGGCGCACCAGGGTGAGTCGTGCAATCTGGATCGTCGTACTCTACGTGATCGCGTTTTTGCTCATCTACGGCCTGTTCACCTGGATCTGGCCAATCATTATGCAGCAGTCAGGTGATATGGCCCGCGCTGCACCGCAGTTGGCGACTGAGATTCGCGGTATCTTCGAGGGTCGTGAGGAGTTCGATCTGTTTGGCTTTGTGATCAACCTGGCCCCGGTAGAAGATCAGTTGAGCAGTCTGGTTCGCGATCTCGGAACGTGGATGAGTGGGAATGTGCCGCGCCTGGTAGTCTCGGCGCTCGAATCGGTCATCTACCTCCTCGTGTATCTCATCGCAACCTTCTATCTGCTGATGGAGGCGGGCGAGCTGAAAATCTGGGCGGCGAACCTGATCCCCGCGCCCTATCGCGCCGAGATAGGCAATCTGGGCACGCAGATTGACGGGGTGTTTAGCGCCTACATCCGTGGGCAGCTCATCCTGATCGTCATTATGTCGGTGCTGCTCTTTATTCCACTTTCGATCCTCCAGGTACCCTACGTTTTAGTGATTGCGGTCGCCTCGGGCACTCTGGAGATTCTGCCAATTATCGGGCCGTGGTCGGCAGCCGGGATCGCGATTATCTCCACACTCTTTCAGTCCGAGATGCCTTTTGGCCTTTCCCACGGCAGTATGGCTGCCCTAGTCGGGGTGATCTACTTCACGCTGCGCCAGGTTGAGGATAACTTTATTATTCCCAATGTGATGGGACCGCTAGTACGACTGCACCCGGTCGTGGTGATCTTTGCCATCCTAGCTGGTGGGGCCATTGGTGGAGCCTTCGGCCTCTTTATCGCCATCCCGATGGCGGCGGTAGTGCGAATTCTACTCAGCTATCTCTACACGAAGCTGATTGACCAAACCGAATCACCGAAGTCGTCGCCGCCGCAATCCAGCGAGGAGCCGACGAAGCTGCGACGACAGGTGATCACGCACATGAAGCGCGATACCTGATTCCTCGTCCCTAACCCGTTGTGGCTATGGTTAGTCACGAAGCTGCCACCTAATCCACACACTAGAATCAATACTTCTCAAATAGGTCCATCTCTGCCGACCGTGCCCCCTCACCCCCTGCCCCTCTCCCACCGGGGGAGAGGGGAGATTCTAAACTAGAGTGTGTTCGACCCCCCCTCTCCCAGAACGGGAGAGGGGGCTGGGGGGTGAGGGCTGTTCGGCGGAAGACTCCTTATTTGAAAAGTATTGACACTAAAATTCATCGCCGGAGGCGATAGTGCTACAATTTTCACACGACCCCGAGGCCGGTACGCTCTACGCCTACTTCACGGAGCTTGAAGCGGGGCAGGCGGTTTATACGCTGGAATATCCGGCCAGCCTTTTGTTGGACAGCGATGGCCGAGTGGTTGGCCTGCGCCTTGATCTGGACGATGAGATTACGCTCGATCAGCTCGAACTGGCCCTCGATGATGAGTTCGGTCGCCTGGACATGGAGACGGGCTTCCTCTCAATTCTGATCTCTGGCGGGGTGGCGGCGCGGGTAGTGGCTCTGGAGCAGACGGCGATCCTCGACCTGGATACGGATGAGCGTATTCTGGGGGTGGAACTGGCCCCGCCGGGTGATCTGCTGACACCCGAGCGCCTAGAGCGTCTGGCCTCTGCAATGGTGTCGCTAGACGATGCGCCACAGGCGGGCGAAGGGCCGGTGGTGTTTGTGCCGGAAGTGGAGGAGGC
>Ga0007797_1000226_pt1 | contig 16679 bp, 13 predicted proteins | sample CryBogmetaGMA25M_FD_60364 | JGI IMG/M metagenome (GOLD analysis project Ga0007797, IMG submission 60364) | Freshwater microbial communities from Crystal Bog, Wisconsin, USA - MA2.5M | ecosystem: Environmental > Aquatic > Freshwater > Lake | place: Crystal Bog, Wisconsin, USA | collected 2009-07-06 | reverse complement strand
TGCTCCCCCTCTCCCGTTCTGGGAGAGGGGGCTGGGGGGTGAGGGCCTTCCGGCGGCAAACGGTAGAGCACCTGAAACCTTGTCTACGCATGTTAATAGAGGCCAGATCATGAGCACAGTCTTGATCAATGGGATCGGCAGCGCGATTGGCGCCCAGGTGGCACGCCAAATCAGCACACATGACGAGGTGACGGTACTCGGGATCGCTCGCTGTGAGCCGCCCGCGCCGGTTGGACGTGCCGAGTGGCTGGTCGCCCACCTCAACGGAGTTCAGCTTACCGAATTGCTACAGGCCGAACATGTTGATACGCTCATCCACCTTGATTTTGCTGGAGCCGATGCCCCCGTCGAGGGACACGAAGTTGCTGTGCAACAGAACGTCATTGGTACGATGGAGATACTCGGCGCATGTGCCGCCGCCGGTGTGTCGCATGTGGTGGTGCGCAGCCATATCGGTATCTACGGGGCGAACCCGAAGAATCCGACCATTCTTAATGAATCTCGACCCGTCGCCCGTAGCGGGCTGAGCGGCCTGCTGCGCGACCTCGCCGAAGTTGAGCATTTTCTGGCCGAGTTCGCACTCAAACACCCCGAACTCAGCGTCGCTATCCTGCGCTTCGCACCGATTGTGGGTGGCTGGTCACCGTTGATCGAGTACTTTGCTCAGCCCAGTCCGCGCATCATCATGGGGTTTGATCCGAGCATGCAGGTGCTGCACATTGATGATGCCGTGGACGCAATCGTTCGCGCCGCACTATCACCGTGCGCTGGTGCCTTTAACTTCGCGGCTGATGACGCAGTCTGTATCTCGCAGGCAATCCGCCTATCTGGGCAGCAACCTACATCAACTTTCGAGTCGATGATCGGGCTGTCGGCGAGTGTGGGAGACCGCACGAAGCTACGCCCCTGGCCCTTCGATATTTCGTTTCTCCGGCATAGCTGTGTTGTTGATACACGACGGGCAAAGGACGTACTGGGCTGGTCACCAGTACATCGCGCCGTTGACTCGATCCGTACCGCACGGCAGAATGGCCGGGCTAGTGATGATCCCGCCGTATCCGAGGCCGCTATGCGCGCATTTCTCAGCCGAAAGGGGTAAGCCGTGCCAGATTCGATTGAGATTGAGATCGGCCACCAATCCGCCGATGTTGTCTCGCTGCCCGCCGAGGCAACATCGCCGCCCGTCGAGATAGCCTCGCCGCCCGCCGAGGTCGCCTCGCCACCCGCCGAGGTCGCCTCGCCCAAACCCCGTCGCGCCGCCCGCGCAAAGCGGGTCGCGGAGCCGACCCCGGAGTCTGTGCCTGCTCCCAAGCCCCGCGCCCGCAAGCCACACACCGACGCTCATACCGAAGACGCGGACGTCCAAGTTACCCCGCCGCACGTGGATACCTTTGCTGAGGATGTAGATGTGCGCATCGCGGGAACGGGCGTCCCGAAACTGACTCCCGCCGCCGCATACTGGGATGTTCACCCCAGCGACAGCTTGCACGAGGTGGAGCTAGAGGTACGCAACAATACCAGCCAGCAGCCGAGTCAGGCTACGGTAATGGGCCATGTTGCCGCCGGGCTCATCGATCTGATCGGCGAGAATATGCGCCGCATGACCGAGGAGCAGGTGGAAAAGGCGCGTGAGTTGCTCCGTGGCACCGACCTGAACGATTACCTCGAACCAGGCTTTTGGCGAGGTATCGGTATGGTTCTCCAGTACCAGGTGCAAGAGCAGGTGGACTTCATCAAGCGCCGGCTCCGGGGCGAGTACGAGGTTGACCCCTACGGCATGGATATCGAGATGATCGAGGTGGTGCGGCCATTCCTGGCCTTTATGTACCGCACCTGGTGGCGAGTGGAGTCTCATGGCCTCGAACACGTTCCGGCGGAGGGCCGTGCCCTGCTGGTATCGAACCACAGCGGCGTGTTGCCCTGGGACGGAGCGATGATCACGACGGCAGTATCCGCCGATCACCCGGTGCGGCCCGACCGGATCGTGCGTAGCCTGCACCTGCACTGGTTCAGCACTCTGCCCTTTGTGGCCCCAGCACTTGCCGCCACCGGCCAAGTGCCAGGACTACCCGAGAATGCCGTGCGCCTGCTGGAGAATGACGAACTGGTCTGCGTGTTCCCCGAAGGACTCAAGGGTGTCGGTAAGCTCTACAAGGATCGCTACAAGCTGGCCCGCTTTGGGCGCGGTGGCTTTGTGCAGGCCGCCCTGCGCGCCCGTGCGCCGATTGTGCCGGTGGCGGTGGTGGGTGCGGAAGAGATCTATCCCATGTTCTACAACGCCGAGTCGTTCGCCAAGCTGCTCGGCTTCCCCTACTTCCCCCTCACACCCTTCTTCCCCTGGCTGGGTCTCCTTGGCACGATCCCGCTGCCCACCCGCTGGAGCATTACCTTCTGCCCGCCGATCTCCACCGAGGAGTATGGCCCGCGTGCCGCCGATGATCCGCTTACGGTTCTCGCGCTGGCTGAGCGGGTGCGCGATACGATCCAGGAGACAATTGATCTTCGCCTGGCCGAGCGCACGTCGCTCTTTTAATTGCGTCGCAGGCATTCGATAGCAGTTACCATTAACCCACGAGTGGTTGAAAGTGCCAGCTTTGCTGGCACTTTCAACCACTCGTGGGTGATTTTTAAGACATCGTCAGGCGCAAGCACCCCGACGCGGCGAAGAGATCGGCCAGTACCAGCGGCGAGAGCCAGGGTCGCGCACAGACGTAGACAGGCTGCCAGCGGGGGGCAAACTTGGCCTTGAATCGCAGCAACCCCTCGGCGTTGTAAGATCGCCGTAGTCCGCGTCCCGCCGCGCTGATCAGATGCTCGAACGGGCGCAGATCGTGATCCGTATGGTGGAAAGGAGCCTCGTTCATGCTGAACTGGCGCACGCCCTCGCTGCGGAGCCGCGCCCCGGCGAAGGTGAACAGGCTCTCGATCACCCCGCCGGGGGCGTCGGGCATCCGTAACATCAGCTCGGTCACAGCAGCAGTCGGGTGTGGTGCCGAGATCAGGATGGCTCCTTGCCAGCCGCCATCCTCACGGTCGAAGACAAAGAGTCGTGTACCCGGCATAAATTCGGTGCGGAAGAGGTGTCGCAGTTGCGGTACAGCCCTGTGGCGCACCCGCGCAGCAAACGCCTGAAGCTGCTGCACGCTTTCTTCACCCCACAATACTTCACGCGCCGCGCCGTAACGACGGGCCTGCTTCACCATTTTCAGCACCGCCCGCCGTTGCATCCCCTCTCCGTCGAGATCGATAAGGGCTTCCACGCCTACCCTGGCGGTCGCCCAGCCCTGTCGCGCAAGGAAGCTGGCCAGCGTCGGTCCGCAGCCCCGGATCAGCGCACCCGGCATCTGCTCCAGCCAGTCACCGTAGAATTGCTCAAAGCTGTAGCGTAACGGCAGATCTGCGTAGGCCACCCAGCGCAGCCGCGAGATAGGCAGCGACCGCACGGTCAAGGACGGACAATCAATATCCCTCCGCAACCAGCTCAGCGGAAGCTCAGATCCAAGCATTGTGAAACTCTCGCACAAAAATTTCCTCACACCTGTCGGTTTGGATGCCGCAAAACGTGCCCTGTTACACATTATCACGCTGAGCGCGGGGAAGCGTGACATGTGTAACAGGGCATGTTTTGTGGCATCAGGTAGCGATGCTTCGCCCCTACGCTTCGTCCCAGATCCGTGCGGCCCGCCGGAAGACTCGGAAGAACACGACGACCAGGATGACCACCAGGATGATCGCCAGAGCCGGGGCCAGGATTGCCAGCACGCTCAGAGCGAGGGCGACCCCGTCCTCGATCAGACTGATCACCGGGTTGCCCGTCCCGGCGGTGGCTGTTGTTACCACCGGGCGCACGGCGCTACGGGCCAGATGCGTGCCCCCCGCCGCCACTACGCCAGCGATCATCACCAGCGCCGGATGGATGCTGGCGACATCGCCCTGGGCCGCCAGAGCCAGGATGGCCCCGGCAATCGGCGCGATGATCACCCCGAAGGCGTGCAACGCACTATCCACGGCGGGCAGTTTATCCCCCATAAAATCGAACACTGCCAGCGCGGCGACGGTCAACAGCACCAGGGGGTGCGTCAGTAGACCGAACGGTGCGGCCAGTTCGATCAGCCCGAAGCGGGCCAGAATACCAATCGTCAGCAGCGGCAAAAATGCGTTGAGCCCGGCGGCGGTCGAAAGCCCCAGGCCCGTGGCCAGCGCAATAAGCATCGTGATCATAGATAATCCCCCCGTTTAGACAAGGTTCGTAGGCACTTTAGGGAAGCAGATCTTCTTAATCATCCCATCCCGGCACCATGTCACCCTGAACGAAGCGAAGGGTGGCATGGTGCCGGGATAGATGCTTCGCTTCGCTCAGCATGACATGGTGCCGGGATGCTGTGGAGGATTCAGCCGCACATGCGCTGAATCGCCTACGACGAACTGTAAACCTGAAACCTGGCACCTGAAACCTTGTCCTACGAGCAATAGCTACGATAGGGACGCGCTAGGACCGTAGAAGGTTGCGGTATGTTGCGTATTGAGGTGGGAGACAAAGTCGCTCAATCTCCGGAGCTATGGCAAAGATACGGGGAGTGTCTTCTCGATAAAGGGTTCTACCGGCAGTGCAAAGGGAGCGCGGACGAGTCCCGTGATCTGGGGAGAGACCAGTAGGGTGTCCACTCGATGATCAAGGAAGATCGCCGCCGCATCGCCCACGATCATCGTCTCGGCCTGCTGGTAGAGCTGGATCCGCCGGGACGGGTCGGACTCCGCTTCGGCACGGGAGAGGAGTCCGTCAAGGTCGGTGTTATGGTAGCGCCCGAGGTTCTGGGGCGAACTGCTGCCGAACAGGGCACCGGCAACGTCCGCAGGATCGGGGTAGTCGGCGCACCAGGTTCGGAAGAAGAGATTGCCGCGCCCGTCGCCTAGCATACTTTTGGCGTAGCCCGTCGGCTCCAGTTGCTCAATCTTGATCCGTGCGCCCAATTGCTCCTGCCACATCTGCACAAGCACGCCAACACCCGGCTCGACTGAGAGACCGTCGCCGCTGGTGGTAAGCGTGATCTCGGGAAGCGCATTGCTGCCGCTGTAGCGCGACTCGGCGAGGCGCTGGCGAGCCAGCGCCGGGTCGAAGGTTATTCCCTGAAAGCTGGAATCGTAGCCCGGCAGGGCCGGCGGGTAGAGTCCGTGGGCCAGAATGCCCGCACCACGCAGCACACGCTCCTGGTAGCGCTGCCGGTCTACGGCCAGGGAGAACGCCTGACGCACCTTCGGGTCGTCGAAGGGCGCACGGCTGGTGTCGAAGGCGACGAAGGAGGTACAGAGCTGCGGCACCTCGCGCACATTGGCGCTGAGACGACGATCTACAGTACTGATAGAAGCCCGCTCTGTATCGCTCAGGAGGATCTGATCAACCTCACCCAGCACGTACTGGTGGATTCCGCTATAGCCCACATCCAGCTTGGCGATCATGTAGCGCGTGACCGGCGGGGTGCCGTAGTAGTGTTCGTTGCGCTCGTAGATTTTTACCTGTCCCGGCTCCCAGCGAATGAGCCGGTACGGCCCGCTCCCGTTGGGGTGGCGGTACCACTCAGCACCGCTCTGCACATTGGCCTGGTCTACAACCAGAGCCGCGCCGCCGGTTAGTTGCATGAGAAAAGTAGGCCGGGGCGCAACAAGCGTAACCTCCAAGGTGTAATCGTCGGGGGTGCGCAAGCCGCTGATCGATTCTGCCGCGCCAGAGTGCCGTTCCTGTACACCCACAATGCCGCCTAAGAACGACGTAACGGTATCTGAGCGGACGTTCGGGCTGGCCGCACGCTCCCAGGAATAGATTACGTCGCGGGCAGTTACGGGACGGCCATCCTGGAAGCGGGCATCGCGGCGCAGGAAGAACGTATAGGTCATGCCGTCGGCGCTCAATGTCCAGCCCGTAGCGAGATCCGGCTGGAGGCTCAGGTCGGGGGCGAAGCGCAGCAGCCCGCTAAAGACCAGCCGGTCGCCCGGCCCGCTGGCTGGGTCGTAGGCTTGTGGACTGAGCGACTCCTGCTCGGTGTAGATGTACGCCTGATTGCGCGGCACCCCGTAGACCTGCGGCTCGGAGATTGTGATGCTGCCGAAGATCTGCTCGATAGTCTTCCGCTCTGGGGCGAGATCCTGCTCCGTCCCGTAGGCAATCATAGTGATCAGTTGCGGCCCGTTGGCCACCGAGATCATTAGGCTGCTGACCGTGCCATTGGGGGGCTTGGGGCGATACTCGCTGCGCCACGTCGGGTCACCGGCGGCAGTTTTAGCCGCCTGACTCTTCAGCACATTCATGCCGCCAAACCAGTCGCCGATCTGGGCCTGGGTATCTGTGGCGTCCACCTTCAGGCTCTTATCCTGATTCCTCACCGTGCGCAGGATAAGCAGGAAGACCGTATCGGGCTTATTGGCGAGTTGCACCAGCGTGCCGGGCACAGCGGCGGTGCTGCTGTTCCAGTCAATAGGGTAGGTAATGGTGAAGCCGATAGTGGCGTCTGTAAAAATACCGGCCTGCGGGCGCGGTGTTGCGAAGGGTGTGGCCATAGGCAAATGTGGCGTCGGGATGGCGGTAGGCGGGATGGGCCGCGCCGTCTCCTGAGGCTGGGATGTCGCTGTGGACGTGCTGGTCGGCTCGAATACAGCCGGTGGCCGAGAACAGCCAGTGAGGGCGATGAGGGCCAGCAGAGCGGCGAAAATGCTGGCCCTCACCCCCCAGCCCCCTCTCCCGCTCAGGGAGAGGGAGAGTCGGACGCATCCCGGTGCGGAATCTCCCCTCTCCCCCGGTGGGAGAGGGGCTGGGGGTGAGGGGGTAAGGCCGACGTTGGATTGACATATCTGGATGGTAGCGATTTTACGCAGCATGTTATTTGGTCCCAAAGAGCTTCCATACAGCCAATCCAGTGAGGATGAGGCCCATGAGGAACGCGATCCCTGCTCCAGACAGGCGCAGGGTGATCGTGGGCTGCTGTGCGGGTGCCGTTGGCGGGGGCGGAGTAGCCTGCGCTAGTGGAGATGGCGTGATGGTAGGAGCGAGTGTCGGCGGCGCACTAGTGGGTGTGGGCGGCATCGGCAGGCTGGTAGGCACCAGGAACGAGATCGTCGGGATGGGCGAAGATGTGGCGACGGGGGTGGGTGGAACTTTCGCACGCGGGACGGCCTTCAGCCTCGCCCGCCAACGATCCTCAAGCTGATCGAGGTTAAACCCGTAGACCGCCTGCATCCCCGCATCCACCGTTGTGCCGTCGCGCAGCTTGCCAAAGAGGGCCAGCAGCTTATTCGGGCCGTAGGTTGTCACGAGGTAGGCGACTAGGCTATAGGACTGAGCATACGCGAGATCGGCCTGGTCGGGGTGCTGTGAGAATCCATTGCTGATGGATCGCACCGAGAGCAGGCTATTCGAAGCCAACGCCGCGTTGAAGAGAAACTGTGAGCGCGGATCAAGCACGCCCTCGGCGTACACGGCGATCCCCTCATCCAGCCAGGTCGGCACATTCTCGCCGCACGAGAAGGTGATCTGCCCGATGATCAGGTGAGTCAGCTCGTGAACAATCGCCCGTCGGCCCCAGACCACATAGCTCGGATCAATGCCCATGATCGTGATATTGTTCGCCGGGTAGGCCACACCACCGGCCCAACTCGGCTCGTAGAGGATAGCATCCTGCATCTGCTGGCTGGTGCCATAGATGTAGAGATTGATCGGAGACTGCGGGCGCACGCCGGTAAACTTGGTCAGGCGGGCGATCCCATTACTGGCAGCGGTCAACAGATCCTCGGCAAAGGATGTCTCGCCGCTATACCAGTGTAGGGTCAGGTCGCCCCGGCTGATCTGTCGCCAGGTGTAGGATGTATCAATCCAGGTGACGCGCATATCGGGCGAGACCATGGTTTTACCGGCGCTATCGGTGGCCCGCCAGCGGTACCAGATTGTGGCACCAGGCGGCTCAGAGCCAGTCCGCAGCATCTCCCACGTCCAGTGAACATCAACCGTGGTGCCGGGGGTGAAGTCGGGAAAAGCTCTCGCCGTAACATCGCCGCAGGTACGCTTATCAACGCCATATTCCAGGATGATCGTGCTGATCGGCGCGGCGCTGACGATCTGGGCGTTAAAGCTGATCCGGTCGGGGAAGACGATAAACACCCCACGGTCGGTGATGGTGAGTCCAGCCTGCGCGTCTACGGGCGTGGGCGCGATCAGCAGCAGCAGCAGCGTGAGCAGAAGGATGGCGCGTCGTATTGCCATTAATTTCGTACTATCACTATAATCTGGCGATAGGCACAAGTTTCCCACGACCTTGCACATTATATCGCCGCATGTTATGATCGGGGGCGGTTCATCGGTTCTTTTTAGACATCATCTTCACACACCATAGGGCATTATCATCGGTGGTAGCAACGACACGAACACATAGGGGTGAGGTACGGCTTGTATTAGCCTCCGCTTCGCCCCGCCGCCGTGAGTTGCTTGGACTCTTGGGAGCCAGCTACGAGACGATAGCCAGCGATGCGGAGGAGCGCGACGACCCAGTGCCCGACACGGTGCTGGCGGCCCTGCCACCGTTTGACCTCCCCCGGGCAACCCATCCGTCCCTCCTCGCATGGCGTAAGGCCCGCCACGCCGCCGATCTCGCCCCCGACGCGGCCATTCTCGGCGCAGACACCATCGTCGTTCTGGGCGACATGGTGCTGAATAAGCCCCGCGATCCGGGCCACGCCTGCCAGATGCTTGCCAGCCTCTCCGGGCGGACGCACATTGTTTATACCGGGATATGTGTGATAGCTTCGATGACCAATGGCCGAGAACCGTTCGTCGCCTTGGACTTAGTTGCAAGTGAGGTTGAGGTGGCGTCGCTCAGCGCCCAGGTGATTGAGGACTATGTCGCCACCGGCGAGCCGATGGACAAGGCCGGATCCTACGGGATCCAGGGTCTTGGTGGGCAGTTGGTGCGCAGCGTGCGCGGCAGCTACACCGCCGTTGTCGGGCTACCGCTGGTGCAGGCCCACCGCATGCTCAGCGCAGCGGGGGTTGTTGGGCTCCATAGCCCAGAGGACACCTACCGACACTGGCTAGAGCAACAGGGAAAGGAGCCGCTGCCATGGCCCCCAACGCGCCCATAAAGCTGCTGATCGTGGATGATCACCCGTTATTTCGCCAGGGCGTGCGCTGGGCGCTCTCGTCTGAAGATGACATCCGCATCGTGGGAGAGGCGGTCAGCGGCGAGGCTGCTATTGAATGGCTGATCGCAGCCGGCCCCAGCCAAGAGCCGAACGCTATGCTGGTGGATCTGAATCTGCCCGGCATTAGCGGCCTAGATCTGACCCGCCAAGTGCGACGCCAGTACCCCGGTATCGGTGTGGTGATGCTGAGTATGCACGAGAGTGACGAGCAGGCGTTTAACGCCTTGCGCGCTGGTGCCGCTGCCTACCGATCCAAGGATGTGAAGCCGCAGTCCCTGGTGGAGATCGTGCGCCGCGTGGCCCGTGGTGAGTATGTGATCAACGATGTGGTGCTTGAGGAGCCGAGGGTGGCCAGCCGCGTGCTGACCCAGTTCCGCAGTCTGCCCCAGCCCACTACCAGCACGGCACCCGAGTCTGAGTTCCCGATTTTCACACCTCTGAGCGACCGCGAGATCGAGGTGCTGGAGAGTATCGCCTCTGGTGGCAGCAATAGGGAGATCGCCGACTCGCTCGGCATTAGCACCCAGACGGTGAAGAACCATATCTCGTCCATTTTGCGCAAGCTGTCGCTCAACGACCGCACACAGGCCGTACTCTTCGCCCTCCGCCGGGGCTGGATTGATACCCCCACGGAGATCCGCCAGGGCGAACACCGTCTGCTCGACCATGATGCCGATACCGATGCATAATGCGGAGACGACCTGAAGGTCGAGTCCCGCATGTGGCAATCGCGCAAAACTCGCTCTGTCACGACCAATGCGAGACAGGATCGCATGCGTGTTATAATCTACTATGGTAGCTAGTCACTACACTTCGTTACCCGCTATGGTTCCCTTTGTTGCCCATGCCCTTGAAATGTAGTAGAATAAGCCCAGATGGCCGTCAATTGCGGCCTGTATGATCCTGGCATCAATTGCCAGTTCGTTCTAGCCTCTGCTCCAGAACTGCTGACGGCCCCTAAGGAGGATCTGAATGGCAAGCAGAACCGAAGAAATGGTGCGGCATCTGAAGGCCTTGTCTATGAATACGCCCGACATTGAGGCGTCGGCGGTTGTGAGTGTTGATGGCCTCATCATGGCTTCGGCGTTGCCGTCGGATGTTGAGGAGGATCGGGTCTCGGCGATGAGCGCAGCGATGCTTTCACTCGGCGAGCGTATCGCCAACGAGCTTCGTCGTGGTCAACTCGACCAGGTCTTCGTTCGTGGTGAGGATGGCTACGTGATCCTCATGGCTATCGGTGAGGAGGCTGTACTCACCGCCCTCGCCCAGAGCCGCGCCAAACTCGGATTGGTCTTCCTTGATATGCGCCGTACGGCGAATGAGTTGATCAACTTGGTATAGACCAAAAACCTCCAGAGGTCGAATCAAGCGGGGCCGGGCGAGTAATCGCCCGGCCCCGTGTGATCTGCTCCTGCTTCGCCGTTACCCCCCGAACAGATTCCCCAGGTTGATGTTTGAACTGCTGCTACTACTGCTGCTACTGCTGCTGCTCGGCAGGTACTGCGCAATCTTCTTAGCCAAATTCATCGCCGGCATCGTCTGGAGCCAGATACGGCCTGGACCGCGTAGGGTTGCCAGGAACAGACCCTCGCCGCCAAAGAGGACGTTCTTAAAGCCGCGAATCATCTCCACATCGAACTGCACCGTCGGCTCGTACATCGCGACGTGGCCGGTGTCCACTTTCAGCACCTGATTGGCCTCCAGCGTGTACTCGACAATCTCACCGTCAAGCTCGACAAAGGCCAACCCCGGCCCGGTGATCTTCTGCATAATAAAGCCCTCGCCGCCAAAGAAGCCCGCCCCCAGCTTGCGCCGGAAGTGAATGTCGAGCGTCACGCTACGCTCGGCGCACATAAAGGCATCTTTCTGGCAGATCATCTGCTGGCCCGCCCCCAGGTTGAGCGGGACAACCTTGCCTGGGAATTCAGCAGAGAATCCGACGATTCCAGTGCCGCCCTGTGAGGTAAAACTAACCATGAAGAGCGACTCGCCGGAGAACATGCGCTTGAACGCGCCGCCCAGTCCGCCCTCCATGTTTGTCTCCATCGCAATGTTGGCACTCATCCAGCTCATACCGCCGCGCTCAGAAAAGATCGTCTGTCCGGCGGGAATCTCGATCACCGCCGCCTGCATCGTGGTGCCGATAATTTTGTACTGGAGACCGCTGGCTCCGTGCCCTGTACCAACCACTGCCGGTTCGGGCAGGTCAATCCGCTCGCCGGGACGGTTATCGTAAACATCGGCCATTGACTGGGACGTACCGCCAATGCTCGGTGATACAGGGGCTTGGGCTGAGGAGACTACGACTGGGGATCCGCATGTGGTACAAAATCGGGCGCTGGGGGCAAGCTCAGCATCACATCCTGTGCATCGCATAGGGTTAATCCTCCTGTACGGTAGGTGCGCGGGGAGCGCAACAGCGGCCAACTCCACTGGATTGTACGTGAGGTACGGCGGTTTTGTTTCTTTACGAGGGAGGGTGACGCAGTCGTGACGCCGCATGCGGCGTCACGACTGCGTCGCACCCGCGATTTCTACGGTTGTCCGCCCTTGCTCAGAGTAGCCAGAAAATCAATATTTGTCTTTGTCTTGGCCATACGAGTCAGCATCAACTCAGTGCCTTCGTTATCGCCTAGCATGCTCACCATGCGCCGCAGCGTCCAGACCTGGCGCAGCGCATCGGGGCCGAGCAGCAGTTCTTCGCGACGAGTGCTGCTACGCTGGATGTCGAGGGCGGGAAAGATGCGCTTCTCGGCCAGCTTACGGTCGAGGTGCAGTTCCATGTTGCCGGTGCCCTTAAACTCTTCGTAGATCACATCGTCCATGCGCGAACCGGTATCCACCAGACATGTGGCAATGATCGTGAGTGAACCACCACCCTCGATGTTACGGGCAGCACCGAAGAATCGCTTGGGCGGATAGAGCGCGACCGGGTCAATACCGCCAGAGAGCGTGCGCCCGCTGGGCGGCATATCCAGGTTATAGGCGCGGGCCAAGCGCGTGATCGAGTCCATCAGGATTACCACGTCCTGCCCGCCCTCAACGAGGCGCTTGGCGCGCTCCAGGGTCATCTCAGCGACTTTGGTATGATCCTCGACCGGCTCATCAAAGGTGGATGAGATCACATCCCCCTTAACGCTGCGCCGCATATCGGTGACTTCCTCAGGCCGCTCGCCAATCAGCAGCACCATCAGGTGAATATCCTGATAATTTGAGGTTAGACCATTAGCAATCGCCTTCAGCAGCATCGTCTTACCCGCTTTGGGGGGCGAGACAATCAGCCCGCGCTGGCCACGTCCAATCGGCGCGATCAGATCGACGAGGCGGGTGTGGAGCAGATTTGGCTCCGTCTCCAGTTTCATTTGCTCGTTAGGAAAGATCGGGGTAAGCTGATCAAACGAAGGGCGCTTGCGGGCTGTCTCTGGGTCAACCCCGTTGATCATCTCGACGCGCAGCAGCGAGTAGAATCGCTCACTCTCCTTTGGAGGACGGATCTGACCCCAGATCCGGTCGCCGGTACGCAGGCCAAAGCGACGGATCTGCGACTGTGAAACATACACATCATCGGCGCCAGGCAGCATACGGTCGGTGCGAAGGAAGCCAAAGCCATCCGAGACAATATCGAGGATGCCATCGCTAAAGGTGTTGCCCTGCTCCTCCGACTGTGCCTGGAGCAGTTTGAAGATTAGATCCTGCTTTTTGAGCCCGCTGAAGCCGGTAATATCAAGTTTGCGGGCCATCTCGCGCAGGTCGCTGAGAGTCTTTGACTCTAATTCTGCGACGTTCACGACGGGGTTCTCCTTGAATTCATGTGATGGTGTGTGGGTGTTGGTGCGGGCATCTCATTGGCGCGGAGGTAAAGCTAACGGAGGATACCAACCGGCCCCCCCTGATGCCTTACATGGGGGCCGAAGGTGTGCGGATAGGACACGCTGTGTCGCTAACGCCGCGTTGGAACCCAAGGGTCTACAGACATGTGGTGCGGAAGATCTATAGGCGAAAGCCGGCGATTGGCTTTCACAAACGCCGCGCAGCGGACTGCATGGCGTTGACGCGACAGGTATTATCTATCAGGAAAATGGAAGTTTGGGGAGTGACGGCCGGTGTGACTGGCGCTACACCGACGCAACCCGAAGAGGTTTGCAGGGATCTACCCCGCTCCTGGCCGAAGTATAGCACAAGTGTCAAGTACATGCAAATTCAAGGGTGTGACGTAAAGGCTCGGAAAACGGCATGCTGCCATTCCACCGGCTGGTGATTGATGTCGCGCTGGATGGGGGCGATGCGCCGGGCGTCGGCCTGCGCCGATGCCCGATCCATAACACAGCAGCAAATCCCCCGCTTGACAATGATCAGATGCCTGCGTATAGTGCTGTAACGGTTTGCGGGTCTGCTCTCATCAGTCCTGGGCTGGATTTTTTTATTTCTTGTTGTTGAGCCGCCGAATGGTCACATGGACATGGCTATTTGGTCGCAGAAAGACTCTATGGGCGACAAAGTTGTAATCGTCGAGTCGCCAGCAAAGGCGAAGACGATCCAGAAATATCTCGGGAAGGGCTACCGAGTCACCTCTAGTATGGGTCACGTGCGTGATCTTCCGAAGCGCGATCTCTCGATTGATGTCGAGAACGACTTCGAGCCGATCTATGAGGTGACGAAGCAGAAGGTCGTGAATGAATTGCGACAGGCCGTACGTGGCGCTGACGCGATCTATCTCGCGACCGACCCCGACCGCGAGGGTGAGGCGATTGCGTGGCATATCACTCAGGCGGTGAATGTGCCGAAGCGCACTCCCATCCACCGTGTGGTTTTTCACGAGATCACCCGCAATGCGGTGCAGCAGGCGATCAATAACCCACGCGAGATTGATAGCAACTTGGTTGACGCCCAGCAGGCCCGTCGTGTCCTTGACCGGCTGGTTGGCTACCAGCTTAGCCCGCTGCTGTGGGATAAGGTGAAGCGTGGGCTATCGGCTGGGCGCGTCCAGTCGGTGGCGGTACGTCTGATTGTTGAGCGCGAGCAGTCAATCGAGATATTTGTCGCTCAGGAATATTGGTCAATTGAGGCCGATCTCTCCACGCAGGGCGGCGCGACGAAGCGCGATACCTTCCGCGCTGTGCTGATTGAGCGCGATGGGAAGAAGCTCGATAAGTTCGCGGTGGAGACGAAGGAGCAGGCTGATGCGATCATCGCTGACCTCGGCGGTGCCCGCTATGTGGTGCAGAGGATCGTCCGCCGCGATAAGCGCCGGAGTGCCGCACCGCCCTTCACCACGAGCACGCTCCAGCAGGAGGCTGGGCGCAAGCTTGGTTTCAGCGCGAAAAAGACGATGACTCTGGCGCAGCGTCTCTACGAGGGCATAGATGTCGGCGGCGAGGAGGGAACTGTCGGTCTGATCACCTATATGCGTACCGATAGCACAAATGTGGCCGCCGAGGCCCAGCAGGAAGCGCGTGCGGTGATCGCGGGGATTTATGGATCTGACTATGTGCCAGAGAAGCCGCCGGTCTATAAGACGAAAGCCAAGGGTGCCCAGGAGGCCCACGAGGCTATTCGCCCCACGAGCAGCGCCCGCCGCCCTGAGCAGGTGGCCTCTGCCCTCGACCGCGATATGCAGCGGCTCTACGATCTGATCTGGAAGCGTTTTGTGGCCAGCCAGATGGCTCCCGCTGTCTTCGATAACACCACGGTGGATATTGGAGCGGGGGCGGGGAGCGGGAGACAGGAAACAGGAGGCGGGCGGCAGGAGGCCGGAGGCAGGAACCCGGCCCCCGCTCCCTATACGTTCCGGGCTACTGGCAGCGTGCTGAAGTTCCCGGGCTTCCTGGCGGTCTATAATGTGAGCCTCGATGAGGGCGAAGAGGATGAGGATAGTGAGCGGCGTCTGCCCCCGCTCAGCGAGAACGATGTCCTAAACTTGCTGGCTCTGCTGCCCCTCCAGCACTTTACCGAGCCGCCACCACGCTTCACCGAGGCGAGTCTGGTGAAGGAACTTGAGCAACTTGGCATCGGTCGGCCCTCGACCTATGCGTCAATTATCTCGACGATTCAGGATCGTGAGTATGTTGCGCTCTCTGAGAAGAAGTTGATCCCCACTACTCTCGGTCGTGTGGTGACTGACTTGCTTGTCAAGCACTTCCCGAAGATCGTTGACTACGACTTTACATCGTCGCTGGAACAGCAGCTCGATGATATTGCCGACGGTGCGAAGCGCTGGGTGCCGGTGTTGCGCGAGTTCTACGGCCCGTTTCAGGCCACACTCGTGACCGCGAAGCACGAGATGCGTAATGTTAAGCGTGAGGAGATCCTCACCGATGTGATCTGCCCAAAGTGTGACCAGAGTCATCTGGCGATTAAGTTTGGGCGTAACGGTGAGTTCCTAGCCTGCTCGCGTTATAGTAAGGAGAGCGGGCCGGATTCTTGCGACTTCACCAGCGATTTTCATCGCGACCCCGATGGTAAAGTTGTTATTGATAAGGCGAGTGCCCCTGAGACAAGCGACGTGATGTGCAATCTCTGTGGCAAGCCAATGGTGATCAAGAAGAGCCGCTTTGGGCCGTTCTTGGGTTGCTCTGGCTACCCCGAATGTGCCAATACACGCCGCTTAGGCAAGGACGGTAAGCCGATGCCGTTGCCGGTACCCACTGGCGTGGCATGCCCCAAGTGCAGCGTAGGCGAACTTATGGGGCGGCGCGGTAAGTTTGGTCGGCCCTTCTATGGTTGCTCGCGTTACCCCAAGTGCGACTACGCCACCAACAGCCTTGAGCAGATGGCCCCGGTGGTTCACACTGAGCCGGTGGTCAAGCCCGAACCGGCGGTGGCCAAGAAGCCAGCGGCCAAGCCCGAATCGGCGGTGGCCAAGAAGCCAGCGGCCAAGCCCGAATCGGCGGTGGCCAAGAAGCCAGCGGCCAAGCCGGCGGCTAAGTCCGAATCAGCGGTGGCCAAGAAGCCAGAGGGCACAGCACGACGCACAACGAAGAAGAGTGCCTGAGACGAATCTTCCGCGCAAAAAAGCGGATGCGCTTCGATGCCGATGGCCACCCGTTCCCCACCTCAACTGCCTGGATGATCTCGCGTGCGCCGCGCACCCGATTAACATCATGCAGCCTGAAACACGAAAAAAGAGCCCGATTTGACAAGACAGGAAAGGTCGGGTATACTCCTCAACGTTGCGAGCGACGGACGGTTTCACTCCTCGGAGGCAAACCTAAGACAAGACAGTGTGAACCGAGTGACGGACAATCTGGTCCCCCTCTCGATGCTAGGGTCACTATGGTGGCGCTAGTTTTTTGTTCGCAGTCCCCCCGCTCCCACCGCGCACCTTTCCAATCGAGTGTGGTTGTTTGTGTGACTGACAGCCCTAATCGTCAGGCTTCGGCCTGGCATTCCAACAACGCAGAGTTTGATCCTGGCTCAGGATGAACGCTGGCGGCGTGCCTAATGCATGCAAGTCGCACGCAGCAAGCTTGCTTGGCTGCGTGGCGCACGGCTGAGGA
>Ga0007797_1000224_pt1 | contig 16687 bp, 17 predicted proteins | sample CryBogmetaGMA25M_FD_60364 | JGI IMG/M metagenome (GOLD analysis project Ga0007797, IMG submission 60364) | Freshwater microbial communities from Crystal Bog, Wisconsin, USA - MA2.5M | ecosystem: Environmental > Aquatic > Freshwater > Lake | place: Crystal Bog, Wisconsin, USA | collected 2009-07-06 | reverse complement strand
GCCAAACAAAAAGCTGAGGAGATGGGCTAATGCTAGTCCTAGATCACGATCGCGCTGGCGGCTATTGGGGTGCTGTGTATGTTTTCACGGCTGTGAAGGGTTTACAGGTGGTGATTGATGGCCCAGTGGGTTGCGAGAATCTGCCAGTAACTTCGGTGTTGCATTACACCGATGCTTTACCCCCTCATGAATTGCCAATCGTAGTCACTGGTTTAGCAGAAGAGCAATTGGGCCGAGAGGGCACCGAAGAATCTATGAAGCGCGCCCATAAAGTGCTTGATCCGGATTTACCAGCAGTGGTAGTCACAGGCTCAATCGCCGAAATGATCGGTGGTGGAGTAACTCCAGAAGGTACAGGCATTAAGCGCTTCTTACCTAGAACCATTGACGAAGATCAGTGGCAATGCGCCAACCGCGCAATGAATTGGTTGTGGACTGAGTATGGCCTTAAAAAAATACCAGAGCGTAAGAGGGTTGCTGGTGAAAAGCCTAGAGTCAATATTATTGGGCCCTCATACGGCAGCTTTAATTTATATAGTGACTTAGCAGAAATTAGACGATTAATTGAAGGCATTGGTGCTGAAGTCAATATGGTGTTTCCACTTGGATCACACCTCGCTGACATTCCAAAGTTAGCTGATGCTGATGTCAATGTCTGTATGTATCGAGAGTATGGACGTTTACTATGCGAAACATTAGAGCGCCCATATTTACAAGCCCCGATTGGTATGCAATCCACAACAGCCTTCTTGAGGAAACTCGGAGAGCTCTGCGAAATTGATGTGGAAGGTTTTATTGAGAAGGAAAAACATACCACGCTCAAGCCTATTTGGGATTTGTGGCGTTCTGTTACACAAGACTTTTTTGGCACTGCCAGTTTTGCCATTGTTGCTAATGAAACTTATACCCGAGGAATTAGAAATTTCTTGGAAGAAGAGATGGGTCTTCCTTGTAATTTCGCAGTTCCTAGAATACCGGGTAATAAAACAAATAACGTAGAGATACGAGAGCTAGTGCAGAAGAAAACACCCCTAGTCATGTTTGGTAGTTATAACGAGCGCATGTATGGCAGTGAAATCGGTGCTCGCTTTTCCTATATACCGGCCTCATTTCCAGGGGCAATTATTCGCAGACATACCGGCACCCCCTTCATGGGCTATGCGGGCTCGGTTTATTTGATTCAAGAAGTTTGTAACTCCTTGTTTGATGCCCTATTTAACATTCTACCCCTAGGGACAGAGATGGATAAGGTTGATCGTACGCCTGCCAGGGTTCAAAGCTCTATTAAGACAATGCCTTGGGAGCAAGAGGCACAAGAACTTCTGAATAAATTAATTAGTAATCAACCTGTACTTACCCAAATATCGGCCGCAAAAAGAATGCGAGACGAAGCGGAGCTTGAGGCCCGAAAACAAAATATTGAAAGAGTCACAGTAGATTGTGTACAGAAATCATCCTTCTCTATTACAGCAGGAGAGGTTGCATGAAGTCAGTACAAAAAAATTACCCTGATCAAGGGTTAAACCAATATGACTTTTTCAGGTCATATCCTCAAATCTACAGGGGTGATGTAGAAAAGACCGTAAGGTCAGTTTCAAGGAGTTGTCATCATGAGTGAAAACAGATCTATATCTGGGCTAACCGATGCAGAGGCTCAAGAATTCCATGCATTTTATGTGCAAGGTCTTTTAGGGTTCGTTGCAATCGCAGTCGTCGCGCACATACTTGTATGGGCATGGCGTCCATGGTTCTTTTGATGCAGTAGTAAGTACATAGTAAATAGCGCAGCTAAAAGGAGTAATGAATATGAAGACCAGTACAGATTTAATCAACAAAAATGATCTTAAGGACACCATGTCCTTCAAGTTTATTTTCTTAGTTAGTTATGTGGTGATCTTTGTAGTTGCCCTCATTTTGGTCGTGTTCCCTGCCTCCCAAAAAAGTTGGTTATTTTCGGAGTCTGACGGAGGTTCATTTTTTAAGTCAGTTGAGTCAGGCGTTTACAGCTTTATGTCTTACTTAAATTAGGAGAAATATTATGTGGAGAATTTGGAAGTTGTACGACCCGTTACGTGCGATGGTTGCACAGGGCGTTTTTCTCTTTGCTTTGGCAGCCATGATTCACCTCATTTTGTTGAGCACTGCTCAATACAAATGGTTGGATGGAATGAGTCAAGAGCAGTACAAAGCAGCAATTGCAGCAGCGAAGAAGTAATTAGATGTGCAAATCGTAGGCGAATTTCTAGAGATAGTCATTCGTCTACGTACGATTAATTAGTTTTGAGAAATATTCTCATTATGTTAGGAGCGCTATATGGCTATGCTCAACTTTGAAAAGAAATACCGCGTTCGCGGTGGAACCCTCATTGGTGGAGATCTTTTTGATTTCTGGGTAGGTCCTTTTTATGTTGGATTTTTTGGTGTCACAACCATATTCTTTGCATTCTTAGGTACCGCGATGATTCTTTGGGGCACATCTCAAGCTGGGGTGTGGAATATCTGGCAAATTAATATAGCTCCGCCAGATCTCAAATATGGCCTAGGTGTGGCACCCTTAATGGAGGGCGGTTTGTGGCAACTCATCACCATATGTGCTTTAGGAGCCTTTGGATCATGGGCTTTGCGAGAGGTTGAGATTTCTCGCAAGCTCGGCATGGGTCTACATGTACCAGTCGCTTTTAGTATGGCGATCTTTGGATACTTCACATTAGTCGTGATTCGGCCTGTATTGATGGGCGCATGGGGTCACGGCTTTCCATATGGAATATTAAGTCACTTAGATTGGGTATCCAATACTGGCTACCAATATCTGCACTTTCATTACAACCCTGCACACATGATTGCAGTCACTTTATTTTTTACAACTACATTAGCACTCTCTCTTCATGGCGCATTAATCCTCTCTTCAACCAATCCGCAGCCTGGCCATACAGTCAGAACACCGGAGCATGAAGATACTTTCTTTAGAGACATTGTGGGCTACTCCATTGGAACACTGGGTATCCATCGTTTAGGCTTATTTTTGGCTCTAGCAGCAGTATTCTGGAGTGCTGTATGTATCGTCATTAGCGGACCATTTTGGACTAAAGGGTGGCCTGAGTGGTGGACATGGTGGCTGAATTTGCCAATCTGGGGATAGTTTTAGCTCAATTGAAAATGCGGAGAGCATGATGGAATATCAAAACCTATTTACACAAACGCAAGTAACCGGGCCCGCTAGTCATGGCGTTCCGATTAATGCTTACGATATGCGTGAAAGAACTAAAACTATTGGTTTTAGTCATCTCATGGGGCGTCTGGGTAATGCACAACTAGGCCCTATATATCTTGGACGCCTTGGGGTTGCCTCATTAATTTTTGGCATGACAGCATTTTTCATCATTGGTATGAATATGTTGGCTCAGGTGAATTGGAATCCCTTGCAGTTTGTGAGAAAACTCTTTTGGTTATCACTCGACGCGCCAGCACCTAAATATGGCCTGACATTTCCGCCAATGAATGAAGGCGGTTGGTGGTTAATTGTGGGCCTATTTACTACCATCTCCATCATGTTGTGGTGGTTGCGCACATTCCGTAGAGCACAAGCACTCGGTATGGGTACTCATGTACCTTGGGCCTTTGCATCAGCAATTTGGTTATTTTTAGTTCTAGGCCTCATTCGTCCAGTATTGATGGGAACTTGGAGTGAAGGCGTACCGTTTGGCATCTTTTCTCACTTAGATTGGACTGCTGCTTTTTCGATCCGCTATGGAAATCTGTTTTACAACCCATTCCACATGCTTTCAATTGTTTTCCTTTATGGCTCAGTGCTCTTATTTGCAATGCATGGTGCCACCATCCTCGCCGTGAGTCGTTTTGGTGGTGAGCGAGAAATTGAGCAGATTGTCGATAGAGGAACCGCTTCTGAGCGCGCTGCCTTGTTCTGGAGATGGACAATGGGCTTTAATGCAACGATGGAATCGATTCACCGTTGGGCTTGGTGGTTTGCAGTGTTAACTCCGTTGACAGGTGGTATTGGTATTTTGCTAACCGGTACAGTGGTGGAGAACTGGTATTTATGGGGAGTTAAACATAACATCGCCCCTGTATACCCAGCAATTTATGGGACTGTATCGGACCCTGCTTTAAAGGCACCAGCAGCTCCAGTTGCTAAAGGGGATGCAAAATGAAAAACATGACTCAAAGAATTTCGATTGGATTGAGTATCTGTGCAGTAATGCTATTGACTGCTTGCGAGAGACCACCGATAGATGCAAAGCAAACAGGCTATCGCGGTACTGGTATGGATCAGATTAGTAATCCCCGTACTAATGCACAGCTTGCCAAAATTAATGAAATACCGCCTGGTATTCCAGCTTCGCCTGATGGTCCAAAGGCTGGCGCGGTTTATCAAAACATCAAAGTTTTAAATAATCTCAGTGTGGCGCAATTTAGCGCTTTCATGGTAACCATGACTTCTTGGGTTGCACCTAATCAAGGATGCTCTTATTGCCACAACGTGCAAAATTTTGCTGATGATTCTCTTTACACTAAAACCGTCGCTAGAAGAATGATTCAGATGAATCAAAGTATTAACGGTAATTGGGGTGATCACGTGAAGACAACGGGAGTAACTTGCTACACCTGTCACCGCGGCAATAATATTCCACAAAACATTTGGTTTAATACCGTTGAAAAACGTGGCGGTGGTATGTTGGGTAATAAAAATGGTCAAAATGATCCATTAGTTGGTAGTGCTTATGCATCATTACCAAATAACTCATTTGGTAGTTACTTTGTAGCCAATGCCCCTTCCGCCAGAGTGATTGGTGATACAGCTTTACCCACAGGACATAAAGCATCCCTGCAAAGCACTGAAAATGTGTATGGCGTGATGTCTCATATGTCGCACTCGCTTGGGGCGAATTGCACCTTCTGTCATAACAGTCGTGCCTTTAGTAGTTGGGAGCAAAGTACACCACAGCGGGTTCAGGCTTGGTATGGCATTCAGATGCTGAAAGATGTGAATACTAACTATATGGACTCCCTAGCATCTGTATTCCCTCAGAACCGCAAGGGTCCAGATGGTGATGTTGCAAAAGCGAATTGTGCTACTTGCCACCAGGGTGTTAATAAACCTCTTTTGGGTAAGAGTATGTTGCAGGATTACCCCTTCCTTGCTCCTAACCACGGCAAGCCAAAAGAGGGTAGTCAAGTTGCCAAGAATTAATTGTCATAATCTTGTTGATCTAGTTGATCAACAAGGATTTTCATTAGAGGTGACCTGATGGATCAGAGGGTCGATCAATTTAAAATTCCGGAAACTGTTGAAGCATATAGTTATGGTAAACATTCGGAGCGAGCGATCGTTATCGGCTCTGGATTTGGGGGTCTTGCGGCTGCAATTCGATTGGCCGTCAAAGGCTATGATGTTCAGATTTTAGAAAGACTGGGTAGTGCAGGCGGAAGGGCTTATGTTCACCGCCGAAACGGTTTTACATTCGACGCAGGCCCAACAATTATTACAGCACCATTTCTTCTTGAGGAGTTATGGGAGATTTGTGGCAAAAAGATGTCAGATGATGTGGATCTTCGTGCGATGGATCCCTTCTATCAAATTCGCTTTGCTGATGGTCGGGTATTTAATTACACCGGCGATTTAGAGCGTATGAAAGCAGAAGTGGCTAAATTTAGTCCAAAAGATTTACCGGGCTATTTACGTTTCTTGGATGAAGCAGAAAACTGCTACAAGCTCGCCTTTGAAGATCTGGGCGATGTTGCATTTGACGGTCTTGGAGACCTAGTTAAAGCTATGCCTAATCTAATCAAGATGCGTGCATGGAATAATTTATATAGCTTGGTAGCCAAATATATTAAGGACCCTCAATTGAGAGAGGTCATGAGCTTTCATCCATTACTCATTGGCGGAAATCCGTTTTCAGTCAGCTCGGCTTATGCCCTCATTAATTCTTTAGAGCGAAAATGGGGTGTCCACTCAGCGATGGGGGGTACCGGCGCGATTATCAAAGGACTCGTTAAGCTCCTAGATGGCCTAGGAGTTTCTATACGGTATGCCAGTACAGTCAAAAAGATTAATATTGTTGACAATAAAGTCACTGGAGTGACTTTAGAAAATGGCGATGTTTTATATGCCAATAAAGTGGTGTCGAATGCAGATACTGCTTGGACCTATAAAAATCTGATTGATCCACAATATCGAAAAATTTGGACAGATAAAAAGATCGAAAATGGTAAGTATTCAATGAGTCTGTTTGTTTGGTATTTTGGTACTAAAAAACAGTATCCAGAAGTACCGCATCATATGATGTTGTTAGGTAAGCGCTATAAAGAATTATTAGACGATATTTTTAAACGACATCACTTAGCCAAAGACTTTAGTCTCTACTTACATCGTCCCACCGCTACTGACCAAAGTTTAGCCCCTGAGGGATACGATACTTTTTATGTTTTATCGCCAGTACCTCATTTGGATAGCGGTACTAACTGGGCTGAAGTGGCAGAGTCCTACCGTCAGTCAATTGCAAAGATGTTAAGTGAGACAGTTCTGCCTGGGTTGGAGGAGAACCTGGTGGAATCCTTTGTAATGACACCTCAAGATTTCCAAGATCGCTTGCTTTCTTATAAAGGTGCTGCGTTTGGTCTTGAGCCCCTCCTAACACAGAGTGCTTGGTTTAGACCCCACAATCGTAGCGAAGAAATTGAAGGTCTCTATATGGTTGGTGCTAGCACTCATCCAGGCGCGGGTATACCTGGTGTATTGTCGTCCGCTAGAGCCCTTGACTCTCTCATTGCCCCTGCAAAAATGGTGAGTCATCATGCTTGATAGAGCCATCACTTCAGAATATGGGTTTCAGATTGACCTAGAGACTTGTGAGAATCTCATGCGGGATGGTTCTAAATCCTTTTTTTCTGCAGCAAGAATACTGCCTACCAAGATTCGGGATTCGGCTATAGCCTTATACGCATTCTGTCGCCTGTTAGATGACATGGTTGACGATCAACATGCACCTGATGATGTGATTTCGCAAATTGAATATCGACTGGATCGGATTTATACCCAAAATCCAGTAGATATTCCTGCAGATAGAGCGCTTGCGATTGTGGTTGAACGTTTTTTAATTCCGCGCGATATCCTAGAGGCCTTGGTTGAGGGGTTCAGATGGGATCGGAGTGGGCGCCAATATCAAACCATTGAGGAGTTATGTGACTATGCTGCAAGAGTCGCATCTACTGTAGGTGCCATGATGACTTTGATCATGGGAGTCCGAGATCGGGATGTTTTAGAGCGTGCCTGTGAGTTGGGATTGGCAATGCAGCTAACGAATATCGCCAGAGATGTAGGTGAAGATGCCAGAAATCATCGTTTATATTTACCGCGAGAGTGGCTTGAAGCGGAGGGTATTAATCCAGACCAATGGTTACAACATCCAGAATTTAACGATGCGATATCTAAAGTCATCCAAAGATTGATTTCCTATGCTGACGATCTCTATACTCGCTCATCCCAAGGGATTTCTGGTTTACCCCGTAATTGCCGCTCGGCCATTGCAGCTGCTGGTCTAATCTATTCTGAAATTAGCCGCCAAATTGAGCGACAAGGCTTGGATAGTATTAGCAATAGAGCAGTAGTATCTAAGAAGAGAAAAATTCTATTGCTCATCAAAGCATTGCAGTCGAGCATCTATAGCTCAAAACCGAATCACAGTTTAAGTAAGATTCCCGCTATTCAGTTTTTAGTGGATGCGGTTCAGCCTGAGGCTCCTTATGCCCACTATACCGGTTCAGTAGAGGATCGATTGATCTGGGTGGTGGGATTAATGGAAAAGATTGAACGGCGCAAAGTGCAATCTTTCGAGTCTTTAGCTCAGCATTGAGAAAGCTTTTTCTGTAATTTAAAACAGCCGAGTTGGATTTCTGGGCATTCTCCAAGGCAGCATAAACTGCACAATATTAGACTCTAAGCGCTTTACATTGAGCGTCTCATGCATTGAAATGACCTCTTCACCAAGTAGCTGCGATTTGAGCATCGAGCGAGCATAAAAAGGAGTGTCCTCAAAAGTATTGAGTAACTCAATATTGGCATGGTTGCCAATCTTCTCAGAGCGCATATTACGTTGTATGCGCCAGCCTGTTTTACGTAAAAGGACTCTTTCGGGTGGTGTAAACGATTTGACAGTGCCATCAGGATTAAATTTATTGGCAATAATGCGCTCATTGCCGTTCTTTTGCCGAACATCGTAGATCACTGCAGTGCTGCCATCTTTCAGGTGCGCTCTTGACCAATCCCATTCGCTAAAAGGCTTGCTAATAGCTTCATCACCTTCATTCGAGTCAAAATAGGCGCTACCGTGCCATTGGAGATTGGGCTCAGAAAAAGCAACCTCTACTCTAGCCGATGGTGCTATTGGGCCCCACCGATGTTTTTGATGATCATCGAGTGAAACCACATGATGAAAGAGTTGCTCAGGAAATACTTTGATCTTCCCCTGAACTTTTTTGCCAAATAGTGGAACTCGTTCGTTAATCTCGATGGTCAGAACATCATTTTCCCAGCGCAGATGACTAGGGCCAACTGTAAAGTGATGGGCAGTTCTCTCAACGGCATTTTGGCCGCGCTCAGTCATGGTCCAATATTTTTGTGTCGGGGTATAAAGCGCCACATTGATTGCGCAGTAATCATCAGCAGGCGCCGGCTTTCTTTTATTGGCCCAAGCGTAATAGGGTGAGAAGACACTGCCAACAAATGCAATGATGCTAAAGCCATAAAGCCCGTCATCACTGAGGCCGTCAATGTACCACCATAGATAGTTGCCGGGATCGACTACTTGATTAAACCGAGGTGTTCCATCAGTGTTGCGGCCGCCAGTCGCCCTGACATAGCTGCCATGGGAACTCCCGGTCCTGGGTGAGTGCTGCCCCCCGTTAGAAGAAGGTTGCTGATTTGTGACTGAGAACCGAGCCGTTGAAAAGAGCTCATCCAGCCGTGAGTTGCTTGTCCATACAGGGCTCCACCGCGTCCCGGAAATAGATGGGCAAATTCCTGGGGTGAGGTGCGAGTAATCTGTGCATCCTGAAGTTGTAGGCCATATTGGCGCATGAGTGAAAACGCTTTTTGTTCGCATCGTTCTATTTCCCCATTGTCGTAGGATGGATTATCGCCATTAGCAGGTGCATTGACTAAGCAAAAAAGTCTTTCATAGTCATTGTTGTCACTTGCTAAATCCGTTCTGTCTTGAGCGCAAATATAGACAGTAGGATTCGTTGGTAACTTTTTATTTTCAAAGATATCAGTAAATTCGCTTTTGTAGGGCTGGTTAAAAAATACATTGTGTCTAACTAAAGGAAAGCCGGAAGCTTTAACGCGCATCGACCAAGTCAGTGCAGAAAGAGAATCTGTTTGTTTCAGATTTTTCGGAATAGCCTTATTTGCCTGTTTACCAAGTAAGCCTTTTTGTAAAGCATTAATATCCCCATTGAATATCAGGTAGTCACAAGTAATCACTTCACCAGAACTCAGTTCAACCCCGCTGACTTTGCCCCCAGAAAATTGCAGAGATTTCACTTCTGCTCCATATTGAAACTGACAGCCCTTTTTTTGCGCTAATCGTGCAATCACATCGGGGATTTTGGCCATTCCCCCTTTAATTGACCATACACCTTCCATTTCCACTTCAGCAATGAGCATTAAGGTGGCTGGAGCTAAGTAAGGGGACGATCCACAATAAGTAGCATAGCGACCAAATAACTGATGCAAGCGTGGATCTGGAAAATAGCTTTCAAGAGACGACCAGAGACTACTAAATGGCCCAATATCCCAGAGGGCTTTGCTCTTTTGCAATCCTAATGCGGACATCATTCCCAACATATTGGGGCGAGGGGACTCAATAAACGGACCTTTCAGTGCGCCATAAACCTTCTTAGCTGTTTTGCAAAACTCTAAAAATAATTGAGCTTGTTTGGCGTTACTAAATTGACCAATAGCATCGGCACTTTTCTGCGTATCTGCATATAAATCTAGTGGTGCCTCTCCCCAACTATGGCGTGCAAGAATATCTAAGGCTTCTAACTCAAACTCTGCGTCAAAATTTTCATCACAATCGGCAAAGAGTTTTTCAAATATCCAGCGCATTGTAAAAACAGTGGGACCAGAATCAATGCGTGCACTGTCAACATGGATTTGACGAATCTTTCCTCCTGGATGCTGACTCTTTTCTAATACGGTGACATCAAGGCCGCGATGCGCAAGTTCAAGAGCGGCAGTGAGCCCACCAATACCTGCGCCAACAATCAGAATCTTAGGGGATTTGGACATATTTACCCTGCCAAGTTCCTTGGGCCCTTATGACTCTAAATCGAGTGAACATGGATTCAGAGAAATAAGCTTGGCCATACGCAGCTTTAATTGCAGACAGATGGGCGCCTTGTTGAGCATATTGCTCAAGGGATTGAGCGTTATCCCATATAGTGAAGGTCGCTTGACGAAAGTAGGGAGCCTCTCCAACGCCTGCTGTCAGAATTTTTCCTGATGCTAATGCAATGGCATCTTCTGCTGGTTTTGCTTTTGCCCAAAATTGCCTTGCCTTGCTGGGTCGAATGGATGCTCTCGTTAAGGATGCAATAGGAGTATTGATTGGAGGGTGAGGATCTATGCATGACATGGAAAACCCAGACCAGGAACCTCGACTAGAGTAGGCCTGCACGCTCGCCAAAAAGAATTCGTGGGAATGATCTTGATAAGCCTTGACGATAGAAGAGGATTCTACGAAACGTGCAGCATTGTCAGCACTATCGAAGACGCAAAAGAAACCTTGTTTAGTAAGGCTAGGTTTAGTACTAAACCCTCCGTTATACCCAGAGCCTAATACTTTGCAAAACTGCAGGCCAGGAGTATGTTGAAAGGGGGATTTGCCAAGGATGTATCTTAAGAAACCCCATGCTCTGGAGTGTGAAGCAATATCAATTAAACCTAATACTGCCGTCTGATCACTCATTCGAAATTAGGCATCAATATCATCTGCAGCATTGCTATCTACAATGCCAAAACGTCTCATTTTGATATACAAACCTTGACGTGATAAGCCTAGTAGCTCTGCTGCAGAAGCTCTATTGGTCATCGTGAGATCAAGTGCAGCCAAAATACATAGTTTTTCAATGATGTCTGTAGTCTCGGTAACAATTTGTTTGAGTGGCACCTTGCCAACCAATTGTGTCAGCTCTTTGGCGTTCTTACCTAGATTGTCGGGCTTATCAGCTACTTGAGTTGCCGCCTTAGAAATTTGATGAATACCAATAGCTACTAAAGAAAGTTTGGCACTGCTAAAACCAGCAGCAGAAATTCTGACATCAATAGGTGAACTACCATCATCTGCTGTGATAGTGCTTGCGTAGTCCTTGATGGATCCATGTTCACGCACGGTGCCTAAAATAATTTTGAGATCAACACTAGCTCTTCCAAGCCATATCTCTAGTGATTTGCCTAAGATGCCCTCTTTTTGTGTTGATTGAGACATCGAGACAAAAGTATTGTTGGTGGTGAGGATGACCCCATTTGAACTACAAACAATAAATCCATCCTGGAAATCTTCCATGGCCTGAGAGAGTAGTGCAGCTTGCTCATTCACAGTGCCAAGATTTGCAGTTTGAGACTTTGGCTTAATAGATACCAAGCAGACGTTTTGATTTCCTTCACGCAAAATCGTGCTCGAAATCTCCACATTCTCTTTAAGATTTTCTAGTGTTGTCTGAATAGAGGATTGCAGTATTCCGGACTTAGACTCCATGAGGTAACTCTCGATAGCCTCATGATCTTTAGTGGGGAATAAGTTAACAAAGAGCTTGCCTTGAATCTTTTTTAAATCACCCACTAAGAAGCCAGCAGATTTATTCACCTCAATAATTTTTAAAGTCTGGCTATCTAAGATGAGATAGGCCTGATCAATACTATTAAAGAGTTGTAAATAGCGATTTTGAATAGCATGCAGATTTGCATAATCACGCTCAATTTCCTGTTGAGATTCAACCAGCTTTTGTTGGAGCACAGAAATACTGCTGAGGTCCTTGCCAATAGCAACTAATTTATTTTGTTTGGGAAAAAATATCGTGCTGAATTGAATCGGGAGCGAAGTTGACCCGTCGATTTCTTGATTCACTTGGCGCCATTTTTGCTCGTCTTGATCTTCACGAGTTTTAAGTAGTGCATTTACTTTTGGCTGACTGTCAATGGCCACAGTATCAAGCCATTTTTTTCCAACTAAGGATGATGTATTTGCCGAAACAGGTTTTGAGCCATCAATTACTTTTTCAATGGCTCCTGATTTGTCAATGATGAGTGTTAAATCTACCGATAGAGCTAAAAGCCCAGCTGCCAAATCCACATCTAAGGTATTTAGTTCAGAAGAATCTAAATGATAAATTTTGGTCACGTTTTATTTTCTACTTACCGATCTAAGTATTATTTTTCTAATTGGCTGAGATGTTGTTCAAGTTTTTGAACGGATTCCTCAGGACTAAAAGCCTTGACTTCTGCCTGAATATGATCAAATGCTTCGGGCGCCTTATTATAAAGCGGACCACCAATAAGAACAATGATTTTAGAGTTCTGAGATTTTTGTCTGATCAAATCTATCAAGTTAGGAAGTTGCTCAAGTTGCTCGTTCGTAGAAACTGAAATGGCAATTGCTTGAACTTCCTTAGATGAAACTCCATAAACAATAGAATCAATATTGACTTGGTTTGGGCGATGAACCTGCCAACCAGAGAATATTAGAAAATTGGCAAAAATGAGACTGCCTAAACTATGCTGCGAACCTGGGAATGCAGTAATAAAAATTGCTTTGTTTTGCTGACGATCTAATTGGTTAGCCTGAAAGAGGTAATCAAGCTTATGAATAACTCTTTCTAGTTTATTTACACCAATGGACACCTCAGCAAAACTAAGGCTATCGTCTTCCCATTGCTTACCTAACTTCCTCGCAATTGCTGGGATTAGATCTAAGACAATGTAATCAATTGAGGCGCCGTGGGTCTTGAGTACGGTGATCGCGAGCTCGAATGAACCCTCTTCGGTATCTAGTAAGAGATTGGTAAGTTTGTTGATTTCTTCTTCATCTAAGGTGTGGCGATATTGATCTTGCTTAACTCTGGGTGATTGAACCCAGTTTTGATTAGAGGAGGTCCTAGAAGCTGAGACATCTACTTTGCGTTCAATCTCCCCAATTAAGTCTGGTAATTGAGTGCTGACCACTTCTCTGATGAGTTCTTTTTTAGCTAATGAATTCACTAAATAGCCCCTAAGATAGTACCTGCCTGATAAATGACAACATAATGTAAAATAATTATTACACCTATGATCAATTTATACCAATAAATTTGTATAAACTAGGGTTTATACTGATATTTATCCCCTTATATCAGGGAAAATACTAGTTTTTGTGGAGGATTTTTGGCGTAAAGTTTTGTTTACACATAGCCAACAAAGTAGCCTCAAAAAATGAAGATTAGTAAGCCACTTTACAACCAAGAACAGCGTGCCAGACGGGATGCCACGGTTTGGACCTTGGTTCAAGGCATTTTGGCTCCGATTCAATTTTTGGTGTGTCTCATTAGCCTTTCTTTAGTGCTGCGCTATCTCATTACTGGAGATGGCTATGCATTAGCGACTATTTCAGTAGTAATTAAAACCATATTTCTCTACTTAATCATGCTGACAGGCAGTATTTGGGAAAAGGTTGTATTTGGCAAATACCTCTTTGCAGAAAGCTTCTTCTGGGAAGATGTATTTAGTATGTTGGTCATTTCACTTCATACGCTCTATCTCTATTTCCTTTTCGTAGGAGAAATGAGTCAAAGGGGATTGATGTACCTAGCCTTAGCTGCCTACGCATCTTATTTTATTAATGCAGGTCAATTCTTGTACAAATTGCGCATGGCGCGTTTGCAAATGAGTAAGGGAGTCGCTGCATGAATGCAATCGTAGACTTGCCTAAAGATCAAATGAGTAGCGTAGGAAAAAATATTCCTATCTATAAGGAGCGTGGCCAAAGAGAAGTCTTTTGTGGTTTAACCGGAATCATTTGGTTGCACCGCAAGATTCAAGATGCCTTCTTCTTGGTAGTGGGCTCGCGCACCTGTGCCCACTTGGTTCAATCAGCAGCGGGAGTGATGATCTTTGCAGAGCCACGCTTTGCTACTGCCATTATCGATGATCGAGATCTTGCTGGAATTGCTGATGCCCACGAAGAGTTGGATCGTGTCGTGAAATCGCTTCTGACTCGTCGGCCAGATATCAAAATGTTATTTTTGGTTGGCTCATGTCCATCCGAGGTCATTAAGCTCGATCTTTCAAGAGCGGCGCAAAGATTAAATAAAGAATTTCTGAACCAATGCCGTATCTTGAGCTATTCAGGTAGCGGTATTGAAACCACCTTTACTCAAGGTGAAGATGCCTGCCTTGCTTCATTGGTAAATGAGATTCCTAAGCCAGTAGCAGCAGGAGAAAAAAATCTACTGATCGTAGGTTGTTTACCAGATGTAGTCGAAGATCAGTTCCAGCGCTTATTTACCGATCTTGGTATTGAGAGGGTTTCTTTTTTCCCACCAAGAAATTCTCAACAAAAGATAGAAATTCATAGCAATACGCAGTACATACTTGCACAGCCATTTTTGGCTGACACAGCAAGATTTATTGAAGAGCGTGGCGCTAAACGAATTTCTGCACCATTTCCATTTGGAATTGAGGGCACCAGTGCTTGGCTCAAAGCAGCCGCCAATCAATGGGGAGTGACTGACCAGCATTTTGATGAAGTTACGCAGCCCAAAATTGAGCGAGCTCAGAAAGCCTTAGCACGCTATATACCAATGTTAGAAAGCAAACGTATCTCGTTCTTTCCTGATTCTCAATTAGAAATCCCATTGGCCCGCTTTCTTTCTCAAGAGTGCGGTATGAAAGTCCTGGAAATTGGAACACCTTATCTTCACAAGCAACACCTCGAAGCAGAGTTGGAATTACTTCCTGAAAACTCCCGAATTGTGGAAGGGCAGGACGTTGAGAAACAGTTAGATAGATGTCGTTCAGATAAGCCTGACATCGTTGTTTGTGGTTTGGGATTGGCAAATCCCCTCGAGGCAGAAGGCATTACCACTAAGTGGTCTATTGAGTTGGTATTTAGTCCCGTGCACGGCTATGAGCAGGCTGCAGATTTAGCAGAGCTCTTTGCGCGACCTTTAAATCGCAGTATGAGATTAGCGGCCTAGGGGAAGCAGATGCAATTAACGCTATGGACCTATGAAGGCCCTCCACATATTGGAGCAATGCGGATTGCTACCTCCATGACGGACTTGCATTATGTACTGCATTCTCCACAGGGTGATACCTACGCAGATCTGTTGTTTACGATGATTGGACGTTCACGTAAGCGTCCTCCAGTGACCTACACCACATTTCAGGCTAGAGATTTGGGTGGAGATACAGCGCAGTTATTTCAAGATTCGGTAAATGATGCATATCAACGCTTTCAACCAAAAGCGATGATTGTTGGTGCCTCATGTACTGCAGAGTTGATTCAAGATGATCCCGGCGGATTAGCTAGAGCTCTCAGTTTGCCTATTCCAGTGATTCCACTGGAATTACCGTCGTATCAGAAAAAAGAAAACTGGGGCGCTTCAGAAACTTTCTATCATATTGTTCGTGCATTGGTACCAGTAGACAAATCAATCTCAGCACAGCAGTATCAAGAGAAGCGAGTTAGCAATAAACAGGCAGGACAAAAACCTAGCTGCAATATCTTGGGACCAACAGCCTTAGGCTTTAGAAATCGTGATGATGTTCAGGAGATCAAGGGCTTATTGGAGTCAATGGGTATTGAGGTGAAAGTCATCGCACCCCTCAATGCATCTGTATTGGACTTAAGCAAGATTTCGGATGCAGATTTCAACGTATCTCTTTATCCCGAAATCAGCCAGCTCACTTGCACTTGGTTGAATAAAACTTTTGGTCAGCCATTTACTAAGATCATTCCAATTGGCACTAAGGCGACTAAAGCATTTATTGAAGAGGTAGCACAACTCGCCAATCTAAATCCTGAGACTATCCTAGCGAGCCAAGAGGAGCGTGCGCGCTGGTACGCAAAATCAGTTGACTCAACCTATCTCACTGATAAGCGAGTGTTTATTTTTGGCGATGCCAGTCATGTGATTGCTGCAGCTAAGGTTGCCGCAGAAGAAATTGGTTTTAAGGTGGTCGGTCTAGGAACCTATAGTCGTGAGTTTGCTCGTGAAGTACGTGAAGCCGCTAAATCATATGGTGTTGAAGCACTCATTACTGATGACTATCTAGAGGTTGAGCAAAAAGTCTCTGAATTAACTCCGGATTTAGTCCTAGGCACACAAATGGAGCGACATATTGCCAAGAGATTAGGTATTCCTTGCGCAGTGATCTCAGCTCCAGTGCATGTTCAAGATTTCCCTGCACGCTACTCCCCTCAAATGGGTTTTGAAGGTGCTAATGTTTTGTTTGACACCTGGATTCATCCGCTGATGATGGGCTTAGAAGAGCATCTCATCATGATGTTCCGTGACGACTTTGAATTTAGTGCTAAAGCAGCGCCATCACATCTTGGTCACAGAAGTCCAGCTGAAAAAGAGCATGCTCCAGTTGCAATGAAGGATGCCGATAGCAATCTTCCTCAGG